>Ga0209598_10000173_pt1 | contig 51273 bp, 34 predicted proteins | sample M_140807_EF_Meta_FD_187317 | JGI IMG/M metagenome (GOLD analysis project Ga0209598, IMG submission 187317) | Freshwater microbial communities from Lake Montjoie, Canada to study carbon cycling - M_140807_EF_MetaG (SPAdes) (version 2) | ecosystem: Environmental > Aquatic > Freshwater > Lake... | reverse complement strand
GTCCCACATCGGACAGATGCCAGGCCCGGAGGGCCGGGTCATCACCAGCGACCGGAGGTCGCCAAGCAAACAACGGCAGGATGCCGTGTGTTTGCGTGTCACTAGCCGGAAAGCAGCCGCTGGACGCTGTCGATCAGCCGGTCCATGGCGAACGGCTTGCGGATGTAGTCGTCGACGCCGAGCATCTCGGCATAGGCCTTGTGGCGGCTGCCCTCGTTGGCGGTGATCATGATCACCCGCATCGGCACCGGCCGGCTGCGGCGCAGCCGCTCGAGCACGAGAAAACCGCTCCGTTTCGGCATCATCATGTCGAGCACAACGAGATCGGGATCGTGGCTCTCGGCCATCGCCAGGCCCTGATTGCCGTCCCGGGCGATCAGGATTTCGTAGCCCTTCGACTCGAGCACCGTCCGCATCGATTCCACGATCTCTGCGTCGTCATCGACGAGGAGCACCCGTTTTCCGCCGGCAGGCTGGCCGGATGCCGCCTTCGCCGGAGTCGGGGAGTCAGCCGCATCCGTCACCGAAACTTTGGTCACTTTCTTGGCTCGTTTCTGTGGCGGCATCGAAATTCCTGGTCTGAGCGTGGCGTGCGGAGCAGTGTGTCTTGGAATGTTTTTCGCCAAGACCCAAGGATATCACGGGCGAATCCGCTCAGCCAGCAGCGGCGGGGCTGGAGCCCGAGGGGCCGCTGTCGGCGAGAAACATCGATGCGCCGAGTAGCCCCAGTGCCGCTCCGAAGCAGACGTCGCTCGGGTAATGGGCGCTGGTCACGATCCGCTGCAGGGCCGCGCTCACCGCGAAGGCGATGAAGAGCCAACGGCCCCGGGGGTAGCGCCAGGCGAGGGCTGCCGCGAATCCGGCGGCGACCGCCGCATGGCCCGAGGGGAAACTGTGGAAATCAGAGCGACTGCCGGTGACGGCCTTGAGCGCGGCGTCGCCAAAGGTGCCCAGGACCGACGCCTGTGAGGCGAGGTCAGCCGCCCGCGGCCGCACCCGCGTGACCATGAGTTTGATCGCATCGACGAGCAGTCCACCTGTGGCCGTGGCACAGATCATCCGGGCAAGCCGCTCCTGCGGGAGTGTCGGCTGGAACGACGGCCAGCGTAGGGCGGGCCAGCGAAACGAGGGAAACCGCAGGCCCGGGTCGAGCGTGAGAGCCGTCAGCATCAGAGCCACGACGCCAGTGGTATGAGCGAACACCTCCGAGAAATTCATGATCCGGAGCAATTCCCGCGGAATCCTTCCCGTCTTGCACCAGCTGGCGACCGGAAGATCGATCGCAAGCGCGGCCACGCCGAGAAAGACGAGCAGGGCCGCGAGGGCTGCCAGAAAACGGCGTTGGGAGCCATCCCCGGCGGCTCGATGCCGGCCGAAGGATCTGGGCATGTCGTTCATCATGTCATTCATCGTGGCGGCGATCGTGGCATACGGGCAGGGAGTCCGTCGAGCCGAAATTTTCAGTGTCTCTTTCGTGAGTTCAGGGTTGGAGGGGCCAGATCCGGACGTTCAGGTCCAGAGGCTCCGGTCGAGCACCCGGTAATTGATCGCCTCGCTCACATGGGCACAGCCGATCCGATCAGTGGCATCGAGGTCGGCGATCGTGCGGGCCACCCGGAGGATCTTGTCGTGGGCCCTGGCCGAGAGGCCGAGATCCGTAACGGCTCCGCGGAGCAGTTCGACGGCTGCCTGCTCGAGCGGGCAGTGCTCGCGGATCTGCCGGCTCGACATCCGGGCGTTGGCCCGGATCGGCAATTCCCCGAACCGGGCCGCCTGGATTCGCCGGGCGGCCAGCACGGCCTCGCGCATCTGGCCGCTCGAAGTGCCCGGCCGGGTGCTGCTGAGCTCCCGGAACGGCACGGCCGGCACCTCCATGTGGATGTCGATCCGGTCGAGCAGCGGCCCGGAGATCTTTCCCATGTATCTCTCGACCTGCGGCGGGGTGCATTGGCACTCCCGACGCGGGTCGCCGCGGTAGCCGCAGGGACAGGGATTGAAGGCCGCCACGAGCATGAAGTCGGCCGGGAATCTGGTCGACGTGCGGGCGCGGCTGATCGTGATCGTGCCGTCCTCCAGAGGCTGCCGCAGCACCTCGAGCGTCCGCCGGTTGAACTCCGGCAATTCATCGAGAAAAAGGACGCCGTTGTGGGCCAAGCTGATCTCGCCCGGCATTGGAATCGATCGCCCCCCCACGAGTCCGGCTTCCGAGATGGTGTGATGCGGAGCCCGAAAGGGGCGGGTTGCAAGCAGGGGCTGACCGGCCGACATCAGGCCGAGCGAACTGTAGATGCGGGTCGTTTCGATCGACTCCGCCGCGGTCAGCGGGGGGAGGATCGTGGCAATCCGCTTGGCGAGCATGGTCTTGCCACCTCCCGGAGGGCCGAGCATGCAGATGTTGTGGCCCCCAGCCGCCGCAACGCAGATCGCCCGCTTGGCCGCCTCCTGGCCGCGGACGTCGGCGTAGTCGAGGTCGTAGCCGGCGAACTGGTCGAACCATTGGCTGACCCGCGACGGGGCCCTGGGAATCGTTCGCTCGCCGGAGAAAAACTCCACCGCCTCGGTCAGTGTGGCGACCGGTATGACCTCGATCTCCTCGACGACGGCGGCCTCCGACGCGCTGGCGGCCGGCACCACAACGCCGCGAAGACGCTTCTCCCTCGCCGCCGTGATCGCCATCGAGAGGGCGCCCCGGGCGGGCCGCGTGAACCCTTCGAGGGACAGTTCTCCGACCACGGCATAGTCGTTGAACCGATCCGACGAGAACTGGCCGCTGCCAGCCAGGATCCCGAGCGTGATCGGCAGGTCGAACGTGGCCGCCTGCTTGGGTAGCTCGGCCGGGGCGAGGTTGACCACGATCCGGTCGTTGGGCCTGTTGAAGCCCGAATTCACCATCGCCCGGGCCACCCGGTGGGTGCTCTCGCGGATCGCCGCGTCGGGCAGGCCGACGAGCACCGTCGCCGGGAGGGCCCCGGCGGAGACATCGACCTCGACATCGATCGGGACGGCGTCGATGCCATACAGCGAAAAGGTATGGAGTTTGGCAAGCATCTTCGGCTCCTCGTGGGCTGTTCTGGTTCTGTCTGCGAGAAGTGTACAAAAGTACATATTCCTCTGCAAGCCCGCATCGCGGCTGCCGGTTTTCCGCTACTCTGACGCAGGTGCCCTGACGGCTGATGCCGGCGGTTGGGCGGGCAGGACCGACGAGATGGAGAATTCCCATGCGGTGGCATTGCGGACGGCGGCTGGAAATCCTCGGCCTGCTTTGGCTCGTGGCGGTTGCCGCGGCCGGGCCGGCGGTCGTGTCGGGCGACGAGGGCATGTGGCTCTTCAGCCAGCCGCCCATCGAACGGATCAGGCGTGACCATGCGGCGGCGGTCCAGGGTTCGTCGCAGGGAGACTGCCTGACGCCCGAATGGCTGCTCCATCTTCAGCAGTCGTCGGTGCGGTTCAATTCCGGCGGATCGGGCTCGTTCGTCTCGGCCGACGGCCTCGTGCTCACCAATCATCACGTCGGTGCCGACAGCATTCAAAAACTCGGGGATCCCTCCCGCGATCTGATCCGCGACGGGTTCATGGCCGAGTCGCTCGAGCAGGAACTCCCCTGTCACGATCTCGAACTGAACGTCCTGGTGTCGATCGAGGACGTGACCGGCCGGGTGCAGGCGGCGGTGACGCCCTCGATGACGGCCGATGCCGCCTTCGCGGCCCGGCGACGCGTGATGGCGGAGATCGAGAAGGGGTCGCTGGCGGCGACCGGACTGCGGAGCGACGTCATCACGCTCCATCAGGGCGGCCGCTACCACCTTTACAGGTTCAGGAAATACACCGACGTCCGGCTCGTCTTCGCCCCGGAACAGCAGATCGCGTTTTTCGGCGGTGATGCCGACAACTTCGAGTTTCCCCGATACAACCTCGACATCTGTTTCTTCCGGGCCTACGAGGACGGCAGGCCGGCCCGGGTGCCGCATCACCTCGCCTGGGCCGAGAAGCCGGTGGCTGCCGAGGACCTGGTCTTCGTCTCCGGCCATCCGGGCCACACCGACAGGAGCAGCACCGTTCGGGAGCTTCTGGCGATGCGGGACCGGCAGATCCCGTTCTCGCTCTCGGTGCTCAATCGGCTCGAGACGCTCTACGGCGCCTACAGCGACGAGGGACCGGAGGAGCGACGGCAGGCGGCGGGCGACCTGTTCGGCGTGCAGAACGGCCGAAAGAACCGGGAGGGGGTGCTCGCCGGCCTGCTCGATCCGGCGGTCATGAAGGCCAAGCGCGAGGCCGAGTCGAGGCTTCGGGCGGCGGTTCCCGGACCGTTCGAAAGAATCGAGCGGGCCGAGGACGACCTCGCCAGAGTGGCCCTGCGATACAACCTGCTCGAGGGGGCCGTCGGCTTCAACTCCCAGTATTTCTCCAACGCCCGCACGATCCTCCGGGCCACCGACGAGGCGGCGAAGCCGAGCGGCGATCGGCTGCGGGAGTTTCGGGATTCGAACAGGGAGTCACTGGAACTCTCCCTTTTTTCCGGGGAGCCGATCTACGATTCCCTCGAGACTGTGAAGCTCGCCGACTCGCTGACGTTTCTCGCGACGGCGGTCGGCGCCGATGACCCGCTCGTCGCCGGGGTGCTCGCCGGAAAATCCCCCCGCGACCGGGCCGCGGCCCTCGTCGCCGGAACCCGGCTCGGCCGCAGGGCCGCCACCGTCGGCGAGACGTCCACCGCCGATGCCCGCCGCAAGCTCTACGACGGCGGCAAGGCGGCGGTCGATGCCTCGTCCGATCCGATGATCCTGCTGGCCCGCTCGATCGACGAAGAGAGCCGTTCACTGCGAAAAGTCGTCGAGGCCGCCGGCGAAGTGAAGCGACAGTCGCATGCCGAGATCGCCCGGGCCGTGTTCGAACGGGACGGTGACGGCGTCTATCCCGACGCAACGTTCACGCTTCGCCTCGCCTACGGACTCGTTCGCGGCTACGAGGATGGTGAGGCCTTCGTGCCGCCGGTCACCGACTATGCGGGGCTCTTTGCCCGGGCGGCGGCGAAGCAGGACCAGCCTCCGTTCGATCTGCCGCCACGTTGGCAGCGGCTCCGATCCCGACTCGAATCAGACCCGGCCTTCCTGGCGACTCCGTTCAATTTCATTTCGACTGCAGACATTATCGGGGGCAACTCCGGCAGCCCGGTGGTCAATCCAGCCGGTGAACTCGTCGGCCTGATCTTCGACGGCAACATCCAGTCGCTGGTGCTCGACATCGCCTACGACGCGACCAAGGCGCGGGCCGTGGCCGTCGACGCGACTGGCATCCGGGTGGCACTCGAGAAGGTCTACGCCGCGAGCCGGCTCCTGGTTGAACTGTCCGGGCGGGCCGAGCCTCCCGCCGCCCCGGCTGCGGGCTGGAAGAGCCTCTTCGATGGCGAGGAGATCGGACGCTGGAAGCGCTCGGAGTTTGGCGGCGACGGAGATCTGACTGTCGAGGATGGATCGCTGCGGATCGGCAGGGGGTCCGACCTCAGCGGGATCACCTGGACAGGTGAGTTTCCAAAACAGGACTACGAGGTCGCCCTGCAGGCGCAGCGGGTCGATGGCGGCGACTTCTTCTGCGGGCTGACATTTCCCGTCGGCGAGGAGCACTGCAGCCTGATCGTCGGAGGCTGGGGCGGGGGCCTCGTCGGCCTGTCGAGCATCGACGGCGCCGATGCATCGGAAAACAGCAGTTCGTCGAGCCGCGAGTTCAAAAACGGCCGCTGGTATGACGTCAGGGTACGCGTGTCGAAGGAGAGGATCGAGTGTTTTCTCGACGACGAGCGGATCATCGATCAGCCGCTGGTCGGACATCGGGTCTCGATTCGGGGCGACATCGCCGCCTCGTTGCCGCTCGGGATCGCGACCTACGCCACGACTGCTCGAATACGGAATATCCGCTGGCGGCCCCTCGGCGACCAGGCGGCTGCCCCGCCAACACCAGCCCCATGAGTGAATCGATCGGCGAAAATCCCGCACCCGAGGATGCCGGTGCTGCAGGCCCCGACAAACTCCGCCGCCGGATCGTGGAGGAGGCCGCCCGGCTCATGAGAAACGGGGGAGACTCGCAGCGGGCGAGATATCGGGCTGCCCGCCGGGTGGCCCACGACTGGGTTCCAGATCAGCAGATCCCCAGCCATGAGGAGGTTCGCCGGGAGATTGGCCGGACGACGGCGGCCGATGGCGGTCTCTCGGCCCTGGTGGGGGATCGGTTCGACCAGATCGCGGCGATCGTGGGAATGCTCGCCAGCGTGCGGCAGGATCCGGTCCGTCATCCGGAAGGTGACGTGCTTGAACATTCGCTGCAGGTCTTCGACCTCGTCCACGAGGAGTGCGGCTATGACGAGGAGCTTTTGACGGCGGCGCTCGTGCACGACGTCGGCAAGTCGATCGACCGCAGGAATCATCTGGCCGCGGGGATCGAGGCGCTCGGCGAGCTGATCACGCCCCGCACCCGCTGGCTCGTCGAGTCGCTCGAGGCGGCGACCGCCCACGCCGACGGCACGCTCGGCCACCGTGCCAGGCAGCGGCTGGAGGCCCATCCGGATCGCGACGCCGCGCTGCTCCTGGCGACGGCCGACCGGCGCGGCCGGGTTCGCGGCTACGACGCCCCGTCGCTCGACGAGGCGATCGGCATCCTGCGGGCCCTCGCGGCAGAGGGCGACGGGTGAGGGGGGGAGTGCGGCGCCCGACGGCGGGTGCACTCGCCGAGAGCGACGTTCGTGGGGGAACCGCGATCCAGATGCCTGCCTGGCGGCAGGGCGGGGATCCGTCCGGGTCAGGGGCGGTCACCCTCCCGCAGCGTGACTCGTCGATTTCGGCGTGGTACTTTTGGACGGATCGGTCTTGAGGCCTTCACGGACCGGCCGGAATGGAAGGTTCTCTTCGGGCGGTTGCCGCTGGCACCGCCCGTTTCGGTGTTCAGAAGCGAAAGGCGGAAGCATGGTGCCAGCGGTGTTCGGAAGGTTTTCCCGGCGGGGGCGTTCGAAGGGGAAGACGGGGCGGGTTCGGACCGCCCGACGACTCGAGGCGGAGTTGCTCGAGCACAGGCTCGCGCTGGCCGCGATCCCCACGGCCACGGTCAACGGTCCCGCCGTCGCCGGCCTCATCGGCCAGGAGATCCCCCTTACCGTCACCTTCGACAACACGGCGACGAACCCCGCCGACATCGGCTATTCGCCGTTCGTCGACATCGTCATGCCCGCCACGGGCGATGCGCCGCCGGTCCCGAACGACGGCATCTCGTTCAAGCCGAACAGCGCGATCTACAACGGCCTGACGCTCACGACGTCCGTCCTCACGTTCGACGCGGCCGGCAAGGCGACCCACCCGTTCGCGAAGAACCCCGACGGCACGGCCGTCGTCGTCACCGGCAAGCCGGGCGACCAGCTCGTGGTCGTGCAGCTGCCCTTCGGCAGTTACGGCCCCGAGCAGCCGGCGGCGGAGATCAACTTCACCGGTGTCGTGAGTCCGCTTGCCCAGCCGAATCACTCCTACCCCGTCACCGCCACGGGAGGGTTTCAGTTTCAGACCGACGCCTCCGGCAACCCCACGGTAAACGTCGCGACGCTCGGCACCACGACCACCGACCCTGTCCAGCCGCAGCTCTTCCGGATCAAGAAGACGTCGGACGCCCCCGAGGCCGAATCGGCCACCGGCCCGAACTTCAAGCACACCTACACCGTGAGCATGGCGGTGGCCCCCGGGCAGACGGTGAACAACCTGCTCCTCGCCGACGTCCTGCCGAACAACATCCAGTTCGTGTCGCTGAACACGGTGACGGGCAACGGCTCGACCTCCACGACGGCCGTGGCCACGCCGAGTACCGCCACGCCAGGCGGCACGCTCTCCCGGCGGTTCGACAAGGTGGTCGGCACCGGCAGCGACTCCGATGTCGTGATGACGTTCACCTACTTCGTGCCCCAGGACACCAGCGTCGGCCAGGACGTCATCCCGCTGGGCACTGGCGGCACGGCGCTCGCCTCGAACTCCGCGACCGCGTCGGGCACCTGGACGAGCGCAAACCCGAACTTTCCCAATCCGCAGACGGTCTCGACGACCGCGACCGACCCGAACGCCCAGCACACGCTCACCGCCCGCACCGTCGCGCTCCAGAAGAGTTTTATCGACCTCACGAATCCCAACGCGTCGCGGGCCGGAGATCTCATCGAATACACGCTCAACTTCCAGGTGAGCGACTATTTCGCACTTCAGGATTTCAGCGTTGCCGACGTCCTCTCCGACGGCCAGCAGTTTGACGCCTCGTTCACGCCGACGCTCACGTTCACACAGAAGTCGGAATCGTTCACCGCCGCGCCGTTCGCCAGCGCGAACTTCTCGTCGGCCGTGCAGGCGAACGGGTCGACGAATGTGACTTTTGGCGTCTCCGCACAGCTCGCGGCCCTGGGCCTCACCACGGGTGACAAACTCGTCGGTGCCGGCATTCCGAATACCGGCACCGGCTCCCCCTCCACGCCGCCGAACCCGCTGCCGGGCGGCCCGGGCACGACGGGCACGATCAAGTTCCGCGCCCGGGTGCTCGACCAATATCGACAGACGCCGCGGCCGGGTGCCGACGTCGTGCAGGGCGACGTGATGACCGACGAGGCGACGACCACGGCCGATGTCCTCGCCTTCAGCGACCTCTCACCGACGGCCAGCACGGTCAGCGACGGCTCGTCGGCCTCGTTCACGCTCGTCAGCGGCCAGGCGACGAAGAGCGTCTACGCGATCAACGGCGTCCCCGCCTCCGGCACGCCTATCGTCACCGCCGGCGACGCCGTCACGTTTCGGATCACCTACAACCTGCCGTTTTCAAGCATCAAGGATTACAAGATCACCGACTTCCTGCCGCTGCCGATCTTCGCAGCGCAGGCGCTCACGTTTGCCGGTGGCTCACCGAGCGATGCCGTCCCGGCGGCGGGCCAGTGGAAGTGGGGCCCGACCGACACCTACAGCACGATCTCCGGCATCACCCCCACGAACTCGTCCAGCTCCGCGGCCAACAGCGAGACCTGGAGCTTCGGCACGTTTCAAGACAGTCTCGACCGCCCCGCCGTCACCGACATCCTCTTCACCGTGGCGGCCACGAACCGTCCGTTCGCCGACGGCCTCCTGCTCACCAATCAGGCTGAGCAGCAGGAGCGCAACGAGACGGGCGACGTCTTGACCTCGAACACGGCGCTTGCCCAGGTAAAGATCTCCGAGCCGCTGCTCGGCATCACGAAGGGGGTCGTCTCGACGAACAATCCCGCGGGCGTCTTCACCCCCGGGCAGGGCGACCTCGATCCCCCGGAGATCGCGCCCCCGGGCGTCACGTTCTCCCAGCCAGGCGTGCCGGGCGCCTCGTTCACCGGCACGATCACATCCACCGGCCTGGCCGATCAGCCGATCACGGCGACGCTCTCAAACGTGCTCGGCAACGACCTCGTCAAGTTCTGCATCATCGTGGAGAACACAGGCAGCGGCCTGCACGGCGCGTTCGATGTCACCTTCAAGGACGCGTTCAACGCTGCAAAGATGAAGATCCCCGCGAACGCGACGGGGCTCAATCTGAAGGTGACCGACGGCACGGGCGCCGCGCTCCCCTTCACGGGCGACCTGTTTGGCAGTGGCATCACACTCGTCGATCCATCGGTCTCGACGGGGTCGCTCTCCCCCGGCAAGCAGACCGACGGCACGGTGATCGACACCGGCCGCAACATCGCCGTCATCACCTACGACCTGCAACTGCTGCCCACGGTCGTACCGGCCGACGTGATCCCGAACACGGCCACGCTCACGAACTACGGCTCGACCGAGGGCGGTCCAAACTTCCTGCCCCCGAGCGGCATCTCCGATGAAACGACTGTGGCGGTAGCCGTACCGACAGCCACGAAGACGCTTGTCGGCACGTCGATCGTCGACGCCTTCAACACCAACACGCAGGCTGTGATCGGCGAACTAGCGACCTTCGAACTGACGATCAAGGTGCCGGAGGGAACGACACCGGGCGCCGTCGTGGTCGACACGCTGCCCGCCGGCCTGGCCTTCGTACAGATGGTGGGCACGCCCGTCGTGGATTCGGGCATCACGGTCAGCGGCTCGTCGAGCGCGTCGAATCCGGCGTTCACGCCGGTCGTCACGAACAACGGCCAGACGCTGACGTTCACCCTCGGCGACATCGTCAACACGAATCCCGACCGGCAGTTGCACGGGTTCACGGTGCAATACAAGGCTGTCGTGCTCAACGTCTCGAGCAACGTCGCCGGTAAGACGCTCACGAACAATGCCAAGCTCACCTGGACGGGCCACACGGCACTGCCCGCCGCGAAGTCCGGGCCTGTCACCGTCATCGAGCCCAAGCTCGCGATCGACAAGTCGGTGACCCCGACGACGGCCCAGGCGAGCGACACGGTGACGTTCACGATTCTGGTCACGGCGAGCCAGACCACGGCCCATAACGTGGCCCTGTCGGACATCTTTCCCGGAGGATTCACGTACGTCGCCGGATCGCTGAAGCACACCGCCGGCGTCGCGCCGACCACGCTCGCGACGAACGCTGGGGGCGGAGACTTCACGGCCGGCTACACGTCGCTTACGCCCGGCCAGACGAGCACGCTCACGTTCCAGGGGAAGATCGATGCAAACGTGACGGCCGGCCAGGCGATCACGAACGTCGTCACCGAGACCTGGACGAGCCTGCCGGGCAATCCCGGCCAGATCACGCCCAACAATCCGAACGCCTACGAGCGGACGGGCTCCGAATCGACGAGCCAAGGCCAGCTCAACAACTACAAGTCGAGCGACTCGGCGATCGTGACGGTCGCGCAGCCGACGGTATCGAAGACGCTCGTCACGACGTCGATCGTGAACGCCTCGAATTCCGCCACGCAGGCGGTGATCGGCGAGACGGCGACCTACACAGTCAGGATGAAGTTTCCGCAGGGCCGCACTCCGGCCGCTCAGCTCATCGATGCCATGGGATCGGGCATGGCCTATGTCCGGACGATCTCGGCGGTCAACGACGATCCCACGAAGCTGACCGTGCCGGGGCTCAACACCGCCCCGGTGCTGACGAACTCCGGCTCCACGGCCACGTGGAACCTCGGCGACATCGTCAACACCGACACCGACAGCTCAACCGATGAGACGATCACGTTCACGATCGAGACGGTTGTTCTCAATGTGAACTCGAACACGAGCGGCGTGTGGCTGGTCAACAAGGCTCAGGCCGGCTGGAACTTCGCCTCGTTCTCGCCGATCGTCGAAGCCGAGCCGGTCACCGTGATCGAGCCCAAGCTGCGGACGACGAAGGGGGCAATTGTGGGCGGATTCGGCGGCAACGCCGGCGATCCGGTCACCTATACGATTGTGATCCAACAGGCCGGCACGAGCGACACCGACGCCTTCAACGTCACGCTCAACGACGTGATCCCAGCGCTGATCACGAGTCCGTCGCTCACGAGCGTCGTCGATACGTCCGGTACGGTCACGGCTGCCAACTTCAGCCTCTCAGGCAACACACTCACGACGACGGGCAACGGATTCGATTTGCCGAAGCTGCCGACCGCCCGCACGATCACGCTCACGGTCACCGGCACGCTCGGCGGGCCGCTTTCCGCGAATCAGAAAATCACGAACACCAACCAGATCAAGTGGACGAGTCTCTCCGGCTCGCCTGGCCAGATCACGACGAATAGCCCGAATGCCTACGAACGGACGGGCTCGGGCTCGACCTCGCTCGGTCAGCTCAACAACTACGTCACGAACGGCTCGGCCACGTTCACCGCCAACACCGCCGATCTGGCGGTCGTGAAGACGGTGAGCAACCCCACGCCGAACGTGGGCGACACGATCACGTTCACCGTGACGCTCACGAACAACGGCCCCAGCACGGCCCAGCTCGTCGAGGTGACGGACCAATTCCCGACCGCGGGGCTTCAGTTCCTCTCTGCGACACCGAGCCAGGGCACCTACAACCAAACAACCGGTCTGTGGACCGTGGGCACCGTCCCCACCGGGCCTACGAACGCGAAAACGCTGACGATCGCGGCAAAGGTCCTCGCGCCGGCCGTGAACACGATCCCCACGGCCCAGACGAATGTCGCCACGGTGACGAATTCCGCCGTGCCCGACTCCAACCCCGGCAACAACACGGGCACGGCGACCGAGACGCCGAAGTACGCCGACCTCGCGGTGACCAAGCAGACGGATAAGCCGCAGCCGAATGTCGGCGACACGATCACCTACACGGTCACGCTGCGGAACAACGGCACCGCCACGGCGACGGGCGTCGAAGTGACCGACACGCTCCCCGCGAACGTGACGTACGTATCCGCTTCCGCCGCCGGAGGCACCTCGTTCACGCCCTCGGGAACGGCGGTCACGGGGGGCGTCTGGAGTGTGCCGACGATCGCCCCGGGCCAGTCGTTGGTGCTCACGATCACGGCGACCGCGGCTCTGACGGGGGTCTCCTACAACACCGTGACGATCACCAAGAGCAACGTCTGGGATCCGAACGACGCGAACAACACCTCGAAGACTCCGACCGATCCGCAGTCGGCCGACCTCGTGGTCTCGAAAAGGGTTGACAACCCGCGGCCCAATGTCGGCGACACGGTCACATTCACCATCACGCTCGACAACCTCGGTCCGAGCACGTCGCAGAATGTCGTGGTGAACGATCTGCTCCCTGCCGGTCTCCTTTTCGTGAGCTCTACCGCCAGCACCGGCAGCTATGTCTCGAACACCGGGGTTTGGACGGTTGGGAATGTCGCCGCCAGCGTGACCAACACGCTCACGATCGTGGCGACGGTCAAGACCCCGGCATCAGGCCAGCCCGCGCTGCCACAGAAGAACACCGCCACTGCCACGTCGACGACCCCCGACCCCAACCCGAACCAAAACACCGGTGAGTCCACGGTCACGCCGAAGCAGGCCGATCTCGTGGTCGAAAAGGTCGTCAACGATCCGACGCCGAAGGTCGGCGACACGATCACGTTCACGATCACGGTGTCGAACAAGGGGCCCGACACGGGGACGAACGTCGTCGTCAACGACCGGCTCCCCACGGGCCTTACGTTCGTGTCTGCCAGCGCTACCCAGGGCAGCTATATCGCGGGCACCGGCGTCTGGACAGTCGGCACCGTGACCACGAGCGACTTCCCGATCCTGACGATCCTCGCGACGGTGAACCGGCCCGCGAGCGGGATCCCGCCGGCGGTGACGAACACGGCCACCGTCACCGGCACCGAATACGACCCCGTCCTGTCGAACAACACCGATAGTGTCACCGAGACGCCGCAATACGCCGACCTCGCGGTCGACAAGGTCGTGAGCGACGCCCGGCCGAACGTCGGCGACACGATCACCTACACCGTCAGGCTCTCGAACAAGGGCAAAGACACCGCCGCGGGCGTGACGATCCTCGACCAGCTCCCCACCGGCCTGCAATTCGTCTCCGCGACCCCGAGCCAGGGCGCTTACGACGCCGGCAACGGCATCTGGGATGTCGGCACGGTCGACACGCTCTTTGCCCGCACGCTTTCGATCCGGGCGACGGTCCTGCCGCCCACCTCGGGCATCCCGCAGCCGACGACCAACACGGCGAGCGTGCAGACGAGCGACCAATACGATCCCGATCCGACGAACAACACCAAGAGCGTCACCGAGACGCCGCAATACGCCGATCTTGCTGTGGAGAAGGTGGTCGACGACCCGAACCCGAACGTCGGCGGGCAGATCACGTTTACGATCACGGTGCGGAATCTCGGCGCTGACACCGCCACGGGCGTGACGCTCCTCGACGTGCTGCCGACTGGGCTCACGTTCATCTCGGCAAGTCCCTCGGCCGGCACGAGCTATGACCCGGCAAGCGGCGTGTGGACGGTCAACTCGCTGCCGGTGGGCGGCGTCGAGACCCTCACGATCGCGGCCGCCGTGGCGGGCGCCGGCTCGTTCACGAACGTGGCGGCGGTCACGAAGTCGGACCAGTTCGACCCCGATCCCGACAACAATACGGACCAGTCGACCGTCACCACCCGCGAGGCCGATCTCGCCGTCGTGAAGACCGTGAGCGACGCCACGCCGAACGTCGGCGACACGATTACGTTCACCGTCACGCTCTCGAACGACGGCCCCGATGCCGCCAGTGACGTGGAGGTCACGGAGCAGTTTCCGGCTGCCGGCCTGCAGTTCCTCTCCGCCACGCCAAGCCAGGGCAGCTACAACACCGGCACCGGCGTCTGGACCGTCGGCGCGGTCGCTTCCGGCGACTCCAAGACGCTCACGATCCTCGCCCGCGTCCTCGCCCCGGCGGTGAATACGATCCCCACGGCCCGGACCAACATTGCGAGCGTTACCAAGGCCGACGAATACGATCCGAATCCCGGCAACAACACCGGGTCGGTCACCGAGACGCCGAAGTACGCCGACCTCGGCGTCAAGAAGACGACGAGCAACGTCCAGCCCAACGTGGGCGACACGATCACCTACACCGTGAGTCTCTTCAATCTCGGCACGGCGGTGGCCACGAACGTCGAGGTCACCGACGCCCTCCCGGCCAACGTGGCGTTCATTTCGGCCACGCCCGCCACTGGCACGCGATTCCAGGAGACGCCGACAGGGGGCGTCTGGAGCGTGCCCTCGATCGCGCCGGGGCAGACGCTCGTCCTCACGCTCACGGTCGAGGCCGTGAACACGAGCGTGGCGTTCAACACCGTCACGATCACCCACAGCGACGTCTGGGATCCGAATAATCGCAACAACACGGCGAAGACGCCGACCGACCCGCAGGAGGCCGACCTCATCGTCTCGAAGACGGTGGACAAGTCGACGCCGAACGTCGGCGAGAACGTGACGTTCACGATCACGCTCGAGAATCTGGGGCCGAGCAGCGCATTGAACGTGAGCCTGACGGACACGCTCCCCGCGGGCCTGCAGTTCGTAAGCGCTACGCCGAGCACGGGCAGTTTCGCGAGCGGCGTCTGGACGCTTGGGACCGTCACTTCAGGTGCGACGCCGACGCTCACGCTCGTCGCCAAGGTGCTCGCCCCCTCCTCGGGTCCCGTCTCGCAGCAAGAGAACACTGCCACCGCAACGAGCACGACCCCCGATCCCTACCCGGAAAACAACACCGGCACGTCCTCGGTCACCCCGAAGCAGGCCGATCTCGAGATTTTCAAGACCGTGAACAACAAGGAGCCGTCGATCGGCGAAACGATCGAGTACACGCTTACCGTCGACAATCTCGGCACCGACACGGCGACCAACGTGCGGGTCCAAGACATTCTTCCCATGGGGCTCACGTTCGTGTCGGCCACGCCGTCAGTCGGCGGGTATGACGCTGGCACGGGCACCTGGACCGTCGGCACGGTGACCACGGCAGACACACCGACCCTCGTGATCTTTGCGAAGGTCACCGGCGCAACGGGCGGCACGCTGACGAACACGGCCACCGTTTCCGCCACGGAATACGACCCCGATCCCTCGAACAACACCGATAGCGAAGAGATCATCGTCCCGCCGAGCGGCGTGATCGTGGGCACCGACATCGGCTGCGTTACCGGCCCGTTCGTCCGCGTCATCGATCCCAACACGGGCGCCGATCGGATCATCCCGTTCTTCGCCTACGAGTCGAGCTTCCGCGGCGGCGCCCGCGTCTACGGCGCCGACGTCACTGGCGACGGCATCCCGGAGATCATCACGGCCCCCGGCCCGGGTCGGCCAGCGGAGGTCCGCGTCTTCTCCAACACCGGCTCCCCACTGCCGCAATATAACTTCTTTCCGTTCGGCAGGGGTTACAACGGCGGCCTCGAGATCGCCGCTGGCCCGATCACGGCCGCCGGCAAAATCCAGATCGTTGCCTCGCAGACCCGCGGCGGCACCGTCCGCGTATTCGACGTCAACCCGTCTGCAGCGACGCCCGTCGTCGGCACGCCCGTCCGCCAGCTGCAGCCCTTCGGGGCCGCGTACCGCAGCGGCGTGTTCGTCGACACGGCCGACATCGGTACGTTCAGCGGCCGGACGCGGAGTTCTTCGGCACCCGACGGGATCACCGAACTCGTGGTCGGCAGCGGCCCCGGGATTCGGGCCACGGTCAACGTCTACAACGGCCAGCCGGCAAGACCGTCCCTGCTCAATTCGTTCAATCCGTTCCGCGCCGGCTACAGCCGCGGCGCCTCGGTCGCCCGGCTCCCGTCGAGCGTGCCCGGCAACGCCGACAGGATCCTCGTCTCGGCCGGGTCGAGCGGCGGCTCGCTCGTCGAGACCTACAGCGGTCTGTCACAGACCCGGCAGGCCGTATTCGCCGCCTACGCCGGCAGCCGGTCCGACGTCTTCTCGGCGGCGATCAACGACAACGAGCTGTTCAGCGTCGAAGGGCAGTTCGGCCGCACCGACGGCGTGCGGAAGAATCGCTCGACCTCCGGCGCAGGCTCGTACACGCTTCCGCAGTCCACGGCGTCCTACCCGCCGCTCCGGGTCGCCATCCTCCGCCGGTAGCAGGGGAATCGCCCGACCGGCCGATGGGAGTGGAACGTTCCGATTTCCGTAGGCCACCCATGACAGGCTGAAGCCTGGCCGACATCGGGCCGCCGGAGGGCAAGGGCCGATCAGCAGGCGGAGCCGTCAAGGAACGGCCCGCGAGGACGGAAAGGTTTTCCCTGAAGTAGCCAGGCGTCATTCAGGCTGCTCGCCATCGAGTGCCGAGCGGATGGCGAGCCGGGCCGCCCGCCAGCGGTTTTTCACCGTTCGCTCGGAGCAGCCGATCGTGGCGGCGATCGTCTTCTGGTCGGCGCCCATGAACCAGACGAGCTGAAAGATCTCGCGGAGGTCGTCGGGCAGGTCGTCGATCGCCTGCTGGAACCGGGTCCAGCGATCGAGCGACGAGGCCGTGGTGGCAAGGTCCTCGATCCGCTCGACAATTTGCCCGTCGGCCGAGCCCGTGCCGGGGATGCCGTTCGTGCCCCGATGGGCGGCGTATGACTCTGGCCCTGCATGGCTGCGGGCGAGGTCGAGGAGTTCGCGGCGGATCTGCAGCACCGCGAGTCCCAGGAGATCCCGCGGCGAGTCGATCGCGAGCCGACCGAGGGTGCGATGGAGTCGCATGGCTGCGGCCTGAAAGACATCGTCGGTGTCCTCCCAGCGGCGGACGTTCGGAAAGCGGGCGAGCATCCGCCGGGCGATGATCCGCATCCGCCCGGCCGCGCAGGCGATCACGGCGTCGCGGGCCTGGGGCTCGCCCGCCCGAAGCCGCTCAAGGCAGTCTGTCAGACCTTCCTCGTGGCGGTCCTCCATCTGCCGTTCTCCATGCACGTCCGTCGAAAGGAAACCGTCGCGGCTGGAAACCCCGGGGCCGGCAGGCAGTGGTTTCCGAGGGTCTCCGGTCTGTTCTACAGGATCCCTCTTCCTGGGAGGATGATCACTCGTAAAAAGGGTACACTCCTGCCATGGACGCTGCCGATTCATCCACCGGCCAGCAGGCGCGGGATGTCACGATCCGACCGGAGTCATCCTGGCTCTGCGGGGCATCGGATTCCTTCGGTCTCAGGTTCGAATCGGCGGCCGAGCTGCCGGCCGGAACCGATCTCGGCGGCGTGACGATCGTCCGCCCGATCGGTGCAGGGGGCATGGGCAGGATTTACGAGGCCCGGCAGCATGCGCCCGCCCGGGCCGTCGCCGTCAAGCTGATGCGGGACGGGATCGTCTCCAAGCCGCTGCTCCGCCGGTTCGAGTTCGAGGCCGAGGTACTCGCGCGGCTGCGGCACCCGAATATCGCCCAGATCTTCATGGTCGGCTCCCATCGGCAGGGCGACCTCGCGATGCCGTTCATCGTGATGGAGCTGGTACCGGAGGCCCTCACGCTGACCCGCTTCGCCGAGGAGAACCGGCTCTCGGTCCGTGAACGGATCCGGCTCTTCGCCTCGGTCTGCGAGGCGATCGCCCATGGGCACCGCAACGGCGTGATCCATCGGGACCTGAAGCCTGGCAACATCCTCGTCGACGCCTCCGGAGTGGTGAAGGTGATCGACTTCGGCGTCGCCCGCTCGACCGACGCGGGAGAAACCCGGAGCCTCTGCACGAATGCCGGCGAACTCGTCGGCACGCTGCTCTACATGAGTCCGGAGCAGATGGGAGCCGCGAGCGGCATGGTCGACACCCGGACCGATGTCTACGCCCTCGGCGTCGTGCTCTTCGAACTCGTCACCGGAAAGCTTCCCTGCGATCTCCGCGGCAAGTCGCTGCCTGAGGCCGCACGGCTGCTGGCGGCGGGCAATCACCGTCTCGCGGAGTCGGTCGAGTTGGCCTCTGCCGGGGATGATTCGATCGGCAGGTTCGAGGCCCGTGGGCTCGGCACGCTCGTTGCCAGCTGCCTTCAGCCGCTGCCCGAGGACCGCTATCCGACGGCGGTCGAGGTGGCCGCGGAGATCGGCCGCTGGCTGAGCGGCGAGCCGATTCTGGCCCGGCCACCCTCGCTCCCGGAGGCCCTCTGGAGGCTCTGCCGCAGGCATCGGGCGGCCGCCCTTGCGGCTGCGGCCGTGGCCCTCTCGCTTGTGATCGCGACAGCCACAGTCACGGCGTTTTCACTGCGGGCAGAGCGGCAGCGACAGGAGGCCGAAACGGCCCGTGGTGTCGCCGAGGAGCGACGGCAGGAGGCCGACCGGCTTGCCGCGAGCCTTCGCGCCGAACTCTATCTCTCCGACGTGCTGCTCGCCGCCGAGGCCCGCGATCGGGACAACCTGCCCGAGGCTCGGCGACTGCTCGCCGAGGCCCGGGGGCTCGCCTCCAGCCCTGGCGGCGGCCATCCGATCGAACTCGACTGCCTCGCTGCCTCGCTCGACGATTCGCTCGCGGTCTTCGATGGCCAGCGTTCGACCGTCACGGCGGTGGCCTGGAACCAGGCCGGCACGCGGCTGGCGATGGCGGGATCGGATGGCTCGATCCGGATCGGGGCAGTGCCCGACTGGCCGGGAGACGGCGCCCCAGCAACCAGCATTGCCTTGGACAGTGCGGCGACGATCTGGTCCTTGGCCTGGTCGCCCGACGGCTCGGCGATCGCGGCGGCGCTGGCCGACGGCACGGCCAGGGTCCACGACGTCGGCACGGGCGTCGAGCGGCTGCGGATCGACCATGGAGGCGGGGGGAAACCCGAGCGGCTTTACGGCGTGGCCTATTCCAGCGACGGCAGGATCCTGGCGACCGCGTCGAAGGACAAGACGGCGCGGCTCTGGGATGCGTCCAGCGGGCGGGAGATGCTCGTGCTTCGCGGCCATGCGGGAACGGTCCACGCCGTCGCCTTCTCGCAGGATGGCCGGACCCTGGCGACGGCATCGCAGGACAGCACGGTGCGGCTCTGGAACAGAGCCGACGGCCGGGAACGCTCCAGACTCGAAGGTCATGCCGACCGGGTCTTTGGGCTGGCATTCGCCGCCGACGACAGCCGGCTGGCCAGCGGCTCGGAGGATGGCAGCCTGCGGATCTGGGACCTGGTCACAGGCCGCGAGACCGCCTGCCTGCGGCATCCGTTCCGGGTCAATGCCCTGGCCTTCATCGGTCCCGACCAGATCGCCTCGGGCTCCGGCGACGGTATCCTCAGGATCTGGCAGATCAGCGAACAGCGGGAGGTCGGCCGACGCCGCGGTCATGGCGGCGCCATCTTCTCGATCGCCGCGACCACGGACGGCCGCTGGATCGCCAGCGGTTCCGCCGACACGACGACGCGAATCTGGCGGTCGGATCTGCAGAGCGACCCCGCGATCACGTGCCTGGGCGGGGTGTCGTGCGTTGCGGCTTCCAGCGACGGCTCGCTGATCGCCACCGCGGGCGACGGCCAGTCCGGCCAGGATCGTCCTGATGACAGACATCTCGTGCAGCTCTGGGACCCGCGGACGCTCGAGCCGGTCGCGGCCCTGGCCGGTTCGACCGCGGGGTTCAAAGACATCTGCTTTACGCCCGATGGAGAGCGGCTCGCGGCCGCGACGGAGGATGGCAGCGTTTGCATCTGGCGTCTCGCGAGCCACGAGCGAACGCTCCTGCTCAAGCCTCACGACCGCCGGATCTACTCGCTCGACGTCGTCGGTGACCGCCTCGCGACGGCAGCCGAAGACCGCAAGGCCCGGCTCACCGAGATCAGCACCGGCGCGGCCCTCGGGCCGGACTGCCGCCATCCGCGCCGGGTGCTCTGTGCCCGGCTTTCAGCCGACGGCAGCCGGCTCTATACGGCCTGCGAGGATCGCCTCGCGAGGTGCTGGAATCCCCTCACGGCCGAGCTTCTGGCAACGTTCGCCGGCCACACCGGTCCGGTCAATTGGCTCGCCCTTTCGCCCGATGGCCGCCGCCTCGCCACCGCCTCGTCGGACGAAACCGTACGGATCTGGGATGCAGACACCGCCTCGCCGCTGGCAACGCTCACCGGTCCGTCACGCCAGATCTGGAAAGTCGCCTTCTCACCCGACGGCAGCCGTGTCGCCGCAGTCTCTGCCGATGCCACGGTGCAGATCTGGGACGCGGCCACGGGTCGAAAGGCGTCGATGCTCCGCGGCCACACCGATCAGGTCTGGGGGCTTGCCTTCGGGGCCGGCGGGCGAACGCTCTTCAGCGGCGGCTGGGACGGCACGGCCCGCATCTGGGGCCTGTCGGCGGCCGCGATCGGTAAATCCCCGGCACTGAAACCGGGGAGCCGGGAATGAAATGGTCGTCGGTTCAGGCGGCGCCCGAGCCGCGAAGCACCTGGCCGAGCGTCTCCTGGAGAACGGCGGCGCTCCGCTTCAGTCCCTGCATCTCCTTGGGCCAGAGCTCGATTTCGAGCGTCTTTTCGGCGCCCCTGCGGCCCACGACCGTGGGCACCGAGATCGCCACGTCGCGCAGGCCGTAGCAGCCGGTCTGGACGGTCGAGACGGGCAGCACCCGCTTCGTGTCGAGGGCCATCGCGTGGATCACCTCGGCGATCGAGACGCCGACGGCGAAGCCCGCGCCGGTCTTCTTCTTGATCATCTCGGCCCCGCTCGTCTTGGCCCGCTGGAAGACATCCTCGCCGAGCTTGTGGCTGAAGCCCGGATACTTCTCCAGCGGCAGGCCGGCGACGCTGGCGCTGCTCCAGACCGGCACCATGCTGTCGCCGTGCTCGCCGAGGATCATCGCCTGAACCTGCGTGGCGGGGCATTTCAGGTTCATGGCCAGGAGGCTGCGGAAGCGGAGCGTGTCGAGCAGCGTGCCGAGGCCGATCACCTGCCCCTTGGAAAGGCCCAGTTCCTTCTCGGCGAGGTAGGTGAGGATGTCGACCGGATTCGAGACCACGAGCACCGTGGCATCCCGCCGCAGCCCCTTCGACCTGATCGACGCCAGGATCGTGCGAAAGAGCTCGACGTTGCGGTTGATCAGCGCCAGCCGGCTCTCGTCGGGCTTGCGTCGCAGACCCGCGGTGATGCAGATGCAGTCGGCGTCGGCCAGCTGTTCGTAGCCGCCGGCATGGATCGACTGGTCGGCGATCGCCGCCGTGCCATGGAGCATGTCGAGGGCCTGGCCGTCGGCCAGATCGGCATTGGCATCGACGATCACGATCTCGTGAACGATGCCGCCGAGCTGGAGGGCGAAGCCCGCCGACGAGCCGACGATGCCACCACCACCGATGATCCCAACTTTCATGAGGAGTTCCTTGAGCGCGAGTGACGAGGTCGACGGGGCCGTGTCAGGCCGACATCTTGATCCCCAGCTGCCTGCAGACGGTTTCCGTGACCACCCTGACGAGGGCCTCATGGTCGAGCCCGGCCGCGGCTGCGGGGATCGTCGAGGCGGCTGGAAGGGTCATCGGCGGAGGGGCGTCGAAGGCCTTGCGGTCGACCCCCGTCGTGCTCCAGCTGGCCCGAAACACGTCGTTGGCGCAGATGTCGCAGTTCTCGATTCCCTTCTCCAGCCGCGGGTCGCTGTAGCCCCACTTCTGCTTGAGTTCGAGCAGTTCCTGGGTCTCCTGCTTGCTGAGGAAGGTGACCCGGCCGAGGTCCTTGGCGAGCATCAGGATCCGGCAGTAGGCGTCGAGGATCTCGGTCCACCAATAGGCCTTCTCGACCGTTTCGCCGAAGCTCACTGTGCCGTGGTTGGCCAGGATCACGACGTTCGACTGCTTCACGAACGGCTTGACGGTGTCGGCGAACTTCTGGCCACCGGGGGTCTCGTAGCGGGTGATCGGCACGTCGCCGAGAAACACCTCGACCTCTGGGAGCACGCACTGCGGGATCGGCTCGCGGGCCACGGCGAAGGCGGTGGCGTGGGGTGGGTGGCAGTGGACGACCGAATTGATGTCGGGCCGTTCCTTCAGGATCGTGAGGTGGAGGAGAATCTCGCTCGACCGCTTGCGGTTGCCACCGATCTGGTTCCCCTCCATGTCGACGATGCAGAGGTCGGAGGGCTTCATGAAGCCCTTGGAGATCATCGTCGGCGTGCAGAGCACCTCGTTGGGGCCGAGGCGAAACGAGATGTTGCCGTCGTTGCCGGCGGCAAAGCCCTTGTTGTAGATCCGGCGGCCGATGTCGCAGATCTCTTCCTTGAGCTGGTTGAGTGGCTTGTTCGCGGTGGTCATCTTTCCTGCCTGGATGGGTGCCATGGGTGTCGTTCTCCTTGACGATTATGAATCAGGTTTTCGGTCGCGGTCGGTTTGCCTTGGATGCAGATCGTGGCGCGGGTGCCGGTTTTGACGGGCCTGCGGATGGTGACGGCCGGGCGAGGTCGACCCGGTCGATGATGGCGGCGATGTAGGCGTCGACCGGCCTGTCGAGCGGATGAAACGGCTGGGCCGCCTCGCCCCCCTCGCTGAATGCGACCAGCATCCCGTCGCCGCAGCCGAGCGGATCCCAGGCGACGAGTGGCTCGGCGCCGGCCAGGCCCGTGTCGAGGTCGGCGGCCGAGAGCGGCACGATGATCCGGAACACGCCGCCGCGGACCGCGGGCAGCGGTTCGACGAGCGTCAGTGTGCCGATCGTTCTGGCGAGTCGCATGGGGTCTGTCTGGGCTTGAGGAACCTGGGCGGCCGCCCTGGATCAGTGGCTGTGGCCCTTGCAGGCACAGGGGGTCGGAGCGGAGTCGAGGTCGGCCGGCACGCTGCCGGTATTCCGCTTCGCAAACTCGACGGCCAGCCGCTCGAGGCTCACGGCGGAGAAATCCCTGGGGTCGATCGCGACGACATTCGCGGCGCAGGCGTCGATGGCGGCCAGGATGGTGGTCGCATCGCGGCCGCTGATCGCCCGCAGACTCGGCTGCCGATTGGCGAGGATGACGGCCGCGGCGGGCCTGCCCGTGAGTAGCAGGCAGCGGGCGCCGTCGCGGGGCACGTGCGTCGCAAAGGCATCGATCGCGGCCCCGAGGCCGGCCGCGGGAAGCTGCTGGGTTCCGGGCACGGCCCGCGGGATTCCAGCGGCTCGGCCGGCGAGGTCGGCGGGGCAGTCGGCCCGGGCGATCACGAGCGGCCGGACTGCGGCCGCCGATCCCATCGTGGCGGTCGCCCGCAGAATCTCGATTCCGGCATCGACTGCAAACTCCCGGGCCGAGGGGGTGATCACGGCCGAGGCTGGCACGGTCAGACGGCGGGTGCCAGAGCTGAGTCGCTCGAGCAAGGCGAGCGTGATCACCCGCTCCGCGATCACCGGGCCGTCGTTGCCGGAAGACTGGGCTTCCGTCGCGAGGGAGTTCGTGACCTGGGCGGCACTCGGAGCCGGAGTCCCGGCCCCAGCGGAGGAAGCCACCTGCCCGGACTGAATCCGGGCGAGCACCTCGGCCACGATGCTGCGGACGATGTCTGGGCTGATGGGGGCGGAGGCCATGGGTGTGCTCTGGGAGCGCTCTGGGTGCGGGTGCTGTCAGGCTGAAAGGGGAGGATCGACGATCGCCACCGCGCTCCAGCGTGCGGGCGTGGTGTCGCTCTTGAGCCGCTCCCGCAGGAGCCGGCCGTCGCTGGTGATCATCACCGTGTCGCCGGGGCCGGCCGAGACGACGTCGATCGAGATCTGCGGGTCGCCGTCGGGGGAGCGGCCGTCGGCGAGCAGCGGCTGAACGAGCAGCAGTTTGGCGCCGAGCAGCGACGGGTGTTTGACCGTCGACGTGACCGTTCCGATGACGCGGGCGAGTTGCATGGTGTTTCCCGAGAGGCGAGGCCGAAGCCTGTCCTAGGTGGGGCTGCCGAGGATGCGGAGATCGTCGACCAGCGTGCAGCGACGCTGCCGGGTGAAGGTGAGCGGCGTGGTCACGCCCTCACCGGTCGGGGTGGCGATCGAGAACGAGAGGTAGCCCTCGCCGCCGAGACCGAGGCCGGCCACGCTGGGGCCGTTCTTGACGAACAGCGTCGTGTCGAGAAGCCGTCCCATCCGGGTCATGGTGCGGACGTTGTTGGAGTGGATGATCGCGGTGTGGCGGAAGCCGTGCTCGCTCTCGTGGGCCAGCCGGATCGCCTCGTCGACGTCCTTGCAGCGGACGAACGGCACGAAGGGCATCATCTGCTCGGTCGGCACGAAGGGGTTGTCGTTGGCGGTCTCGCCGAAGACGAGTTCGAGATCGTCCGGGGCTTCGGCGCCGGCCGCCCGGGCGAGCACGGCGGCGTCCTGGCCGATGAAGTCCTTGCAGGGCGCCCAGTGGCGGTGGCCCCCCTCACCGACCATCACGATCGCCTTCTGGGTGAGCGTCTCGACCTGGCGGCCGTGAAGCCGCAGGGCGCCGGCCCGCTCCATCGCGGCCATCATCGCGTCGAACACGCTCTCCACGACGAACACCTGCTTCTCGCCGATGCAGAGCAGGTTGTTGTCGTAGGCCGCGCCGGCGATGATCGAGCGGGCGGCGTTGTCGAGGTCGGCGGTCTCGTCGACCACGACCGGCGGATTGCCGGGACCGGCGACGATCGCCCGCTTGCTCGACTGCATCGCGGCCCTGGCCACGGCCGGCCCTCCGGTCACGCAGATCAGCTTCACGCCCCGGTGATTGAAGAGCTCGGCCGCCGTTTCGAGCGTCGGCTCGGCGACGAGGCAGACCAGATTATCGATGCCGATGTCGCGATGGATCGCCTGGTTGAACCGGCGAACGCCCTCGGCCGCCACCTTCTTGCCGCTGGGATGCGGATTGACGACGACGGTGTTGCCGCCGGCGATCATGTTGATCGCGTTGCAGGCGATCGTCGGCAGGGAGTGGGTCACCGGGGTGATCGCGCCGATGACGCCGAACGGGGCGTGTTCGATCACGGCCAGGCCGTGATCGCCGCTGAAGACCTCGCTCTGCATGAACTCCACGCCCGGCACCTTCTCGCCGAGCACCTTGAGCTTCTCGATCTTGTGGACGAGCCGGCCGACCTTCGTCTCGGCGAACTCCATCCTCCCGAGTTCCTCGGCGTCCTCGATCGAGATCCGGCGGATGTGGGCGATCGCCTTCCGGCGGCCCTCCACGCCGAGCCGCTCGAGCTGCTCGAAGGCCTCCTGGGCTGCCCGGACGGCGTCGTCGACGCCGGCGAAGATGCCGTTGGCGCCAGAAAACGAGCCGGATGGACGGGCCTGGCTCGGGGAATGGTTCGCGGCTCGATTCGAACCCGGGGCGGCCGCCGTCTTCAATTCGGCGATCACCTGGCGGACGATCTCGGCGATCTCGGGGGCTGTGGCGCTGGACATGGATGATTACTTCCTGTTGAAGACTTCCTGGCCTTCGATCCGGACGGTGTCGATGAGCCCGATGACGACGGCGTCGATCGGGAGGGTCTTGGTCTCGGGGGTCAGCCGGGCGCTCGAGCCCTGTGTGACGAGGACGAACTGCCCCTCGCCGGCGCCGAGGGTGTCGACGGCGATGAAGGTGCGGCCGGTCGAGACGAGCCTGTCTCGCGACTTCTCGTCGAGACGGTAGGGCTCGACCACGAGCAGCTTGTGGCCGGTCATCGACTCGGCCTTCTGCGTGGCCACCACGGATCCGGTCACCAGTGCGACGAACATCAGCCAGCGCTCCTCTCTGGGGTTCCGCCCGCGAGCAGGTCGCGGGCCTGCCGGGCCACGATCAATTCCTCGTTTGTCGGAACGACCCAGACGGCGACCTTCGCCGCGGGGCTTCCGATCGACCGCTCCGCCGATCCCTTGGCCGCATTGGCCACGGGTTCGATCGCGATCCCGAGATCCTCCAGTCCGGCGAGCACCGCGGCCCGGGTCAGCGGCGAGTTCTCGCCGATGCCACCCGCGAAGCCGATGCAGTCGAGCCCGCCGAGTTCCACGATCCCCGCTCCGAGCCAGTGGCGGATCGAGGCCACGTAGACGTCAATCGCCGTCCGGGCCCGCGGATTGCCGGCCGCGGCCGCCTCCTCGAGGTCCCGCATGTCGCCCGATGTGCCCGACATTCCCGCCAGCCCGCTGCCGCTCGAAAGCTCGGCCAGCAGCTCCTCGAACCCCTTGCCCGTCGCCTTCGCCACGTGGACGAGGGCGAACGGATCGAAGTCGCCGGCCCGGTTGTTCTGGGGCAGGCCCGACTGCGGGCTCATCCCCATCGACGTCCCCACGCTCCTTCCATCCCTGATCCAGCAGACGCTGCTCGAGCCGCCGAGGTGGCAGGAGATCGACCGCAGCGGTCTGTCCTGACGCTTGGGCACGAGCCCCGCCAGCCGCTCCGAGACGAAGCGGTGGCTCGCCCCGTGGAAGCCCCAGCGGCGCACGAGATGCCGCTCGACCCAGTCGGTCGGAACGGCATACAGGGCGTTGCGGTCCGGGATGGTGGCATGGAATCCCGTCTCGAACGCCGCCACCAGCGGAACCCGAGGCAGCCTCTCCCCGAGCAGCCGCATCGCCCGCACGTAGGGCGGGTTGTGGGCCGGTGCCACGAGTGACATCTCCTCCATCGCCGCGAGCACGTCGGCCGTGACCCGAACGACCCCGCTCACGCGGCCGCCATGCACCGCCTTGAACCCCACCGCCGCCACCTCGTCGATGCTCTCGAGGGGTCCGCCGGAGCCCGTCAGCTGATCGACCGCGGCCTGCAGGGCGACGGCGTGATCGGGCACGGGCATGACGGTCTCGATCGAACGGCCTGCGGTCGTGGCCCCGGGAGCGGCTGGCAACGACGCGTAGACGCGGCTCTCGGCCGCGCCGACCCGTTCGACACCACCCTTGGCGAGTTCCAGGCCCCCCTCCGCGCCGGCCGTTTCCGGCAGGTCGAAGAGACGGTACTTGAAGCTCGTCGATCCGAGATTGGCTACGAGGACTTTCATGGTTCTTGACGTGCTTGAGCAGCCTTCCTCAGCTGAAAAACGCGGCCACGAGGCTGTCGGCAGGACGGGGGATCACGTGGCTGGCCACGAGTTCGCCCACCTGCTGTGCCGCCGTCGCACCGGCCTCGACTGCCGCCCGCACGCTGCCGACGTCGCCCTGGACGACGGTCGCCACGTAGGCATTACCGATGCTGATCCGCTTCAGAATCTTCACATTGGCCGCCTTGGCCATCGCGTCCGTCGCCTCGACGAGGCCGACGAGTCCCTTGGTCTCGAGCAGTCCGATCGCAGTGTTCATGTCTGTTCCTTCTGAATGGGTTCGATCTGTGAAAGAGGGGAAAACCGAGTTCAAAAACAGGTCCAATTGCGTGTCCACGGTTGCCGCAGCCCGTCAGACATTGGCGGGCAGGACGATCCCGATGTCCTCGTGAGGACGGGCGATCACCTGCACGCTGACGACATCGCCGATCCGGCCGCCGGCCGCCGCACCCGCGTCGGTCGCCGCCTTCACCGCGGCAACGTCACCCGAGACGAACGCCGTCACGAGTCCGCTGCCGATCTTGTCCCAACCGATGAAGGTCACGTTCGCCGCCTTCATCATCGCGTCCACCGCCTCGACGAGGGTGACGAATCCCTTCACCTCGATCATCCCGAGGGCTTCGACGTTTTTCGCCATCTGTTGCTTCGCTCCTGTGTCAAACAACCAACCATTCCTGGCGGGGCCATCCCCGCCGACCGCACCGGCGCGCGCCGGAGAGACGGTCTTGTTTCGTGCCTGCGATTTCCTCGCTGCCGTTTTTTTGGCCGCTGTTCTTTTGGCGGCTGGTTTTCTGGCCATCGCTGATGTCTCCGGCGGCCGCTGGGCCGTCCTAGGTCTGCCTCACGAGTTCCACGCCCTCGGCGTGGTCGAGGTCGGCCGCATTCCCCTCGTCGGTGTCGATGTGGACCTCGAGTTTGCTCGTGGCATCGGCCCGCACGAGCAGGTCGCGAAGCACGAGGCCGCAGCTTCCCTTGATGACGAGGCTCATCCGGTCGCCGTCGCGGACGCCGAAGTGGGCCGCGTCGGCATGGTTCATGTGGACATGCCGCTCGGCGCGGATCACGCCCTCGCCAAGTTCGACGGCGCCCGCCGGGCCGACGAGGACGCAGCCCGGGGTGCCTGCGATCTTGCCGCTGGCCCGAACCGGCAGGTCGATGCCGAGGGAGATGCCGTCGGTGAAGGCGAGTTCCACCTGGGAGGCCTTGCGGGTCGGCCCGAGCACCCGAACCGTGGGCAGCATCTTCCGCTTCGGGCCGACCACCATCACGGTCTCCTCGGCGGCGTAGAAGCCGTCCTGGTAGAGATCCTTCATCGGGGTCAGCCTGCGGCCGGGGCCGAACAGCTTCTCGACGTGCTCGTCGGTGAGGTGGCAGTGCCGGGCCGAGATGCTGACGACCAGTTTGGGCTCGACACCACGTGGAGACTCTCCTCCGGCCCGATTGGCGACGGCCGCCTGCGACGGCGGGAGGCCCCGGGAGCGGAGGACGATCTCCCGGACGATCCGCTCGACGCCGGAGCGGTCGAGTCCGGGAATCGCAAGCCCCGGACTCGCAAAATGCGACGGTGGAAGTGTGGCTGTGGTCATCTTTTCAGAGGGTCATGTCTTCAGAGGGTGACGGGGCGAATCATGAAACCGCCGCCGGGGTGCTGGGCGTCTCCGCAATCACGAGGTCGGCGTCGGCCGAGCGGATCGTCTCCCGCCAATCTGCCGAGAGCCCGTCGTCGGAAACGAAAAGATCGATGGCATCGAGTGCCGAGACGAAGGTCAGGCTCTTGTGCCCAAACTTGGAACTGTCGGCCACGACGATCACCCGGCCGGCTGCCTTGAGCATCGCCTGCTCGGTCTCGGCGAGCAGCAGGTGGGCGTTGAACAGTCCCTCGGCCGTGATCCCCGCCGCGGAGAGGACCGTCGTGGTGACGTGCAGCCGGCCGAGCAGTTCGTTGGCATAAGGGCCGAGGCAGACGCCGGTCCGCGGCGAAACATAGCCGCCGAGGAGCACGACATCGGTGCGGGCCGCCGATGCGAAAAGATTGGCGACGGGCAGGCTGTTGGTGACGATCTGCAGCGAGCGGCCGACGAGCAGGCGGGCGACCTCGTAGGTGGTCGTGCCACCATCGAGGAGCACCGTTTCGCCGTCGTGGATCACCGCCGCGGCCCTAGCCGCAATGGCCCGCTTGGCCGCCCAATTGGCCGGCTGCCGCTCGTCAAACTCCGGAAGCCTGGGAATGCCGCCGGAATAGAGGACTCCTCCGTGGGTTCGCCGGGCCGAACCGTGTTCCTCGAGGGCGTCGAGATCCCGGCGGACCGTCGATTCCGAGACGCCCAGTTCCCGCACGAGTTCGTCGATCGCGGCGAAGCCGCGGATACGGATCATGTCGAGGAGTCGGCTTCGCCGTTCGTGGTTCTGCACGGAAGAGCACCTTTTCCGTGCACCATTATGCTTGGCATCGATCAGATGTCTATCTCAAAAAGATATGAAACAGCCAGAATTCAATCAAGAATGATTGAAGTCGCTCATTTATTTACACAAGTGCCTTCTGGGCATTGACTTGCGTCGCTCGCGTATGCCAAGAAAACCCTGCCGGTTGGGCAAAGTCTACCTCGCGTTTTCAAATGGGCCGGCCGGATTCAAGACGGATTTTTTGCAGGTATACATTTCGTGACAGTTCTCCGTCACAGTCTTGAGGTCACTGCCGGAGCTGGAGATACGGCCGATTCCAGCCAGATCTGCGTCCGTGCTCTGACAAAAACCGACATTCCTGAGGCCATCGAAACGCTCGCCAGAGCCTGCCGCACGGTCGGGGGCAGTTTGGCCAAGGGCTATTGTCCGGCGAATCCCAGTGCCGAGATCGTCTCGCGGCCGGGCAGGCAGGTGCTTGCCTGGATGGCATTCGTGACCGGCCAGGGTGGCAGGCAGCAGCCGGCCGGACTGGTCACGCTCGTGATCGCCGAGTCCCGCAACGGAAAGAGGTCGTCGGGCGGCGACGACCGCCGGTTTTCAATCGGTCTGTTGCTGGTCGATCCCCAGCATCGTCGCTCCGGAATCGGCACCATGCTCGCCTCGCAGGCCGTGGCTGAGGCTGGCAGGCAGGGGGCCCGGCAGGTGGAGGTCGAGACCCTGGCAGACTGGTCTGCCGCCGAATTCTGGCAGGCGTTTCGGAAGCGGTAGGCTGAGAAGGCACGCGAGCCCAAGCCGGCATGGGCAAGGCGACGGGGTTCGGATACGGTATTTGAGACACTGTTCTTCGGAGGATTCCGCAATGATTCGGTTGCTCGCCACGTTTGTCCTGCTGCTCGTGATGACGGTCGAATCCCTGGCTCAGGAGCCGGCCCCGGCCAAGAAGCCGGTGGTGTTCGCGGCCTATGCCACCCCGCTGGATGAACCCTGGAACATGGTGATTCACGGGGCGCTCCAGCATGAAGAGAAACTGGGCCGGATCAGCTACTCCTGGAAGGACAGCCTCGGCACCCCGGAGGCCATGACCTCCGGGCTTCAGGCGGGGCTCGGCCGCCGGCCCGATCTTGTCTTCGCCGACGGGGCCGACTCCCTCGACGCCATCAAGGCCGTGGCGGCGTCCAATCCCGGGATCGCCTTCGTCGTGGGAACCTCCGCAGGGCCGGTGCCGCCAAACCTCTCGGTCTTCGACAGCAACCTTTCCGAGCCTGCCTATCTCTGCGGCGTCATCGCCGGAAAACTGACGAAGACCGGGATCGTGGGCGTGGTGGCCGGCCGGAGCGACACCCAGGTGCATCGGGCGATCAACGCCTACATCCAGGGTGTCAAGGACACGAATCCCGCCGCCAAGGTGAAGGTGACGTTCATCGAATCATGGTACGACCCGCCCAAGGCCAAGCAGGCGGCGCTCGCCCAGATCGAGGCCGGGGCAGACCTCGTCTGGGCCGAACGCGAGGGCGCGATCGCCGCCGCCCGGGAGAGGGGCGTGCTCGCCTTCGGCAATCTCGTCGATCAGACGGGCGAAGGTCCCGATGCGGTGATCACCGGGCCGGTCTGGAGCATGGTTCCACTCGTTGATCACGCCGTCAGCATGGCGGCCGCGGGGATGATCTCCGGTGAGAGTTATCTTGATTTCTCATCGCTCTCCCGTGGCGGGGCCGTTCTGGCGCCCTGGCACGGCTGGAGCGAGAAACTGCCCCCCGATCTGCTCGAACTGATCCGGGACAAGCAGCACGACATCAAGACCGGGGATCTCGTGATCAACCCCGGTTCCGATCGGCCGGTGAGCGAGTGAGTCGGTTCGACGGCATCGAATCGCCGACCTGATGAGGCCGGGATTTCAGGCGGCGCCGAGCCCCTCCATTCGCCGCCAGGCGCTCATCTGCCCGAGGTGCATCATCATGTGGCCGCCGCAGTAAAAACCCTGGGCCGAGCCGATCGTGGGAAACAGTTCCCTCATCCTGCCCTCGGCCGGATTCGGCTGGTCGAAGACATCGTCGTGCGTGCTCCGCAGCGCCCCCGTCACCATCCTGTATCCCTCGGTGAAGAAGGCCACGATCTCGTCCATCGGAGGGTAGAGGTCGCCGTCGGCGTCGTCGATGCACTTCGCATCCTTGGAGAAGACCCGTTCGAAATCGTCCGGCACACCGGGAGAAGGGTGGCCGATGAGTCGGAGGATTCTCGGGGCGTAGAGGCTCAGATGCCCGTAGATGAAGGCGGGATGGTTCGATTCGACGATCTGGCCTCCGACCATGGCGAACCGGGCGAACCGGGCCGCGGGCACGTCCTTCAGCAGTCGCTCCCCATAGCCAAGCGAGAGTTGCAGCGAGTCGGCGATCACGTTGCCGAGCGACCGATGCGGATGGGGCGTGCCGTTCGAGCCGTTCATGCTGTGGGTGGCGGTCATGGCTGTCCTTTCGGAACGGGGCGTCGGAGGGTGCGGGGAAAATCCGCGTCAGGGGAGGGAGCCGGATGCGATCAGACGGATGGCCTCGGGCAGGGCCTGGCATTCGGCCGCGAAGACCCGGGCCGCGAGCGACTCGGGGGAGTCGTCCCGCAGCACGGGCACCGTCTTCTGGAGCAGAATGCGACCGTGATCATACTCGTTGTCGACCAGATGCACCGTGCAGCCGGAGACGGTGCAGCCCCGATCGAGCACCGCCCGGTGGACGTGCATCCCGTGAAAGCCCTTGCCGCCGAAGGCCGGCAGCAGGGCGGGATGGATGTTGATCACGCGGCCGCTGAAGTCGGCGGGAATCTCGATCAACTTGAGAAACCCGGCCATCACGACGAGGTCGGCCTCGACCGCCCGACAGCCATTGAAGATCGCATTGCTCCAGGAAGCGAGCGGTACGGTTCCCCGGGGCAGCACGTGCAGAGGCCGTCCGGCCCGGCGGGCGACATCGACGCCGCGAACATCGCCGCGGCTCGAGACGACGATCTCGACGGTCGCATCGAGCCGGCCCGCAGCGATGCAATCGAGCAGGTTTTCGAGCGTCCGGCCCGAGCCTGAAAGGAGCACGGCGAGACGGAGTGGCGACGGCATGATCTGAACCGAGAGGGCTCTGCCCGAAGTGGGACAGGCTTCAGCCTGTCGCAAAAACTCTTCACCGTCTCCCCAGCCTACCTCCGCAGATGAATCGTCAGTGGATGGCCGTCGATGTCGAGCGACTCCTGCGTGCCGCCGGCAAGCGGTCCGAAGGTCACGCTCGTGGCCAGCGTCTCCCCCGCCATGGCGTCGAGGTGCTTCTCGAGCGCGGCCCGAAGCTCCGCTGAATCGGTCTCGAATCCCAGCCCGATCCGATCGGTGAAGTCGAGGTCGAGCGCCTTCCGCTGCGTCTGCACGGCATGGACCACCTCGCGGACGAGGCCCTCCGCAATCAGTTCCGGGGTCAGGTCCTTGGCGATCACGACCACGGCCCGCGGCCCCTCCGCCGCCGCCCAGCCGGGCTTTGCGGTCGTCCGCACGAGCAGGTCGTCCATCTCGACGACGGCGACGCCGCCCCCCGCGAGGGGCACCTCGGCCCGGCCCGCTTTCGCAAGCGCATGGAGAAGAGCCGCGGCATCCGTCTTGGCGAGCGCGTCGCGGGCCCGGGGCAGATTCTTGCCCAGCTTGGGGCCGAGCTTCTTGAGGTCGGGCAAAACCGAGCGGGTGATGTAGCGATCGGGCTCGCCGCAGACCTCGAACTGCTTGACGTTGAGTTCGTCACACACGAGATCGGCATGGGCTTCGAGCCAGGCGGCGTCATCGGTCCGCGGGTCGGCCAGGATCACTTCCACCTTCGAGAGCGGCTGGCGAACCTTGAGCTTCTCCGCAGCCCGGGCTGCCCGGCCGAGCGAGGCCACGTCCCGGACCACGGCCATCCGGCGGACGAGGTCCTGATCGACGTGCGCCGCGTCGCCGGTCGGATAGTCGGTGAGGTGAACGCTCTCCGGGGCCCGGCCGGCGAAGGCCGTTCCGGCCAGATTCCGCCAGATCGCCTCGGTGGTGAAGGGCACGAACGGGGCGGCCAGCCTGGCGATCGTGAGGAGCGTCTCGTAGAGCGTCCAGTAGGCGTCGAGCTTTTCGGTGTTGGTCTCGGGGCCGCCGTCGGCCCTCCCGGAGGCCCAGAACCGGTCGCGGCTCCGCCGGACAAACCAGTTGCTCACGGCGTCGACGAGGGCGGAGAGGTGCTGCGTCGCCCCGAAATGGTCGTAGACGTCCATCCTCGCGGTCATCGCGGCGGCGGCGGCGTTGAGTTCGGAGAGCATCCAGCGGTCGAGTTCGCCCCGCTCTTCGACCGCCCGCCAGCCCCGGGCCCTGGCCAGGTCTGCATGGTCGAGCATGCCGGGATCGGAGAGCAGGGCTCCGGGATCGAAGCCGTCGATCCGGGCGTAGATCACGAAGAAGGAGTAGACGTTCCAGAGCCGAAGGAGAAACTCGGGAATGCTCTCCCTGATGGCCCGCTCGCTGTAGCGGATGCTCGACCATGGGGTCTGGCCGGCGAGGAAGAACCAGCGCAGGGCGTCGGCGCCATACCTGTCGAAGATCTCGGCCGGCTCGCGGTAGTTCCGCTTGCTCTTGCTCATCTTCTGGCCGTCCTCGCCGAGCATGTGGCCGAGAACGATGCAGGTTTTGAAGGGGTGGGGATAGGGGCGTCCGGCCGACCCGAAGAGGAGCGTGCTGATCGCCAACTGGCTGTAGAACCAGCCGCGGGTCTGGTCGATCGCCTCGGAGATGAAGTCGGCCGGAAACTGGGCCTCGAATTCGGCCGCGCCCGCATGCGGCCAGCCCCACTGTGCGAACGGCATCGCCCCGGAGTCGAACCAGCAGTCGATGACCTCGGTCACCCTCCGCATCCGGGCCCCGGGAGCGAACGGCGAGTCGTAGGTGACGGCATCGATGTAGGGCTTGTGAACCTTGAGGTCGTCGGAGAGGCCGGGGTTGTTTGCCTTGGCCCCGGCAAACAGGTCGGCCCCCTCGACGCCCGGCCTGGCGAGAAGATCGGCATACGACCGCACCGCCTCGGCCTTCCCGGTCTGCTCGCAGACCCAGATCGGCAGCGGTGTGCCCCAGTAGCGTTCGCGGGAGAGGGCCCAGTCGACGTTGGTCTCGAGGAAGTTGCCGAACCGACCATCCTTGATGTGCTCGGGCAGCCACTCGATCCGGGCGTTGTTGGCGAGCATCTCTTCGCGGAACTGGCTCGTGCGGATGAACCAACTCTGCCGCGGGTATTGGATCAGCGGGTCGTTGTCTGCCCGCCAGCAGAACGGATAGTCGTGGACGTACTGCTCCTGATGGACGAGCAGGCCGCGGGAGCGGAGGTCGCGGCTGATGTCACGATCGCAGTCCTTCACGAACCGGCCGCTCCCCATGCCGAAGAGGTCAGTGAAGCTGCCGTCGGGGGCGACGGCATTGATGAGCGACGGGCCCTGTCCGGGGGCGAACCGGGCCTGCTCGGCGACGAGCACGGTGTAATCGACCTCGCCGAAGGCCGGCGCGATGTGAACGATGCCGGTGCCGGAATCGGTGGTCACGAAGTCGGCCGCAACGACCCGCCAGGCGACCGGCTCGGGCCTGCCGGAGATGAGCAACCCGGTGGCCGGCGGACCGGCCGGACGGAAGGTCTCGAACGGCGGCAAATAGGAGCGGCCGACGAGCGCCGAGCCTGTCAGCCGATCGACGATTTCGAACTGCTTTTTCAGCTTCTCGCCGAGGCCGGCGGCGAGCGGCTCGGCGACGACATATTCGGCCGCGTCGGCGACGCCTGCCTCGCGGACAACGACATAGGCGAGGTCTGTCTTGACGGCCGCGAACTGGTTGCAGGGGAGCGTCCAGGGGGTCGTCGTCCAGGCGACGAGGCTGCGGTTCGTCGGCTTGCCCTCGTCGTCGAGCAGCGGAAACGCCACGTAGACGCTCGGGTCGGCGACCTCCTTGTAGCCCTGGCCGACCTCGCCGCTGGAGAGGGCCGTGCCCCCCTGGGCCCACCACCAGACGATCTTGTGCCCCTGGTAGAGCAGCCCCTTGTCGAAGAGTTCGGCCAGGGCCCACCAGACGCTCTCGACGTACGACTGGTGGTAGGTGACGTAAGCCTTGGAGAGGTCGATCCAGAAGCCGATCCGCTCGGTGAGCGTCTCCCACTCCTTCATGTAGCGCCAGACGCTCTCCTGGCACCTGTGGATGAAGGGCTCGATTCCGTAGGCCTCGATCTCGGCCTTGGAGTGGATGCCGAGTTCCTTGCAGACCTCCACCTCGACGGGCAGGCCGTGGGTGTCCCAGCCGGCCTTGCGCTCGCAGTATTGCCCGCGCATCGTGCGGTAGCGGGGGTAGAGGTCCTTGATCGTTCGCGTCAGGCAGTGACCGGGATGGGGGAGCCCGTTGGCGGTCGGCGGGCCCTCGAAAAACACGAACCGCTCCGCCCCCTGACGACGCTCGAGCGACTTCCGATAGGTGCCATGCTTCCGCCAGAAGGCGGCGATCGACGCTTCGAGCGAGGGAAAATCGGGCTGGCCGCGAACGGGGTCGAACATGGGGATTGGCGGGCGATCCTCGGGTTTCGGGAAACGAAATCGTACCGCGACCGGCGCAGCCGCCACAGGGGGTGGCCGGGTTCAGCGAGTGGCTGCCGCCAGAGGAGGTTTTCGACGTGGGTCAGGGCAGCCACGCGGAGTATCATGGTGGGTCGATGCGGGGTGTCAGATGGCGGGGCGATCCAAAACCTCTCCACGAGCCCGATCCCGTCAGTCGACACTCGTAGCAGGACGCCATTCGATGACCCTGTGCCTGCCCTTTCGGCCCAGGCCGAGTTCTGTCGCCGGCATCGCCACACTTGTGGTGGCCTGCCTGGTGACCTCATCCCGCGCGGATGAACCCGCCGGTCCGAACGCCCCGGCCCGTCCCGAGGAGGCCCGGCAGCGGAAGCCGATGGCCGATGGGCTTCCGCCGCGTGAGGCGGCAGAGGCGATGACGGCCCCAGCCGGCTTTTCCGTAAAGCTCCTCGCGGCCGAACCGGACGTTCGCCAGCCGATCGCGTTCTGCTTCGATGACCGCGGCCGGCTCTGGGTGGCGGAGTGCTATGCCTATCCAAAGAAGGTTTCGGCCGACGAGGCCAGCGACCGGATCCTCATTTTTGAGGATACAGACGGCGATCATGTGCTCGACTCCCGGAAGGTGTTCAAGGAGGGGCTCAACCTCGTCAGCGGTCTGGCGGTCGGGTTTGGCGGCGTCTGGGTGGGCGCGGCGCCAGAGTTGATGTTCATTGCCGACGCCGACGGCGACGACCGGCCCGACGGCGAACCCAAAATCCTCCTCGACGGCTGGGGCGCACAGGACACGCACGAGACGCTCAATTCCTTCATCTGGGGTCCTGATGGCTGGCTCTACGGCTGCCATGGCGTGTTCACGCAGTCTGCCGTCGGCAGGCCGGGCACAGCCGCGGCCGATCGCACCCTGATCAACGCCGGGATCTGGCGGTACCATCCCGTGCGGCACGTTTTCGAGGTCTTCTCCGAGGGTACGAGCAATCCCTGGGGGGTCGATTTCAACGACCTCGGCCATGCGTTTCAGACTGCCTGTGTGATTCCGCACCTCTACCACGTGATCCAGGGCGCGCGGTACCAGCGGCAGGCGGGCCAGCATTTCAATCCCTATTCGTTCGACGACATCAAGACGATCGCCCGCCACCGGCACTGGAAAGAAGGCGCCTGGCACGCCACCGGCCGCAACGGCTCCGAGGCCTTCGGCGGCGGCCACGCCCATGCGGGCGCCTGCATCTATCTGGGCAACGCCTGGCCCGATCGCTATCGCGGCCGGCTGTTCATGAACAACATCCATGGGGCACGGATCAACGAAGACCGGCTGACGCCTTCAGGCTCGGGCTACGTTGGAGACGGCGAGCCCGACTTCCTCTTCGCCAATGATTCCTGGTCGCAGTTCATCTCGCTTCAGGTCGGGCCCGACGGCCAGATGGTGCTCATCGACTGGTACGACCGCAACCAGTGCCATCACCGCGACACTGAAACCCACGACCGGGGCAACGGCCGGATCTTCAAGGTGGTCTACGGCGAGGCCCAATCGCAGCCAGTGCGGGTGGACCTCGCCGGCGAGAGCGACGCGAAGCTTGTCGAACTGCTCGCCCACGACAACGACTGGTTTGTGCGGCACGCCCGAAGGCTCCTGCAGGAACGAGCCGCGGCGGGCAGGCTCGCGGCCGATACGCCGCGGCTGCTGCGGGAACGGCTCGCCTCCGCCAGCACTGCCCCCAGACGGCTGCGGCTTGTGTGGGCGTTGCATGTCATCGGGCAGCTCTCCACCCCGGAGATCGAGCGGCTGCTCGACGATTCCGATCCAGCGGTTCGGGGCTGGGCGATCCAACTGGCCGCCGAGCAGCGCCAGCTACCGCCGGCGTTGCTCGACCGGCTCCACCGGCTCGCTTCCGACGATCCCTCGCCGGTGGTGCGACTGGCGATCTGCTCGGCGCTCCAGCGACTGCCGGCCGCGGATCGCTGGCCGATCGCCGCGGCGCTTCTGGGCCATGCGGAGGACGCCGGTGACCACAACCTGCCGCTCATGAACTGGTACGCCATCGAGCCGCTGGTGCCACTCGATCCGGCCAGGGCGATCGACCTCGCCGCCTCCAGCCGGATCCCAACCGTAGCGAGATTCACCGTCCGCCGTGCGGCCTCCGACGAGGCCTGCTGCGAGCCGCTGATAACCCGGCTTGCGGCCGGCGACTCGGCCTCCCGGAAGTGGATGCTCGAGGAGATCCTGATCGCGCTGGCCGCCCGCGGTCGGATGCCGGCGCCGTCGGCCTGGCAGCAGGGCTACGAACGGCTCCGCGGCGATCCCGACGCCGCGGTCCGCAGGCTGGCGGATCTGACCGCGGCGAGGTTCGGTGATTCCCGGATCGTGCCGCCGTTGCGGATGCTCGTCGCCAATCGTGATGCCGAGATCGGCCAGCGTCGGGAGGCCCTTCAGACCCTCGTCAGCTCCCGCGACGACGGCCTGCCCGCCGTGCTTCAGAGGCTCGTCTCAGATCCCGCCATCCAGAAGGAGGCGATCGAGGGGCTCGCCGCGTTTTCCAACGATGCCACGCCGGGTGTTTTGATCGCGGCCTACGACGGGCTACCGGCGGAGTGCCGTCAGGCGGCGATCGCATCGCTCACCTCGCGGCCGGCCTGGACTCTCGCCCTGCTCGACGCTGTCGAGGCCGGCGACCTGCCGCGGAGCGATCTTTCGGCGTTCACCGTCGGCCGGCTCGCCCAGTCGGCCGATCCCAAGGTGCTGGCGCGGCTCAACGAGGTCTGGGGCACGACCCGGGCGACCCCCGCCGACCGAAAGGCCGAGTTCGGGAAGTGGCGGAAGGCCTTGAATCCGAATGCCATGAAGGAAGCCGATCTCTCCAGGGGCAGGGCGACGTACGCCAAGACCTGCGCGGCCTGCCACCAGCTCCACGGGGAGGGGGGGCGGATCGGACCCGAATTGACGGGATCGAATCGGGCCGACCTCGAATACCTGCTGGCGAACCTTCTTGATCCAAACGCCGTCGTGGGCCGCGACTACCAGACGACGATCCTGGTGACCGACGACGGCCGATCGATCGCCGGGATCGCGGTCAAGGAGACGCCGACGAGCCTCACGCTCCAGACGCCAACCGAGCAGGTGACGGTGCCGCTCGACGACGTCGAAACACGCACGCTCTCACCACAATCGCTGATGCCGGAAAACCAGCTCTCGCAGCTCGCCCCCGATGCGGCCCGCGATCTCGTCGCCTATCTGCGGCACCCGAAGCAGGTGCCGCTGCCGGCCGACGGACCGCCCTCGGGCGAAGCGATCGATGGCCCGGTCGATTGGCCGCGATTGCGCGGGCATGCGGCTGCCGGGGCGGGAGGGCGGCAGCGGTTTCCCCGTCAGTGGGGCGACCGCGACTGGGCCTGGACGGCGACCCTTCCCGGTCAGGGGCATGCATCCCCGGTCGTCTGGCGTCAGCGGATCTACACTGCAAGCGCCGACGAATCGGCGGGAACCCGGTTTGTCAGCTGCCATGCCACGGCCGACGGCCGGCTCCTCTGGCAGCGGGAGATTCCAGGTCCGATCGAGCCGCACCACGTTCAGAACAGTTCGGCGTCTGGATCCGTGACGGTCGACGAGACGGGAGTCTACTGGCTCTGGGCGACGAAGGAGCAGCTTCGGGCCGAGGCGTTTACCCACGACGGCGGGCCGCTCTGGCACGTCGATCTCGGCCCCTTTGCCAGCGAGCACGGCTTCGGCGCCTCCGCCGCCGTGTGCGGCGACCGCCTGATCGTTCCGATCGAGCACGACGGCCCCAGTGCCATCGTGGCCCTCGACACCAAGACCGGCCGGGAGCTCTGGCGGCTGCCTCGGGAGACCGCCCGAACTGCCTATTCCACACCGCTGGTGATCGAGCCGACGGGGCCTGCCAAAGGCGGCAAAGCCGTGGTCGTGCTGGCGAGCATGGCCCACGGCATGACGGGTGTCGATCCGGCCACGGGCCGGGTGGTATGGGAGCGGAAATGTTTTCCGCGCAGAACGGTTTCATCGCCGGTGATGGCCGGACCACTCGTGCTCTGCACCTGCGGCGAGGGAGGCGGCGACAATACGCTGGTGGCGGTGCGGCCGGTGACAGAGCTGCCGGCTGATCCTGGCGCCGAAGGCAGCCGGCCCGCCGAACCGGAGATCGCCTACCAGCTCGACCGCAGCCTCGCTCCTTATGTGCCCACACCCGTCTGCTCCGGAGAGCGGCTCTATCTCTGGGGCGATCGTGGCGTCGTGACCTGCGTCAAGGCTGCCGATGGCAGCGTTCTCTGGAGAGGCCGCGTGGGGGGCAGTTTTTCCGCTTCGCCGATCGTGGCGGGGGGCACCGTGATCAACGTTTCGGCCGAGGGTGAGGTGGTGGTGATCGCCGACGGTGACGCCTTCGAGGTGCTGGGCCGAACGCCGCTCGGCGAGCCCTGCCGGGCCACGCCGGCCGTGGCCGGTGGCCGGATGTTTTTCCGCAGCGTCGGCCGGCTCCACGCCCTGGATGCCAGCCCCGCCGACTCGGGACCACCGGGTGCGGCCCGCGAAGTGGTCCCTTGAAACGCTCCTGCGGCGGCTGATCTGGCCTCTCTTTGCGGGGCCGATTGCTCTCGTCCGCCGCCACTGGGCGCGGTAGTGTCTGACGCTCTGTCGCGAACAAGGGAGCCGTACCATGGGCCGCCGCCTGGACCAACCTTCCCGGATGGGGAGTCGAAGGTTTTTCCTTCGGGGCCTCGTGCAATTGCCGCTCCCGCTTCTGGCCGCCGGGGCCGCGGGCTGCCGCAGCGTGCAGTTCGCCCGCCTGATGACGCCCGGCGAGGAGGGGATGATCGGCAGCCATCAGGCCGGTCAGGAAACGTTCACGCCGCTGGTCAACGAGGCTGTGGCGAAGCTGCTGGCCCGCCACGCTGAATCGGCGGTGCAACAGGTGTCGGTCGTGGACGGGGCCGAGCCGATGCCGCCGCCGATGCGGCGGGTCTGCTTCGTCGGCGTCGAGAACAAGAGCGCCGAGGAGATCGGCGACTTCAAGGAGCAGATCTATCAGGCGATCGACGCCCGGATCCTGGAGTCGCAGGTGTTCCAGTCGGTCAACCGCCGGTTCGTCGATGCCGGCCTCCGCGACACCCGCCTGCGGCCCGACCAGCTTCTCGTTCCCCAGCAGATGCGGACGTTCGCCGACCACATGGAGCAGCAGGGGCAGCCGATCGACTACCTGCTCTATGCCACGATCACGTCGGGCACCACCCAGCAGAATCGCGACTACCAGCGTGACTACCTGCTCACTCTGGAACTCGTCGAGGTTGGCACCGGCAACTATGACAAGCAGTCTGCAGAGCTCAGCAAGGGTTATCACCACAGTCGCCTCGGCCGCTGGCGGGCGGCGCATTCCCACTCCCCATGACCGGGCAGCCCGCACGCCTTTGGGGCGGCTTGTTCGCCGCCGCCCTGGTCCTGACAGGATGCGCGACCCACATGGTCCGCCTGCAGCCGGTGCGGACGGCGTTTCAGTTGGGCGATCTGGCCGAGGCCGAGAGGCTGATCGTGGCCGAGGCCGAGTCGGGGCCGGAGGACGACCTGCTACTGCTCGATCGGGCGATGGTGGCCCTTGCGGCCGGACGACCGGCCGACTCCGAGCGGATGCTCCGTCAGGCACGCGACGGCCTTGATCGGGTCGAGGAGGAGAGCCAGCTCGAGATGGCCTGGTCGATGCTCGGCGACGATCAGTCACGAACCTATGCCGGCGAGGACTACGAGAGGGTGCTCCTGCGGGCGATGCTCGCGGTTTCAAATCTCGTGCAGGACGGCGACGACGCCGAGGCCTACAGCCTGCAGGTGATCGACAAGCAGCGGAGCATCGTGGCGGCGGCCGCAGAGCCCGACGGCAGCAACCCGAAGGCCGCCTACCAGCAGGTGGCCCTCGCCCCCTACCTCCGCGGCATTCTCCGCGAGGAGACCCACCGCGACTACGACGACGCGGCCCGCAACTTCCAACTCGTGACGGCCTGGCAGCCCGATTTCCGCCAGGGGCCGTTCCATCTCGCCCGGGCGAGCGGCGGCACCCATTCCCGTCCCGGCCACGGTGTGGTCCATGTCTTCGCGCTCGTTGGGCAGGGGCCGTTTAAGGCCGAGGCCGAGGAGCAGCCCACGAGCAGATCGCTCCTGATCGCGGATCGGATCCTCAGTGTCCAGATGCAGAGCAGCCTGCCTCCGACGGTGGCGCCGATCAGGGTGCCGCGGATCGTCGCCGCGCCGGGCATCGCCGGGACGGTGCGTGTGGGGCTCGGCGACTGGTCCGCCGGCCAGACGGAGACGATCACGAGTGTCTCGCAGATGGCCCTCCGGCAGCAGGAGGCGTTGCTGCCCTACCAGCTGGCCCGGGCGGTGGTCCGCCGGGCGGTGAAGAAGGGAACGATCCATGGCTTGAAGCAGGGCCTCGGCATGCGGGGAGGCTTGCACTCGGCGGCGATCGATCTGGCGGGCGTGGCCTGGGAGGCTTCGGAGGCCGCCGACACCCGCTGCTGGAGCCTGCTGCCAGACAGGATCCAGGTGCTGAGGCTCGAACTGCCGGTCGGCACCCACACGCTCACGCTGACCGTCCTCGACCATGGCGGGAGGCCGCTCGGTGATCCAGTCCCGCAGGACGTGGCCGTCTCCGACGGCCGCAACACCTATCTTCTGGTGCGGGCCAGCGACGCCGGCTTCGTCGGCAGTCCACTGACCAGCGGCCCGGCGGCCACAGGCCAGAAAACGATCCCGACGAGCCGGTGAGATCGAATCCCCCACAGATTGCTCCATTTTGAGATTGGCGAACCTGATGCAATCCACCCGTGTCTGGGCCGTCGACCTGGTCGTCGAACGATCGATTCGGCTCCCATCGGGGGAGTCGCTCGACCGCGAGACATTCTTCGAGTGGCTCTGGAACGAACTTGGCGAGCACGGCCTGACCGGCATCACTGAAGGCAGCCTCGAGGTGGGTGAGGCGGCAGCGAGCGGCCTCACCCCATCCGCCCGGGTGCTCGACGCGGCCCTTCCACCACCGGACCGCGACTGGGTCGGCGGCCTGCCGCGGCTCACCGTGACCTGCTGGTGTGTCGACGAGGCGTCGGCCAGGGAGGCCGGGTTGCGACTCGAAGGGAGTGGCGGCTGCAGAGTGGCGGGAATCCGCTCCGAGATCTGGAGCGGGGACGACGACTGGAAACAGACCTTCTCACCGATCGACGTCGCCGGATTCGGCCTGATCCGACCGGCCTGGGAGCCGGGATTGGCCGAGGACGGGGCCGACGCGACGACGATCTTCATCGACCCAGGCGCGGGATTCGGCACGGGGCTGCACGAAACGACCCAGCTCTGCCTGCGGGCACTCGCCGCATGGATCAGCGAGGGCGGGGGGATCGAGCGGGTGCTCGACTTCGGCAGCGGATCGGGAATCCTCGGCATCGCCGCCGCCGTCCGCGGTGCAGCGGTCGTGCACTCGATCGAGATCGATTCGCTGGTGCACGATGCGATCCGGGCGAATGCGGATCGCAACCGGATCGCCGACCGGATCGTGATCGCCAGGGAGATCCCCGCCGACGGGGCTTCCTATCGGCTCGTTTTCGCAAACATCGTCGCTCCCGTGCTCCTCGAAGCGGCGGACACCCTCGCCAGCCGCCTCTGCCGCGGGACGGGGATCTCATCTCCCGGATGCCTCGTGCTCTCGGGACTGCTGGCGGAGGATCTGGCCGCCGTGCGGGATCGATATTCCGTGGCGGTCGGCTGCGATCCGATCCAGACGACGCTCGGCGACTGGCACTGCCTGCGATTCGTGACGGGCTGAGCAGCCGGAACTTCAGGCGGCGACCTTTGCCTGCCGCTCGTGGGCCGCCGTGGCCCGCAGCAGGATGCAGCCCTGCAGCACCTCGGGCCGGCCGGGGCTTCCGACCGCCGCCGTTGGGCAGGCGATGAGACCCGAAAGTCGCGGCCAGGTTGACTTCAGGGCGTGGGGCACGGAACAGGCGCTGACATTGCCCGTGCGTCGGGTCAGCCCGTTGATGAGTTCGCCACCGACACCGTGTTCCTCGAGCTTCATGCCGGTGAACCGGACGATTCCCGATCCGGCCTGATGGGGCACCACGAAGTTCACATCCGCGCCGGAAAGGCCCGACGCGCCGAGCGCCTTGGCGACGGCACCCGCCATGGCCCGCGGCGCGATCTCGGCGATCGCCATCCCGTCGAGCGAATAGACCAGCCGCTCGTCGGCATGGGCCGTTCCGCCGCCCGAGGATGGGACGGGAACCTGCCTGCGGACGTGGAAGTCGAAGGCCGGTCGCTCGACCGCCTGCTTTTCGGCGGATGCATGGAGGATCTCGAAATGGACCGGATGTCTCCGGCTCGTCGATGGGGAGAGCAGGGTGGCTGCCGCCATGTCGCCGAAGAGGCCGCCGGTCTGACGGCAGCCGAAGTCGGTGATCCGGCTGATCCGGCTCGAGGTGACGACGACCAGATAATCGTCGGGCCGCAGGGCGAGCCGCGGCGCCCAGCGGCGGCAGACGAGGTCGATCGCCCGGCTGTAGCCACAGCAAAACCAGTTGAGGCCGATCGTGCGGCAGTTCCGCAGGCCGAGGTCGCGGGCCAACTCGCGGGCGGCCCGGCCAGGCCGCTCACTCTCGATCTGATCGGGCCGGAGGTGTCTGTGGGCCACCGACGCCGGGATGAAGGATGGCGACACGAAGACGAGTCCGCGGCACTCGGCCAGATTGCATCCCGTCTCGCGCTTGAGCTGACGGATGGCGTGGAGCCCCATCGTGACCTCGTCGTCGTGCGAGATTCCCCGGGCCTCGATCCCGGTGTGATGAGAAAACTTCCGCGGCATGCTGTCGCCAAACCAGGCGTTTTCAAGTTCCCAGGGAGGCTGGTGCAGGGCTATCGCCGAAATGCCGAGACGGGGACGGCTGGTCGCTTCCATGGATCGGTGTGGCTTCGGGGCAGGGGATGGAGGCGGGGATTCTGGCGATCCCAGGCCTCCGGTGCCAGCCGGAAATCCCGCCGGTTCCTGCCGGTTTCAGCCGCGGCTGTCAGCGAATCGTGATCAGCGCCGCGCTGGCGGCGGGCAGCGACAGCTCGCACTTCCCGTCGGCGCACGAAACCCTCTCGCCCGGCTCCGGCGACCAGGTGCCATTTCGGGCCACCGCCCGGCCCGCCAGTCTGACGCCTTCCGTCGCCGAGGCGGAAGGAGCGGTCAGACGGATGACCTCCGCGCGGGTTGCTGCCATTGCAGTGGAGACCCTGGCCAGCACGGGCTGAGTGAGATCCTTGTTGACCAGCACCAGCCGGAGGACATCGTCATCGCCCATCACGGCGTGGGCCGTCAGGTTTGCCGATGAACGGCATTCGGCCCCGACCACCCGGCCCTTGGCGGCCTGGTGAAACAGCAGCATGCCGTAGTAGAGCGGGCTCGCCTCGTAGCGATCTTCCTTGGCGAGGTAGATGATCGGCGAGTAGTTTCCGGGAGTGAAACCTCCGTGGATGTTGATGCCGGCGCCTCCCCGCTCGGCCACGTCAAACAGAAAATCGATTCCCCAGAGGGCAGATGCGAAGGCGTCGCTGACTCCGCGGGTTCCGCCTCCAGAGGCCGAGTTGCACTCTGCGAGCCGGAATGGGATGCCCGCTGCCTTGGCGGCCTCGAGCTGCGGCACCCATTCCTCCTCCGGCTTCCTGACGAGCAGGTTTGCGAGGGAGGAGAACCGGGGCGACTTCGGATCGGCCTCCTTCGCGGACATGACGTAGATGTGCGACGTGAACAGTGCCATCCGCTCTTTGAAATCTTTGACGAAGTCGGGATACCACTTGCAGATCCTCGTCGTGGCAGGGCCGGTGAGGGGGGCGCCGGGGCATCTCGCCAGGATGGCGTCGACAAGGCCCTCGAACTCCTGGCGATACTCTCTATAGCCGTAACTCGCCGGCCGGATTCCGGGCCGCGTAGCGCTCTTCGGATAGAGGTTGGGCTCGTTGCCGATCTCGATGGCGAGAACCATCTTGCCCCCAACGTCGAAGGCATAGGCGGCCTCGTCCGCGGCCATCGCCGGGTCATTCGCGGCCAGATTGACGCCGTGGATCACCCGCCATCCAGACTTCCTCGCAAAGTCATAGAGGTTGTCGATCGAGATCGGCCCGATCGTGCTCTGCTTCTCCGAGTATCTGTTCTCCTTCATGCTCGTGATCGGACTCGTGTCGGTCCGCGACCAGAGGGTGGTATCGACCTGGTTCGCCCCGACCCGCAGGACGCCCTCACCCAGATTGCGGAACAGCGCCACCAGAACATCGTTCCCGGGCTCAAAGCAGGACCGGGAGAGGATCTTCTTCTCGCAACTGAACCCGAGGAAGTCGGGCGGAATGGCCGGGCCCTTCCTCTCTGGATGAACCGTGACGGTGGCCGTCGTGGCAGGGGGCGTATCAGCCGCCCCGGATCTGATGGCTGGCAGCGCGGCAGCCAGCAGGCAGCAGGCGAGACGGAGGGTCCGGATGGGAGGCGTTCTCATGGGAGGAATGAATTCCAGGCTACGACCTGAAGAAAAGATTGATGGATGGCACGCTGCAGCTTTGGCATACTATCGTAGGTATTACACTCGGGGAACCAACGCATGTCGGATAAGCGATCGTCGCCGGCTCAAGGCCGGCATGACGGGGTGAGCGGAGCCCTATCGCGGCGTCACTTCGTCTCCGGAGCTGCAGGGGCCGCGACCCTGATGGTGCATTCCTCCCTGGTGGCCGCCGCGGAGACCCGCGAACTTCGGCTCGGCGTGATCGGCTGCGGCGGCCGTGGCAGCGGCGCGATCAATGATTCGCTCACGATCAACGAGGATGTGCGGCTCGTCGCCACCGCCGACCTCTTCGCCCCCAAGTGTGCCGCCCTCTGGAAGGCCATGCGGGAGGCCCACCCGGACAAGGTGGCGGCCGCCGACTCGATCGCCGCCGGCCTCGATGGCTGGAGGCGGGTGCTCGATGATCCTTCGGTCGACATCGTGCTGATCACGACGCCGCCCGGCTTCAGGCCCTCCTATCTCACGGAGGCGGTCGCGGCGGGCAAGCACGTGTTTGCCGAGAAGCCGGCCTGCGTCGATCCGGCCGGCTACCGGATCTGTCTCGAGGCCCACGACAAAGCCCTGGCGAACGGCACGGCGATCGTCGCCGGCACCCAGTACCGCCGCCAGGTGAACTATGTGGGGGCGATCGAACAGATTCGCCAGGGGGCGATCGGCGACCTGATCTCGGCCAGCGCCCGCTACTGCGCCGGGGGAATCTGGTACCGGCCCCGGAAGGAAGGGATGAGCGACGCCGAATACCAGCTCACGAACTGGATGCACTTCATCTGGCTCAGTGGCGACCAGATCGTCGAGCAGGCGGTCCACAACCTCGACACCATGAACTGGGTGATGGGCGGGAATCCGATCTCGGCCTTCGGCTCAGGAGGCCGGTTCACGCGGCCCGACGACAGCGAGATGTGGGACAGCATGAGCCTCGACTACGAGTATCCCGGCAACCGGGTGGTGTCGTTCATGTGCCGGCAGATTCCCGGAGCCGCCGCGGACGTGGGCAACGTGATCCGCGGCACGAAGGGGGAATGCCAGATCGGGGGAGGCAACGCCGGCTCCAGGATCTTCGACCGTGCCGGGAAAAAGATCTGGGAAATGGCCGGCAGCATCGCCGATGCCTACCGGCAGGAGCACAAGGACCTCGTCGATTCGATCCGGGCCGGCAAGCCGATCGTCGAACTCAGGCAGATGGCCGACAGTTCGATGATGGCGGTGCTGGGCCGGATGGCGGCCTACTCGGGCCAGAGGGTCACTTGGAAGTTCGCCACCGAGGAGTCTAATCTGGACCTGTTTCCCAAGGATCTGACCTGGGATTCGGCTCTACCCAGGCCACAGTTCGCGATTCCCGGCAGGACGAAACTCGTCTGACCCGCCCGGCAGTCCACAGCCCGACCCCGCCAGCAGGAGATCTCTTGATGTCCGCATCCGCCCCGTCGACCGCCGGCTCGACCCCGATCTACCGCGGGCCGCTGCCCCATGTGACCACCGTGGAGCGGATTCCGGTCACGGTCTACGACCTCTCGGCGGAGGCCAGCCGGGCCGTGGCCCGCGAGATCGCCGATCTCGTAGAGCAGCGGGCGGCCGCCGGGAAGCGAACGGTGCTCGGGCTCGCGACCGGGAGCACGCCCGTGGGCGTCTATGACGAACTCATCCGGCTGCACCGCGAGGAGGGGGTCTCGTTCAAGACGGTCGTGAGCTTCAACCTCGACGAGTACTGGCCGATGCAACCAGACGCGCTGCAGAGCTACCACCGCTTCATGCGGGAGCACCTCTTCGATCATCTCGACATCCCGGCCGACGCCATCCACATCCCCGACGGCACGCTCCCCAGGGAGGGGATCTACGCCGCCTGCGCCGCCTACGAGGAGAAGATCGCCGCGGCCGGCGGCATCGACCTGCAGATTCTCGGCATCGGCCGTACAGGCCACATCGGCTTCAACGAGCCGGGCAGCACACTCGAGAGCCGCACCCGGCTGATCACGCTCGACAGCGTGACCCGCGGCGACGCCGCCAGCGACTTCTTCGGCGAGTGGAACGTGCCCCGCCAGGCGATCACGATGGGCGTGGGGTCGATCCTCGCCGCCCGCCGGGTCCTGCTGCTCGCCTTCGGCGAACACAAGGCGCCGATCGTCCGCAAGGCCGTCGAGGAGCCGGCCTGCAGCCACGTGTCGGCGAGCGCCCTGCAGCAGCACCCGGACGCCCGGTTCGTGCTCGATCGGGCCGCCGCGGCAAGGCTTTCGAGGTTCGAGTCGCCCTGGGTCGTGGGGCCGCTCGATTCGATGGGGCTCGAATGGACGCCGCAGCTGACAAAGAAGGCGGTGATCTGGCTCTCGCTCCATCTCGGCAAGCCGATCCTCAAGCTCACCGACGAGGACTACAACGAGCATTCCCTGCAGGACCTTCTCTCCTGCCGCGGCCGGGCCTACGACATCAACATCGAGGTCTTTCGGTCGATGCAGGGAACCATCACCGGCTGGCCGGGTGGCAAACCCGGCAGCGGCCGTGCGGATACGTTTCCGAAGCGGGTGGTGGTCTTCAGCCCGCATCCCGACGACGACGTGATCAGCATGGGCGGCACCTTCATCCGGCTCTGCGAGCAGGGGCACGACGTGCACGTCGCCTACCAGACGAGCGGCAATATCGCCGTCTGGGACGAGTCGGCCGACCGGCACGTCGATTTTGTCGAGGAGTTCTGCAAGGCCTTCGGAGTGGGCACGAAGACATCGGGCATCGCCGACAGGATCCGGCAGTTTCTCAAGTCGAAGTCGGCCGGCGCCGTCGACATTCCTGAACTGCAGGCGGTGAAGGGTTTGATCCGCCGCACCGAGGCACGAGCCGGGGCGAGATACTCGGGCGTCAGGGCCGAAAACATCCACTTCCTCGACCTGCCCTTCTACGAGACCGGCAGGGTTCGCAAGAAGCCGATCGGTCCGGAGGACGTGGCGATCACGGTCGATCTCCTCGAGCGGGTCAAGCCGCAGCAGATCTACGCGGCCGGCGACCTCTCCGATCCCCATGGCACCCATCGAGTCTGCCTTGCCGTGATCCTGGCGGCACTCGCCGAGGTCAAGGGTCGGCCCTGGGCTGAGGACTGCCAGCTCTGGCTCTACCGCGGCGCCTGGCAGGAATGGGAGCCGCACGAGATCGAGATGGCCGTTCCGCTCTCGCCGGACGAGGTCGAGCGGAAGCGGATGGCGATCTTCAAACATGAGAGCCAGAAGGACCGGGCCCTCTTTCCTGGGGCTAGCGATCCGCGGGAGTTCTGGCAGCGGGCGGAGGACCGCAACCGGGAAACTGCCCGGATCTACGACAAGCTCGGGCTGCCGGAGTACGAGGCCATCGAGGGTTTCGTGCGGCACGGCTTCTGATCGCGACCACAAAGGACATCATGTCGAAGAGATACAACGTCGGCGTCATCGGCTATGGCTGGGCGGCGACGGCCCACATCGCGGCGATCAATGCCACCAGCCAGGGGCGGGTTGCGGCGGTCTGGTCGTCGCGGCCCCTTGATTCGGCCGAACTGTCGGCCAGGCATGGCGGCTCGATCAGGGTCTACCGCGAACTCGACGCCATGCTCGCCGATCCCGACCTTCAGGTGGTCGATATCACGAGCTATCCGAGCCAGCATCGGGATCAGGCCGTGGCGGCGGCCCGGGCCGGAAAGCACCTGATCCTCGAAAAGCCGATGGCCAACACGCCCGAGGAGGTTCGCGAGATCGTCGCCGCCGCGGCGGCGGGCGGCGTGAAGGGCTGCATCTGCTTCGAGTGCCGGTTCTCGAACCAGTTTCAGGTGACGAAGGCCCTTCTCGACGAGGGCCTGCTGGGCCGGCTCCACTACGGCGAGGTCGACTACTATCACGGCATCGGACCCTGGTATGGCCAGTACCGCTGGAATACCGGAAGGAAGGAGGGGGGCAGCGCGCTGCTCACCGCGGGCTGCCATGCCCTCGACGCCCTCCTGATGCTGATGGGCCAGGAGGTCGAGATGGTGTCGAGCCTGAGCACGAAGTCGTCGAGCCCGTTCTTCACCCCCTACGAGTACGACACGTCGAGCGTCACGATCCTGCACTTCAAGGGGGGCGCCATCGGCAAGACTGCGGCGATCGTCGACTGCCTCCAGCCTTACTACTTCCACACGCACCTGGTCGGCAGCGAGGGGAGCCTGCTCGACGATCGCTTTCATTCGATGAAGCTCAAGGCCGACAGGGGGCACTGGAGCCGGCTCTCGATGAAGATGCTCGACTCGGGCGACGTCAGCGACCATCCTTACCAGGCCCAGTTCCAGGCCTTTTTCGACGCCCTCGACGAGGGCCGCGACATGCCGCTGACGAGCCTCGCGGAGGCGGCGAAGACGTTCGACGTGATCTTCGCGGCCGACAGGAGCGCCGCTCAGGGTGGACAGCCGGTGCGGCTGTCATGAGGGCTCGATCGACTCTCACGTGGCTCGGGGTTGCCCACGCCCCGTCGCCGGACGTTCGCTGCGGCCAT
>Ga0209598_10000172_pt1 | contig 51315 bp, 33 predicted proteins | sample M_140807_EF_Meta_FD_187317 | JGI IMG/M metagenome (GOLD analysis project Ga0209598, IMG submission 187317) | Freshwater microbial communities from Lake Montjoie, Canada to study carbon cycling - M_140807_EF_MetaG (SPAdes) (version 2) | ecosystem: Environmental > Aquatic > Freshwater > Lake... | reverse complement strand
GTTCCTTCTTTCCGCGTGGCATTGGTTGCCTCCCTTGGTTTGCTCCACCCCCAGATTCTCTCTCTGGAAGCGGTGCCGTTTAAGGGGGGCAGGTCAGGAACCGGCAGCCGCTTCCGATGAGGGGTGCAACCCTTGATAAGCTGCCTCGCTCATCAATGTCGTATGACCAGCGAGATGGAGTTGGTCGCGGTTGCCGGTGCTCGGCTTTCGCCGCCGGGAAGAAGAGTCGGGCCAAGGCAGGCGCGACGCCCAGCAAGAAGAAGGCCGCCCAAGCGACGTCACCTACTGCTGATCGGCCGGACCCAACGATTCCCGCGATCTCGACAAGTGGCGGCCGACAAAATCCTTGCAGAGCCGCTTGATCGCGACTAGGTTGCATTGTTCAGATATTTCTTCCACCGGATCCAGGAGAATCACCCGTCATGGTCTGGCCGTTCTCAACCAGAGCGTTCGTCGGCCGTCGTGGTCACACGGCAGCAACGTGCCGAAGGGCTCAATTGCCGGGCATCTCAATCGAATCTCTCGAGTCCCGCATCGCGTTGTCGGTGGCAAACGACTCCGATCCGCTTTCGGGTCTTCCCGTCGTCGTCTCGCCACCGGCCCTGACGCAGCGTGCTCAGGCGGTCGTGGCGGCTCCGACGGTGTCGTCGGCCGACGCAGTCTTGGCACGATCGGCCGAGCGGATCGTGATCCGTGGCACGGGCTTTGACCCGCAGCCGGGCCGCAACATCGTGGCGTTCGACGGTGGCGTGACGGGCAAGGTCGTGTCTGCGACGTCGAAAACGCTTGTGGTCCAGTTCACGCAGAAGCCCACCTCGGCGGCCACGCTCTCGGCAACCGTGACGACCAACGGCCGGAGCAGCGGCGCTGCTGTTGGAGTTGCCACAGTGGTGGACGCCCCTGTGGTGACAGTCGACGGCACGTCCCTCTCGCGCACCGCCAAGACGCTGACGATCCGAGGAACCGGATTCGATCCGTCGAACCTCACCAACAAGGTGCGGTTGTGGGGCGGGGCGACGGTCAAGGCGGCGACGGCGACCACGCTCACGGTTGCCCTGCGGAGCCTGCCGGCCCCCGGCACACAGCTCAAGGCGACGGTGACGTCATTCGGCGGCACAAGCGGTGCAGCTGTAACCGTGGCCACGATTGTTCGGAATCCCACGGTGCAGTCGAGCACGGATCAGATTCCGCCCGGCAGCAAGACGATCACGATCCGGGGCTCCGGCTTCGACCCGAGATACAAAAACAACGTGGTCACGTTCAACCTTGGGGCGGTGGGCTCTGTGATCTCGGCCACGAATGACACGCTCGTCGTGAAATTCACCACGCCACCCTCTGTCGGGAGGCTCAAAGCGGTGGTGACGTCGTTTGGCGGCTCGAGTAACGCCGCGCAGGTGGCGACGGTCCAGCCAGCCACCACCACATCCGAACCGTACTACCTTTACGGGGAGACTGACGGTGGTGTCTATGCTCAATCGTTTTCCTACACAGGTATCAATAACGGGTATACCGTTGAGTTGATATCGGATTATTCTGACGTCGATTTATATAACTTCAAAACATCCTCTACCGACATTTCCTGGACTGGGACGACGACAACGAGTACCTACAGTGTTACCATGACGGCGACCACGTCGGAAACGAACGTGAGTGGTGACTTTACTTTTGACGCAACTCTGCCTGGAATCATCAGCTCGTACAACGTCTACGATGGCACGACATTGCTTGCTTCAGGCCAAAAGAGTGACTAACCCTTTCATTTGCTCGCAGGCACAACCCGTCCGCCGCTAGGCTGAGGACCTGCGCCCGGTCCAGCCACTGTCGCCAATCCAGCAGGAACGACTCGGCGATCTGCCCCATCACCCAGACGGAGTCGCGGCCGCCGTCTACCCGCGTGGGACGGTTCTGCTGGGCACCTCGGCTCCGCCCGAGAACTCCCAGTTCTCAACTAGTTCTCAACGGGCCTTGCCGAAGGCTTGGCGGAAGGCCTTGACGGTCGCGGGCCATTCGGTGTCGCGCGACGGCAATTCGCCGGGGTAGGCGGCATTGGAATTCCAATACGTATGAGCCCGCACGCCGTTCGCACGCAGGAAGGCGGCCATTCGCTCGACGAAGGGCGCGGCCTCGGGCCCCCAGACGCCCCATTCGTCGACCTGAAAAGGTTTTCCGTGGGCCTTGGCAAAGGCGAGCATGCCGGCGAGGTTCCACGGATTGTAGCCGTGCTGGCTCACGCGCAACTCCCAGGCCTCTTTTGGATCCTGGGTCTCCCAGCCTTCTCCGCCCATGGCTTTGGGTTTCCAGTAGAGGTCGTGGCCCACAAGATCGACAAAGGCGTCGCCCGGCCACATCGGGCGGGGATCGCTGGCGCCTTCCGTGGTAGAGAAGCTGAAACGAAAGCGTTCGCCACCCACGACACCGCGAAACACGCGATGGAAGCGTTGCCAGGAGGCGATGAAGTCGGGGATCTGGGTCTGCCGGCTGCCGCCGATGCCCCAGACGAACCAGTCGCCGTTCATCTCATGGCTGGGGCGGATGACGATCTCGTACTCGCCCTGGTTGTTGCTCAGCAGCGACTTCGCCAGGCATTGCCAGTGGTCGTCGTAAGCGCCGGTCTTCGCTTCGGCATAGGTGGCGCCCTGAATGATGATCGGCACGTCGTAGACGAGGCGGCGATTCCCGCGTGCGCCGTAGACCGTCTTGCTCAACCAGTCGGCATACCGGTAGTTCTCCCACTTCTGGTAATCGACCGTGCAGAGGATGAGATCCACCTCACGGCCCAGCCAGGCCTCGAAATCGAGGACTCGCTGCAGGGAGTTCTCTCCATAGACCCCCAGCAGGGGTTCGGTCGCGGTGGCGGGTGACAGGCCGAGAAGAACTGCGAGAACGACCGAAGTGCAGAGAGTGCGGATCATGGAAATGGCGTGCTCGACGGGTTGAGGACGGAACTCAACGCGATCGAAGGGAAAATCGGCGACGGGGCTCTCGGTGTGCCGACCTGATGCCTTATGGCGGGCAATTCTCTGTCGCCAATGATCCTCCCGCAAGTGACTTCGGTGGGGGACAGTCCGCATCCCGAATGAGCGGCTCCAGTCTTCCCAGCCGACACTTCCCGGGGATGCGATCGCGATCGGCGGCCGGTTGAAGGCAATTCGTTGGCGAGATCGTTGACGGCTGGTGATTCGCCGCCCGTGGCGGCGACGATGTCGAAGGAAAGGGCTGCTATTCTGGTGAACTGAATGCTCTCCCGGGCCTCGCAACGCAGCGGAACCCTTCGATGACCTGGCTTCAGCAACATCTCCGTCTCGCCCCCCGCCGCCGCGGGTTTCACCTGATCACGCCCGAGGTGGAGGCGGCCCTTCCCGGCGTGGAGAAGATTCGAATCGGACTGCTCCAGGTGTTCATTCAGCACACGTCGGCGAGCCTGTGCATCAATGAAAACGCCGATCCGGACGTGCCGCGCGACCTGGAGATGGCATTCAACGAGATCGCCCGCGAGGATTTTCCCTACATCCACACGATCGAGGGCCCCGACGACATGCCCGCCCATGTGAAGGGGGCACTGATCGGCAGTTCCGTGACGGTGCCGATCTCCGCCGGCCGCCTCTGCCTCGGCACCTGGCAGGGAATCTATCTCTGCGAGCACCGCGACGCCGGCGGCCCGCGCCGGCTCGTGCTCACGGTACAGGGCGAAACCGGCTGACGCTGGCCCAGGCCGCGGTGTGCAGCGGCCGAACTCAGTGCCCGCGGGCGGCGGCCCGGTATGGGAGCGGCGTCATCACCCCGTCGAGGTCTTGGACGCAGCCCTTGCCGCGAGGCCGTGAGCCGACCACAATCCGACCTTCACTCGGACAGGTTTTTGGGAGGAAAGACCATGGCAACCAGCCGCCGCACGAACCGCCGGACATTCCTGGGCAGCACGACGATCGGTGCGGCGGCAACCGCCACCGCCGGCATGGCGCCCTTCGTGCCCTGGACTGCCACTGCATTTGCCAACGAGTCGGCCAACGACCGCCCGCGGATCGGCTGCATCGGCACCGGCTCCATGGGGCTCGGCGACGCGATCGGGCACGCGGCCTTCGGTGACATCCTCGCGGTCTGCGACGTCGACAAGGATCGGGCCGATCGGGCCAGGTACGACGTGCGGATCGGCAAGGGCAAGGCCGACACCTACGGCGACTACCGCAAGCTGCTCGAGCGAAGCGACATCGATGTCGTCAGCATCGTCACCACCGATCACTGGCATGTGAAGATCGCAATCGAGGCACTGCAGGCCGGCAAGCATGTCTTCTGCCAGAAGCCGCTCTCGCTGACACTCGAGGAGAACCGCCTCGCCTGGGCCGCCGCGGAAAAGTTTCCCAAACTGCAATTCTTCATCGGCACGCAGCAGCGGGCGCAGAAGGACCAGTTCTGCCGAGCGGTGAACATGGTCCACAAGGGATTGCTCGGCGACATCCGGCGGGTGACGGCCGGGATCGGGGGGAGTCCGATCGGCGGGCCGTTTCCGATCGAGAATCCTCCCGGCGAACTGAACTGGGAGATGTGGCTCGGCCAGGCGCCCAAGGTGCCCTTCCGCAATCGGCGCTGCCACTACGAATTCCGCTGGTGGTACGAGTATTCGGGGGGCAAATTCACCGACTGGGGTGCCCATCACATCGACATCGCCCAGTGGGCGTTGAGGGAAGACTCCAAGGGCAAGGGACCGATCGAGATCAACGGTGTCGACGCCAAACACCCGGTGCCGTTCAAGGACGGCTACCCGCTCGTCGACAACTGCTACAACACCGCCTACGACTTTTCCGTTCCCTGTCGCTTTGCCAGCGGCACCGAACTGATCGTGACCAGCCGGGGCGACAACGGAATCCTCTTCGAAGGCACGAAGGGGCGGCTGTTCGTCAACCGTTCCAAGATCACTGGCACTCCGATCGAGGAGGGCTGGGACAAAGACATGTTCGGCGACGACGACCTCAAGGCTCTCGCCAAGGGCAAGCCGTTCGAGGGGCACAAGGCCAACTTCTACCGCTGCATCCGCGAGGGCGGCCTGCCTCTCTCAGACGTCTACAGCCACATCATCGCGATGAACACCTGCCATCTGGCGGCGATCGCGGCCCGTCTGGGCCGTTCGATCAGGTGGGACCCCGCCACGGAAACCATCGTCGGTGATGATCAGGCCGCAGCATTCAACTCACGAAAACCCCGCGAGGGCTTCGAATTTCCGCGGGTCTGAGCCCGGTTTTGGCTCTGGCGCTGAATCTCTCAGTGCCCGCGGGCGGCGGCCCGGTATTTGAGCGGCGTCATCCCGGTCGTCTTGCGCATCAGCGTGGCCAGATATTCGCCGGTGCCAAATCCGGCCGCCTTCGCCACCTTGGGAACAGGCATGTCGGTCGTGGCGAGGAGGTGCTTGGCACGTTCAAGCCGCACTCGCCGAATCTCCTCCGACGGCGACCGGCCGAGCGAGTCCTGAAAAAAACGCTCCAGACTGCGCCGGGCGACCGGCACTGCCCGAAGGATGTCCTCGACCTGGATCGGCTCGGTGGCGTGCTCGCGGATGTAGCCGAGCGCCTGCAGCAGGGCGGGATTATCGAGCAGAAGGGCATCTGTGCTCTGCCGGGAGATGACCCCGATCGGCGGCACGTCGATCGGCTTCGGCGGCAATGACCGGCCCTGCATCAAGGAATAGAGCAGCTCTGCCGCCGTTTCCCCGATTCGCTCCGTGGCGACGTCGATCGCCGAAAGCTGCGGCAGGCAGCTTTCGCACAACAGCTGGTCGTCATTGCCCGAGAGCACCGCCACGTCCTCGGGAACAAACAGCTTGGCCCGCCGGCAGGCATGGATCACGGCCCGCCCCTGGGCATTGTTCCATGTGAGGATGCCGATCGGCTTCGGCAGGCTCTCGAGCCATTCGACCAGCGTTTCGAGACGGCCGGCGATCTCCGGCCGGTCCCCGAGCCCGAGCACGCTGCAGGAGAAGCCGCTCTCGGCCAGCGTCGAGGCGAACGCCTCGCGGTGCTCGCGGACGTAGGAAAACTTCTGCAGGCCGACGTAGGCAAAGTGGCTGAAGCCCCTGTCGAGCAGGTGACGGGCGGCGATCGTTCCGCAGGCGGCGAGATCGTTGCGGACTCGGGGCACGGCGGCGGCCCGGCCCGAAAGAGAGATGCTCGAAACGTTCACGAGCGGCACGCCCGTGTCGAGCAGTTCCTGTGCGATCCGGGGAGTGGAGAGCCGGGCGATGATGCCGTCTCCCTTCCAGCCCGCCGGCAGGAGACGCCGCTCCCCCTCCGGCTCGACCTGAAGCAGCCAGGGACCGTGATGGTTGGCGAAGGCGGAGATACCGCGGATGATGCCGCGACCCCATCCGCTCGCCGCCGAAACCAGCACGGCCACATGCGGCGACGACAACGTCGCCTGTGGGAGAGCACGATCTGGCTTGGAATGCCCCACTCAGTCGTTCCCTGTCACGTGTGGTCGAACCCTCCAGAGCCGACGGGGAAACTCTAGCACAGGCAGCCCGGAAACGGCGCAGCGGAGAAGATTTTTAACGCATTCGCGTCGATGGAAACGGGGCCCTTTTCTCGACCGGCGGACGATCGCCGGCCGCCAGCGACCGACATTCCTCGGCGATCCGGTTCCAGGCTGCATCCAGTTCGGCCAGGCGGGCCGGCTCGGAGGCGGCGAGGTTCTTCGTCTCGCCGCGGTCCTTGGCAAGGTCGTAAAGCTCCCAGGGCGTGCCCTTGGCGGCGACGAGCTTCCAGTCGCCTTTGCGAACGGCACGATTCCCTTTGTGGCACCACCAGAGCGAGTCATGCCGCCGCCGCCAGCGGATCGTGCCCCTCGCCCCGGACCATGATCTCGGCACTGGCGCCGTTGTCGCTGGCGAAGAGCACGAGCGTGTCGTCAAACACCCCCATCGCTTTCAGCTGGGCGAGAATCCGGCCGACCTGCTGGTCCATGCAGTCGATCATCGCCGCATGGATCGCCATCTTCTCGATCTGAAACTCCCGCTGCCTGGACGAGAGTTCGCTCCAGGGAAGCGGCCTATTGACCTCCCCCTCGCCAAGAAACTCGAACGCGTCGGGCCTGTGATACGGCGGGCCGACCTCCCGCTCCATCGCCGCCGGGTCGGTCGTCACGATGCCCTTCTCCTTGAGCCGCTCGATTCTCGCCTGCTGCACGGCGTTCCAGCCGGCCCGGTAGCGGTCGCGGTATTTCGCGATCAGATCCGCCGGTGCCTGCAGTGGGAAGTGGGGCGAAGTGAAGGGCAGATAGTGGAAGAACGGTTTTCCCGCGTGGTCTCGCGCGTGATCGGTGAGGCACTTCACGGCGTGGTCGCCGATTGCCGTGGTGACATAGAAATCGGCTGTCGCGGGCACCTCCGCAACCGCCAGATGCGACGGTAGAGCCCGGTGCAGTATGATGGGATTCGCAATCAGTCATTCAGCAGTCGTCCTAGAAGGTTCGTCCTGTGGCTGTCGAGCTGCGTGGTTTTTCCTGGCAGAGGATGATCGAGGCCGTGCAAGCCGTACGTGACCGGGCGTTGCGGGCAACCGCCGCGCTCGAGAAAGCCGGTATCCCCTACGCCATGACCGGCGGCAACGCCGTGGCCGCGTGGGTGGCCCGAGTGGACCGGGCCGCCGTGCGAAACACGCAGGATGTGGACATCCTCGTCCGCCGCAGCGACCTGCCGGCCGTGAAGGCGGCCCTCGAGGGGGTCGGCTTCGTGCAGGCGACGGTGATGGAAGTTGTCTGCTTCATCGACGGGCCCAACGGCAGCCCGCGGGACGCCATCCATCTCCTCTTCGCCGGTGAGAAGGTACGAGATTCCTATCCGCTGCCCACGGCCGACGTGACGGAATCCGTTCCCGCAGACGATTACGCGATCGTGACGCTCGAAGCCCTCGTGCGGATGAAGCTCAACTCATTCCGCCGCAAGGACCAGACGCACCTTCTCGACATGCTCTCCCTCGGCCTCATCGACGCCTCATGGCTGCCCCGGCTCGTGCCCGAGCACGCCGCGCGATTGCAGCAGCTGATCGACGATCCCGACGGCTGATGCCGGTTCAGACCCTTGCGGATCCGCCGGACCGATGTCAACTGCGTGAAGCCGCCTCCGGACGTCATCTCGCCCGGAACGTGCGGCTGTCGATGAGATCGAGCACGAGATCCTGGAAGCCCTTGCCTGCCTCACGGTTGGCCCGCACGATTCCCTCAATCTCGCGGCGCTCGGCGTAGTTCGGCATCCGGCCAATGGCGTAGGTCATCAACTTCTCGGCGACGCAGGTCGAGAAGAGGTCTATGTTGGCGACCAGCCAGGCCTTGAACTCGACCGGGCTCTTCACGACGGTGCCGTCGGGCAGCATGCCGGAGGCGTCGATCGGGGCGACGGAACCCGGCCACTGAGTCCGCCAGCGGCCGACGGGGTCGTAGTTTTCGAGGGCGAAGCCGACAGGATCGATCTGGGCGTGGCAGACGGCGCAGCTCGATTCCGCGGTGTGGGCCGCGAGCAGGTCCCGAGGCGTCTTCGCTCCGCGGGTGTCGGGCGTGAGCGCCGGCACGTTTTTCGGCGGCGGCGGGGGTGGCATGCCGAGGATGTTTTCCAGCACCCAGACGCCGCGGATCACCGGTTGCGTGTCGACACCGTTGGCCGTGGCCATCAGGATCGCGCACTGGCCGAGAAGGCCGCCGTAGCGGCCGCCCCGTTCGATCTCCAGCCGCTGAAACCTCGCTCGCTCGGCCGGCGTGAGGGCCGTGCCGGCCTTCTTCGCGGCCGGCGGCGTGAAGCCGTAGTTTCGCTGGACGAATTCGATCGTGGAGAAGGTGAAGTCGGGGTCGATGAAGGTCTGCATCGGCAGATTCTTGGCGAGAATCTCGCTGCAGAAGACCTCCGTTTCCTGACGGGCGAGATTGGTCGCCTGGTCGTCGAAATTGAACTTCGGGTCGGGCATGATGCCCGGCAGAAGTTTGGTGTCGAGCCATTGGCCGACGAAGCTGCGAATCATCGGGGCGGACGGCTGTTTCGGCATCAGCCGCGCAGCCTCGCGCCTGAGCACCCAGGATTCGCCGAGCCGACTCCGCTTGGCCAGATCGACGAGCGTGTCGTCCGGCGGTCCCTGCGTGAGGAAGTAGGAGAGCCGCGTGGCCAGATCGAACTGGTCAAGGTTGCCCGCCTTGTCCGCCGGCTCGATACACCGGTAGAGGAACCGCGGCGAAACGAGCACGCTCCGCAGCAGGAGGTGCATTCCGTCATCGAATGAATGCCCTTCATCCCAGTGCCGGGTCGCGATGGCGAGGAAGCTCTCCAGCGTGGCGTCGCCAACCGGTCGGCGAAACGCCCTCGGCAGGAACGAGGCCAGCATGCCGCGGGCGACGTCGAGATCGGTCTGGCCGTCCTTGCGGTTTCCGACGATCGCCCGCCGCGCGGCTGCCCGCGCCTTGTCACGTGGGCTCTCGATGGTCTTCGACGGCCCCTCGACGACGACCCGATGGATCTCGAGGGCCGGTCCGCGCTGGTGATAGAAGTGGCAGAGGGCATCGGCGATCTCGAACGTCCCGGCATTCGAACGGCAGACCTCGAGCAGCCGCTTGGTCGTTTTCGAGTCCATCGTCGCCTCGGCCATGTCGAGCTGCGGATCGGTCCAGAGCTTCGAGACGATGTCCCAGCCATTGCGACCACGGAGACGCGAGGTTGAAGGATGGGCGGGATTTCCGGAGGGAAACACCGCCTTTTGCCAGGCGGCCAGAAACCGGGGATCATCCCGAAACCAGGCCTCCAACTGATCGGCCAGCTCGTTGAATTCGTGGGTCATCTCCGCGTTGGCCCAGCGGAAGAGCACCGTGTCCCCCTCGTAGAGATCGGCCTCGAAAGTGGTCGCCGCGGCTGCCTCGGAGGAGACTTCGATCGTCGTCAGCAGCCGGAAGGCTTTCACCTGCGAGCGGTCGGTGGCTGACACAGGCCGGGCGTAGACCTCGAGTTCCATCGGCCCCTCGAATCGATGCCCCTCGGGGGAGAGAAACTGCGAGGCCTCGACGGTGATCGAGTAGGTGCCCGAATCCCGCACCTCGATCCGGCTCGGCCAGGTGCAGCTGCGCATGATGTCGACGCTCTTGGAGGCGAGCCGCAGGGCGTCGCCATGGATGGTGGCTGCCGAAAAGCTCAGGACCAGATCGCTCGGCCCGGCCTCCCAGCGGGCCGGCTTGGCCGCCGGCCGCGGCGGCGGAAAGATCTCGTCAGCCACGTCGCGGGCCACGGCCGCATAGGCCTCGAGGTGGGATGGCGAGAGGACGAGCCCCTCGGCAAGGTTGTCGAAGCCATGCCGCTCGATGTCGGGAGGAAATCCGGTGGGCAGCGCAAACGCCGGCAGATGACAGAGCCTGCGGATCGTGGCGGCATACTCATCGCGGCTGAGCCGCCGCGGCGGTGTACCGCCAAACTGAGTCTGGGCGAGAATCATCGGATCGAGGTAGGCGACGACTGCCGCCCGATCCGCCTCCGGGGCCGGCTCGGCGTCGGGCGGCGGCATCCGCCGGTTTTCGATCACCTCCACGACCCGCCGCCAGAGATCAACCTGGGCCGGATCGGCCCAGTCGATGACCTTCCGGTCGAGGCGAATGCCCGCCTCGGCGTCGGAGCCGGCATGACAATCGAGGCAGGTGGATTCGAGCAGCCCATGGATCGGCTCGGGAATCAGGCTCGGACCTGCCGCCGCGGTCCCGACTCCTACCCAGAGCAATGCGCCGGCAGTCCTGAGCAGATGAAAGACCGGCTGGAGCCGCCGCATCAGAGCAGAACCTCATTCATGTTTTTTGAGGCATTCGAGAACCGGTCGGTCTCCATGCCCAACCGCTGTAGGAGCGTGACGTAGAGGTCGCCAAGGAGTGGCGCGGCTGCCTGCTTCGGATCGATCGCGACATGGCTGCCGTGCCTCAGGCCGCCGCCGGCGACGAGCGTGGGAAGATTGGCATTGCTGTGGCGGCTGGCATCGCCCATGCCGGTGCCGACAAGCACGATCGTGTCGTCGAGCAGCGACTTCCCCTCCGGCGTCTTCTTCTCTTCGAGTTGCCTGAGGAACCTCGCCAGGCAGTGCATGTGGGCGGTCTCGATCGCGACCAGATCGCGGATCATGACGGGGTCGTTGCCGTGGTGCGAGAGGCCGTGGTAGCCGGCCACGAGCTGCCGGCCGTCGAGCGAGAACACCTGCCCCAGCCCGTGCAGAAACATCGTGATCACCCTGGTCTGCCCCCCCTCGAGCGCGAGCACCATCAGGTCGTAGAGGATTCCCTCGGCCTCGATCTGCAAATTTGGCGTGACGGGATCGTAGTCGGGGAGTTTGTAGGTCGTGGTGGCGACAGGTTCATTCAGCGCGGCGATCTGCCGCTCCATCCGCTTCTCGACCGCCCGCAGCGACTCGAAGTATTCGTCGAGCTTGGCCCGGTCGCGGGACGGGAGCGACTGCTTGAGTCTCTTGGCGTCGTCGAGCACCATGTCGAGCGAGCTTTCGCCGCTTGTGAGCAGGTATTCGGTCCGCTCGCGATCGGCCTCCGAGGCGAAGAGCCGCTTGTAGAGCACGCTCGGCCGGTCGACCTGCGGCAGGCCGACGCCCTGCTTCGTGAAGCTCATCGCCTGCGGACCTTCGCCGGAGCCGGCCGTGAGCTCGATCGATGGATAGCGTGTCTTCTGCCCGAGTTTATCGGCGATCATCTGGTCGAGCGACCAGCTGCCCGGATTCATGCCGCAGAGGAAGTTGCTCCAGGCGTTGTGGCCGTTGGGGGCTCGATGGTCAAGCCCGGAAAACACCGTGAACTGGTCGCGGATGTCGGCGAGTGGGGCGAGGGTCGGGGAAAGTTCATAGTCGCGGCCCGCCTGCTTTGGAAAGAATGCGTTTTGGTGCCAGCCGAGGTAGGTGCCGATGGCGATGAAGTTGTGCGCGGTTGCGGGTCTGGTGGCTGGGCCGGCGAAGGCTTCGAGCGCGGGCAGGGCGATCACGGTCGCCCCGGCACGCAGAAACTGCCGTCGTCCAAACCGGCCGGACGAAAGAACCCCTCGGCGCTGGGCTGGCATCGTGATCCTTATCCCCGTGATTGGCAGTCGAATCGGCAGCGACTCATCCTTTATCCTAGCGGGATCTGCCATCCCCGCCGCCTTCGGAAATACGCATTTATTCTTCGCTTGCCCGCCTCGGCGGAGCGATCCTCTTGGCCCGCAGCACAAGTTCAGCCACGGCCCGCGCGTCGGCCTCGGCGCAGGATCGCCCGCGGACGGTGACCGACGGGGCTGCGACCTCGACGACCCGGCCGGTGCGGGGATCGACTGGCGTTCGGCCGGGCCGGGCCGTGCTCGTGGCCAGGGCCTCGCCGGCCGAGAGTTGCACGACTTCTCCACTGCCGCGGAGGCTGACCCTCCAAGCCGTTCCCGAAGGATGCGAGCCCCAGGCCCGAACCTCGCCTCCGAGTTCGACGAGATGGTCGGCCGAGCCAAGGTCGACGAGCCGCCCGCCCAGACAGTCGACGGCATAGCCGGGGCCGATCCCGCCCAGGTCGATGGCGATACGATCGCGGGCCTTGCGCAGAGCCGGCGGATGCTCACGGGTCTCGATCTGCTGCATGCCGATCGAGACCCCCTGCTCCGCGGCCGCCACCGTGACGTCAAACGCTCCGCCCGTGTCGTCGTGCACGCGGCGGGCGATTGCCATGATCGCGATCAGGTCAGGCCCGGCATCGACCCATTCGCCGGCCCGGGCCCGGTTGAATCGGCTGGCGTCGGAATCCTCCCGCCAGGTGCTCAACTGCCGGTCGAGCCGGGCGAGTACCAGTTCGATCTCGCGGTGCACCTGGCCGCGGGTCATGCCGGGTAGGTCGCGGGCGAGCCTGACCCGATAGGTCGTGCCCATCGCCGGCCCCGCGAGCGTGGGCAGGTCGGCGGCGGCGGCCGGCAGGGCGGCGAGGAACAGCAGGAAAGCCAGTGCCGGTAGGAGTTTCACGAGCAGTCGTTTCATCGGGGCCACCAGTGAGCGAGGGCGGCGGTGGCGAGGCAGCCGACCATCAGGCCATCCCGCCAGGTGAGCCGGTCGGAACGGCCGTTGAGCCGGAGCTGGTCGAGCAGGGCGCCGGTCGGGCAGGCGTGGCGGCAGTAGGCCATCGGAAAGAAGGCACTGGCCACGAGGCTCAGGGCAAAGATCGCGAGCGCCGCTCCGCCCGCGATCGTCGGTAAATAGGCGTCGAACGGCTCGAGATCGACGAGGTTGAGCGGCAGCCGAAACAGGGCCGTGAGGATGGCGACCGCGAGCAGGATCCACGGTAGCGGCACGAGCCAGGGCCGCAGGGCGACAGGCAGGCTCCGCCTCGGCTTTGCAAACCGCACGAGCAGCTGCTGGGCCGCTCCATGGGCGCAGAGGTGCGAGCAGTAGACATTTTTGCGGGTCGTGATCGGTAGCGCCAGGGCCGCCGCGGCGAGCGCGACGAGCACCGTGGCCGCCCGCGGCACGCCCGCCTGCGCCCAGCCCAGCAGCTGGGCCTGCGAGAGGACCGCGCCCGCACCGAATCCGAGATAGGCGAGCACTGCGATCGGCATCGCGATCCGGCCGAACCAGGATCCTCGCAGCCGCGTGAAGGCCGTCGCAATCCCCGCCGCGATCACGCCGAGGGCCCCCCACTGCGGTCCGTCGATCCGGCGCAGCAGATCCGCGAGCGAGGTCCGGCCCGCAGACTCTGGCGCCGCTCTCTGGGTGGCTGCGGCCCGCACGATCCCCTCAGCCACGGCCTGGCTCGTCATCGTGGCCCCGCTCACCCCCTCGATGCCGGTCGAGTCAGGATCGAGGCCGGAAAGTTCCTCGATCGTCATCCCCTTGTAGATCCGTCGAAACGCCCGATCATCTCGGACGTAGCCCACGTAGGGCTCGTTGTCGTAGCTCGCGGCGACGATGACGCCGCGGACCTTGCCGGCGGCGTCGAACCCCACGACCGCATCCGTCGGCCCCTGGTAGCCGATCACACGGTCGGCGGCCGGGCTCGTCCGCAGGCCCCAGCCGAGTGGAATCCGGTCGGCGGCAAACACCCGGATCACGCTCGAATCGCCGGCATCGGGCTCGATCGCCACCGCTCCCGGAAAGATCCTTGCGAGGTCGGCGAGGGTCGGCGAGGTTTCAAATCGGCTCGTCGCGGCCGAGCCACCGAGCCGAAGCAGGAGCGACTCGGCGATCGCGAGGCTTGTGAGTGTCGAGCCGGCGACGGCGTCGGCCTTACCGGGCCTCGCGGCGGCGAGATCTGCGAGCCTACGGCCGCGAAATGAGGCCAGAAATGCGGCATCTCGCTCGATCGCACGAACATGGTCGCGGGTATCGCCGCTGGAGAGAATCTCGAGGCCGGCCACGGTGAGGTCGGTGTCGCAGACGACGAGCAGGTCGGTCGGTCCCGAAAACCCGATTGCCGCATCGCCGGCCGGACTCGTGCGCAGGATCGTGCCCACGCGACCGCCGACCGCGTCGAGCAGGTCGCGGCCACCGGCGACGGCAGCCGACTCGCCGCCGATCGTCGCCGCCTCGGGAAGGTGCTTCTGCACCCGGGCGATCGGCAGCTGACCGAGGCCGGCGGACGTGGTCCCGTCGAGGTGCCGGGCATGCTCTGCATGGACGATCCAGGCGATCGCCGCGACGACGGCGAGCCGGGCGAGATGGGCGGCCAACAGACGAAGCGAGTGAGAGCGACTGGACATGACGGCCAGTGTAGGAAAGGCTGAGCCCGGCCGGTATTCACGAAGGGCGGAAGCCGTCCTTGCCTGAGTGGGACAGGGGAGGCGAAGGGGTCGGCGAATGCTCGAGGAGCGTTTGGGCCGAGTCCTCGAGGGCCACAGCGACGAGACTTTTGCCGCCCCGAAGCCGGCACTTCGGCAGTGACAGGCTGAAGCCTATCCCATATCGGGCAGTGCCTGTCCCACATCGGGCAAGCTGCACGCTCACTTCGCGGGCACGAGCATGACGGCGTCGGCGTGGACGTTGCCTTTCGCGCCGTCGGTCGAAATCACGACGACGCAGAGGTCGCCCTTGTCGAGCTTCACCTTTCCCGCGGAGCCGAAGCCGTCGAGCGGGGCGGGCTTTTGCATGTCGAACCGCACGCTCGTCCGGCCGGCGGCCGTCTCCACGAGCACCGGCACAGCCGGGCCGCGATTCTCATGCGGCTGCCATGAGACGAGCACCTCATAGATGCCTGTCGCCGGGGCCTGGAGTTCATACTTCGCCGAGGCGGCGGAGTCGGCGGCCGCGAAGTAATAGCCGGAGCCAACGTAGCCCTTGAGGCCGGAGCCGTACCTCCATTCGCCCTCCCGCACCGCCTTGGCGTCGTCGCAGACCACGGCCGATTTTTGGCGGGCGAGTTTGACGGGGTCGATCCCGCTCGGCGGTCCCTCCGCCGGCGCCAGCGGCAGGGCATCGGCCGGAATCTCGATCGCCGACTGGGGCGTCGCCCGGCGAGCCTTGCCCGGCAGCTGCAGCAGGTCGTGCATCTCGCTCCAGTGTTTTTCATAGACGCCGCGGGGGGTCGTGGCCTGCTTGACCGCGATGCTCGCCGCCTTGCCCACGACCTCCCCCATCATGCCGCAGGTCTTCATCACCCGCACGGTGCCGAGCGCCTCGTGGGTAACGGAAATGCAGCGGCCGGCCATGAAGAGGTTTTCGACGTCCTTCGAGTAGAAGCAGCGGTAAGGCACGGGATACCCGTAGGTGCGATCGACCCGCTGGTCGTGCACGGCGATCGAGATGAAGGGGTTGTCGGGAAACTTCCCCGCATACTCCTTCTTCGGATAGTGCAGGTCGATCGACCAGGTCGAGGGCACGCAGCCATCTGGAAATTCCCGCTTGCTGACGATGTCGTCCTGCGTCAGCACAACATCGCCGAGGATCCGCCGGCTCTCCCGCGGTCCGCCCACGTAGGCCACCCAACTGAGGAGGGCATTTTTGTGATCGGCGGCACCGTCGCCGTTTTTCATGGCGTTAAAGGCGCCGTAGACCGCCCGCAGATTCCAGTCGCGGATCCCCTCGGCGTCGGCGAGCGGGTCCTTGTCGAAGCCGCTCTCCCAAAACCACTGGCCGTGGTGGTCGCGGGGGTAGGGGAAATCGTCCATCGCAAGCGGCAGCGCCCAGGGGGTTTCGGGGAATGTCTGCGGTGTCTCCCGCTCTTCCCAGGCCCACATGTTGCTCATCCCCATCCGGCCCTTCGGCTCCATCACGGTTTCGGCATCGGCGAGGTGGCCGATCGTGGCGTGGCCGGTTGCGTCACAGAACAACCTCCCCCTGATCTGCAGTTCCCGGCCCGTCTTCACATCGAGGCATGTCACGCCCTCGATCCGGCTGCCCTGCTTTTCGAGGGCGAAGGCATGGGTGTTGAGAAAGAGATCGATCTTCGGCTCGGCCCGGACGATCTGCTCCTTCTTCGCGTCGCCAAACTCCGCCTCGGTGCCGGGGCTCTTCTTCGCGTGGTCGCAAAACTCCTCGATGATCTCGCCGATCCGCGGGTACCTGCCGCGGCGGATCAGGCCCATCGCCCAGACCCGCACCTCGCTCGAGCCGTTGCCGCCGAGCACGCCCCGGTCCTGGATCAGAGCGACCGCGAGACCCATCCGGGCCGCGGAGAGCGCGGCTCCCATGCCGGCATAGCCGCCGCCAACGACGACGAGGTCGTAGGGCCCCTTCGCCTCTGGCTTCGCTGCGAGCCCGAGGGCCGTCCGCCGCCAGTCGGCCAGGATCGCCGAATCATTCGGCGGCGGGCCGCCGTCGGTCGTGAACGCGATGCAGTCGCAGCGGCCGTCGAAGCCGGTGAGGTCGTGGAGAGCGATCGTGGCCTCGCCGGCCGGCAGCGTCAGGCTGCCTCCATCCTGCCAGCCCCACTCGGCGCCCTGCGTGCCAAACGGCTCCGCGAGCGGCTTCCCGTTCACGAGCAGTTGGAACCGGCCCGGAGTGCCGGGAGCGTTCCAGCGGGCGACCCAGTCCTTCGTGCGAACAAACACGCGGTAGTTGCCGGCGACCGGAAACGAGACCTTCGTGGTCGCATCGGCGACCGGCTTTCCGAGACCATGGGCCAAAAGATACGGCGAGCCCATCTCTCTGATGAACTGGGTGTCGAGGCTCCAGCCTCCTTGATCGGCGAAGCTCTCCGCCTCGACGAGCACGGTGGCAGCCTTGGCCGCCACGCCTGCAAACATCGCCACCGCGAGCGCGGCAACGACGGTCCATGCGCGATGCATCACGTCTGCTCCCCTCTGCAAGAATTTTCCCGTCTATCCCGTCTGGCGATCGTTGGATCGCCTTCGAGGCTAGCGTTATACCGGCGGCTTTGAGGCCCTGCCGCATTTGAAAAGGATTTCGACGCAAACGCGCCGTTGTCGCTTGCCGGCCAACCGGCGCATAATTCGTTACTGTCTGCGGCCTCAAATCGCTTGGCAGAGCCGCTGGGGCGGGGGCGGATCAGCCTCATTCGGGTCACATCGTTCGGCAGGTTTTCCAGAAAGAAATCCTCGGTTCATGAAGCGTCATCGTGGGTTCACGCTGGTCGAACTCCTGGTCGTGATCGCCATCATCGGCGTCATGGTCGGGCTTTTGCTCCCGGCCGTGCAGTCGGCCCGCGAGTCTTCCCGGCGGGCATCCTGCAGCAGCAAACTCAGGCAACTCGCCCTCGCCATGCACTCGCATCACTCGGCCAAGGGCTATTTTCCGGCCGGAGGCGCGACCAAGGTCACCGATCCTCTGGTCGGTAGCGGAGCGACCTGTATGGGCAATGTCTCGGGCGGCTCGGTTTCGAAGGACGGTGGGCCGCCTTGGTCGGTGCTGATCCTGCCGTTCTTCGGCGATCAGCCGCGGTATGACGCCTACGCACCTACGGCCCCGTTCATTCCAACGAGCTGGGAGCTTACGGGAACGAGCCCGAACGTCTCAAAGCAGTTCAAGCCAAACAGCAACTTCCAATGCCCATCAGATAAAAACTCTCGCGCTGACGCCTGCAATACGAACTACTTCGCCTGTCAGGGAGGGGGTGCACCAGTCGCACAGACCTCAAGCACCGCTGGCTACGCCTGTTTCTCGGCCGGCGGACGGTACTTTTTCGACAACGGCATTTTTTACAACAACTCGAAAATTCGAACGAAGGACATCACTGACGGCACCTCGCACGTCGCCCTCATCGGCGAGACGAAGTATGCACCGCATCAGGACTATTCAGCCGCCACGGTTGCGGCTTCTCCCCCCAACGGCTTTCCAAGCCAATCCTGGGACTCTTCGCTTCGCGTTTACACAGGTTTTTCCGTCGCCGTCGGGCTCTGCGCGACGGTGAATGGCATCAATTCGTCGCAGTTCGATCCGGCGATCGTGAATTCCTTTTCGGGCGAGTACCTGACCACGCCGCAATCCACGTTCGGCAGCAACCACTCCGGAGGTGCGATGTTCGCCACGGCTGACGGGGCGACGACGTTCGTGAGTGAGTCGATCTCACTGGCCCTCTACCGCAGCTTCGGCAATCGCAATTCCGGCCAGGGCAACAAGGGCGGACTGTGATCCCCGCAACGAATCGACGGGCAACTTCCGACTTGGTCTGGCTGGCGATGCTCTGCATCGGGCTCGTGCTGCTGACCGGCTGTTCGCGGCCCGCGAGCGGTCCGCAGCGGTTCGCCTTCAGCGGTGCCGTGACATTCGACGGGAATCCTGTGCCCACCGGCCGAATCGTCTTCGAGCCCGATACGGCTACCGGAAACTCAGGCCCCGCAGGGTATGGCAGCATCCAGCAGGGCAAGTTTGCAACCTACCCCTCTATGGGAGCTGTTGGAGGTCCGCACATCGTCAGGATCAGCGGTTTCGACGGCATTTCCGCGGGCGACGCGGTTGACGGGAAACCGCTGTTCCCGGAATACACCACCCGGATCGATCTCCCTCTGAAGATCACAACGGTCGATTTCGAGGTGCCAAAGTCCCCAGGAAAGCCCCAGAAACCACCCTCCGGGGGCAGCCTCCAGAGCCCGCCGCGGTGATCGCATTCCGGCGGAACCGCGAAGGATTTTGACGCAATCACACGATGGCGAAACGGCGAGTTTCGCACTAATCTTTCCGTTGTCGGGGAATGTTTTTCTTCGGACTGCCGCTTTGGGGGTATCGCCATGATGAAAATGTTTGCCCGCCGGCAAGACAGGAGCGTTCTGCATCGGACAAGCGTCGGTGCGGCGTTTGTCGGAACCGCGCTCGCCCTGCTGATCTTTGCGGCGGCTCCGGCCAATGCCCAGACCAATGGCACGTGGACGAGCACCACTGGCGGCTCATGGGGTGACTCGGCCAATTGGTCGGCCAGCAACATTGCCAGCGGCACCGGCGCTGTGGCCGACTTCAGCACGCTCAATATCACGGGCGTGCAAACCGTGACGCTCAATTCGCCGGTGACAAGCGGCACGCTTCTCTTCGGTGACACGACAGCGCCCGCCGGCGGTTGGACGCTCACGAGCAGCACGCTCACGCTCGCGACGGTGTCGGGCGTGCCGACGATCAGCGTGACGGGGCTGGGCAACGCGACCGTGTTCGGCAATCAGGCTGCCACGATCTCGAGCGTGATCGCCGGCTCGAACGGCCTCAACAAAACGGGCACGAGCGCCCTCGTTCTTTCGGGCGTCAACACGTACTCGGGCAACACGACCGTCAACGGCGGCTTCCTCGTGCTCAACAACGCCTCGGCCCTCGGCAATTCGTCGAGCGTCACCGTGTCGAGCGGTGCGGTCGCCATCGGCAACGGCATCACGGTCGGCGCCGGCAAATCACTGACGAACAACACCAGCGGCAACAGCTACGGCGGCCTCACCGCAATCTCGGGCGGCACCGGCACGTGGGCCGGGTCGGTCACGCTCGGCTCCGGCAACCGGATCGGCTACGAACAAAACAGCGTCCTCGTCATGTCGGGCTCAATCGGCGGCACGGCTGGTTTCCTCATCAGCGGCGCCGATACTGCACAAAACCGTACGTCTGTCGACACGCGATACGCCGTGATCGTCTCGGGCACGAATAACGGCTACACCGGCCAGACGCAGGTCGCCCGCGGCGTGCTCAAGATCGGGGCTGACAATGCCCTGCCGACGAGCACGACGCTCGACATCCGCTCGACCGCTCTGAGTGCCGCGAACGATGCAGCTGCCTTCGATCTCAATGGGTTCAACCAGACGGTCGCGGTCTTGAACAGCAGCGCCATCATTGCCTCATCGGGCTCTGTGGGGAACGCATCCGCGTTCCTCACGAACTCCTCCGCGACGACCAAGACCTTCACGGTGAATCAGGCCACCACAGGGACGTTCTACGGCATCATCACGGGCAACCTCGCGTTCACGAAGGGGGGCGCCGGAAACCTCACGCTGGCTCCGACACTGGTGACGACCGCCTCGACAAGCACCACTGGCACGAGCACGTTCTCCGGCGACACGTTCGTCTCCGCCGGCACACTCACGCTCGGCAACGCCAACGCCCTCTTCGGCAGCACCTTCGACACCGCGAGCACGGGCACCCTCTCGCTCGGCACGCTCTCAGCCGCCACGTTCGGTGCCCTCAAAAGCTCGGGCACGTTCACGCTCACGAACTCCGGCTCGGCATTCACGCTCTCCGTCGGCGGAAACAACGTGTCGAGTTCGTTTGCCGGTCGGCTCACCGGCCTCGGCGGCCTCACGAAGGTGGGCAGCGGCACGCTTACGCTCACGGGGGCCACGAGCGACTACGCCGGGGCCACGACGCTCGGTGGCGGCGCCCTCGCCCTCGGGTCCGCCAATGCCCTGCCCGCCTCGGGCACGATCACGTTTAGCGGCGGCGCACTGCAATACACGGCGAGCAACACGACCGACTACACGGCCCGCATCGCGAGCAGCGGCTCCGCGGTGGCGATCGACACGAACGGCCAGGCCGTGACGTTCACCGGCGGCATCGGATCGTCGAACACCGGTGGCCTCACAAAACTCGGCTCCGGCACGCTCACGCTCTCGGGTTCGAGCGGCTATTCCGGCGCCACCACTCTCGCCGGTGGCGTCCTCGCTCTCGGCAATGCCAACAGCCTGCCCGCGAGCGGCAACGTCAGATTCACCGGCGGCACGCTGCAGTATTCGGCGAGCAACACGTCCGACCTCGCCTCCCGGATCGCGAGCAGCACCACCGCGATCTCGATCGACACGAACGGCCAATCCGTCACCTGGGCCGGCAATGTCGCTAACACGAACACCGGCGGCCTCACGAAGACTGGCTCGGGCCTGCTCACGCTCTCCGGGTCCAACACGTTCACCGGCGTGGTGTCCGTGACTAGCGGCACGCTCGCCATTGCCGGAGCGAATGCCTTCCCGACTGGTGTCACTGGTGTGTCGCTCAACGGCGCTGTGCTCCAGGCGACGGGCAGCGTCTCGCCGAGCTCCGTGCCCTCTGGTGCGACGATCACGCTCGGCTCGACCGGCGGAACGCTCCTGAACAGCCTGCCCAATCAGACGCAGTGGTTCATCTTCGCCCCGATCGCAGGTGGCGTTGGCACGGGCCCGCTCTCCCTCTCCGGCACGAGCGGCGAATTTATCTTGAATTCCAGCATTTCGTCCTACTCCGGAGGGACTCTTCTTTCCGCTCCATTTGTGGCGATCGGTACCGACGCCGCTCTCGGCACGGGGACGATCACGTTCACCGGCGGTGGCCTCCGGGCCACGAGTGCCGGCGTCAGGACTCTTTCCAACGCTGTCACGATCTCCGCCGGCGCGACGTTCTACGGCAGCGGCACCAGCAACCACCCTGACGTCGTCTTTACCGGGCCGATCTCCCTTACGGGATCGACGCAGACAGTGACGACGACGCTTTCGAGCGGCTCAACGTTCAACGGGCTCATCCAGTTCAACGGCTCCGTGGGTGACGGCGGCAATGCTTATGGCCTGACGAAGGCTGGTGCTGGCACCCTCGTTCTCGGTGGCTCCAACACCTATTCCGGCACGACGACGCTCACCGCGGGCACGCTGCGGGTCGCGAACGCCGACGCCCTCACCGGCGGCGGCAACCTCACGTTCACCGGCGGCACGCTCCAATACTCGGGCTCGAACACTGTTGACTATTCGTCGCGGATCGTGGGCAGCAGCAGCGCGATCGCGATCGACACCAACGGTCAGAGCGTGACGTTCACCTCCGCTCTCGCTTCTAGTAACGCGGGTGGCCTCACGAAATCGGGCGCCGGCGTGCTCACGCTCACTGCCAACAACGCCTACACAGGCCTGACCACGGTCTCCGGCGGCACCCTGCAGGTCGGCAACGGCGGCGCGACGGGCTCGATCACCGGTAACCTCGCTCTGTCGAACACGGCGGCGGTCGTGTTCAGCCGCTCTGACAATCTCACCTTCTCGGGCGCGATCAGCGGCACCGGCTCGTTCACGAAGTCGGGGCCTGGCACCCTGACACTCTCCGGGAACAACGCCTACGCCGGCTTGACCACCGTCGCCGGTGGCACCCTCACGATCTCGACCACGACGGCGTTGGCCTCTGGCACGATCGCGCTCGATGGCGGCACGATCGTCAACGCGACGGGAGCACAGGGCTTTGGCAGGACGGGTGGTATCTCGACAGTCGCCATCGGCCCGGGCGGGGGTACGATCCGGTCCGACGCCCGCAACGACATCAGCGGCCTCATTTCTGGCACGTCGCCGACCGCCTCGCTGACCTATGGCACGGCCAGCGGCACCGTGAGCAACGTCGTTATGGTGATCAGTGGCAACAACACCTATGCGGGCGGCACGAAGCTCGAATCTGGAATCCAGTTGGTGGTGGAGAACAACAACGCCTTCGGCACCGGCACGCTGGAACTCGCTGGAGCCGGGATCCGCACTCGTAACAACGCGGTGCGAACGCTCGCGAATCAACTCGTCATTTCCGGGAATACGCTCTTCGTTGGCCTCGCCAACCCGGACAACGATCTCATCTTCACCGGATCCACGACGCTCGTCGGCGGATCTCGCACCTTGCAGGTCGATTTCAACACGGTCGCAGGCGGCACGGGGGCGGGCCTCATGGGCGCGATCGGCGACAACGGGAACGGCTTCGGCATCACGAAGGCGGGTTCCGGCGTACTCACGCTCGGCGGGGCAAACACCTACTCCGGCACGACCACGCTCAACAATGGCACACTCCGACTGGCAAACCAACTCGCCCTGCAAAACTCGACGCTCGCGCTTTCCGGGACGGGCAGCGTGTCGCTCGATGCAGCCGTCTCGGGCAACGCGTTCACGTTTGCAGGGCTCTCTGCGTCGAGCGCCGCCGCGACGCTCGCCCTCCAGAATTCCTCTGCCACCGCAATCGCCCTCACTGTCGGCGGCAACAACGTGAGCACGACGTATGCCGGCACGCTGACCGGGGCCGGTTCGCTCGAGAAGGTGGGCACGGGCTCGCTGATCCTCTCCGGATCCAACTCGTTCGCGGGTACGACGACCGTGACGGGGGGCACGCTGCAAGTGGGCGGTGGCAGTACCGCTGGCTCACTCGCGGGCAACGTCGTCAACAACGCGGCGCTCGTTTTCAGCCGCTCCGACGCGAGTACCTACGCCGGCGGTATCAGCGGCTCAGGCGGCGTCACGAAGTCGGGTGCAGGCCTGCTCACGCTCACCGGATCGAATAGCTACGCCGGCGACACGACGCTCGCCGGCGGCACGCTCGGGATCGCTGGCGTGAATGCCCTACCCGCGAGTGGAAACGTCACGTTCACCGGCGGTGCCCTCCAATACTCGGGCACGTACACGACAGACCTCTCGAGCCGAATCGTCAACAGTTCGGGTGCCGTCGCGATCGACACCAACGGCCAAACCATCTCGTTCGGCTCCAACCTCGCGGCGAGCAACGTCGGCGGCCTGACAAAGCTCGGTTCAGGTACGCTCGCGCTCTCGGTCGCGAACTCCCTGACCGGCCCGGTCACCGTCGGCGGCGGGATGCTCGCCGTGTCAAACGCCAACGGCCTGCCGTCGAGCGGCACGGTCTCGTTCACCGGTGGCACGCTCCAATACTCGGCTTCGTACAGTCCCGACCTTTCCGGCCGCATCGCGGGCAGCACCGGCGCGATCGCGATCGACACGAATTCCCAAAACGTCACGTATGCCTCGGCCCTCGCTCCCAGCAACGTGGGCGGCCTCACCAAGTCGGGCACCGGCACGCTCACGCTCTCGGCGTCCAACGCCTATTCGGGCGCCACGACGGTCGACGGCGGCAGCTTGGTATTGACGAACGCCGCGGCCTTGGGCGTGAGCACGGCCATCACGGTCAATGGCCTGGCCGCAATGACGCTCAACAACGGCATCACTGCCGGCCAGGGCAAGACCGTGACGGTCAATTCAACCAACGGTTCCGGCGGCCTGCAGGGCAACAGCGGCACCGGCACCTGGGCCGGAAACGTGACGATGGGCGGCGGGCGACTCGGCTACGACCTGTCCGGCAGCCTCGTCGTCACCGGATCGGTCGGCGGCTCCTCCCTGATCATTTCTGGCTACGGCGGTGACACCAACACCAACGTCGCCGGCTACTCCGTCACGCTCGCCGGGCCTGCCGGCTACACGGGCAGCACGCAGATCATCCGCGGCTGGCTCAAGATCGGGGCCGACAACACGCTGCCCGTCGGAACGACGCTGAACGTCTTTTCAATCGGCAACAACTCTGCGGCGGCACAGGCAGCCACGTTCGACCTGAACGGCTTCAATCAGACCGTCGCGGGGCTCACCAGCAGCGGCAACAACGGGAAGACCGGCTACTCCAACGGCTACGTGACGAACACCGGCGCGACTGTGAAGACGCTGACCGTGAACCAGGCTGCGAGCGGCACGTTCGGTGGCCTGATCACCGGCAACCTCGCCTTCACCAAGACCGGCGCCGGTAACCTCACGCTGATGCCGATCTTCGTGACGGGCTCGGGCAACGCCTACGTGAGCGGCACGAACACGTTCACGGGTGACACGCTCATCTCCGCCGGCACGCTGACGCTCTCGACCGCGACTGGCAACACGTCGCTCGCCCTCGCCGGCAGCACGTTCGATTCATCGGGTGCGGGCAGTCTGTCGTTCGGCTCGATGACCGCCGCCACGTTCGGCAGCCTGAAGGGCGCCGGCAACCTCGTGCTCGAGAATGTGTCGACCGCCGCCGTCGCCCTGACGCTCGGTGCCAACGGTGGCTCGGCGACCTACTCCGGATCGCTATCCGGGGCCGGTAGCGTCGTGAAGAGCGGCACTGGCGCGTTGACGTTCACCGGCAACAACACCTACGCGGGCTCGACGACCGTCTCGGCCGGCACGCTGCTCGTCAACGGCACCCAGGCCGGCGGCAGCCTGACGGTCGACGCCGGCGCCACGCTCGGCGGTTCCGGCGTGATCGGCGGGGACGTCACGGTCAACGGCATCCTGTCGCCGGGCAACAGCCCCGGCGAACTCACGCTCGCGTCGCTCGTCCTCGGCGGTTCGAGCACCACCCTCATGCAGATCGACGGCATCACTCGGGGCACGCAGTATGACGCTGTGACGCTCACCGGCCTGACCGGCCCCACCTACGGCGGCACGCTGTCGCTCGTCTTTGGCAATGGCTCGGCGTTTGCCGACGATACGATGTTCGACCTCTTCAGTTTCACGGGCAGCACGTCGGGCGGGTTCTCGGGCGTGACCTCGACCGGCTTCTACGCCGGCACCTGGACGAACAACAACGACGGCTCCTTCAAACTGGACCAGGGCGGTCAGACGCTCACGTTCAGCCAGGCGACCGGCGATATCGTCGTCGTGCCGGAGCCAACGTCGTTGGCGATCGCGGCCATCGGCATCGCCCTCGCGGGAGCGTCACGGCTACGCCGTCGCCAGGTCGCCCGCAGGGCGGGTTGAGATCCTGGGCCTCGCTCGATCCACCGCTGAATCTCCCGGAGCCTGAAGTGATGCGCGGCGGATTGGCGGCACTGCTCTCGGGTCTTTGGCTGGCTGTATTGCCCGTCGCTCATACGACCGAGCCGTTTCCCGGACAGTCGAGCGACCACAACGGCCCCGTGATCTCCGCCGTGCCGATCGGCACGTCCAAGGCGCAGGTGCTGGTTCCAGCCCGAGCCGCATCGGGCCGCCCCTGGGTGCTCGCGGCTTCGCTTTATGACCTCGAGAATCCGGCGCTGGCAAACATCGCCCGCACCCAGCAAGACCTGGTCAAACAGGGATTCCACGTCGTCGCCATCGAGCCCGGCGCGATCCTCGGCGCTCCCGACCCGGAGGCCCGCTGGGATGCCACGTATCGGGAGATGACGGACCGGTTCGGCCTCTCCGGCGAGGTCTTGCTGATGGCCGTGAGTGGCGAAGGGCTGGCGGCGATTCGCTGGGCGGCGGAAAACCCCGGCAAGGTGTCGTGCCTCTATCTGGACAAGGCCGCCTGCGATTACCGCAGCTGGCCCGGCGGCAGGCTTGGAAAGGGCAAGGGCAGCCCGAAGGACTGGACCGCGCTGCTGCAGGCCTATGGGTTCGCCGATGAGCCAGAGGCGATTGCCTCGACGCTCAATCCCATCGCCCTCGTCAAGAAGCTTGCCGACTCTCGGGTGGGCATCATCTACGTTGCCGGCGGAGAGGACGAGGTCGTCCCCTTCGCCGAAAACGGCGCGGTGATCGAGGAGGCCTACAAGATCAAAGGACTCTTCTTCCGCCTGCTCAATCAGCCGAAAGAGGGGCACCATCCACACGGATTTTCAGATACCCGGGAAGTCCTGCGATTGATTCGCATGAACACCTACGACACGCCGCCCACGCAAAGGCTCGTTGCTTACGGCCCACACTTCAGCCAGGTGCTTGATTTCTGGAAGGCCGACTCGCCGCAGCCCACACCCGTGGTGGTCTTCATTCACGGCGGCGGCTGGGGCACGGGAACGCGGCGGGGTGTCGGCACGCTGGAGGCCTATCTCGAGGCCGGCGTCTCGGTGGTTTCGGTCGATTATCGATTCATCGCCCAGGCCAACGCCGAGGGCATCGTGCCGCCGGTCCGTGGACCGATGCACGACGTGGCCCGGGCAGTTCAGTTCGTCCGGAGCAAGGCTGCGGAGTGGGGGCTGCGGAAGGACCGGATCGGCCTGACCGGGGGTTCGGCCGGCGGGTGTTCGTCGCTCTGGCTGGCGTTCCACCCGGACCTTGCCGATCCCACCAGCACCGATCCCGTGGCTCAGGAGAGCACGCGTCCCTTTTGCGTTGCCGTACAGGTTCCGCAGACCTCACTCGACCCGCGGCAGATGAAGGAGTGGACGCCCAACATCACCTACGGCGGCCATGCATTCGGCGTGAAGGGCGGATTCGGAGCGTTTCTCGACCAGCGCGAGTCGTTGCTGCCCTGGATCGCTGAATACTCCCCCTATGCCCTCGCCACGGCAGACGACCCACCGGTGTTCATGCATTTCCAAGACACCCCGAATCTGGGACACGAGCAGAAGGATCCCACGCACACCGTCAACTTCGGCGTCAAACTCCAGGAACGGCTGCGCGAGCTCAACGTGCCCTGCGAACTGCTCTATCCCGGTGCAGCCGGCGCGACCCACACAAGCTCGAGCGACTACCTTCTCGACCGGCTCGCCGTCCGGCAGTCGCCAGAGCCGGAATAAAATTTACCGTTGCATTCGTTGACCATTCAGGAAACCTCATGAAGATCCTCGCATCTCTCGCCACTGTCTACCTGATCCTCATCGGTTTCGTGTCGTTGGCCGCCGCCGACGACGCTGCCTGGCTCACATCCGGGACGCTGATCTTCGAGGACTCCTTCGACCGTGAGGAGGATGGCAACCTCGCGGCCGCTATAGGCAATGGCTGGAACAGCGCCACCGCCAACCGGGTGCCCGACGTGAAGCAGGCCGACCTCGACGGCGGTGTGCTGAAGGTGATCAATGAGCCGCGTGCCGGCCATCAGCCCCACATCCACCACGAGGCGGGGTTCACCGACGGCGGCGCGATCCTGCGGTTCAAACTCCCGGACGAGGGCAAGCCGGCGACGCTCACCGTCGGGTTCGTCGATCGTGAAACGCCCGGCGTGCACGCCGGCCATTTGTGCTACGCGCTCGTCTCGACAAAACCGCCACGGATCCAGCTCGCGGATTACAAGACCGGCGTCATGAACCTCGAGGTTCGCAAGCAGCGGGAAGAGTTTCTGGCCCGGAAGGAAAAGCTGCCGGCCGACCTGGCCGCGCTCCTCGCCAGCAAAACCAAGGACATCACCTGGAAGGCCGATCACGAGTGGCACGAACTCGTGCTCGTGACCGAAGGCGACGAGATGCGGGTCACGCTCGACGGCAAGCCTCTCGGCAGCCACCGCTCGGAGGGCTTCGGCCACCCGATGAAACGCTGGTTCAGCTTCCTGATGACACCGTCGGCCTGGATCGACGACGTGAAGGTCTACAAGGTGAAGTGATGCGGGCCTGGCTGGCGGCGGCCGTGCTGGGAGCCGGATTGGCCTCGTGGGCGAACGGCCAGGCAGAAGAAGCCGCCCCCGCTCCAGCCGCGGGGGACCGCAGGTCACTCTGGCCGCAAATCCGCTCGGCTGCCGATCTGGGCGAGATCCGCGGCGGGTCGGCGGCGTGGGATCCCGGCACCGTGGCTCTGGTGCTCACCGTCAACCAGGATGGGCCTCACGCCTGGGCCGATATCCCGGCGCCTGCGGAGGGCTGGGATCTCTCCCGCCGCACGCAGATCGAAGCGTCGGTCGAAAACGTCGGCACCGTTCCAGCCGAGGTGCAGGTCTGGGCGGTCGCGGCACGTGGCTGGGACTCGGTCGGCGACGTCGCCAGGCTGGCTCCTGGCGAGGCGAGGCTGTTTGCCTGCCGGCTGCGCGAGACCTTTCCGGATGGCACCCCGAAGCTCGATCCCGGGCGTGTCAGTGGCGTGCGGGTGCTCGTCCGCAGCGCGACCGCGGGCATGGCGGTCCGGGTCGCCGGGCTCGCGGCAACGGGCGAGACCGAGCCGTGGACGCGGCCGGAGGGCCGCATCGAGCTGCCCGCGGTCGTCGAGGGGCCTGCCGCCCCCGGCAGGCGGGTGCGGTATCAACTCAGCGGCGACGAAGGAACGCATATCGCGTGTCTCCTTCATCTCCCCGACGATTGGCGGCCGGGCGGCGTCTACCCCGTGATCCTCGAATATCCGGGCAACGTCTTCTACACGAAGGCCTGCTACTCGACCGGGCTGCCCGATCAGTGCGGCATCGGCTACGGCATGGCACGCGGCAGGGGAGCGATCTGGGTGAGCATGCCGTTCGTCGAGCGGAAGACGAACTCGATCGCCGAGAACGGCTGGGGCAACCCCGACGACACCGCCGACTATTGCCTGCGTGTCGTTGACGAAGTCTGCAGAAACTTCGCCGGCGACCGACGCAACCTGATCCTCACGGGGTTCTCGCGGGGGGCCATCGCCTGCGGCTTCATCGGCCTGCGAAACGACCGCATCGCCCCGCTCTGGAAGGGCTTTCATCTCTGTCAGCACTACGACGGCGACGGCTGGAACGGAGCGACGCTCGAGGGGGCCCTCGAGCGGGCGAAGCGATTCCGAGGCAGCGCCGTCTTTCACACCGACAATTCAGCGGACCGGGTCAAGCCGGTCAACGACATCATGAACGTGCCGACCACGTTCGTGAACTCTGGTCTCGGCTTCCACTCGATCGCGATGTTTCTCGACGACCGCGAGTCGACGCAGCAGGTGCGTCGCTGGTTCGCGGAACTCGTAGACACGGCTCGAACCGTCAGGCCTTGATCTCGCCGAGTTCACCCGTGCTGTCGCCGAAGTTGTCCACAACGACGCCCGACCCGTTGAGGAGCGTGAGCCAGGCGTTGCACAGCGGCGTGCCCTTCGTCACGACGATGTTCTCGCCGAGTTTCACGCCCGCTCCCCGGCCCGTGATCAGCGTGGGGCAGTTGTCGAGTGAGTGGGCCGTGCGGATATTGCTGCCGTAGACGACGGTCGTGTGGTCGAAGAGGCTCGAGCCGTCAGACTCCTTCGTTTCCTTGAGCTTCCTGATCAGTCCGGCCAGCAGTTCGCTCTGGGCGAGGTCCCGTTGCCGCGAAGACTCCACCACGTCGCCCGGTCGTCCGTGATAGTGGCTCATCGTGTGGGCCTCCGTCTTGAGGCCCATGCTCGTGAGCAGCGTCGTCACCGGCTGCCGGTAGGTGAGCACCCGCGTGCTGTCGGTCTGGATCGCCGCCAGGATGACGTCGTACATGAGCCCAATCTCCTCACGGCCCGCGAGGCCCGGCTTGGGCTCGCCGAGCGTGGGCTGCGGCCGCTCTGCCCCGATCCACTTCTCGTCGCGGGAGAGCCGGGTCTCGAGGTCGCGAATACCCTGCAGGTATTCGTCGAGCTTGTCCCGGTCGGTGGTACCGAGCGACCGGCCGAGATCACGGGCGTTTTCCAGGGCGTTATCGAGGATGCTGCGCCTGGCTTGGAGAAGCGCCTTCTGCTCCTCGAGCGGCGTCGTCTCCTTGGCAAAAAGCCTGTGGAACGCCTCGACGGGATTCCGCGGCCCGCCCACCGGCTTGCCTCGTGAGTCCCAGGAAAGCGAGAGCCCGGGGCCGTGCCCAGAGCCGCCGGCCGCCTCGCCGCAGTCGAGCGCCAGCGACTCAAACCGGGTCTCGGTACCCAGGGCTCGGGCCGCAACCTGATCGACGGAAACACTGTTGAAGAAGCTCTGACCGGGGGCGCCGTATTCGTTGGCCCCGGTGAGCCAGAACGTGCTGCCATAGTGGCCGTTGGCCGTGGAGCGGTTCCAGAGGCCCTGCACGATGCTGAAGTCGGCCTTGTTTCCGGCGAGCGGTTCGAGCATCGCCGGCAGCCTGTAACCGGCACCCGGCTCGCCGATCTTCGGATACCACTCGTCTTCGGTGACGCCCCAGCCAAATCCGAGAAACACAAGCCTCTTGGGCGGCGGACCAGCGGCGGCGGCCGCAGCGAAGCGGCGGAAACCGAGCGACTCCAGAGCCGGTAGAGCGATGACGGCACCGGCCGTCTGGATCGCCTGGCGGCGGGAGATGCGGGTGGTCAGGGGCTTCATGGCGGGATACTCCTTCGACTGTCACTTCGTGCGGAAGGCCTCGCTCTGCACGAGCGAATGGATGAACGACCGCACCGTCAGGCTGTGGCTGCCGGCGTCTTTCAGGATTGAATCGACGAGCGGTTCGTCGCTGAATCCACTGGGCCGGCCGAGGGCATACTCGATGAGCGCCGCAGTGAAACCCCGGGCAAACTGTTCGGGTCGGGCGGCGACGATGTCGCGGAGTTCGAAATAGTCCTTGAAGGCCGGGCCGCCGTGCAGGGCTCCGGCCGGGTCGATCGTCCAGGTCTTTTTCGTCTTTGGATCGGGCTTGCCCGCGGCATTGACCGCCATGGAACTATCGCTCGTCCGCCAGGCGCCGACGGCATCGAAGTTCTCCAGGCCAAAGCCGATCGGGTCGATCTTGCGATGACAACTCGCGCACTGCGGGGCCTCCTGGTGGAGCACGACCCGCTCCCTCACCGTCAGTGATTTCCCGGCCAGTCTGGCCAACTGCGGCACGTTCGGCGGTGCCGGCGGGGGCGGGTCGTTGAGGAGTTTTCGCAGCACCCAGGCACCCCGCTCGACGGGGCTCGAATGCTCGCCGTTGCTCCCCATTGCGTGCACCGCCGCCATGCCGAGCAGCCCACCCCGGGGCGACCCCTTCGGAACCGAGACCCTGCGAAACTCGTCTCCCTGCACGCCCTCCAGGCCGTAGTAGTCGGCAAGCAGGCCGTTGACGACGACATAGTCGGCCTCGAGCAGATCAGCGACCCGGCCGTTGTTCGCGAGCAGCCAGGCGAACGTCTCGTAGACCTCGCGGCGGGCAGCCGCCTTCGTGCTGTCGTCAAACTTCGGATAGAGCGCAAGATCGAACTGGAAGAAGTCGAGACGATCCATCGCCAGCCACTGGGCCACGAACGGCTCGACGAATCCGGCCGACCGCGGGTCGTCGAGAAGCCGATTGGTCTGGGATTCGAGCACGGCCGGCTCCAGAAGCTCTCCGCTCTTGGCAAGCCCGCGGAGCGTGGCGTCGGGCGGCGCGCCCCAGAGGAAGTAGGAAAGCCGCGTGGCGACCTCGAGCCCGTCGAGATCGCGGCGACCGTCGTCGGGCCCCGGCTCAGCCCGGTAGAGAAATCGCGGCGACGAGAGCACCGAAACGAGCGTCTCCGTGAGAGCCTCCTTGTGCTTCGCCCCCAGAACTCGACGGGCCGCGTAGATCGCCGCCAGCCGTTCCACCTCTCCCTTGGCGGGCCTGATTCCGCGGTAGGCCTCGGCAATGAACTGTGCGATGGCCCGCTTCGCCTTCTCAGGAGGGATCGAGTCGGGGTTCTTCGTTTCGATGAGCGGCAGCAGGGCCTTGATGCCGGCGGCAACATCCCGTTCCGCGGGCGGAGTCTTTTCGATCTCGATCCAGTCGACCCAGATCGCCAACTCCGGACCGATGCCGTTGGCCTTGAGCCCTTCTGCGAACGTCTTCCCCGCAGCCGCACTGCTGCCCATGCCGATCTCGCGAATCCCGAGCCTTCGGGTGGCTAGGTCGGAGCCGGCCTTGAGCGTGTAGGGGATCTCGATCACCTGCGGCGCTTCCATGGTGCCGGTGACATGGTGGGCGCTCAGCGCCGGCGAGCGATCGCCGGGCTGACGATGGCCAAACTCGATGAACCGCCGATCCGCCGCCGCCTCGGGCCGGGCGGCACAGCGAATCCGGATCATGTACTCGCCGGCAGGCCAGTCGGACGGGATGTCGAGGTTCAGCCGGGAGTTTGAGTTCGGCGACCGCGGGCCGGCTGGAACTGCGAGGTAGGCGCCGGTGTCGAGGGCCGGCATCGAGAGGTAGTGCGCCTCGTAGGGGATGAACCGCTTCTCCTCGAGAATCACGGTCAGGAACTGCGGATTGTTGCCGCTGTGTGGCACCGCATCGTCGGGAGCGGGCAGCCCGGCGAGTGACCGCCAATGAAACTTGAAATCCTGTTCGCTCTTGAGCGTCGGCCTGGTCTTGGCGACGAAGTCGGCGTTCTCCGGGCTTGCGACCGCCGCTTCGAGCTTCTTCAACCACTCCCGGGAGGCCTGCTGGTTGGCCTGCAGCTTTTCATTGGCCTTCCTGAATGAGTCAAGCGTCTTCTCCGCCTCGTTCCGCAACTGCTTCTTCACCCCCGCGGTCGCATGCTTCGTGAACGCGGTGACAAGCGCGTCCCTTCCGATCGCCTCGTATTGTTCGAACTGGCTCGCCGTCATGAACAGGCTCGCGCCCACCGTGTCGAATGCGAGCGGACTCGTGTCGGCAGGCAGATCACCCACGTCGACCTCCACGCCGAGCAGATCGCGAAGCGTGTTCCTGTATTCGCGGCGGTTCAGCCGACGCATCGCGACCCGCCCGCCCTGGTCGGCGAGGCTCTTGCGGGCGACGACCATCGTCTTGGCGAGCACGTCGAGGAAGTCGGCCTTGGCCGCCGCCTCAGGCTGCGGCTCGTCGGCCGGCGGCATCTCGCCCGAGTTGAGCGCCCCGAGCACCTTCTGCCACCGATCCGCGGCCGCCACGTTGTCGATCGCGAGCGGTAGGTCATCGACGCGGAAGTTCGCCTCCGGGGAATCGGTGGCGTGGCACTTCCCGCAGGTGACGGCGAGAAACTCCTTGTGCCGGGCATCGAGCGCGGCTCGTGGCGCGGCCGCGGCGGCCACCCCAGCGGCACACGATCCAACCACCACGACTGCAGCACGGACAAGCACGCTCATGGGATGCCACGCGGGTTGCGAAGTGGAGAAGACGGTTCTCTGCACCCACTCCATCATCCATTATTTATCGGCGTTCGTCGCGATGTAGCAATCGGCGCAATCACGCCTTATTTCTACGCGCCTGCGCCAGACCACCTTTCATTCCTCGAACGGCAGCGCGCCGGTCTCGGAGTAGCCGATCTTCTTGCGCTTCTGGACGTAGGCCCGCGTCTTCGCGAACAGGGCCATGTCGGATGTGAACCGCGGGTCGCCCCGCCGGCCGCCCTCCTCCCGAAGTTGGTCTGCGAGCCGCTTCTGCTCAGCCGCCACCGCAGGATCGCCGGCGAGGTCGTGGAGCTGCCAGGGATCCTTCTCGAGGTCGTAAAACTCCTCCTTCACCGATTTCACGAGGGCTGCAGTCTCTAGCGGCTGCCCCTGCCCGTCGACGTTGGCATACCGTACGAGGAAGGCATACCGGTGGTCGCGAATGCTGCGACACGAGCGGCTCGCCGGATCGAACTCGCCATGCCATTCGAGGCCCGTGATGATGAAGTTGCGCTCGGGCTCGACGCGGCCCGACTTTCCCGATGCCAGGATGGGGAGCACGCTGCGACCGGTCATGCCGGCAGGAACCGCGAGGCCAGCCGCTTCGAGGAACGTGGGCGCGAAGTCGGCGAAGCTCACGAAGTCTGTCACGGTGCGCCCTTTCGGCACCCGGGCCGGCCACATCATCACGAGCGGCACATGGCACCCAAGGTCGTAGGGCGAGGCCTTGCCGCGCGCCTCCTGGCTGCCGTCACTGATCGCGGTGCCGTTGTCGGAGGTCACCACCACGAGCGTGTTCTCAAGGAGCCCGCGTTCCTCCAGGCTCGCGAGCATCCGTGCCAGGTGGCGATCGGCCAGGCAGATCTCATACAGAAAATTCGCCCGTGCCTGACGCTTCCGCGGCGTGTCCTCCATGAAAGGCGGCAGCGGCACCTCATCGAGCGTCACGCCAAACTCCTTCTCGAGGAGGAGGTAGTTGTCCGGGCCGGAGGGCTCATGGGGCTCCATGACGCCCGCCCAGAAGAAGAACGGCTTGGACGCATCCCGCGTCTTGAGAAACTTGGCGAAATTTCCGGCGTAGTCGTTGGCATGCACGCCCTTGGGAGGGCCGGCGATCGTCTCCCGGTCGAACTTTCGCCCCAGCGATTCGCTCGAGATCCCGAGCGTGGGGTGCGAACCGGGCCCCCAGCCTTTGCCCGTGCGCGTCACTTCGTAACCATGGTCGGCGAGGATCTGCGACACGGTCGGATACTTCTTGGGGATGAAGGCCTGGATGAAGCCTCCCTGCTCCAGCTCCCAGAAGTGGCGACCGGTGAGCACGCTCGCCCGCGACGGCGCACACGACGGCGCCGTGGTGAAGCCGTTGGTGAACAACACCCCGTCCTTCGCCACCCGATCGAACGCCGGCGTCGGCAGCTTCGACCAGCCGTAGGCGCTCCGCTCGACAGCGCTCTCGTCGTCGGTGATGAAGAACAGGATGTTCGGCGGCGAGGCTGCGGTCTCGCCCCAGGCGCAGATTCCTGCCAGGGAGATCGCCACCGCTGCCAGGACACAAGACGTACGCATAGTCGTTACTCCTCTTGGGTGAGTGCGAGACCACGTTCATTCCATGCAACGCCGAGACCAGGAGCGGCAGGCACGGCATACCGCCCACCTCCGCACTGAAGCGGCTCGGCGAGGAAGGCGTTGGCTGTGGCCAGAACGTTGGGGTTGTATTCGCAGAGGCTGCAATTCGCTGCGGCCGCGGCCACGTGAATCGCCGCGGCCACCTGCGGCCCCATGGCGATGCTCAGGTGGGGCACGACCGACCCCGGGAACGCTGCGGCGATCTTCATGAAGCCGGTGATGCCCACACGGCCGAGATCGGGCTGGAGGATTTTTGCGATTGAAAGAAACGGCTGCAGTTCAGCGAGCGTGCGGTAACTCTCGCCGAGGGCGAGCGGCGTCGCGATCGCGGCCGCGAGCGTTGCGTGGCCCGCCACATCTTCGGGATAGAGCGGGCACTCGAGCCAGCGGGCGGTCCGCGCATCGAGTTCCTTCGCCATCGCAATGGCGTCGGCGGGTGGCAGGTGCCAGAGGGCATCCACGGCGAACTGCATACCTGCGGGCAGCGCATCAGCCACGGCGAGCAATTCACCCCAGCTCGATTCGTAATACAGCTTCACGAGGGAAAACCCCCCGGCAGCGTAGCGTGCGGCGAACGCGGCCCGCTCCGCCACCGTCGCGCCCGACGTGCCGCTCAGATACGCCGGCACCGTCTGCTTCGGCGCGGCGGCGAGCAGGTGTGCGACCGGTTTGTCAGTCAGCTTGCCCGCAAGATCCCAGAGCGCAATGTCGACGCCGCTCATGGCGTCGAGCATGAAGCCACCTGAGTGCCCGCGAACCCGCATCGTGGCATACATCCGCTCCCAGAGTTCGGCGATCCTGCCTGGCGAGCCGTCGAACTCTTCCCCCACGACGGCCGGCCGCAGCAGGTGCTCGGCGATCGTGCAGGCCACCTCCGGCGCGAGCGGCGCCTGGGCCTCCCCCCAGCCGACCAATCCATTTGAGAGTTCCACCCGCACGAGCGCCGTCTCGAAGTTCACGGAGTACAGCACGGGATAGGCGGTCGACCACCGGTATCCACCCGATCCGCAGAGCGCCGTCGGCGATCCGGCCGTACCCTTCGCTGCAGCCGCGTCGCGCGGTAACCGCACGGGAAACGCAGTCAGGGATGTGATGTGCATGGCATGAACCTCAGGGCGTGAGCGGACGGCGGACGAGCCGCTGCGTGACCACGTACGAAATCGGATGGAGCACGCTCATCAGCATGAACACGGCGCCGTAGCCGAACCACTCGACGGTGAATCCCGTCAGCCACGTGAACAGTGTGCCGCCGAGCCCCGTGCCGAAGGCGAGCATCCCGGACGCGGTGCCGATGAGCGCCTTGGGATAAACGTCGTTCGTGAGCGTGTTTTGGTTGGTCTTCCACGCCATGTGCGAGAACGTGACCACGCAGATGAGCGCGATCGTGACCCACGACTCCGTGCGGTCGATGAAGAGTGAGAGCGGCATCAGGAAGGCAAAGGGCAGCATCACCGCCAGCCGGGCCCGGATCGGGTCCCACCCTCGCGCGACGAGCCGGCCGCTCAGCCAGCCACCCCCGATCGCCCCCACATCGGCCGCGAGATAGGGCATCCAGGCGATCATCCCCATCTCGGCCATGGAAAAGCCGCGATTCTCGACGAGATACTTGGGCAGCCAGAAAAGGTAGAACCACCACACCGGGTCGGAGAGGAACCGCGCCACGAGCAGGCCCCACGTCTGCGGATGCCCAAACAGGCTGCGCCAGGGCAGTTTTTTTGTGTGGCCGGAGGTACTGCCCGGCTCGTCTTCGAGCACGAGCGCCCGCTCCTCGGGCGTGACGAAGGGATGCGTCTCGGGCGCGTGGTAAAGCAAGAGCCAGAGCACGAGCCACACGAAGCCCAGGGCCCCAGTGACAAGAAACGCAGGCTGCCAGCCATAGGCTGCGTTGAGGGCGGTGATCACGGGCGGCGCGACGATCGCCCCGATGGCCGCCCCGCTCTGCACGAGGCCATGCACGAACGCCCGCTCCTTCGCCGGATACCACTCGCTCACCGCCTTGAAGGCGGCCATGAAATTGCCCGATTCCCCGAGCCCGAGGAGGAACCGGAGGCCGCCGAGCGACCAGGGGCCGCGGGCGAAGGCGTGGAGCATGTTCGCAGCCGACCACCACACCATGAAGCCGGCGAGCGCCCGGCGGGTGCCGAAACGGTCCACGAGGAATCCGGAGCCGACATACATCACCGTGTAAGCGGCGAGGAATGCCGTGAGAATGTTGCCGTATTGGGCGTCGGTGACTCCCAGCTCCTGCTTGAGCACCGGCGCGAGCACCGAGAGCGTCTGCCGATCGACGTAGTTGATCACCGTCGAGAGAAAGAGGAGCCCCGCGATCCACCAGCGGACGTGTGGGATGCGCATCGCTGCCGGCACGGATGCCGCCTCAGGTTCGATCGGCAAGCCGACGCAGTTCGGCCAGTTCGGCCAGGCTCTGGTCGTCGAGAGCAGCCGTCGGATGCCGTACATGGGCCGAAGCGATCACGCCCGCGGCCACGAGGTTGTGCTTCTGGGCGGAGACGCCGAGGCCCGGCTGCAACTGGAAACGCAGGAGCGGAAGAATCCGGGTGAACACCTGCCAGGCCGCATCGATGCGGCCGGCTTCGAGGTGATTCCAGATCTCGACCAGATCCCGTGTGCGGTCGCTGCCCGGCATCTGGCCGCGGGCGCCCCGCTGCCATTCCTCGATGAAAAACTGGCAGTTGAGCCCGCCAAAGAGCGTGAGCGATCCGGCGGCCTGCTTCGCGACGGCCGTGAGCTTCGCGGGCGTCGGCGGTGCCTCGACCTTCACGTATTTCACATTCTCGATCTCGCGGCCCATCCGGGCGAGGAGGGGCGGCGGCATCACGACCTGCGTCATCAAAGGGGCATCCTGCACCATGATCGGGATCTTCACCGCCTTCGAGATCGCGTCGAAGTAGTGCATCAGGCCGTCGCCGTCGGTCTTGAGAAAATAGGGAGGGAGCACCATCAGACAGTCGGCGCCCAGGTCTTCCATCTCCTTGCTGAGTTCCACCGCCGCGTCGGTGCCGGTATGGCCGCTCGAGGCGACCAGCGGCAATCGGCCCTTCACCCGCTTCGAGATGCGTCCCATCAGCTCGATTCGCTCGGCCGAGGAGAGCGTGTAGCCCTCGCTCGCGTTGCCGAACAGGCCGAGGCCGTGCCCGCCCTGCTCGAGCAGGTGATCGATGAGCCGGTCCTGGCTCTCGAAGTCGATGGAGCCGTCGGGATGGAAGGGCGTGTTGGCGATCGGGAAGACGCCGGAAAGTGGGGTGTTCATGGCGGTGTTTTTACCGTGTCGTCGCGGAAACTGTGAGATCGGATCCGTCTCGAAGCAGAGTCGTGTCGCGGTGCCAGGCCGTCACGAAGGCGTCGGCCGCATGGCGGACGGCGGCGACCGTCATGCCGGGCCGGTAGAGCGCCGAGCCGAGGCCGAATCCCGTGGCCCCTGCAGCCCGGTAGCCGTGCATCGTGTCGGGCGTGATGCCGCCCACGGGCAGGAGCGGCAGGTCCCGGGGAAACACCGCCCGCCAGGCCTTCACGACGGCCGGCCCGATCTGCTCTGCGGGAAAAAGTTTGATCGCGTCGGCACCGGCCGCGAGCGCCGCAAACCCCTCGCTGGGAGTGGCCACACCCGGGCAGCTCACAAGCCCGGCAGCCTTTGCACCGCGGATGACCTCGGGATCGGCGTTGGGCGAGACGACCAGCCGGCCGCCGGCGGCCGCGACCCCGGCGACCTCTGCGGGCTGAAGAACCGTGCCGGCACCGATGCTCGCACGGTCGCCAAGCGCATCGGCGAGCCGGTGGATGCTGTCGAGCGGCCGCGGCGAATTGAGCGGAATCTCAATGACACGGAAGCCGGCGTCAAAGAGCGTCCGGCCGACAGCCAGGACCTCGTCCGGCTCGACTCCGCGCAGGATCGCGACGAGCGGCAGGTCGGCGAGGTGGACGAGCGGCGAGACGCGGTCAGCCACGGCCGGCGTGCTCCAGCGCGGCGGGATTCATCCGCCCGACGAGGCCGGCGGCCAGCGCGATCTGCCAGAGCCCGGCGGGCCCGGTGTCTTCGAGCATTCGCACCTGCTCGACGCCGAATTCCTCGAGGGCCTCCCGATAGCGGCCGCAGAGCGCAGGTTCGCCGAGCAGCACGCATTGCGGACAGCCGGCGGGCCCAAGTCCGGCGAGCACACTGCGGAGTTCCTCCCCAACGAGCAGACCAGAGAGATAGTCGAGCGTGTCGGCCACCGCCAACTCCCCGGCCAGATAGAGGCTGCGGGTCGTGAACAATTTGCCTGCGATACCCTCTGCCCCGCTGTCGCGGGCAGTGCGGACGCCGCGAACAAAGGCGGCTCCGCAGGCTGCAGAAGCGTGGGCGTCAGTCCTGGCGTCGCGGGCCGGCCGACCGATGATCGAGTGGTCGCGGAGCATCGCAAAGAGTTCGCCTGTCAGATAGGTCGTGAACCGCTCGATCCGACCGCCCCGGATCCGCGCCCACTTGCAGTGGGTGCCGGGGAGAACGAGCACCGAGTTCGCGGCGAGCCCCGGCTCGCAAACCATTGCACCGACGATCTGCGTCTCCTCCCCCCGCATCACGTCGGGCGAACCGCCGGTCTGAGCGATTCCCGGCGCGAGATGCACCGGCCCACAGTCGGTGTCGAAATGGATGATCCCGGCCGCGATGGCCGCCGGATCAGCGGGGCAATCGACATAGGGCACTTCCCGCCAGCCCTGCCGGCTGCCGACCATGCCCGCCGCCAGCACTGGAAGATCGGGCCATCGCTCCCGCCAGTCGCCGGCGACGCCGTGGAAGGCCTCGATATACCCGCCCTCGGGCAGATGCTGGATGCCCCAGGGCCGACAGCGGCGTTCAACCACGGTGCCGTCGGAGGCCAACAGATACGAACGCAGAAACGACGTGCCCCAGTCGAGACCAATAAGACGCGGTTCCGCCGAAAGTGTCATTTTTGGAGAGCATCCCGAGGCCAGGCAAGATCATCCAAATGACGTTACCAGCGGATGATGCAACTGGCGGAATTGGACAGGATTTTTGCGCAAACAAACCCGCCCAAGACGATCCGTTTTCGGCACGGTACGTGTACTGAAGTGGGACAGGATTCAGCCTGCCCTGCCTTGGGGCAGCGGTGTCTCGACGTCGGCCCGGCGAAGCAGCCCTCTATTCCTGGGGCTGATGGGCCCTGCCTCCGTTCCCGGCAGCTGAGTGCCCACAAGCCGCGCAGGCTCCGCGATTATCCCAATCGCCCGGCGGTTCGATGGTCTGATTTTCGATTTCGCCCGCCGCGGGAAAAAGCCCGGGGAAAACAGCGGGAATCAATGTTTTTCAGGCTGGAGCGGAAACATTTTTCGGGTTTTCCAAGACTTTGGCACCAATCTTGCTATTTCAAATTTTTGGCGGGCAATCAGGCCCGCTGCCTGGAAGTCACGCGTTTCGGAGACGCCCTTCCAGGGCACCTGTCTTTCCTTCTGGAGGTGAGCCCATGCGCACGCTTTTTGCCCATGCGACCCGGCGTTTGCCAGTTCGTCTGGCGTTCTCCCCGCCGCGTTTCGGCGGGCGTGCGGACTGTTGCTGACCTCGCGTCGTGTCAGACCGGAACCCCCAAGGGGCGTTCGATCGCGCGGTGCGTTCGTCGTTCGTCGGCGGGAGAACTCTTGTGAAAGGATCCAAAGCGATGGTGAGAATGATTCCACTGGTGCTGGCTTTGCTTGTCGGAGTGTGCGGCATTTCCTCGTGCGGTGAGGCCTTCGCCCAGGCTGCCGCCGAGCCCGTGGCCCATTCCGCGCCACATTTGAAGGGCACCTACGACACCGGCTCGATTGCCTGGATTCTCGTGAGTGCGGCGCTCGTGTTCTTCATGATGCCGGGCCTTGCCCTCTTCTACGGCGGCATGGTCCGTGCCAAGAACGTGCTCAACATGTTCATGCTGGTGATGGTCTGTGTTCCGCTGATCGCGATCGAATGGGTGGCCTACGGCTACAACATGGCCTTCGCGGTGCCTTCGGCCATCGCCGTCGATGCCGGCAAGGGACCGGACGGCAAGGAACTCCCCAAGCACAGCTATCTGGGCTGGGATCCGGGCCTCGTGTTCATGAAGTCGTTCGCCGAACTGGGCGTCGACGGGGCGAACTCCTACGAGCGGATCGTGACCAGCGGCGACACGGTCGAGGCCGCCCCGAACGGCGTGCCGGAACTGCTCTTCGCCATCTATCAGATGATGTTCGCGATCATCACGCCGGCGCTGATCGTGGGTGCGATCGCCGAGCGGGTGAAGTTCAGCGCCTGGTGCCTGTTCGCCGTGCTCTGGGCGACGATCGTCTACAACCCGGTCTGCCACTGGGTCTGGAACGTCAACGGCTGGCTGTTTCAGAAGGGCGTGCTCGACTTCGCGGGCGGCACGGTCGTGCACGTGCTGGCGGGCGTTTCGGCCCTGGCGCTGCTCTTGATCCTGCCCAAGCGTCGCGGCTATCCCGGCTCCCAGTTCGTGCCCCACAGCGTGGGCTGGACCCTGATCGGCGCCGCGATGCTGATGGTGGGCTGGTTCGGTTTCAACTCGGGCTCGGCCATCGCCGTCGGCAAGGATTTCCTCCCGGTTGCGGGCGGTGTCGCGGTGCTGGCCTTCGCCACGACGGCGATCGCCGGCAGCGCCGCATCGGGCGCCTGGATGTTTGCCGAGTGGCTCAAGGTCGGGAAGCCGACGGCTCTCGGTTTCGCCTCCGGCATGGTGGCCGGCCTCGTGGCGATCACGCCCTGTGCGGGCCACGTCAGCCCGCTCGGTGCCCTGATCATCGGGATTCTCGGGGGCGTCGTCTGCTTCCTCGCGGTTCAGGCCAAGCCGCTGCTGGGCTATGACGATTCGCTCGACGTCGTCGGCGTCCACGGCGTCGGCGGAGCCCTGGGAGCCCTGCTCGTGGGACTCTTTGCCATCCGTCCCGTGATGGGCAGCGTCGGGCAGTTCATGATCCAGCTCGAGGGCCTGCTCTGGAGCGGCGGCTACGCCTTCCTCTGCACGCTCGTGCTGGGCTTCCTGATCGAGAAGACGATTGGCTTCACCGTGCATCCCAATTCCGAGGCCGAGGGTCTCGACATCAACGAGCATGGCGAGTCGGCCTATCACCTGACCTGATTCGGCTGTGACCAGGGCCCGGAAGATTTTCGGGCCCTGGTCCGGGTGCTGCAAGCCAGAAGGGTGCCCCAACGGTCTGGGTGTATACTCCGCACTTATACACCCAGACCGGGGCATTCTCCGGCTTTCAGCGGTTCGTCGCCCGCCCCCGTGAGCAGATCAGTGGGTGTGGGAATGGACGTGTCTGCCCAGCCTTCCCACATAGACCCTCCCCGCGATCTCGACGTTCAGTCGGCCGGACGTCCCTTGGGCATCGAGTGCCTGGCAGAGTTGCCTGTTCGTGGCCGCAAATGCCGACGAACTGCCCTCCGGATCACCGGCCTGCGGCCTGCTCGTAAGAAAGAACTGCTGCGGCCTGCCCTCCGAACGCAGGTTGAGTGTCAGTTGCTTCGCGGGGATCGGCACCGCCTTGGTGGCGGCTGCGTCGAGGATGTGGATCGTGATCGTGTCACTGCTTTCCTCGTGCACCAGTTCGGCGTGATAGTCCTCCTTGCCGAGCTCGATCAGGCTGCCGTGGTGCGGCCCCTCGGTCGGATGGACGTGGGCGTGGCCCTGCGCGGCGGCCGGAGCAGCCGTCCCAGCCATCGCCCCGGCAACCATCAGCCCGCAGGCAACCGCCGTCAGATACCCAGAGTTTCTCAACCGCATCAGACTCTCCTTCTCTTCGTGAGGAATATTCAGACATCCGCAGCCAGTTCATCCTGCTCCGCCGCCATCATCGCCTTCTCGGCCTGTTTTCGGCCAAAGCACCAGAACAGCGCCGGGTGGACGAAGAAGTCGAGCAGCGTCGAACTGATCAGCCCGCCGAGAATCACGGTCGCGACGGGATAGAGGATCTCCTTGCCGGGCTCGCCGGCTGCCAGCACCAGCGGCACGAGTGCGATGCCGGCCGTGAGCGCCGTCATCAGCATCGGCGCCACCCGCTCCCGGCCCGCCCGCTCCAGCATCTCGGGCGTGAACTGCTCCCCCTCGTGCCGGACGAGATGGAGGTAGTGGGCGATCAGCAGGATGCCGTTGCGGGAGGCGATTCCGGCGAGCGAGATGAAGCCGACCATGCTCGCCACGGTGAGGGACTGCCGCGTGAGCACCAGGGCCGCCACCGAGCCGATCGCCGCCATCGGCAGGGCCGCGAGCACCTGCAGGGCGAGGTTGGTCGAGCGGAAGAGGGTGTAGAGGGCGAGAAACATGGCCGCGAGCGAGACGAGACTGAGGAGCCCGATCATCCTCGTCGCCTGTCGCTGGCTCTCGAACTGGCCGCCGTATTCGAGGAAATAGCCGGTCGGCAGTTCTGCCTGGAGCGGCGCGAGCCTCGCCTGAATGTCGCTCACGACCCCGCCGAGGTCGCGGCCCGAGGTGTTGCACTGGATCACGATCCGCCGCCGTACGTTCTCGCGGTTGATCGTGTTGGGCCCGCTCCCCTGGCGGATGTCGGCGACCGTCTCGAGCGGAACCCGGCCGCCCGCGGGAAGATTGATCGAGAGCCGCCGCATCGCCTCGATGTCGATGCGATAGGGCTCGTCGAGCCGCACGACCAGATCGAACTTCCGCTCGCCGTCGACGATTTCAGACACCGTCCTGCCATTCAGCGCGGTCTCGATGAATTCGTTGACCGAATCGGCGGTCAGGCCGTACTGTACGAGCCTCTCCCGCAGGAGCCGGATCTGGAGCTGGGGAATCTCGACCTGCGGCTCGACCATCAGGTCCTTGACGCCGGGCACGCTGGAGATCGCCCCTTTCATCCGATCGGCCGTCCGCCGCAGAATGCCCAGATCATCGCCGTAGATCTTGATGCCGACCTGTGCCTTGACGCCCGAGAGCATGTGGCTGATCAGGTGGGCGAGCGGCTGCTCGACCGAGATCACGACCCCGGGCACCTGCGTCAGTTCCTCGCGGAGTTCCTCGATCACCTCCTCGCGGCCGCGGCCGGCCGCCGGGTCGAAGCTGACGATGATCTCCGAGGCGTTGACCCCCTCGGCGTGCTCGTCGAGTTCGGCCCGCCCCGTTCGCCGGCTGAAGTTTGCAACGCCCCGCGCCCTGCCGATCCGCTCGTCGACCATGGCGGCGATCGAGTTCGATGCCTGGAGCGAGGTTCCCGGGGGCAGGAGCACGTTGACCTGCACGCAGCCCTCGTTGAAGGGCGGCAGGAAGTCGCGTCCGAGCCCCATCACCACGGCGATGCTCGCCCCCACAGCGACTGCCACCGCCCCCAGGATCGGCAGAGGGTGGCGGACCGAAAGCCGGATCGCCCAGCCCGCCAGCAGCTTGAGTCCCCGCAGCACCATGCCGTCCTGCTCCCGCTCCATCAGTCGGGCGGTCGGCAGAAGCCAGTAGGAGAGCACCGGCGTCACGGTCAGCGAGACGACGAGCGACGCCAGGATCGAGACGATGTAGGCGATGCCGAGCGGCGTGAACAGCCTGCCCTCCATCCCCCCGAGGGCGAACAGCGGGATGAACACGAGCACGACGAGGATCGTGCTGAAGACGATCGAGTTTCGGACCTCGCTGCTGGCCTCATAGACGACCCGCAGGGCCGGCAGAGGCCGGGGCAGGTGGGCGTTTTCCCGCAGCCTCCGGAAGATGTTTTCGACGTCGACGATCGCATCGTCCACGAGTTCGCCGATCGCCACCGCAAGGCCGCCGAGCGTCATCGTGTTGATCGACATTCCCAGCCACTTGAAGACCAGGCCGGTGATCACGATCGAGAGCGGAATCGCCGTCAGCGTGATGAACGTCGTGCGGAAGTTGAGCAGGAACAGAAACAGGATCACGACCACGAGGATGCCGCCATCCCGGAGGGCCTCGACGACGTTCCGAATGCTCAGGTCGATGAACGTCTTCTGCTGGTAGAGCCCCGGGTTGAGACGGATGTCGGACGGGAGCGAGGGCCGCAATTCCTCCAGTGCCCGGGTGACATCGTCGGTGAGTCGTCGCGTGTCGGCGCCGGGCTGCTTGGCGATCACCAGAATCACCGCCGGCCGGCCGTTGACGGCCGCATCGCCACGCTTGACCTGGGCCGCCTCCTCCACCCGGGCCACCTGCCCGAGGACGACAGGCCGCCCACCCGACGTCTTGACGACCACCGACATGAGATCGCCCACGCTCTGGATCCGGCCGAGCGAACGGACCAGGAGCTCGTTGCCCCCCTGATTGAGATAGCCGCCGGTGGCGTTGGAATTGCTGGCCTGCACCGCAGCCTCAACCTCCCCGAGCGTGAGTCCATACTTCAGCAGCGATTCGGGGTTCACGAGAACCTGAAACTGCTTCCGGCCGCCTCCCATCGTCACCACCTGGGCCACGCCGGGAATGGTGAGCAGCCGCTGCCGCACCACCCAGTCGGCCAGCGTGCGAAGCTCGATCGGAGGCGTGGCGTCGTTTTCACTCGTGATGCCCACATGCATCACCTGCCCCATGATCGAGGAAATCGGGCCCAGCTGCGGGCGGACGCCCATCGGCATTCGATCGAGCGCGACAGCGATCTTCTCGGCGACGATCTGCCGGTCGATGTAGATGTCGGTGCCCCAGGCAAACTCGACGGAGATCACCGACAGGCCGACGCCGGATGAACTGCGGACCGACTGCACGCCCGTGGCGCCATTGAGCACCGACTCCAGTGGAAAGGTGACGAGCGTCTCCACCTCCTCCGGGGCGAGCGCCGGGGCCTCGGTGATCACCGTCACCCGCGGACGGTTGAGGTCGGGAAAGACGTCGATCGGCAGCTGCCAGAGCGTGATGCCGCCGTAGACGACCGCCACCAGGGCCAGCACGATCGTGAGCAGGCGGAATCGGAGGGCGTTGCGGATGATGGCGTCGAGCATGAAAGGCTTTCTCCCAGGACGAATGCCCCGACTCGTCAGTGGCTGTGGCCGGCATGTGGGTCGATTCCGCCGCCGGCCTTGTTCTTGAGCGCGAGCTGGAGCTGCTGGGCGGCCGACATCGCCACCCGATCGCCGGGAAAGAGCCTGCCGTCGTTGGCGAGAACGACCCAGCGGGGATCGCGATGCTCGACATGAACGGCCTCCCGGTCGAAGTGATCGCCATTGGCCCGAAACACGTAGTTCTCCACGCCCTCCTGGGCGACGGCCTCGGCCGGCAGCACGATCCGGTCGGGCCACTCCTCGACCGGCACTCTGAGCTGCATCCGCTGGCCGGGCTTGTAGAGCCAGGTGACGAAGCGGCTGTCGGCCTCTGGGCGGTCGTTGCCGAGGGTCTCGTTTGGCAGGGTGACATAGAAGTGCAGCGTCCGCGATTCCGGCTCGATCCGGTCGGCCAGATAGGCGATCCTCAGCCCCTCCACCTGCCGCCCCGCCCCGCCCTTCGCCTCCAAGACCGCGGTGATCGGCCTGCCGTTCGCCGCCACCTCGTTGATCTGGGCGATGTCCTGCTCGAAGGCCTCTCCCTCGATCAGGAGCGTGCCGTGGTCCACGAGGACGGCGAGCGTGTCACCGGCCGTGACGTGCTGGCCGCGATCGACGGCGAGTTCCTGCACGACGAGCCTGCCGCTCCCGCCGTTCAGGGCGACGGTTCCGGGCGCGTTCACGCGGAGCGTTCCGAGAAGTGTGCGGGTTGTGATGATCTCCTCGACCTGCGGCTCCGTGAGCCCGTGCAACAGGAGCGACTGCCGCTGAGCGAGCAGGACGGCCTCGAGTTTCTGGAGTTCGTATTTCCGTTCGAGGATCGTCCTGATTGGGATCAGTCCCTCGGGACCGATCCCCTCGAGGCGGGCGATTTCGCGGCGGACGACGTCGACCTCGGCCGTCGTTCGCAGCAGATCCGCCTGCAACTGCACCAGTTCCTCGTGCGTGAGCCGGATCTCGAAGATCGGCTGGTCTGGCATCACCGCCTCCCCCTCCGTGACGAGAATCCGCGTCAGGTATCCCGTCATCGGGGCGATGATCGTGAACCTCGATCGACCACGCCGCTCGACCACCATGCCGGGCACGTCGATCATGCGGTGAAATGTGGAGAGGGAGATGCTCCCCTCTTTCAAGCCGATGCTGCGTCGGGCCGGATCGCTCAGTTCGAGCGAATTTTCCTCGACGTGCCCCTCGTGGCCGTGGTCGTCCGCGTGGCTGTGGTCGGCGGCATGGTCGTGGTCGTGGCCTGCGGCGTTGGTTTCAGCGTCGACAACACCTGCCGGCACTCCGCCGAGTGTCCGAATGGCCCAGTCGCGAACCGGCTGGGGCCACTGGTGATGAAGGGCGAGCGCCGCGATGACGGCAAGCAGGCAGGCGCCGGCACATGCGGCCGCGAAACCGTACCGTGAACTGCTGTGGACAGATGATTCCATCGAACATTCCTCGCAGAGAGTGGCACTGAACAAGGCCGCCGCGGTGCGGCGTCAGGACCGACAGCCGCTCATCTCGCTGTCGAGATGCGGCGGGTATCGCGGACACAGATCGCGGCCAGCCTGGCCGCAGCCGCGGAATCAGACGAGGAGTCGCCCGAAGAGCTGGGCCCCCAGACTGGCTGAGGCTGTGAATGGCTGGCCAGGCCGCCATCCTTGAACACGCCCCAACCTGACCGACTCAACATCGAGCAGTGCACCTGCCCAGGCCACGAACGGCGACTCGGAATCAGAGCCATCAGCTTCCGAGATCATCGCGGCACAACTGCAGCCGACGCACCCATGCCCCGTGCCGCCGGCCAATGAGCCATGCTCACTTCCCGAATCGGATTCAACCGGGCCGTGCGAGGGGGAATCGCAGCCGTGATCGTGCGACTCATCTTCGTGGTGATGTCCCGAACCGTGATCACCGCAGCAGGCATCCCGGACGACCGTCTCCCACTGCTCGCCCGGACAGCAGCCGCCGACGGAAAAATGTGACCCATGCAGGCAGCAGCCAAAGGTGAAGTGAATCACCATTGCAAGGGTCGTGATGAAGGCGATGACTGGTCGCATGAAGCGTCTTTGAAACCGCGGTCAACCAAGCCTGATGGAATATCGGGCTCCGAATCACGAACATTCCTTGAGAATATCCGCGGTACCGGCTGGAGGACAGAGCAATCCAGTCGGCTTCAGGAAAGAGCACGTGACAGGCTGAAGCCTGTCCCACATCAGGCAGCACCGTCGGGCCGGCTTATCCGCCGTTACTGCACCCGCGACATCTGAGAGGCGATTGCAGCGGTCCCGAGCCGCACGGCGGGCGGCAGGTCGAAGCGGTCGAGGTTCATCACCTTGTTCCAGGCCGCCACGAAGTCGCTGACGAACTTCCGCCGCGAATCTTCGCTCGCGTAGACCTCGGCGATCGCCCGCAGCCGGGAGTTTGAACCGAAGACCAAGTCGCCCCGGCTTGCCGTCCACTTCACAGCGCCCGTCTTCCGGTCGTAGCCCTCGAAGAAGTGGTCGCAGACAGACGACTTCCGCCAGTCGACACCCATGTCGAGCAGGTTCACGAAGTAGTCGTTGGTGAGCGTTCCGGGGTGATCTGTGAAAACGCCAAGCTCGGCCAGCGGCCCGCTGCCGGCATTCGCCCCCAGCACCCGCAGGCCACCGACGAGCACGGCCATCTCCGGGGCCGAGAGCGTCAGCAGCTGCGCCCGGTCGACGAGCAGTTCCTCGGCCGGCCGGTCGATCTCCCTGGCGAGATGATTGCGAAACCCGTCCGACTTCGGCTCCAGCACGGCGAACGAATCGACGTCGGTCATCGCCTGCGTCGCATCGGTCCGGCCGGGCGTGAATGGCACCGTCACCTCCTGCCCAGCCTGCCGGGCGGCCTCCTCCACCGCGACGCAGCCGCCGAGCACGATCAGGTCGGCCATCGACACCTGCCTTCCCCCGGCATGGGCTGCGTTGAACTCCTTCTGGATCGCCGCCAACCGGTCGAGCACCTTCGCCAGCCGGGCCGGCTGGTTGACCTCCCAGTCCTTCTGGGGCGCCAGCCGAATCCTGCCGCCATTGGCACCCCCGCGCTTGTCGCTGCCTCGAAATGTCGACGCCGAGGCCCAGGCCGTCGAGACGAGCTCGGGAACCGAGAGCCCCGAGCCGAGAACCTTTGCCTTCAGGGCGGCGATGTCCCGCTCGTCGATGGGCGGATACCCGGCCGCCGGCACGGGATCCTGCCAGATCTGCGGCGCGGGCACGTCGGGCCCCAGCAGCCTCGACACCGGCCCCATGTCGCGGTGGGTGAGCTTGTACCAGGCCTTGGCAAACGCCTCCTTGAACTGCTCCGGGTGCTCGTAAAACCGCTTCGAAATCGGCCCATACTGCGGGTCCATCCGGAGCGCGAGATCGGTGGTGAACATCATCGGCGGGTGGGATTTCGCGGCATGGTGGGCGTCCGGCACGGTTCCCTCGGCCGACTTCTCCTTCGGAGTCCACTGCCAGGCCCCGGCCGGGCTCTTCGTCAGCTCCCATTCATAGCCGAGCAGGTGCTCGAAGTAGCCGTTCGACCAGTTCGTCGGCGTCGAGGTCCAGGCCCCCTCCAGGCCGCTGGTGATCGTGTCGGCCCCCTTGCCAGTGCGGAATCGGTTCTTCCAGCCGAGCCCCTGCTCCTCGATGCCGGCCGCCTCCGGGGCGGGGCCGACGTTGTCCGCACTGGCCGCGCCGTGCGACTTGCCGAAGGTATGCCCGCCGGCGATCAGGGCCACAGTCTCCTCGTCGTTCATCGCCATCCGGCCGAATGTCTCGCGGATGTCGCGGGCAGCCGCCAGCGGATCGGGCTTGCCGTCGGGCCCTTCCGGGTTGACGTAGATCAGCCCCATCTGGACCGCTGCCAGCGGATTTTCGAGCCGGCGATCGCCGCTGTACCGTTTGGCGCCGAGCCACTCGCTCTCCGGCCCCCAGAAGATGTCGTTCTGCGGCTCCCAGACGTCCTCGCGGCCCCCGCCGAATCCGAACGTCTCGAATCCCATCGAATCGAGGGCGACGTTCCCGGCGAGGATCATCAGGTCGGCCCAGGAGATCCTCCTGCCATACTTCTGCTTGATCGGCCAGAGCAGCCGGCGGGCCTTGTCGAGGTTCGCGTTGTCGGGCCAGCTATTGAGCGGCGCAAACCGCTGCGTGCCGTAGCCGGCGCCTCCCCTGCCGTCGCCAATCCGATAGGTGCCGGCGCTGTGCCAGGCCATCCGGATGAAGAACGGCCCGTAGTGGCCGTAGTCGGCCGGCCACCAGTCCTGCGAGGTCGTCATCAGTTCCCGGAGGTCCTTCTTGACTGCCTCCAGATCGAGCGATTTGAACGCCTCGGCATAGTCGAAGCCTTCACCGAGCGGATTCCCGGCTGGCGGATTTTGATGAAGGATGTCGAGGTTCAGCTGTTCGGGCCACCAGTCACCGTTGTTCATGCCTCCCGCCACCGTCGCACGACTCGCCGGCGCGGGGTTTCCCATCACCGGACAGGAGGCGGCGGCTGGATCCGCGGCCTGACAGGTGGCCCTGACAATCAGTGCCGAAACACCGCACGACCAGAAGACGAGAGCAGATCCGACGATTCGGAGCGTCATGAACAGTTCCTCCACTGATTCGATTCACAAACCCTCAACCCCTAATGATAGGGCAACTCGTGCCATCCCAGGATAAAAGTCGTAAAACTGTCTCTTCCGGCGGAAGTTTCGAACCGGTATTCGTGGGACAGGCTTCAGCCTGTCATGCCCTGCCCGATGTGGGACAGGCTTCAGCCTGTCAGGCCCTGCCCGATGTGGGACAGGCTTCAGCCTGTCAGGCCTTTGAGTAATGGTGTCTTGCGTGGGTCGGGGTTGCCCACGCCCCGAGAGCCGGACGTTCGCTGCGGCCATCCTGGCCTGCGCTCACTCGATGCTGACTTCGCTTCGCCATCCATGGCTTCGCTTGTCAGCAACGCCGGCTCTCGGGGCAT
>Ga0209598_10000171_pt1 | contig 51403 bp, 46 predicted proteins | sample M_140807_EF_Meta_FD_187317 | JGI IMG/M metagenome (GOLD analysis project Ga0209598, IMG submission 187317) | Freshwater microbial communities from Lake Montjoie, Canada to study carbon cycling - M_140807_EF_MetaG (SPAdes) (version 2) | ecosystem: Environmental > Aquatic > Freshwater > Lake... | reverse complement strand
AAAAGACCACCTGAGGCAATAATAGCGGCAAAGCTCGATGTTATCGAGGAAGGCTCGGATGTAGCGGAGTCGACAATACCGATGGATTCTAGATCGCTATCAGCCATGAGGGATGATCTTTGAATCAGTTCCTCAATCTTGCCGAGCGATTTTTGATAGGTTTCTTCGACCTGTTTTGCGACCTCAAGGTCAGCTTGAACCTTCCACTGGGCAGCCGGAACATTCCCAATTTTCTCTAAGTCTTCGAGTAGTGTTCTTTTACGCTCTACAGCTATCGAATACTTCTCGAGAAGGTCATTTTTCTTACGAGTAAGAAGCTTTTGGATCGTCTCTCTAGCATGACGCTGTTGCTGTAAGATGAAATCAACAAAACCCTGACCATGAGTGTTCGCAATCTTGACTGCGGCAAGAGGATCTGATGCAACCGCAGATATTCTTACGAGAGTTGTCCCAGGTATCAAAAACGATGAAATAAGACCTAAATAGGATTGTATTTGGGCAGCAGATGCCTGAGCTCTTATTGAATTCTCGAATTCTTGAGAAGTACTGGAAGAATTGTCTAATCCGAAAACTGAACGCGAAGTTGTAGCGGATGCTACAAGGCTAAGAAGCTGAGGATTATGACTCAAGATGCTCTGAGCAAGACTAACGCTCGTAGCGAGTGTTAGCTTCGTGCGAAGAGAAATCTCAGAAGATGCTATGTCTGCTGAGGCTATCAAGCTTTCCTCGGCAGGAATCGGAACATCTCTACCAACGTTCACGAGAACAGAACCTCGATAAAGCTGGGGGAATGAATATCGGTATAGTAGCGAACCGACGATTCCAACAAGAAAAAAGATCCCTATCGAAACCTTATAGCCTCGACATGCTCTAAAATATCGGCCTAAACGTCTGTCCCGATGATTCCAATCACCATAGTTTAGCTCTCCCGAAGGAGGCGATACTATTTCTCGAGAGAGATCAATTGGCATCGGTCTCTTGTTGTAGCTATTGATGGAGGATAACTATTGAGTTTGTTGTTTTCACTAAATAGCTACCATGGATATTGATTCAGCGTCCCAAGAGCTTCATCGGCAACTTTACGATTCAAAACGATGGATTATTTAGGTCTTTTAATTTGGACTTGGCTTGGAGGTGCCCTGAAAAACCCAAGGAGGGGTTTTTCAGGGGGCACGAAATATAGCTAAATCAAAGGCCGAGCTTTTTGATAAGCTCTCTAACTGGCACCACCACCTTTGACCTGGTTTGGTTGATGAGACGGGGCTCCTCTTCCACGATTTCGTCGGACGACCCGTAGTCTTTTCCCTCGACCACCCCGATCGTCGGTACGATTTCTCTGACCCGAATCAGCACTCGGCGCGCCATGGCTTTTGTCATTAGGTCGATTTAGAGATTTTTTTTCATCTTGTCGACCATTATCAATCTCACGGATCTGTTTGGTCGTTTCCATTTCGAAATCGTACTCATCAGGCCGGAGGCGACCATCAGCTAGGATGAGTATCTGCGATTGGAATGTGCTTTCGAGATGAAACAGATCTCCCTTTTTGTTGTTGAGCAGAAAAAGAGCGGCGGCGGGTGCTAGCCTTGCTTTTACAACTCTGACCTTCCCAACGACGATTGCCGATTGAATCTTTCGTAAAGCTTCAAGAGCTACCAGCTCAGGATTTTTGATGAGCCCTAACCCCTGACACTGCGGGCACTTTATCGTGCTCTGACTGCTTAAACTCGCTCTAATTCGTTGTCGGGACATCTCTAGTAGACCAAATTTAGAGAGGTGTCCTACTTCGATTCTGGCCTTGTCGCTTTTGACCGCCGTTTTAATTTTTTTCTCAAGAGCAGCTCGGTGCCGCCGATCGTTCATATCGATGAAGTCGATAACTATTAAGCCTCCGAGGTCTCGAAGACGAAGCTGTCGAGCAATCTCATCTGCCGCTTCAAGATTTGTCTTGTAAGCGGTTTCCTCAATTCCTTCGCCCGCGGTTGCTTTACCACTATTAACATCGACAGCGACGAGCGCTTCGAGAGATTCAATTACAATCGAGCCTCCTGAGGGTAGCGCTACCTCCGAAGTGAGAGTTTGAGATACCTGATTTTCGATATTGAAATGGGTGAATATCGGGGCTTTTTCCTCGTAAAGCTGGACCCGCGATCTATAGCGCGGCATAACCAGTCCAATAAACTCTTTTACTCGGGCAAAAGTAGTCGGATCGTCTACGAGAATCTCCCGTACATCCGGTGTGAAATAGTCACGTATAACTCGCGAAGCAAGATCGCTCTCCTGGTAGAGCATAGAGGGGGACGAAGCTGATTGTGCTGCGGTTAATATCGTTTCCCAAACTTTCAGCTGGAGAGAGAGATCTCTTGCGAGTTCACTTTGTGAGCGGTCGAGTCCTGCCGTCCGCACAATAAGACCGATTCCTGCCGGAATCTCCAATTCTCTTGCGAGATTTATGAGCCGTTTTCGTTGCTCGGTATCGCTTATTTTTCGGGAAACTCCTCCCCGATCGCTTCCTGGCATAAGAACAACGTAACGCCCGGGCAGAGAGAGATAGGTCGTAAGAGTGGCGCCCTTTGCCTCTCGCTCCTCTTTTACAACCTGAACGACTAATTCTTGATCGGGCCGAAGAACATCCTGTACCTGAATTCGAGAGTTCGAAGAGTGTGGTGCACCAGGTTTAAAGTAAGATGGGTGAATATCATTAATCTGAAGAAAGCCGTTCCTCTGAGTTCCGATATCTACAAAAGCTGCTTGTAAACTCGGCTCAATCCTCGATATTCGAGCTTTATAAATATTACCTTTCAGCTTTTTTCCGAGATGCCCTTCGATCTCCAGTTCTGATAAGACATTATCTTCAGTAATGGCGATTCTACACTCTTCAGCGTGAATCGCGTTTATTAACATTCTGCGGTCCATTATATTCCTTGCAGGTAGCCCCTAATTCCGTTGATTACGGAGGTGGTGTATCCAGAGGCATCTTTGCTGATATGCCCGATCCGGATTGATCGAACAGCTGCGAAAAATTGCCCCGCTTGTGGGTCAAGAGTAATTTGAGGCTTGGAGCGAATCGAGCGGGTATAAGAGCGGAATCTGAGCAGCGCGGTTGTTGTTTCGGAGCCAAGACATCGCTACCGAAACCTCGGTGAGGTTAGACAGCCAGACTATAGATCATTGCGGTATGACACATTCCTCGAACTAATCAATTAAAAGAAGAAGTGTCTCGCTTTTCCACACAATAATAGTTTAATCAGCTATCGTTATCTTTCTCCCGGATAGTTTTTTCAACTAGTCTGCTCGTTAACTTTCACGAATTAGCCACCGCGACTTGGGAAATAGAGATACAGCTATTACCTCCCTTTCCCTAGAGCATTTTTGCTCACCAAACCTGTTGAGCGGCTGTTGCTCAGAGTTTCTGAGAGGGCTCCCGGATTCTGAGAAGGCTCTCGGTTTCTCAGAAAGTTTTCGCGAAGGTTAAATCCTAAATGATTCACACAATTTAATATTCTTGAATTTGAGTGCTCAGCTCGGCCTCGAACTGATCGTGCCGATTGTTCTTTTGACTCGACTCAAGAACCCATTTCCTCGACAAGTAATTTTAATTAAGACTTGGTTAGCTCCAACCTTGAGCACGATGACTCATCATAGCCCAAAGACCCAACAAAACTATTTAGTAACAGTTCACGGAGGTCAGAGTCCTTAGGTCGCGCGAACCTCGGGCTCTTCGTTAATTCCATCCCAAAGAGATGTATCTTCTCGTGAACAATTACCCATGATCTCCCAACCTTAGCCGATCTCGCGTCTAAAACCTCAACGAGAGCTTACTTATTGGTGGATGACCCGGACTAATCATTTTTAGTAACTATTCCGCGCATAAACAACTAACGTCTACCGCGTCTAACTAATTTAAATTACCCAAGATTTTCGGGAATATCGGTTGCCCGAATTACAGGCGACAAATAGTTTACTGAATAGTTACAAACGTTCCATCTTCCATTGTACGATCCATTTGTGAGAACGCAAAGCCCTTGATGAGGATGCCCCTATTATCGTTGTTTTTTGTTTTAGTGGGAGGGACGACGGTTGACTAGGATTGCTTTGGCAAGGTATCACGCAGGAATTAACCTTTGAACCTGTTCTACGAGTTCGCCCGCCTTGCACGGTTTGGTTAGTACGGCTGAGCATCCTGCATTTAGGGCTTCGGCGTGGGTTATGGGATCGTCAAGAGCGGTGAAAGCTATAATCGGGCCTTGCCAGGAACGGTCTCTTATAAATCTTATCAAATCCTGCCCCGATATTTGTGGCATCATCAGATCAATTAAAATAATGTCGGGCCGGAAAGAATCTAGCTGCGATAGGGCTGTTAATCCGTTAGTGCATGCATCAACCTCAAAACCTGCGTCCTCAAAGAGGAGGTTTATGATGTCGAGAGCAGTAAGATCATCATCAACAATCAAAATTTTTCTGTTGGGGTACGACATAAAGCACACCCTTTCTGGTTAATTAGTCGGCCGTTAAAATGGTCAATCACTGATGAGCAGCGTTCGAACCTCTTACACGGAAATCTACCGCAGGGGACGAGGCATAAAAAGAGGTGCTGTCGGCTTATTATTCGAACGGGATTTTTTTATCCTCAATTTTATCTCTGGCTGGTACGATAGATCCTGCGAGGGATTGGGAGGATATGATGATCGCCGGTCGGGGGAACTATCCAGTATTGGGTGGAAGAGGATCTTTGGGTGATGGAGGTTGCAACTGAATTGTTGGCCTAATCGCCCGATTGCGCTATCCTTTCAGGTGGTTAACTACTCCATTACGGTTTCTCCATGAGAATCTGTTGTTCGAGAAGGCGGGGAAGGCCAACGGCTATAAAGTTGTCATAATTCCAAAGTCGAAGTGGCGGGGATCGCGCGATTACCTTCGACTAGTTTGGTGCTTTTGTTAATCTGGGGCGAGCCGTTTGGCGTTTCCGCAAGTTTTTGATTAATTTGTCCATAACCGTCGGGGCGAAGACGGTGGACATTTGAGTTGGGGACACGGTTGGAGTTGGGGAAATATTTTGGGCTGAAGGTCGAATTTCCCGGGGGAGAAGTTTAGGCGACCGAATAAGAGTTTCATGTTTGCGATAGAATTAGAGTTCAAAGAGGTGGGGGTAGAGCGGGAGATTATTCTCGTTCGTCGGCCCTTGGTTGTTATTGGGTCGCAGTCGAATGCCCAAGTTGTGATTGAGGGAACTCCTCTGTCGAAAAGCATACTACTTGCTCGACATATCGGGAGAAGATTTAGATCAGCATTCCTCGATGAATCGGTCACTGCCATTGATGATGACTCTCTTAACTTCTCCGAACATGAGAGCGAAGCTCGGATAGAGCTTGATTCGATCTCTTTGCGTGTTTTCGCCCTCGACATGGACCTTATGGTTCGGTCTGGAGAAGCTGCTGATAGGGCGGCAGTCAGAGTTCTTCGTGAATCAACCTCAAGTTCTCACCCCTTATTCCCTGCGTTGGTGGTCCGGTCGGGTGTGTCGGTCGTGTTCTCATTCGCGCCGGAATTCCCCGTTCTGATAGGTCGATCGAGAGACGCTAATCTTCGAGTTGATTCGGCTTTTGTATCCTCGGTACATGCGCGGTTTGGTTTTGAGAACGGCGTGTTTTGGGTTGAAGATCTTGGTTCCACAAACGGGACCTTTAAGAAAGGAACGCGAATTGCGGGGAAGATTAATCTGGAGCCGGCGGAGCAGGTTGTCCTTGGAATGGATCTGACGGTAGCTGGTATAGTGTCAGGTGACCAAATCGTTGAGGCTTCCTCGTGGAGCGCACTTGGAGGCGAGGCGGTTCCTACGTACCCGGTATTGGTCTCTCTCTCCGATGTAGTGCGACCCGGTCGAATTGCATTGGTCGCGGGTGTGCCGTTGCACCTTGGTAGAGACCCGAGCTCTGAGCTTTGGATAGGAGCACCACATGTTTCAAGAAAACATGCGGTTGTTGAACTGGAAAAGGGGGGCGCGGTTCGATTAATAAATAGAAGCTCAAACGGTTTAGGCCATGGAGATGGCGTATTACAAGCCGATGAAGAGCTTTCGATCGAAGGCGAACTTACGGTACTGGATTTCGGAGGAGGCGTAACGGTCGCGGTCTGTTTCAGTAAAGAGCAGGAGTCTCTATTTCGCGACGGAAGGGAAGGGAAAAGAGATTTTGTTCCAACTCCTATGAGCTCGGACGATGAAGGTCAGCAAATTGTTAAATCTTTTGCAGACTTTTCACGTGCGCAAGGGAGAAGATTCGATGCAGATACATCTTGGCAACCCCGTTCACAGAGGGCTGTTAGTGAGCCTACTCGCAGTGAGAAACGCCGACCGATATACCCGGAACGCACAACGAAAGTTGCCTCAGTAGGAAATCGTTTACGAGGGTTTTTAGGGCGAATAGGGTCGGGTAAACGATAATTGTTCGAAAGTTTTTTAGAACGTTTGACGTTCTGATCAGGGGTGATTGTTTTTAAAAGAGTGGGCCGTACACCGTTACGGTCAGTAAAGTACGTTTTTACTCGATTATTTGATTGGGATGGCGAGAGGTGACCGGTTATGAGTGCGAGTAATGATTTGACCTTTATCCGCTGCGCTTCTTGTAGAAGCCTTGTGCCGGCAGTATCGAGTCGCTGCCGAATGTGTGGTAATTCGCTTCGGCCCGAGGAATCAGAGGGTTCGGACGAGGAGCGGCGATCCCCAAGAGTTCGCCAGCCCACGACCAGTTTAACGGTAGAAGAGACGGAGTGGATCCGAGAGGAATCTTCGGCTGTTAACACTGATTATGTTGAAGAAGAGGGTCAACCGGAAATAGAGGAGCAAGCTCAAAAAGATCTCGAGGTTTTAGAGGCGAATGTTGATGAACCGAGAAATGCGAGCTTTGATGAGGCGGAGAGCAGCGGTGAGGAGACAGAGGTTGAGTCCCTCGATGTATCACTACTTGATGAAGCACTGCTCGATATAAGCGAAAAATCCGAGTCGATTACGGCGGTTTTAGAAGAGAGTGATTCTGCGATTAATGTCGGCCTTTCGGAAGAGATAATTGCAGTTGATGGCTTAGAAGAATCAGTTGAAATTGCGGAAACTAACTCTAGTTCGGTTCTTAATCTCATCGAACAACCAGCTGTCGCTGTTGAAGAGATTGTCTTTGATGAAGAGTCAGAAGATGATTCTCTTTTCGATGGAGAGCCTGATTCGAAAATTAGTGCTGAAATCGAAACGGCTCAGGATGAACTCTTACTCGACGAGAGCCCAGCTGTTAAGGAAAGTTTTATTGAGGACGAATCTTTGATCGATGCTGGAGTTGAAATAAACGAGGGTGCCGAGATTTTATCGGATATAGCGAGCGAAGCTCTCGCGTCCGATGTTGTCGAAGATATTCAAAATGCGGTGGAAGAAAAATTCGCTGAGGACGTTGTAGAGGAGAAGGTGGTGGAGGAAAATTCGCAAAAAGAGGATGAAGTTCCATCGGTACCGAAAGCTGGAAAGCCTGCATTCTCTCTCCAAAAAAATCCTGGTCGCGCCCTTAATTTTGGCCGAACGAGTCCATCTCCTCGAGAAGAAAAATCCGACCTACGTGAAAGTTCAAAACAACAAAAACCCGAAGTGAAGACGGAGGCGCCAGAGCGCAAAGAAGAGAGTGCGCGAACTCCGAGAGAGCAACGAGGAAATAGTGACAGAGCGCCTAAAGGGGTGGTGAGTAAAGAGCAGGCTGCGCCAACAACTCCGGTGCGGAGCACGACCCGTATGGCAACACCTGGTTCAACGCGTTTGTTCGGATGGCTGGTTTCTTACAGCAGTCAGGAAGGCTCGGCTATAGAGCTTCGCGAGGGAAAAACACTCGTTACTCGCTCTAGTCTGAAAAATGGTGACCTTGTTATCGATGCTCCAAGCATATCGACTCCGCATGCGCTTTTGATGATGGGATCTGATACCGGTTTCTTCATTCAGGATTTAATCAGCGAACGGGGCGTTTGGATTAGAAGAAAAGATGAGGATACCTATCATCAGGAGGAAAACAGTATCGAGCTGTTCCATGGCGATTGGGTTCGTATTGGTGATGTTGAGTTTCTTGTGTCTTTGGTGCCCTATGTGGGAGTTCGCTAGGAAAGTGTAACGAAGCGATCTGGTGCACCCAGATTGATTAAAAAAACATCTCGTGAATTTGAAATTTCCGGCCGTAACGAATTTTGTAGTGGGTCGCGTTCACGGGTTGGCGACCTGCATTTTTACGGTTTGCGTACTCTGTGGTTGTCGTGAAACCGTTGTGCGGGATCTGAACCAGCGGCAAGCTTTTGAGGTAGTTGGTCTACTTGCTGCGCGGGGAATCGAAGGCTCAATAGTCGCAAAGGGTGGAGGAAGGGGGTCTGAATTCGAAGTTGAAACTGAGAGTTCACAAAAAAGAGAAGCTGCGCTGGCTATTGCCTCTGCGGGGCTTCCATCGCCGGATTCTTTATCCAGCGATGCTCTCCTAGGAAATCAGGGCGGATTGCTTCCCTCATCCTCTTTCGTTGAGCGACACAGAATGGATAGGGCGCTTAGTGCTCAGATTGAGGAGCAGGTAGCTCTCTTCCCAGGAGTGTCGGCGGTTCGAGTCCTTCTTCGTTTGCACGCAATTTCTGAAGTCGCATCGGCGGTGCCAGAAAAAAGGAGGGCTGGTCCGACCATGACGGTAGTCGTAAAAATGAAGGATAACGAAGATGTTCGGAAAGAGGTCGTGGCGATAGTCCGTAAGGTTGTGCCAGAACTTTCAGAGGATCAATTTGATTTTACCTTCATTAATGGTTTGCAACTAGCGAAGTAGTACGTTTCATCGGTTGCCCGATGATCTGGTCACTTTCCGCTGAAGTGAGAATTTTCAATAATTAGACCGGCCGCTGATATTGTTAGAGGGAAGATGATAGACCTAGACCGTTTCAGAAGATTACCGTCGACGCAACGGGCGCTTGTAGCGATAGCGGTTTTGCTGGATGGGCGCGAGGCCGCTACCTATCTTGAGCAGGATGCTCATTCAGGGGCAGAACTTGGGGATGTATCCCAGATGCTTTCAGAGTTGACGAGTGACGTCCGGATTCCTCTTCTCGGGACTGAGCTGAGGGAGGCGATTCATGAATGATACTAATAGCGGTCTCAAAGAATCTTCAGAAGATGTTGAGTTGACTCCCTGGGAACCGAACGGCTTGCTTCGGCGGGTTGATAGGCGTGAAGTCGAGCTTTCGCGAGGATTTCTCAGAAGTAAACCGGAGCGTTGGGTTCCAAATCTTATGCTTCACTGGACACCGCTGATTCATTCGGTGGGGGCTGATATCCGAATCATTGAGGTTCGTCCAATTCTTAACCCGCCGCAGATGGCGGAACAGGGAGTAATGCTCGCATTGGGCAAGCATTTTATCGTCGTTGGAGCAGATAGCAGTTTTCAGAGCAGTATACTGGACGCAATTGTTCCCGATTCGACACCAAAAGCTCGATCGGTTGTGTTGGAATACTTAGGACGTCGGCTGCTCGGAAGTTTGGCGATAAGTTGGGGAGGTCAAGAGACTGGCAGGGTACGGGTGTTCGGAGGTATCCAGGTTGATTCTCATGAATATGGAGGTGCGGTAAAGATTGTCGCCATGATAAATGGCCGACCAGCAACTCTTTTCCTTTTTCTCTCAGGAACCTTGGTCGATGAGCTTGATAGGTTGTGGCGATTAGAGCTGCTGTCGCTAAATCGAGCTGCTCCGTCCGCACAGAAGGCTTTTTTTGAGATTGCTCAACTTGCCGTGCCGCCTGCAGCTTTATCGGAGTATCTGCGTTCGGGGCAAGCGGTCGATCTCGATGTTGCAATGTCCGACAACTTTGTACTTCGGATAGGCGATTCAACCTCTATTAGTGCCCGTATGTGTGAAGTTGAATCGAATCTTGGATGCGAGGTCGTTTTAATAAAATCGCCACCTCCCGCTTTTCCTGAAGGGTTTGATCGTTTTTCAGTAGTGTTCGGCACCATAGATTGCGATTCAACTATGATAGCAGAGTGGTGTCAGCCAGGAGTAGTTATCGACACCGGATTGCCGCTCGGTGATCGAATAGAGTTGTGGGTAAATGGAGTAAAATCTGGGAAAGGAGTGCTCCGTTCTTACAAGGGAAGATTTGCGGTCGAGGTCGATTAGTCGAATCGGTTCGGCTGAAATTATCTGTTTTGAGAAAGTCTTGTTGTTTCCCGCCCTTGTTCTGGCATCACTACCGACTAGCTACCTGAAAAGTTGGGAGACTCTTTGTGGATCCTTCGTTTCTCTTTTCTCTCTTTTTTCTCACCTCATTTATTCGCATTCTTTTTGTCTTTTCAATTCTTCGACGAGGGCTCGGGTTTTGCGATCTACCATCAGCGTTAGCAGTTTTACTAGTTTCCGCGGCACTCTCTTTTTCAGATCTGCCATCTGGAAGTGATGTGCAGATCTCTTCTTTCTCCAATTCGTCGACCATCAAACAGGAATCAAAGGAGGCTGACGATAAAATCGCTCAGATTTTGGTGAATAAGACCGATCCAGTTGTTCTCGAGCAGCTCCTGAAAATATCTCGGAATCGAGCTGGTGGTGATACTTCGGCTTCAACTGTTGTCGATAAGCCTAAGCTTTCTCTCTTACTCGGAGCGTTTGCGCTCTCAGAGCTTCGGAAGTCCTTCCAGATGGGGGTAACTTTCCTCGTTCCCTTTGTCGTGATTGATATCTTTCTCGCGGTTCTCATCTCACTAGTAGGCATTTCATCTCTATCGGTCGAGATGGTCTCTTTCCCAGCAAAGATACTCGCATTTTTGGCACTTGATGGATGGTCTCTAGTTATGAGAACGATTTCAGGTTAGATAAAAGATAGAACCTTTCCACGCACGAGTGACAGATGATTATTAAAAGGAGCCAACTACAGTGAGTCCTGAGTTGAGAGATATGCTCCTTGTGAGTTTTAACCTTTTTTTTCTTGTTGGCATTCCAATAGTCGGAGCAGTAGTTGCCGCCTCTCTTCTTGTTGGATTGTTTGAGCGGTTAACGGGGATTAAAGATGCCTCGCTTGGTTTGATGATTAGGTTGGCTGCGGGTATCGCTGCATCAGTCGCTCTCTGGGAACGATTTTGGGTCCTACTTCAACAGTTGGGAAAGCAGGCGTTCGGTTGAAAAGGATTCTATGGATGAGGCCAAAGACTGGGATTGGGGTTCGATTATTATCGGCTTACTAATTGGAGTCTTATTTGTTACATCATCCGGAAACGTGCTCTATGGAAGAGAACTCGCCATTCTTGCACTTCTCTATGGAGGACCAGCTTTAGCCGCATGGTCAGCGACGTGGGTTATATCCTCAGTTGGAAGGATTCCATCAATTCCCTCCTTAACTCTCTGGGTGCTCTGTCTGGCAGGGAGCACTCTCTTTTTGCAGGTTGAGGATATTGCCGCTCTTGCGGGCCCCTCAAGCGAATTAAGTTATCCGCTTCTTGGCTTTGTTGCTATTGGCTTTCTGTGGCGGGTCTGCGTGCTTGCAGGGTGCGGGGTATTTATAATTGGTGTGACGATGTTACCTATGGTGTGGTGGCTCGATCGAAGTAGCTCGCGCTCTAGTTGTCTCTTAGCGGTTGCTAAATTAGCTCTTTTTCTCTCGGTTCTTATCTTCTTGGCTGGTGTAGCGGCAGAATATATTCTGAAAACGTCGCTTCCTCGCTGAGTGAGTTGCATGAGGAGATGGTTTTGACGGGGACTTGATGAAAAGTAGAAAAGAAGCGATATCGAGCCGTCACTGGATGGTTGAGTCTGGTCGTGTTGCAGCTCTTCTCTTATCTTTTATTCTCGTTGCTCCATGGGCATTGTCAGCCCTCTCGCGGATACAGCCGATTTTAAGTAATGAGATCTCTCGTTCGTCAGTCTCTATCGATTCTCTGCGGCAACTTTATCCGCTACTGGTGTGGTTAGTTGCTCCCATGATAATCAGCAGCTGCGTTGCCTCTTTGATATCGTCTCGGCTCTCTCAATGTGGTGAACTATCTGAAAATTCGCGTGGATTAGAACTTTTCTTATCGTTTTTCGTGGCTCTCTCGGTCATAATCGTTAGCTACTGGACCTTTCATTATTGGATTAGTGCTGCTGTCTTATTTCTGAGGCAGGGGGGTGATGGAACTAATCTGCTTGTCGCATTTCGGGCTTGGTTGGTATTCTTAGGGGGTGGGCTTGCTGTTTTTTCTTTAATGCTTTGGGTCGTTAATCGCTTATTCGTCGGTCGAAAAGCAGATCGGACGTAACTAGTAGTCCTCAATTTGGTTTCCAAGTTCCCCGAGAGGAGTTAGGTGGCATGGCGCACAAACCTATTTTTGAGTTGCCGGATACCCCGTTAATGTATCCGATCGTTACTTTGCTTCCGGTAAGGGGGAGTGCTCCGAAGTTACGTCCCCTCATGAGTTCTCTTTTTGCGCGGCACGAGCGTTTACGTCAGGCGATTTCAGAGATGGAAATGAGTGAGATTGCTCCAGAGGTGCGTAAGCGATATCTCTCAGAAGAGGCGATGTTAAGACAGGTTCTTGATTGGTTAGGGGCCGATCTGGCCGGGGGAGCATGACAGCAGAGAGTGATTTAAGCCATCTTCAGTCCGAGTTCCTCAAAAGAGGCTATTCTCTCGAGGAAGTGGAGCACATTTATGCGCTCGGTCGTCTCTATCTTGAGAGCGGCAATCTGCGGCAGGCCTCGCTAATTTTTGACGGCCTCGTCGATGTAGTTCCTCATTTTACTCCAGCTTTGCTTGCGCGGGCGATAATTGCGCTTTTTCAGCGAGAGTATACCGATGCAGCGGATGCGGCAAAGCGAGCCTTTACCGCAGATCCTCATTCGGTTGAGGCTCTTCTACTTTTGGTATTATCCCTTTTCGGACTTAATGATTATAACTCCGCGGGTACTTACTTGGGCGAGGTCCGCGATGCTATTGAGTCGGGTAATCTTACCGATAAACAGCTTTTGCGAGTGTATCGGATGCTGCTTGCCCGATACCGAAGCCGATTATAATCGACGGGCGAACGGTGGCCTTAATTGATCTAACCGAGCGTTTTCTGTTGTTGCACCCAGGGCCAATTACGGCTATCCGCTAACCTCGTTTGACAGCCCGAGCTACCTCTCTCTTTGCATCCCGTTCCCGAATCGTTGCACGTTTGTCGGGATTGTCCTTTCCACGAGCAAGGCCTATCTCGATCTTTGCTCGACCACCCTTTAGATAGACCCGAAGCGGAACGATAGTTAGACCCTTTTGCTCGACTCGTACTCTCAGGAAATCGATCTCGCGTCGATGCAATAGTAGTTTGCGGGGACGGATCGGATCGTAAGTTGCCATCCCTTGATTGCCCTGAGCGTATGGTCGTATGTTGGCCCCCAGAAGGTACATGCCATCAGAAAAGGGGCGCACATACCCCTCCTCAATATTCATCCCACCCCCTCGGACCGATTTAATTTCTGCACCAGTTAGCACAATACCAGCCTCGAGCGTTTCGAGTATATGATACTCAAAGCGAGCTTTTTTATTGACGAGGATTATTTTTTCACCCGAAGAGGGCTGAGGACTTGTCATCGAGAATACCTAAAACCGAGCAGAATCGCCCAAATTTGCTGCTGAATTATGAAGAAGGAAGGTGCTCAGCGCGTATCTCTCTGATCCGATTACCTTCGTCAACAAAGATAACCTTCGGAGTGTGTTGTCGAACCTGCTCCTCAGGGATCGCGCAGAAGGCAGCGATAATAACGATGTCGCCAGGTTTGACCAAGTGAGCAGCTGCTCCATTAACCGATATTTCATCTGAACCGAAGTTGCCCGGAATTACATAGGTTTGAAACCGGGTGCCTTGGGTTACATTCCAAACATGAACCTCCTCATTTGCAACCATATCGGTCGCCTCGAGGAGTGGGAGAGGAATTGCGATGCTTCCTTCATACAGTAGCTCAGCTCTGTTAACGGTAGCTCCATGAATCTTTGCCCTAAGCATCGACCTAAATAACGTCATAGGGAAGCCTCCTTGAAGAGTCTGCCTTTGTATATGAGTGCTCCTGCCCAGGAAACTGGTGCGAGTGAACCTCTGAGATGTAAGCCTGTACCGATTGTACCACCGCATCTCCGACCGCACCAAACGGCTTTACGAACTTTGGAATTTCTCGGGTCGACAGCCCCAGCATGTCGTGAGTCACCAATATTTGACCACGACAACCGTTTCCTGCACCGATCCCAATCGTCGGAATAGTTAAAGCTTCAGTGATCTCAGAGCCAAGCTCAGCGGGCACTCCCTCTACAACAATGCAAAATGCCCCCGCCTTTTCGACGGCAATCGCATCATCGACGATCTGTTGACCGGTTCGTGATCGAAGATTCTTGTCCCCCGAGATACCTTTTCCCTGAACCCGATATCCCCCCATCCGATGTACTGATTGAGGAGTAAGCCCTACATGACCCATAACGGGGATCTCAGCCCGTACGATCGCTTGAATTGCATCCGCAACAACGGCGCCACCCTCCAATTTTACCGCACCGACCCCTCCCTCCTGAACGAGCCGCCCCGCATTTCGGACTGCATCGTGTGGCGAGATTTGATAGGACAAAAAGGGCATATCACCAACCACGAGAGCCCGATTCACTCCAGCCGCTACGCAGGCGCAATGATAGGTCATATGATCCATCGTTACCGGCAAGGTAGTCGCTTTGCCCTGCACTATTGATGCGAGCGAATCGCCTACCAGTATGATGTCGATCCCCGCTCGATCAAGAAGTGCCGCCATCGTATAGTCGTACGCCGTCAGGCAAGTTATCGGCCTCGGTGCATCAGCAATCCATGGTGTAGTAATCCGAGATGGCTCATTAGCGGTGCGCTGTTTGTCATTCATATTTTGTAACTATCGAATGCTTAGTGCGATTTTCCCGACGAATCATAACCCCCTTAATGCCGAAGTACCAACTTTGCATATATCATCTCTCAGCAATTAGCTTTGACTCGCAAGACCCGAACAGGATACGGTGAGACGGGTGAGGAGGGAAGCGCTTTATCAGAGGCACAAGACCCGATCTCTAGTTTCAAATTTTCTAAATTGAAAGTTACAGGGTGAAAATCATGGTGAGTAAATTGGTACAGGGTTCGGAGCTTGTCGATTTTGGCCATCATCTGATTCTCGGTATTTCAGGACCAACCCTCTCTGAGGATGACAAGAGGGTCCTTGAGCTTGTGCGCCCTGTTGGAGTTCTTCTTTTGGCCCGCAATTTCAGACATGGTCATCCTTACGAGTCGTGGCTTGAATCACTTAAACTGCTAATTGCAGATATTAAGAAATACGCCGGTCGGGCGGTAATGTTTATTTCATTAGACCATGAGGGAGGATGGGTGGTTCGAACGCCGAACCCCATTACCCGATTCCCATATGCTGCCGTCCTGAGGGAGCGGGCCGAAGAAGTAGCACACGCTACAGCAATAGAGCTTCTCTCGCTTGGGGTTAATGTTTCGTGGGCCCCCGTGGCGGATGTTCACTCGAATCCGCACAATCCGATAATCGGAGTCCGCGCGTTTAGCTCCGATCCCCAAGAAGCTGCTGAATATGCCGGTGCGTACGCGAGAGGTCTTGCTCGAGCGGGAGTTATTGGCTGTGCGAAGCATTTTCCGGGACACGGAGATACGAGCACAGACTCACACCTTGAACTACCGGTTTTACCAATCTCTCGTGAAACCCTCCTTCAGCGCGAGCTTGTGCCGTTTCAGCTCCTTTGTCGTGAGAAAATACCGATGGTGATGACAGCGCACGTTCTCTTTCCGGCAATTGACCCCGTTGAACCTGCAACATTCTCGCGCACTCTCATAGCGGAGCTATTAAGAGGAGAATTGAAGTACGAAGGGGTGATAGTTTCTGACGATCTCGAGATGAAAGCGATCAGTCGGCGGATAGAGGAGGAAGATGGAATTGCTGAGCCATTTAATGCTGGCTGCGATATGGCGATCGTCGCCCGATACCTGCAACCAAAAATAGATCATGTCTTAGCTATGGCCCAAACGTTCTCAAGGACTTTAAGAGAAAACCCGATTTTTGCAGAAAATATAGCGATCTCTCAAAAACGGATAGATACTTTGCTGAAAGAAACTACAATGCCGACTGTTGCACCGCTCTCGAAAGAGGTTTTAGAGCAGCATTCACGGTTAGCGATTGAGGTAGCGCTTTAGTAGCGGGTATTAAAGAGATCGTTCCAATGAGGCAGTTCTCCGCGAAAAAAAAGGCCCGAATTCTATCATTGCTGGAGTTAGAGTATCCGGAAGCAAAATCCGCATTAGATTTTGTCGATGATTATCAGCTTATCGTATCAGTCGTACTTTCGGCTCAGTGCACCGATAAAAAGGTTAATGAAGTAACGCCACACCTTTTTGCTCGATGGCCATCATTTCAGGCATTAGCAGTTGCTGATGAAAAAGAATTAGCATCTATTATTAGACCGATTAATTACTATCTAACAAAAGCTCGTAATCTTAAGGGTTTAGCAGAATTAGTCGTGCTACAGTGGGGGGGCAATCTTCCCGGCACGATTGATGAGTTGGTCTTGCTGCCCGGGGTTGGGCGTAAAACGGCGAATGTTGTTGTCAGTGAGCGGGGAACTGAGCCGGGTCTAGCGGTTGATACCCATGTTTTTCGGGTGTCGCGTCGACTAGGTATCGCACAAGGTGCAACGGCATCTATGGTTGAGGAAGAGCTACGGAGCGGCTTTCCGCCTTCACAGTGGCGCTCCTTGCATCACCGATTAATTCTTCACGGTCGTGCCGTTTGTATTGCGCGACGCCCTCGTTGTGAATCGTGTTGTCTTCTCTCGTTGTGTAAGTATTCTGTGGAAAGTAAGGTTTCAAGGGAATAATTGTTGGAGCATTTATGAATTGGACGCGGAATAGATCAATCAAAGGGTTTTGCGGGGCCTTTTTTTTGGGAGTATCACTTCTAATAATTGGATGTGGCGGAAATCAGGGAGCTCGAGATTTAAAAACAAATCTGCGCATTATAAATGGTCTATCCGAAATTGAGCCGATAGATATTTTGATTGATGGCAGACTATCATTTGAAAAGATGCGGTATCTCGAAAGCACCGGATATTTTTCAATTGCAAGTGGGTCTCGAGATATAAGGGCAGTGGCTTCTGGGTCTCTTACAGCCGTGGCTCAATCAACGGCTTCTCTTAGTGATGATCGAGATCAGACCTTTCTCGTGTATGGTAGTCGGCAAAATCCTCGCGGCACGATAATTCTCGATGATGCTGATGAACCGCCAAGTGGAACCGTTAAATTACGCGCGATCGGTGTTACCGCAAAATTAAATTCGGTTGATCTATACCTGATTCCCCCCAATAGCTCCGTAGACGATTTTCCTCCAACGATTCGAGGTGTTCAATTAGGAGGAAGCTCAGATTACATACTTGGACTTCCAGGAACCTACTCTTTGTGGCTTACCGATCAGGGCACAAAAGATTTAAAAGCATTCATACCCAATACAGTTTTTAAAGAAAAAGGGCTCTATACTCTCCTCATTGCTGAGACTAAAAATGAGAATAATCCATTTACGGTTGTCAGGATTGAGGGTTAATGCGGTTAGTGGTCTACTTTCATGTAATCATGTCCCCTTGGAGCTTTGATAAACTTACCTCCAAGGGGACATGAATCAAAAGATAGTTAGTGCTTCCTGAAAAACCATGGCGGGGTTTTTCAGGGCCAACTAATTAGTCACTATTGCAATCGCAAGTTGCGGATCGAAGTCATGATCATATCGTGAATATTCTTTAAAATGTTTTGTATCGCTGTCAGGTTCTGATAGGCCGTATTGGCTTTCTGCCCTTGAGCTTCTATTTTCCCCCGAAGTATCGACTCCCAATTATCTTTGGTCACGGGTCTTCCTAACTCACGGCTCCACTGGTCTGCCACATCTTTATTATAGCCTTGGCCAGAAAGTGAATAAAGTTGCGTTAGTTTATCTTGCTCAGATTGAGCAGTTTCCGCGAAGTTCCGCGCGTATGTCTCCTTCTGAGTACCTTTGCTTGTTGGTTGAGGAGTGACGGGATAGCGAACTCTGCAACTTACAGCACTAGGAATATTCATATTTTTCTCCTTTACAAATAATACTGATACGAAAGAACACTGAAGCCGAGTACTCTCTTCCTAAATTAGGAATAAGCGCCCATATTGGCGCTTTTTTTGAAGAGAGTTCGACTCAATTAATGTGCTACTAGTATCGATTTCTGGAGGAGAAAGTTTCCTGTATAGGAGTATATTTTTCTTGAAACTAAAAATTTAAGCCAACGTATCAGAGCGAACCTGAAGCTTCTAGACAGGTGATACTCTGCCCTAGCATCCCGTAAACATAATGTCCTCTGCATCTGCGATTCGGTTGAATAGTGTTCCACCAAGAGCCGCAATTTTGGATTCAAGGTGCTCGTATCCTCGACGAAGGTGATGCGGGTCGCTTATGAATGTTGAACCTTCGGCCGCGAGCCCAGCGATGACTAAACTCGCAGCAGCTCGAATATCATGCCCCTCAACTGCAGCTCCGCTTAATCGAGGAACTCCTATTATTTTTGCAGAACGATCAGATAGCTCGATATGAGCACCGAGTCGCCACAATTCAGCAACATGCCGAAAACGAGCCTCATAGACCGTTTCCTCGATAAGACTTTCTCCGGGTACTGTACAGAGAGCAGCCAGAAGCGGCGCTTGAAGGTCGGTCGCTAAATCCGGAAAAGGGCCGGTCGCAGTAGATACCGCTCGGAGGTCGTTTTGTGCATCGACCAGCACCTTGTCGGCCGAACGTTCGACTCTGCATCCCATCTCCTCGAACAGAGTAAGGAGGGCTCCGAGGTACGAAGGGACAATCCCTTCAACGGTAACAGATCCACGAGTAGCGACTGCTCCACAGAGAAATGTGCCCGCTTCGATCCGATCGCCCATCAGCTCGAGCGATGTGCCACGTAGGTGAGGGGTGCCGGTAATGACGATTCGTGAGCTGCCAGCTCCTTCGATGGATGCTCCCATACGAGAGAGAAGATCGGCCATCGCCTCGATCTCAGGTTCTTTTGCGGCACCATCAATTACGGTCGTTCCAGCCACCCGAGCTGCTGCCATTAGGACCTGATGAGTCGCACCTACCGATGGATAACGAAAGGTAATATGAGCGGGCCTAAGGCCATTTGGGGCCGAGGCATTAACCACCCCATGCTTAAGTTCGATCTGAGCGCCCATTGCAGTGAGTGCTTCAAGGTGAATATCCACTGGGCGAGCGCCAATAATATCCCCTCCAGGAAGGGAGACGTGTGCTTCACCACAACGCGCAAGAAGCGGCCCTAATATCCAGAAAGAGGCACGGAGAGCTTTTACGAGGCTGTGGCTTGCTGCAGCTCGAGCAATCTCTTTTGTTTGAATGCTAACCGAGCCAAGAGAGTAGTCCATCGTTGAGCCGAGAGACTCAAGAAGGTGGCGCACATGGGTAATATCTTCGAGCGCAGGTACATTAGTAAATCTGACGGGCTCTTCGGTGAGTAGAGTCGCCATTAAAAGGGGAAGCGCTGCGTTCTTTGCGCCACCGGCGCGCACTGTGCCTCTAAGCGGGCCATTCCCGACTACTTCGATACATTCGTACATACTCGCCGCCTACCACAATAACGAAATAGATTGATGGATTTGAGCAATTTTTTTTCGAACTTTTCCAAACTGCCAACCTGATAGTTGAGGGGAAATATTTCGATCGAAAAAATTGGTTAAAGGTTGAAGAATGAAGGGTGTAAAACGGTAGAAACACAAAAAACGGGCCTGTTTTGGCGGAAACCTATCTCACCAAAACGGGCCCGTTTTTATTCGCTGGGAAGCTAGCCACCTTGTGGTGAGAGGGAGATTGCTCGCCTCTCACCTCCAGTGGCGTTTCTGGCACTTACATCATGCCACCCATTCCGCCCATTCCGCCCATTCCTGGATGTGCAGGAGCATCCTTCTCGTCCTTTGGCTTGTCAGCGATAATGGCCTCAGTTGTGAGCATCAGCCCAGCAACGGAAGCTGCATTCTGAAGAGCGCTTCGAACGACCTTGGTAGGATCGATGATCCCAGCCTTGATGAGGTCTTCGTACTGATCAGTTGCGGCGTTGTACCCGAAGGCATCCTTGCCGTTTCTGACCTTTTCGATGACGACTGCAGGCTCAGCACCAGCGTTGGAGGAGATTGTTCGAAGAGGAGCAAGACACGCCTCGCGAACGATCTTCACACCGAAGTTCTGGTCTTCGTTCTGGAGCTTGAGTGTTGCAAGCTTCTCGATTGCTCGGATAAGAGCTACGCCACCGCCAGGAACAATTCCTTCTTCAACAGCAGCGCGGGTCGCGTGAAGAGCATCTTCAACACGAGCCTTCTTTTCCTTCATCTCGACTTCAGTTGCTGCACCGACGTTGATCACAGCTACACCACCGACCAACTTTGCGAGTCTCTCTTGGAGCTTCTCACGGTCATAGTCAGAGGTTGTTTCTTCGATCTGCTTACGGATCTGGCTCACTCGGGCCTTAATGCCTTCTTTGTCACCTGATCCATCGATGATGGTTGTAGTATCCTTGGTTACCACAACTCGCTTACAACGACCTAGGTCGCTGAGGGTGATGTTCTCAAGCTTGATACCGATATCTTCGGTGAGGCACTTTCCACCGGTAAGAATCGCAATATCTTCGAGCATTGCTTTCCGTCGATCCCCGAATCCAGGAGCCTTAACGGCGCATACATTCAGTGTTCCACGAATCTTGTTAACAACTAGGGTAGCAAGAGCCTCTCCTTCAACTTCTTCCGCGATGATGATCAGAGGCTTGCCCTGCTTGGCAACCTGCTCAAGAATCGGGAGGAGGTCCTTCATGCTCGAGATCTTCTTCTCGTGAATGAGGATCAAGGGGTTGTCAATCTCTGCTTCCATCCGCTCTGCGTTGGTTACGAAGTACGGTGAGAGATAGCCTCGGTCAAATTGCATCCCTTCGACTACGTCGAGCTCAGTAAGAAGGCCCTTTGCTTCTTCAACTGTGATGACGCCTTCTTTTCCGACCTTCTCCATCGCTTCAGCGATGATGCTGCCGATTTCTCTGTCTGCGTTTGCGGAGATGGTACCAACCTGAGCGATGTCTTCTTTGCCCTTTGTTGGCTGGCTCAATCCACGAAGACCTTCAACAACAACCTCAACGGCTGCATCGATTCCTCTTTTGAGCGACATAGGATCGTGGCCGGCGGCAACGAGCTTCATCCCTTGGTCATAAATTGCATCAGCGAGGACCGTTGCGGTAGTTGTTCCATCACCCGCAACATCAGAGGTCTTTGATGCAACCTCTTTAACCATCTGGGCTCCCATGTTTTTGAACCCTTCAAGCTCGATCTCCTTTGCAACCGTTACTCCGTCCTTAGTGATAGTTGGAGCACCGAAGCTTTTCTGAATGACGACGTTACGACCTTTTGGTCCCATGGTTACTCGGACCGCATCAGCGAGAGTCTTAACTCCTCGCTTAATTTCGTTGCGGGCATCAAGTCCAAATTCTAGTTCTTTTGCCATTTGATACACCTAAATTAAAATATTTAATGAATTCAAAGCGTTAAACTGTGAATTATCAGATATTGTTTATGCCTGAAGAACGCCAAGGACGTCATCTTCACGCATAATCAGGAACTCTTCACCTTCAATCTTGATAGCTGTCCCTGAGTATTTCCCGAAAAGGATCTTATCGCCTGGGTTGAGGTCAAGAGGTTGGACCGTTCCATCTTCACGAACCTTACCCTTCCCACGGGCTACAACAACTCCCTGCTGAGGCTTCTCTTTAGCGCTATCGGGGATGAAAAGGCCAGAGGCGGTCTTTTCATCGCCATCTAGTACCTTTACGATCAACCGGTCCTGTAACGGACGAATCTTTGCATCAAGCGTCTTTTCTGTTTTCTCGCTCATACGACACGATCTCCATGTACTATGGTAATGTCTACTGCTAACGACTAACTTCACCACCAGACCAATCTGCTCACAGACCAATTCGCCATGATAAATTTCACCATCATATTTCTGATGTTGAAAAGCGAAGGGCCGGGAGCCTCGGGCTGGACTCTACCCTGTTTGGGGGTGCTTTACCAGCTTTCTAAGTGCACTAGTCTCTTCCAAGAATAGTGCGCTCAGACTCTATTGGTTGGACTCTGTCGATCGCCAATTAGGAAACGTCCTGAGCACTAAAACACTTCTCTAGAAGGCTGTTCTGGACATCCTATCTGGCTTTTCGGTAGGGGATGCACTAGCTACCCCTCAGGTCCGCCCCCTTTATGGACACCCGGTTGAGGTAATTCAAGGGGGAGGGGCACAATTTTTTATTCCTGGGTTCTGGCAGATTCTTTTCTTACCCTTAACGCACTTGAGCGATAACTGATTTGCCCGAGAGCCATATCTCGATCAAGAATGTAAGCTGTTCTAAAGGGCCCGCGACAGGGAAGTTAAAAGGATCAAGCATGTTGCAGCAAAAATTGCAGGCGGTTGAGGAGCGTTACGAGGAGATAGGGCAGATGCTCTCTCAGCCGGATATCGTTTCTGATAGAGCCCTTTTCCAAAAATACTCACGGGAACACAAAGAGCTAACCGAGATAGTGGCCACCTTTCGGGCCTATAAAAAGGTGTTAGAGGAGATATCGGGTAGTAAAGATATTATTGAGCGAGAGACGGACAAAGAGCTGGCGGCACTTGCTCAGGAGGAGTACGTCCTTCTTCAACGAGAGTCCGACAAGCTTGAGGAACAGCTGCAATACCTGCTCCTCCCGAAGGACCCGAACGATTCAAAAAACGTAATACTTGAAATCCGTGCTGGTGCGGGTGGTGATGAATCGGCCCTCTTTGCGGGGGAGCTTTTTCGTGCCTATTGCCGTTATGCCGAGGGACGCCATTGGCGAGTTGAATTGATGGGTTCGAATGCGGCTTCGGTTGGCGGATTTAAAGAGGTTGTCGCTATGATAAATGGCGATGGGGCGTTTAGTCGTTTTAAATTCGAAAGAGGAGTGCATCGAGTTCAGCGGGTTCCCGCGACCGAGGCTCAGGGTCGGGTGCATACCAGCACGATAACGGTGGCTGTTTTGCCTGAGGCCGAAGATGTTGAGGTAGAGTTGAACGAAAAAGATCTGAGAATCGATGTTTATCGCTCGAGTGGCCCGGGAGGTCAAAGTGTGAATACAACCGATTCTGCGGTTCGAATAACTCACTTGCCGACTGGAATCGTGGTAGCGATGCAGGATGAAAAATCTCAGATTAAAAACAAGGAAAAAGCTCTTCGTGTTTTAAAGGCACGATTACTAGAGCAAAAACAGGCGGAGGCTGACGCTGAGCGAAGGGCGGATCGGCGGAGTCAGGTTGGTGGAGGAGATCGTTCGGAAAAGGTTCGTACCTACAATTTCCCTCAATCCAGAGTAACTGATCATCGGATAAATTTGTCTATTTATTCACTGGATCAGGTGATGGAGGGTGACCTCGATCAGCTGATTGATCCAATTATATCGGCCGCGCGAGCTGAAGCTCTGCAAAGGGGCGATGCGTAGCGGTTCTTCTATATCCTCCTTACTTCGAGAGGGCTCGCAAATCCTAGCGGCGACCAGTCCGAGTCCGACGTTGGATGCAGAGTTGATCCTATCGCATCTTCTAGGGTGTTCGCGGCTGACTGTGATTGTTGATGGTACTAGACAGGTTGAAGCAGGTATCGCAGTTTCCTTTGCTGAGCTTATTGCAAGAAGAGCTCGCCATGAGCCGGTCGCTTATCTGACGGGATTAAAGGAATTTTGGGGTTTGGATTTCGAGGTTTCTCCAGCGGTGTTGATTCCGCGTCCAGATACCGAGGTGTTGGTCGAAGAAGCAGTGCGTTTAATTTCTTCATACAATCGACACAGGTTGGGGGGTGAGCCGTGTCGCGTTGTTGATCTTGGGACCGGTAGTGGATGTATTCCGGTGGCTATTGCGCATGAGTGCCGAGAACGGGGAATTCCAATAGTTATGCTGGCGGTGGATAGAAGTTGCGCCGCGCTCGAAATAGCGAAAAGAAACGCTGATCGACATAGCGTTAGAGTCTCCTTTTTTGCGATGTCTTGGACCTCTGCGTTTCGTAATTCTGCTGATTTTGATCTTATTATATCGAACCCACCATATATTGATCGGAGTGATACCTGCCGGTCACCAGAGACCGATTATGAACCCACTCAGGCGCTGTTCGCTGAGGAAGAGGGGCTTTCCGATATTCGAGATATCCTTGAAAAGTGCCCAAAACTGATACGAGAGGGAGGGAGCATACTTTGTGAAGTCGGGAGCAAACAGGCGGCGATCATTGGTGATAATTTGGTCCCAGCAGATTTCTCGTTCCGCTCCATTACTGATCTCTCGGGCATTGAGCGGGTTGTCGCGTTGACGAAAAACGTCTAGGCGGATTCGTTTTTTTAGCTCGAAATTCCGCAAGCTACACATCCGTTAAAAAAAGTTTTCAATCCTTAAGTTCGTTCGAATAATCCGACCGTCTCAACATGCTCAGTGTGAGGGAACATATCGGCAACTCTAACGCGGGAGAGATTATAGCCGAACGAATTTAATAGGATCGCATCTCGAGCAAAGGTTACTGGATTGCAAGATACATACACCATGCGCGAAGGAGAAATTTCGCATAACGCGGGGATAATATTATTGGCTCCGCTGCGTGGAGGATCTAGCAAAATAGCGTCGTATTTCTGATGAGACCAGGAATGTTGGGCTATTGGTTGCTCAAGGTCGCAGGCAAAAAATGTGGTATTTGTAATTCCGTTAAGAGCTGCATTCGACGAAGCGCGCTCGGTCATCGCAGAGCTTCCCTCGATGCCGATGACCTGCGCTGCTCGTTGAGCAATAGGCAACGAGAAATTCCCGAGGCCACAGAAGAGATCGAGGATAAATTCGTGAGATTTAGGATTTAGCCAATCAATGGCGGAGGAAACGAGAAGATCGTTTAATTTTCCGTGAGCCTGAATGAAGTCAAGTGGAGAAAATTGAAGAACAAGGTTAAACGATGGGAGGGTAAAAAAGAGTGGGTCAGTCGAGGTTGCGGCAAGAAGCTCTACTGAATCGGGACCACCTGATTGTAGAAATAGGCGGATATTGGACTTAATTGCAAAAGCCCGAAGAGTCTCTCGATCCTCTGTGGTAAGAGGTGAAAGGTGACGGAGTATTAGAGCTGCGTCGTTATCGCCAACTGCGAGCTCAAGCTGTGGGATAGAGGCTCGGGCATCGAGTTTTCCAATAACATCTCGCAGTGGTTGAATGAGCGAATTAAAGGGAGGTGCGAGTACCTCACACTGCTCTACATCTGCTATAAATCTGCCGAATCGATTTTTAAATCCAATAAATTCTGTATTCGATTTTGGGTCCCATCGGGCCCTTAAACGGGCTTTCCGGCGATACTGCTCCGTAATGCCTTGCAATGGTTGATCCCATCGGGCATTTTTTGCGGTTTCTCCGAGCATCTTTTTTACCATCTGCTCTTTGAAATCAATCTGCCAGGTGGGGAGAGCGTGCATAAATGAGCATCCGCTGCATTTTGGGAATGCAGAGCAGGGAGCACTTTGTCTAAATTGCGATGGTTCAACTATGGTATAGGCTAACGTTGGATGGGGCGTATTGTTCGTCGGAGAGCAAGCCTCGATTAGATCGCCCGGAAGCGAAAAAGGCGCGACAGTGACTCCCAAAGTTGAGTCATCGGTGCCCCAACCAACCCCAGCGTGAGTAATATCAGTGATGCGTATTTTAGCCATGTTGAGGAGGTTACCCAAAATATTGGGTGATAGCCAGCCCGGTACATTTTAGGCTGACCTAACAAGAAATATGGCTCAGCTAAAAGATGTGGTGTCTGTCGTGATAACCTCGACATGGGCGATAAATGTTTTGGGAGTCGAACCAATCAAGCGTATTTACTTGGAATGCATCTTGGTATGAAGCTCTGTCATCGAAGCATCAGGATCTGACATATCCAGCTTAAATGGTAAAGACCGATAGCCAACGGTGCGATGACAAACAGAAGAATACCTGCACAGCTAACTATTAAGTTAAGGGCACGAGTTCGTTTTCTCTGAGAAATGAGAGCGTTTATTTCTGCTTGTTGCATTCGGCGAGAAATCGCGATCTTTGCCGATTCTCGTCGATCAAATACCACACTAGTATCGATCGGAATTGGATTTTGAGTTGTTCCATTTGAAGTACGGGTTTGATGCGACCTAATAATATCGAGAGCCTGACGTGCTGACTGAACTCTCTCTCGAGTTGTTTTTGCGAGCAGCTTCATCGTTAGATGAGAGAGCCATTGTGGAGTGTCGGGTCGATAATTGATTGGTGGCGGTACATATTGCTCGACATGAGCAAGAAGTAGTTTGCCGGGATTTGCCGCATCAAATGGCAGTCTGCCGGATAGGAGTTTGTATAGGATACATCCTGCACTGTAGAGATCTGCGTGATGAGTGACGTTGTGACCGAGAATTAGCTCGGGAGCAAGATATTCGAGAGTCCCTAAAATCGCTCCAACCTCTGTCAGTTGAGAGTTCTGGTTTCGAGCAATTCCAAAATCAGTGATTTTTACCGCGTCATTTGGAAGAACAATAATATTGCTCGGCTTTAAATCTCGATGAATAATCCCCTGAGAGTGAATAGCTTCTAGACCCTCGAGAATCTGGCTAATAAGTGAGCATACTCTCTCAATCGCCAAAGATTGTGAGTCGTTGATCAAAACGTCGAGGGATGGACCCTCAAGATATTCCATCGAAAAGTAGACTAGATTTTGGTCTTGACCAACATCATATGTGCGCGCTATCGCGGAGTGATTAACCTTATTCATTAATTCGACTTCACGAAAAAACCGTTTCAGAAGTTCATCCGCATTTGACAGACTCTTGTTAAGGACTTTTAAAGCTACCTGATTGTTTCCAAGTAGCATATCGCTAGCAAGAAACACCTGTCCCATCGCACCCTCACCGAGTGGGCGGATGATTTGATAGCGATTATTAATGAGGTCTCCCACCTCAATGTTTGAGCGTCCCATTTTATTGTTTAGCTAACTTCATCAGCTCTAATTGATGAATCATGTTTACTCTATTTTACTTAAAATCATTTCGGCCCATATGCCGATTTTGTTTGATTAGCGATAGATATCTTGTAATAACCACCTGTGTTAATTCTCGCGGTGGTGTTCGCTCTTTCTCCCATAGCTCAATCCCCAATTCAAATAGCTCTTTTGGATCCCATTCAGGAGCGGGGCTAGCACTGTCGGGGAAGAGAGTTGAATTCTCTGATTTTTCATCATTGTAAAGCTTTCCGAGTTCATCACCTCCTTGTGAGCCAAATACCTGTGAGACGAGGTAGCCGTATATGGCTATTCGCAGCGCTGACTCAGAGATTACTTTCGTTTTGCCTATTATATCGGACTGCTCTGAGACTATTCGGTGTGCGAACTGCTCTGCTGAATTTCGCAGTAGTGTCACATAACAGAATAAGAGAGGCGAAAACTCAAAATTAGCTAGCTCAGCGGCGGTAAGTGGATCGCGCAGTTGAAGTACTTCTAATGATGCTCTATCAAGGGTTAAATAATTCTTGCTGCCGACCTTTTTAATTGTGAGAGGAATCGGTCTTTGGATCTGAGGGATGGTTACTTCCCCAACCGCGGAAAATGGTCGAATAGCTCCATTGCCAATTATTGAACTGATTGTAGTTTCTAATCCCCCGTTGAGTGTGTGTTGAGGGTCGCTATTGGCGTGGGGAAGCGCGGCAGATATATGTTCTAGACTGATAACGGGGGTTTCTTGATAATTAACGACCAATGCATATGAGAGTTCCCGCTCTAGTGACGAGTGTGGAACTGGCGCAATAATCAGACGATTACCTGAGAGAGAGCCCTCGTCTTGTGACCGAGGTCCGGTTTGAATTGAGATATCAGAGCCGGTCACCTGATATGTGGGAGTTTTATCGGATATTTTAACAAAAGGTACTGAAAAAAATGCAGTTGGTTGATTAAAGCGTATGGTAACATCCGGAAAGCCGAGCAGAGCCGTGTGTAAACCAGCCGTTGAGACTGATGTGAAAGATGTAGAGAGCACCGATACTCCGAACATTGGAGCTGATTGAGTAACAGAGATAAGAAGGCGATCGTGAGCTAACGATTCGATTAAAGAGGGCGCACCAAACAAGAATGCGATGCTTAGAAAGCTCCCTAAAAATAAAGTAATTAGTAATCCCTTAAGCACGCAGCACCTCTTTTATCACCACAGGTCTCAATCAGACGGCGCAACATACGCGGCGAATGATCGAACTACCCCGAGCTACAAGAGGTATCGGCGACGAGGAGCTCTCAAACGCTATTTTTTTGGGATTTAATATATATATTTGCTCGCGGCTACCCAGCTTCGAAAGGTCTAAAACCCTCTAAAAACCTATGAGAGATGGCGGACAGAGTCCGCCAAAAGGCGGGGTGCAGAGGCAATTTAGCCTTGTCTGCCCTGAGAAGATATAAGTCGCTCTAGATGAGGAAGAACAATCTTTTCAAGGACTTGTTTTGGTTCCTGAGGTCCAGGATGAAACTTTAATCTATGGAGGAGCACAGGAGAATAGACCTGTTTTATGTCATCCTCAGTAACGTAGTCGCGACTCTGAATAACTGCCCAAGCCTGAGCGGCTGCCTGCAACATGAGGGCGGCTCGGGTTGAGGCACCAAACTGTATCAGCGGAGAGGTGCGAGTTGCCTGAACAATTGCGATGATGCACTGGCGAATCGCCGGTGAAAGGTGAACAGCTCGAGTTTCTCGCCTCGCAGCGAGAATGGCACTTCTTGTTACCACTGGAATAATCGTCTCGACATCATGATGTATTGTCGCGGCATCACGGAGTATTTCCTCTTCGACAGATGCCGACACATAGGGCATCGGAATCTTCATCAAAAAGCGATCAAGCTGTACTATTGGAAGAGGGTAGGTTCCCGCAATATCGAGCGGATTCTGAGTGCCGAGGACGAAAAAAAGATCGTCTATCGGGCGAGTGACATTATCGATAGTGACCTGTTTTTCCGCCATACATTCGAGAAATGCAGCTTGAACCTTTGGGCCAGTCCGATTTATCTCATCCGCAAGCACAACGTGAGCAAATATTGGTCCATGCTGAAACCGAAAGGTTCCTGTTTGAGGTTCAAAAACTGTGACGCCAAGCACGTCTCCGGGCAAAAGGTCTGGTGTAAATTGAATACGTCGAAATGGTAAACAATCTTTGTTGCCTCCCTCATCGGCCGAGATGAGTCTCCCCAGCGTTTTGGCGAGGGTAGTTTTTCCTGAACCTGGATAATCTTCCAGTAGTGCATGACCATCAGCAAGTATTGCTGCAACGACGAGAGAAATTGTGTCATCTCTCCCCCGGATAACCCGATTAAGGGAGGTCCTTAATGCTGAGGCGACAGTAACTGCTTCCTGAATCATGGGTGCTAACTCCATTTGCGCGTTAATAGGTGGAACGAGTTTATTGCGAATTAGGAAACGATTTAGAATTCTTTACTGATCCTGCGACAGTAAAGGTGGCCTCGTTTAGATTGTTGATTGCTTGAGCGAGGCTCTCTCCCTGAGCACTTATTTTTCTCTGCATCTTCCCAGAGGCAATCACGAGGTTTAGTCCATTTACACTATTTTTATCCTCTTCGATTGTGAACGGAGTTGAACCCGTTTCCACGGGCAAAAACCCTCCTCGCTTCAGAAGCTGAACAGTACGACTATCTGTATTAAATACCGCAGCTGGCAACCGCAAACCCGCATTACGGAGAGCTGGAGGTGAAAGTAAGAATATCTGTTCCGTCATCTTAGCATAATCTGATGAAGTAGGTTCAAGAACCGAAGCGAGTAGAATTAATATTCTAAGACGAAGCCCATCATCAAGAGTGGGGCGACACTTTTGCAGCGCATCCTTTAGTGTCGTTATAGCTAGGCTATGTTTTCCATTTCGTAGGTAGTTCTCTCCCCTGTATGCAGCGTAATAAACTTGGGCCAATGGCCGTTTATCTCTATTTAGCTCTTCTTCGAGTCTTCGCTCAAAGAGCGCCGATGGAATGACGGAGAGGACTGATCCAAAGGTGCTGTATTCAATCAGACTGTCGGTATTCCGGATCGTGAGATCCTCGATATTCTTTAACCGTTCAACAAGAACCCGAGCCGCTTTTCGAAAGAACCACCAACTCGCCACTCGGGCTTGTGCAATGAGAACCCGATTTTGCATTGATTCTACTATTCCATCGGGGATCTTGAATCTCATCCGTTCAGCGAGCGCCCGCCACGCCTGAGCCTTTGTTATTGTTATTCCTATCTCAAGGTCATCTTGATTGGTTCCTATTTTCCCAAACCATTGGATATTATCGAAGGCTTCCTGTAGCTGTTTGAGTGCTTCTTCCGGCTTCCCTCCGTGAAGTTTAAATCTGGCACGAGCGAGATTTACGAGGGCGCGATGTTCCTCGTCGCTTCTAAGAGTATATTGTGCAACACACGATAAAAAAGAAGAGATGGCATCTTCAGCATCGCGGAGTTTAAGCTGATCAAGATATAGAAGAGCCAAATTGAGGCTCGGCAATACGTGTTCGCACCCATCATGAAAAGACTTTGCCTTTATCCAGGAGGCCTCCGCTTTTTCATCTTCGAACATCTCCTTATAAACCTCTCCGCTGTTATTGATGGGAGTTGCCGGTTGTCCCTGCTTGCCGAGACTTGTTTCGATTGCGGCCGCTCTTTTTAAAGCTTCGAGTGCAGCTTCTGGCTGATTGTTCATTGAGAGAAGGATACCGAGCATATTGAGAGTGCGAGCGGGCTCTGCTCGCATCAGAAGCCCCATCTTTGCCTCACGAATAGCCTCGTCAACTCGACCTAGTTTCATTAACACCCAAGCCCGTGAGCCCGCATACGATGGTGTAAAATATCCATAAGACTTTATGGTGTCGAGCACCGAAAGAGCACCCGCATAATCATCAAGATTGAGACGTGCCTGAGATAGCAGATAGAGAATCTGAGCGTGATGAGCCTCGACAAGACGATTGCTGTACGGAGGTTCGCCCTTTTGCTCAGAAAAGAGCTGTTGAGCTCTTTTGATGTATCTCATTGCGAGGCGAAAGTGGGAAACATGCGCCAAGTAGTAGTACCCGAGACTTAGGTGGGCCGGATAATAGGAGGGATCTTTGCGAATGGCGTTGAGAAGGATTGTGCGAGCCTCAAGGAGATGGGAATCGTCAGAAAGAAGTTCTTCTGCTCGAGTAGTTAGCTCTTCTGCTGATTTATTTTCGAGAGAAGTTTCGCCTTCAATATCCTCAGGAGGGGCGCCCCATGGATCGGAAATATCTGGAATAAATGGCTGTGCATGAGCAGGTTGCACGAAATGGCAGCGCTGATCTCCTGTCAAGCACTGGCCCCCTGTGAAAAGGATGAATAAAAGAAGAATAATTCGGAGTGATCGAAAATAATTGCAAGCAGTCAGGTTCATGAAAGGCGCCCCCGAAGAAAGGCGAGCGTTGAGCTCAGCGAGACGATTGCACGAAATTGCCTCTTCGCCAAACCTCTTCTTATCGCCTCAATGTCATGAGCTCGCCATTGATCTATCTCTCTAGTTGAACCAACGGATGAGCGCATTGGGCCATATATATCGGTGAGAAGCGCGGGACGTAAAAGTAGACAAGGTACGCCGATTGAGGTGGATATCCGCGATTCATATTCAGAGTAAGTTTCTCCGATCATTCTTTCATAACCGGCATCTCGCAAAAGACTCAATATAGCGAGAAAAGATGCCCGGAGTCGACCAGTATAGCTTCGATGCAACACCCAAGAAAATCGCAAGTATAGCTTCAAAAGGAGGAATAATCCGAGCACTGCGCCGGCAAAGGTTCCGAGGTGGCGAGGCGATGGTATATGCCAACGCGATTGCTGTGGCTCAAAGCCTAATTCGTTCGCTATATCTGAGGAAGGGAGTACCTCTTCATCAGGTCCTATCATTCCCATCAACTCCTCAAGAGCCTTTCCATCAACGGGTGAATCGGCATGACTTTCAACCTTTTCGGGCTGCGTATCGAACGGTATCCAGCCAGCACCACTTATATAAACCTCTGCCCAGGCGTGCCGATCACTCATCCGAAGCAAAATGTGACCATCCTTTGACTGGCTAAGATCGGTCATGTACCCAGTTCCAATCCGTGATGGTATGCCAAGCGATCTGAGAAGATAAACGGTCGCGTGCGCAAAGTGCACACAGTAGCCCCGAAGATCACCAAACAGAAACGGCTCGACCGGATCTCCGCCCTCAGGAACCTGATGGTTGGGCTGTAGGGTGTAGATCGCATTTTTCGAGAGCCATTCAGCGATGGTGAATGCTTGTTGAACTTTATTCGTGATGCCAGCAGTTATCTTCTTCGCGAATTCGGTATAGCGATAGTCGGGGTGATATATGAGGTAATGAAGTTGCTCGACGCTGCTCCACCGTGGATCACCAACATCGCGATCGAGTAATTCATTAAGAGAAAAGTTAGGTGCTAAAGAAATCGCTCTATAGGCCGCTTTAAACCTATCTTCACGGGGATTCTTAAGTGGAGATAAGCTGATTGGGTAATCAATAGCAAATGGAGAGTTTGTCATTCCGATAAGGAAAATCGATTGCGGTAACCGCATTCTCCCGCTCAGATCAGTATCCTCATCACGTTCAAATCGCTTGCCAGGGGGAAGCTTGGATACATCCTGATCAAATTGAGGTGGCGCTATAACCAGCTCGTTATGACCCATTTGGGATAGGGCTGATTCCCGCAGATATAGTTTTTTCCCGAAAGGATTCTGGAGATAATCGCCATCGAGTCGAACTAACGCGGCTGGTTGAGAAGTCCCCCCAACAGCGGAGTTGAAATCAAGTGGGCTAAGCCCCTCCTTTTGTTCTTGTCCTACACCGTTGGCAGCCCGAGATCCAACGCTTTGCTGCATTGAACGATAAAGAGCATCCCCAATAAACCAGAGCAAGCCAACAAGAGCAAGAGTTGGAACGATACGCAACGGCTTTTGTAGCCTTCTCGATCGTTGTGCAGTAGCGCTCACGACTGCGCTACGATCGAGGCTAACTGAGAGAGCTGCAATGTAGCTAACGATACAACCAAAGAAAAGACCCGCTATCAATAGAAAAGTAGCAAGATATTCTAGATGAAGGTCCCAAGCGAGAGAGGCGATCCATTTCGGTTTATCGAATCTTAGCTCGCGGTGCGCCGACAATAACGCAACAAAACCCAATAGAAGCAAAAGTAATTCGGCCGTTATCGCCGCAGCGTGTCGAAACACCCCGATTGATGAGGCAAAAAGGAGCAGCAAAATCGTTACAGCTAATTCACTATGTTCTGCGATAACAAACGGTGTAAGTGATGATACTGAATGAGAAAATGGAAGTCGGACGAATATAGCGAGAAGAAGTTTGAATATGAGAAAGCACAAGAGCGCAACCGTCAACAATCCACGGGTCGTTAATCGGGATGAAGTTACAATCGCAGCAAGAGCAATACCAATCCATCCCGAGAAAAGAAGTAGAAACGGATAGCTTGCGAGGTCGACCAGATTGTCAACAATAAAGAGCGCGCTCAAAAAAAGAAGCATACGCGCGACGAGGGCAATTACGAGGGGGGCCTTCCGCGGGGCGGCAGACTGAGAGGTAACAATTTCTGCTGAGGTAATCAACGCTACACTCCTTGAAAAAAAACCATAAACCTTTAAACCAACACCACCCGTCCACCAAGTTGACTGAGAGTCATCTCTTCAGCAATATCGAGCTTTCTTTCGGATCTCCAATTGAGTGCTGAATGATCCTTTCCGAGTAGCCACCATCGCGCCAGCGTTACTGAGCGATTTCGTGACATCGCGCGCGATTCAATTTGATCTTCTATCGAGGCATTATCCCTCTTGCTCCCGACCACAAACCAAACCGGTTCACTTTGTTGGGCAGCAAGTAATTGAGTTAATTCTCGGAGAATTGTCGCAGTAAGAGGATTTTTTAATCGCCGATTATCAATAAACAGTGCAATTTGACGCATAGGACCATCGGAGACCTCCGTTGAGAGAAGCGATATGAAATTGCCAATCTCAGTATTTAGATCGGCGTGATGACTCTCCCAAACGGTCTTTAGAAGAAGGCTTAAAGTCTCCTCGCGGTTGCGCGCCAGCGGCTCACCATTCATTCCGAGGCAGCCACATCGAATCTCCATACCGACCTCTTCCGCCCGCGCAACATAACGATACGCGCTTGCAGCCACTCGGTCCTCGAGGTGATCAGCAATTGCAAAAACAAGGGTTTTACCCTCCGGTTGAGTTTGGGGCTCGGGGTGTCGAGATACGAGTTGACCGGTGCGTGCAAAAATCTTCCACACGATTCGGCGAATACCATCGGCAGGGTCGTAACGTTTAAGGTCAAAATAATCGCCCTCAGAAGTTTGGTCGGCGAGTTCAAGATCGCCCGAGCTGCGCCGAAGAGTTACGATCGGCAGGTTGTCACTCGGTGCATCGGGCGGGTATACGGTGAGTGAAAGAGGGTGATGCAAAGCGCCACGCCACTGGAAAGAGGTAATGCCGAGTAGATCGTGATACCTGATCCGATACTCGCTAACGAGCCACTCGCCACGATGAGGAAGGATCACTGGAAAGACCGCTGAATAGCTCCCTGATTCAGCGTGACGGAGTTGCGGTATCGGATGAGTAACGCTCGAGTTTGGCCAAATGGGTGTGATGGTGAGCCGAAAAAAGGGAAGGCGGGTTCCGATAGTTGCTGTTGCCGATAATTGAACTCGATTTCCTGCTATAAATCGACCCTCGGCAGAGGCTAGTGGAGCGAGCTCGACTATGCAGCGGCGCCGAATCATGATGCCCGATAGCGCTCCTAAACAGATGCTATAAACAACGGCTGCCACTGTTCCGTATCCCAAGTAGCTGGCAATAATGTCAAAACCTTGAGAGGGCGGGCCGAAGAGAAAATATCCGGCAACCGCAATGATGCACCAACCCCGAGAAGTTATCGGAAGGTATTTTAAAATCGGCAAACGGCTGGGTTTCATGGTTAATAAAAGAAACGGAATATGTATTGGAAACATCTGAGCTTCGCAGTTCAACAGACCAGATATCCTACACCCTTGGCGGCTTTTGAGGTAGCCTATCTCACAAAAGGTCCCCCTTTTAGTCGAGTCGAATTCGGCGCAACGCCTCATTCCGAGACCTCACATTGCCCCATTGATGTTCATAAGAACCTAAGTCCTTGTCATTAGTAATACGATGCAAACCCGTATCACAGTTCAATTTTTAGACAACCAACCAACAACGCTATCTTTTTCACCCGAGGGGATCTCGATTCTTAAAAGCTCAGATCCGTGGGTTCTATCGAGTATCTGGCGAGTTGCGCAGGAGCGGGTTTTAGAACAGGAGGGGAAACGTAAAGATAGCGACGCTTGGGCAAGCGCAGCGCATCCTAATGTTGAAATCGAGACCGAGCGGTGGATGGTTTTAATCGATCCTTTGCATCGTGGTGGAACGATTGGAGAGTTTTTTGGAATAGATCCACTATTAGTTTCTTTGTGGGGAACGATAGGAGGATGGTCTTGCCCGGAATGTGGCGCGACTGTTTGTCGAGACTCTGTCGCGGATGTATCAGTAAAATTGTCTGAGCTGGAGGGCGGTAATGTAGTCTGCGCGATACCGCGAGAGGAGGGTGCGCCACCACTCGAGGAGCTTGCAAAATATTTTGAAGCCACACGAATTGTAAGAAATGAAAGGGTTTTTTTATTAGAAGATGACACAGAGTTCCGAGGTGACTCGATGGCGCAGGAGTGGGTCGTAGTGTCATCTCGCGGATTACCCCTTTTAGTTGGAGATGCAGAGAGCTGGCTGAGGGAACAAGCGAGATTACATCCGTGTCGGATCGATGTTGGAATCGTGAGACGGGGCGACTCCTCCATTCAGTGGGTGGGAATTATTGGATCGTCAGCGCGATGTCAGCAATGTGGTGCAGCCTCTTCACCACCCTCATTCCGTGAGACTCGGCGGGCTATAAAACAAAGAAAAGATTCTAGTGGGCTCACTCTCCTTAATCGTCCTCTTGGCGAAATTCTGGCCGGTACTTTGCGAGAGAGCGCTCAATTTATCGATCAACTACTCACCACTGCTCAGGTAGGTGAAGTCGATACCGTTTTCCTTCAAAGCGTCATTACCCAAGCTCAATCAGTGCTTGACCTGCCGCTCACAATTTCCCTCGAGCAGCTACCACCCGATATATTTATTCGGTTGGCATTATGCCGTTTGCGATGTGCTCAAGTGACTGGAGTGCAGATTTTTATCAATCAGCTTGATGAGTCAGAGGTAGTTAAGCTTTCTGAATGCGATACCTTTGCCTCAATGGCGAATTCAATCGGTGGTGTTGTGTGTTTATCGCGGAGCCAATTGTATAGCCCTTTAAAAATTTGCTCGGTTGATGCTGGCGCAACTAACGCAAATACGTTGCGAGCCGAAATATTCGCAATTGGATATCACGATGCGCTGGGCACGATTGGAGGATTAGACATATTAAATCCAGGTGACCTAATACGGCTTTCAGTTGATCAAGCTGCTCTTTTAGATCCCGATCTTCTCGAGGCAACAGTAGCTGCAGTTCCTCGAAGCTCCGGCGACCGATTCTCTCTAGTACGATGTAGCGGGGCAGAGATTTTACAGGAGGAGGGGGAGGTAGGTCAGCTCACTGGGTTGTATGGACTAATTGCAGAGGTTGCAGCGCGAGTGCCGGAAGCTCGTATCCTTGGGCTCTCTGCGCGAGAGATCGAGTCGGCAATACGGGGTAATGGGGATGCTCCATTGCTTTTTGGGTTTCCATTGTCTGCATTGCGTTCGATACCACTTGAACAGCTCATTTACCGTATTCCTTGGGTGGGGTATGCTTCCCGTGGTATCGAGTGGATAATCGGTGCAGGAGGAGGGGCTATCTCTCTCTCAGAGCAGGTAAATGGACATTCTCCTGGATTGCGAGTGCTTTATCGATTAATTCGGAATCTTCCCCTGAGGGGCCGGTGTGTCTTGATTCACGATGTAGGCTGGCTGCTCTCCGAAAAAGAAGAGGCGATTGTTAAGCTGATTCTTACCGAGGAGCTCGCCCAAGAGCGGAGACGCTCGGGAGGTCGTGTTGTGTGGGTGGATCGAAAAAGGTGAGTTGCTGCATATGAAAAAATTAACGTTAGCCGAGCGTGAGGAGCGGAGAGAGCGAATAAAGGGAAGAGTCGTTCGCAGCCGTTTCCTCGTCCCAAATGCGGTTACCGTAGGTAATATGTTTTGCGGTTTCCTCTCGATTATTTATAGCTCATCGGGTCGTTTCAAGGAGGCATCGCTCGCGATACTGTTTGCGATTTTATTGGATGGTCTCGATGGTCGCGTTGCTCGCAGACTCAATGCGACGTCTCCATTTGGGGTGGAGTTTGACTCGTTTAGTGATCTTATATCGTTTGGAATTGCGCCAGGACTTCTTGTTTATAATTGGTGCTTCAAGGTCCAGATGCAGGCGGATGAGCTCGGCGTACTCATATCGTTTTTGTATGGAGTGTGCGCCGCTGGGAGACTCGCCAGATTTAATGTAGCACCTCCAACCCTGCACTCGTTTGCGGGGCTTCCCTCGCCAGGGGCTGCTGCCGCGATGGCTGCAATGGTTTTTGCTATGCCTGAGCCGTGGGTAAGTCCATTCATGGTAGGTGGAGTTGCGCTTATAACTCTGGCTTTGGGGATATTGATGGTCACAGCCTTTCCATACGCCAGTATCAAAGCACTTAAGCTTACTAATATTCACCTGCCCGAGCTGGTAATGATCGCTGCTGGTATTGCGCTTCTTTGGTATAGCGCTCGAATTGGTCTGTTAGTCGTTAGTTTTAGTTACGCGGCGAGCGGTGTTTTCAACAGAGTGAGACTACTGAGAGGAGAAACACCATCTGAAAATGAAACTTAGATTTCACACGCTGCGCAAATTTTTATACCAACCTTAATCTTCACAACGGAGCATCGCCCGTGGAATCTCTTGCAAATAAAGTAATCTGGATCACGGGCGCTAGTAGTGGCATCGGCGAGGCGTTTGCTGAGGAGTGTGCGCGGCGCGGTGCACGGGTTGCCCTTTCTGCACGTCGAGCTGAAGCCTTGTCGGCGCTTGTATCCAAAATCAACGAAAAGCAGAGTGGCGGAGAGATGCGTGCACGTGCCTATCCAGTTGATGTATCCTCCACAGAATCGCTGAAGAATGTTGTTGTCGCGATTGAGAGTGAACTTGGGCCGATTGATATCGTCGTCGCAAATGCCGGTATTAATGAATATGTTTCGCTTAGCTCTTTTTCGGCGGAAGCGTATCTCTCGGTGATGAATGTCAATTATGGTGGATTGCTTCGGTGCATCGAGGCTGTTTTGCCTGGGATGCGGTCTCGAGGGCGGGGCAGAATTGCAGGGGTGGCCAGCATCGCAGGATTTAGAGGCTTACCAACCTCTGGTGCCTACGGTGCCTCAAAAGCTGCGATGATTCACTTTCTTGAGAGCATTCGGTTTCAGCTCGAACCTCTTGGTATCGGCGTGACCGTTATAAATCCAGGGTTCGTTAAGACCCCGATGACCGACACAAATGAATTTCATATGCCCTTTCTCATGAACTGTGAAGATGCGGTCGCCTGTATGGCGAATGGGCTTGAACGAGGTGCGAAGGAGATAACCTTTCCCTGGTTGTTTTCAAGAATTATTAAGGGTGGACGAGTTCTTCCCTTCTCGATCTATGAATGGATAGTGCGAAAAGTATGGTCACGGATGGAACACGGAAAAGAATAGCAGTTGTTGGTGCAGGCATCTCTGGAATCACCGCAGCATTTCTACTCTCTGAACAACACGATGTAGTCCTGTTCGAACGCAAGAGCGCGATCGGAGGACATACAAATACAATCGTTGTGGCGGATGGGCCAGATGCGGGCACGCCGGTTGATACCGGCTTTATCGTCTGTAATCCTGTAAATTATACCCATTTTTATCAATTTCTCGATCTTCTCGGTGTTCCTCGCCGGAATGCTGAGATGACTTTCGGGTGTTATATCGAGGCAACAGGTCTGCATTATCGCGGCCCCGATCTTAAAGATATCTTGCGCGCTCCCCGTAATTTTCTCTCGCCCTCTTTTTGCAAGATGCTCCTTGAGCAGCGGCGATTTAATCGTTGTGCTCTTTCTGATCTCTCCAGAGGGACTCTCGGAGAGCAGACGCTCGGCGATTATGTGAGGTCGCTCGGGTTGAGTCACTTTTTCGTTACTCATTACCTTGTTCCTCTTGCCGCATCAATATGGTCAAGCCCTGATGCGAATATCCTCGCGTTTCCTGCGGTTACCTTTCTAACCTTTTTCCGTAATCACGGGATGCTCGAGCTCCATAAACGCCCTCAGTGGCAAACAGTGGTCGGCGGGAGCCACGCTTATTTGCGCGCTTTTGAGCGGTGTTTTCGGGGAACCATCCGTACGGATGCGTTGATTGAGAGAATTGAGCGAAGAGACGCAGCCGACTCAGAGCAGAGGGCAGGGGGGGCAGTAACTCTTTTTATTCGTGGTGAGCCGGAGGAGTTTGATAGCGTAATACTTGCGTGTCACGCCGATGAGGCGCTAGCGCTCCTGGCAGAGCCATCGCAAATCGAACAGGAAGCTCTCGGTAGTTGGCGGTATCACCGTAACCGTACCATCCTCCACACCGATACATCATTGATGCCGCCGCGTCGCCATCTCTGGGCATCGTGGAATTACATCCTACGAGGACCCGCACAGTCCAATCAAGAAGCTTTTCCTGAAGCTCCCGTTTCTATCACCTATTCGATGAATAGACTTCAGGGTTTACGAACCCGTCACGAATACCTAGTTACCCTCAATCCATCGCAAGAGCCTCGTCCTGATACAGTTGTGTACGAAACCTTTTACACTCACCCTGAATACACCTCTCGGTCGGTTGCAAGTCAAAACACAATTCAATCAATTCAGGGGCAAAGAAATACCTATTTTTGCGGCGCTCACCTTGGGTATGGATTCCACGAGGATGGTGTTGTGTCAGCACTAGCTGTCGCCCGACACTGGGGTATTAATCGGTTCAACGTTCCATCCTCCCGAGTATCCTGAGTGTAGTAAAGTACTAAATGGAAACCTACTCTCAATCGTTAGTGCCGGATGCTTCGTTGATTGCTGGTCATTCCATCCTTCGGGGCTCAGTGTGGCATCACCGTCATCGGGAGATGAATCATTCATTCTCTTATCCCATTCTGATGCTCGCGCTCGATCTCGATATGGCTCTGCCGAGCTTTATGCCCCTTTTTCGGGTTGATAAACTTGCTATTCTCTCTCTGCGCACGAGAGACTTTCTCTTAGAACGAGATTCATCTACTGCAGATGTTAATAAACCTATTCGTCAACGGCTCTCCTCCTTAGTTGCGGCTCACGAGGGTTTAATCGATATAACCATTAATCCTCCCGATACTGTCCTTCTTCTAACGACCCCCCGTTTTTTTGGATACGCATTTAATCCAGTCAATTTTTATCTCTGTAGTTGGGGTGGCATCACGGAGCAGCTTGTCTGCGAGGTACATAATACTTTTGGTCAGACGCACCGATACGTGGCACAGAGACTCTCTCAAAAGGGCTCTCAAGGAGAGGCGATATTTGAATTTCCCAAGCAGTTCTGCGTATCCCCGTTTCTCGATCGCTCCGGAAGTTATCGGGTTACTGTATCCACGAATCGGCCACAAACTTTGTCCGCATACAAGCCTGAGGCTCCTCACCTCTCCGTGAAGGTCGAACTTTTTCATGGAGAAACCTGCTCATTTGTTGCGGGTATCTCTGGGGCACTTACTCCGCTCACTTCCGTATCGCTTCTTCGAGCTCTTCTTGCTGTGCCCTCGAGTGGATGGCTCACCATGACACGGATATCTCTTCAGGCTCTCGCTCTGATTCGTCGTCGGGTTACTCCATATCCTCTTTTACCTCTCAAAAAACCATCCTACACCCCTCGTTCCCGCTCGCGCATTGAACAGCTTAGATTGCGGGTGCTTTCTGCTATAACGAGGGGAGCTTTCTCTGAAAAAGCGAAATCCGATGACCTTTAAGTAACTTAAAGTGCGTATCAGCGTATAAAAAAAGCGGCTAAAAAGCCGCTTTTTTTGTGCAGAAGCACCGGATTCTGTAATCCCCTTTTTCAAGGGGATCTGGACGTCTTAATAACGTCCGCCGCGTCCGCCGTTGCCGCCGCCGCCGTAGCCGCCGCCACTACCTGGGCGACGAGGGCCATCGGAACGACCGCCGCCGTAACCGCCGCCGCCACCGGAGCGATATCCGCCTCGGCTTCCACCTGAAGGACGGCTGTCGCCGAACTCACGCTTTGGTCGGGCTTCGTTCACCTTGATCTGGCTGCCACCGAAATCAGTTCCATCGAGGGAGCTGACGGCATCTTCTGCCTTATCATCATCGAGCTCGACAAATCCGAAACCACGTGATTCACCGGTATCACGATCGCGGATAACGGTGCACGAACCGATCGGACCGTACTCTTCAAACAGCTGACGAAGGTCGGCGTCGGTTATGGAGAAATCTAATCCCCCTACATACAATTTTTTCATACTAAAGGCCTCAATGAGACTACATGACGATATGTCGATACACTAACGATTGGCTTTCCGAATACTGAGGCCTAAAAACTCGACTGGCGTTATCTGAACGGACGAGTTCACCGAGCAGCAGTAAACTATCTTCATTATACACATCTTGACAGATATCTTCAACTGCGATTAGGGGAGGGGATGGGTAGCGACCTTTTCAAGTTTTGCCTATACTCCGAAAAAACCGCCTAGTTGCGAGGCTGCTTAAGGGCCGTAACCTCCCGTCCGAACATAATTAAGACCATTTCTGCTTCATCAAAAAGAAGGCAATTCAATGAGTTATCAGAATAATTCCTCCTCCACTGCTACCGAGCTCTATCAGAAGGAGTCATCAAGTTTGGAGACTGTGCCATCGCAATCCGCAGAATCGGCCCGGACCGAATCTTTCACTCCCTACCATGAGATTGAGGCTCTGGCTCGCCAAGGGATCGACCTTCTCGGTGAAGCCTTCATGGATGGTCGATGGTCTACGCCTCATCTCGATGAAACGATGGCGACTCTTTTTTTAACACCAGTGGTTCCCGGAACTGAGCTGCCTTTGAAGCAGAGACTTGCGCGGCACGCGAGGCTCCTCCGCTATCTAGCCGTTGCCCGTCTTTCGAATCTTCAAGCGGGTTCACGTAGTCTTCATGTTGCACATCGTCACTACGATCTTGGAAACGATCTTTTCGAGGCGATGCTCGATCGCTCAATGACCTATACAAGTGGTGTATGGCGAGGAGCTAAAAACCTAGAAGAGGCACAACGTGCAAAGCTTGAACTACTCTGCCAGAAGCTCGAACTTAAACCTGGCATGACGGTGCTTGATATTGGTTGCGGATGGGGGAATTTTGCTGAATATGCCGCGAGAGAATATGGAGTTGTAGTTACGGGTGTAACGATATCGCGAGAGCAGGCGGGCTATGCGCGTACGCGGTGCGCGGATCTTCCAGTAACTATACTTGAGAAAGATTATAAAAAGCTCTCTCCTTCTACTACAGGAACTTTTGATCGGGTTGTTTCGATTGAAATGATTGAGGCAGTAGGTCGAAAAAATCTCGGAACATTTTTTAGCATCGTCCATCGGTCGTTAAAGCCAGATGGGATCTTTGCGCTTCAGGCGATTTCAGCAGAGACAGTTACTCGTTATTCTTCTGCGCGTCTTAATGAATTTTTGCTCTGGATTTTGAGGTACATTTTTCCAAATGGTTACCTGCCGACTTTGCCAGAGCTTGTTACACCTGCACGATCTCTGTTCGTGCTTGAGAATCTCGATAATCTCGGAAACAGCTACGAGAAAACCCTTCTTGCGTGGGAGAAAAATATCGGCGAAAAGTGGCCAGAATTATCGAATCGATATGACGATCGGTTTCAGAAGATGTGGCGGTTTTATCTTCTCACCTGCGCTGCGCTCTTTCGCATTCGAATGACTAATGTGTACCAAATAGTTTATCGAAAGAGCACACTTGAGGGATAAAAGAGAGTTTAGTTCAAAGCTCTCGCAGCATCTCCTGTGCTATAGACCTTCCGTATTGCACAGCGTAATTGGTGCCTCGATCTTCTGGATATATCTGAGCCATCGTTGATAGCCATACTCCCGCAACGGGGGTACGGCTCGCGGGTATTAATGATGAATAGTGCTTAACTACAACTGGCTGGCTGTACGAGGCTCTCCACACCGAATATCCAATAATCCAGTCGGGAGAAAACGCCGGAAAGAGTCGTTGAATGTGGGGAATTGTATACTGGAGAAGTTCCTCATCATTCATCAAAAAAAGTTGATCTTTCGTTGGTAAGTATTTGGAAAGATAGGCGATATGCTCTCCTCCATAATTGGCGGAATCATCAAAATTTGTGTGTTCGATAACTCCAACAAATGGGAAAGCAGGATCGGCAACATTAAGCCAATAGGTCGATGAAAGGCTGCGCCGCAGTCGCAAAACAAGACAAACGTTACCAAGGAACGGAATCTTCCTACACGTTTTTCGATAATGGTCGGGGAGTTGTGGAGTGATATCGAGAAATGTCGGAAGAGGAGTTGTTACTAAAACTGCATCGTAGTGAGATTTATTTTCGCCTGAATAAAGGGTGATTCCGCCCTCTTCGGGTCGTTCAATCTTCGTGATAGGTGTTGAGCAGTTAATAGTGACATTGAGGCTACGAAGAGTCGCTTCGATTTTGCCTAATGCGGCCCGAAAACCTCCGCGCAAATAATAGAGGGTTTCTTTTGCACCTTTACCGCGGCTACCTCCACGAAGTTTCATTTTATTCCAAAACCAAACCGCTGCGACGTCGCGCCATACCGCACCGAACTTTCCCTGTAGAAGGGGTTGCCATATCACTTCAAAGCTACGTCGCCCGGCTAATCGCCGAATCCATTCCTCGGCGCTCTGAGATTCTAATTCGCGCCAATCTTTGACTCGTCGCGCCGCAAGTACCATCAATCCTGTTCGGATCCGATCGATAAACGGAAGAGGGGAGAACGAAAGGAGATCAAACGGGCTCGAAAGTCGAAATAGTGAGTTAGCGTAGTAGAGGCCGGTATTAGATTCTTTTTCCTGAATAAGATCGCCAGCTCCTATTTCGCGCAACCAATCCATAATCGCGCGATCGCTGGAAAACCAGTGATGATAAAACTTCTCAAGCCATACCCCGGGCGAAAGCTCAAAGCTCCCTGCAAGGCCTCCTAGCGATGATTCAGATTCAAATACGGTGACCTCTGCGCCACCTTTGGCCAGATCATATGCTGCTGCAAGGGCTCCGTAACCACCACCGACAATCGCAACCTTTTTCTTCATATTTCCTCTCTGTGATGAGTAACTAGCTCATCATCAACAATATAGAGTGGTCGATTTTGGCCCTGCTCAAATATGCGACCGATATACTCCCCGACGATACCTAGCACAACAAGCTGAACACCACCGAGAAGTAAAATTGAAGCCATTATCGAGGTGTAACCGGGGAAATTGATACCACACAATTTGAGAATAATAACCACTACGATGTAAAGAAACGCAAATCCAGATACCGCAAGTCCCAGATAAGAGGCGAGTCGCAACGGTTGTGTGGAAAATGAAGTGATGGCATCGAACGCGAGCTTGAGTGATTTACGGAATGGGTATTTTGTTTCGCCCGCAAATCGCTGAGGGCGATCATAAACCAGCGGTGCCTGTCGATATCCAATCCACGATACCATCCCACGAACGAATCGATGGCGCTCGCGCAACTCAAGCAACGTTTTAAGCGCTCGCCGACTTATGAGACGAAAATCGCCCGTATCTGCTGGTATAGAAACGCCAGCAACGCGGCTTAGGAAGCGATAAAAAGCATAGGCAAAAAAACGTTTAGCGGGCGATTCTCCCTCTCGGCGACGACGCACGCCGTATACGACATCGTATCCCTCTCTCATTTTTTCAAGCATCGGCATCAGGAGTTCGGGAGGATCTTGAAGATCTGCATCAATAATCATCACCACATCGCCATGACTGCGATCGAGTCCACAGGTAAGAGCGAGTTGATGTCCGAAATTGCGGGAGAGCTTTACTGCGCGAATTCGTTTGTCACGCTCGGTTAGAGATTGCAGCATTGGCCAGGTTTTATCGCGGCTGCCGTCATCGACGAGGATAATCTCGACTGTTGGTATCCCGCTGCGATCGATCACTTCACAAAGTCGCCGATAGAGCTCTTCGAGGACCTCTTCTTCGTTGTAACACGGGCATACGATTGAGAGGCTTTTTGGTTCGGGAATCATGGGCAGAATAGCGAATATAAGGGAACACTCTCCGACCTATATTTGGAGTCGAAGAGTGAAGATGGATAGTTCGGATTTTATATTATCGGTTTGCTCCTAAAATAAGGCTCTCTGTATCAGCCGATCCGTTGCGATTCCCAGCTTCATCGATGACCTGGAGGGTAATAGATATCCGCTGGCGAATTCGGCGATTCACGGAGAACGCACCGTACCAAATTCCGGAGGAAATAAGACGGGTTGGAACATGCATCGATCCGATGATTGCCCTTCCACTCCTCGTGGAAGATCGGTCAACAAAAGCTGTTACCCGTTTTATATTTCCGCTGTCATCATCAGCTGATGAGATAAACGAACATCTCCGTCCGCTACAAGTGAGCTGCAGAATCGATCCACTTGGTGGGGTCAGATCGGGTATCGCGGTCGGTTCTGCGCTTGGGGTGGCGGTTGGAGTAGGGGTAGGGGTTTGAGTTGGAGTAGGTCGCAGAATCCCAATCTCGGCAGAGTATGTTTCAATAGTTCCTCCTGAATTGCCCGCAACAACAACGCACCCAATCGAGCTATCAGGTTCTTTGATTGTGTAGGTTGGATTTTGTTGGCCGAAGATTGTTCCGAATTGATTACGCCAACGATATTCAATCGATGTTGGTTGATCCCCCTCGTAGGTCCCGAGCTGGCACGTCACGGTGTCGCCGACGGATGGAAAAGTGCCTCCGGAGAAGGTGACTGTTGGAGATGTAAGCTCAATAGGTTGTGCCACCGGAAACGAAGTTGCAAAGGAAAGGTTCGCGCTAACTTCGCTATAAACACCACGGGTAAGAGATGACCCACACTCTACGCCCCAACTAACTACTCCGACCTGAACTTTATTGCCAAGTCCATCATCAACGATAAGTGGGCCTCCCGAATCGCCGTAGCAAGCATCAACTCCGTCCGCGGCCCCAGCGCTTGACGCTTTTTGGCCCGCACACATCATCGTTTCTCCTCTAAAATATCTACCTAATTCATTGGAACAGGTCTGATCTGAGGCAATTGGAACGGTTCCCTGATTGAGCTTGAATGGGTATAGGTAAATACCTGAGTCGGTAAGCTTCTTGGAAGCTCCCCACCCGACCACTGTTCCTAAGGTATTTTCGGGATACAAAGCAGTCCCTGAGGCTGCGGGGAGGTTTACAGCTGTTACTGAGGAGGCATTTCTTAGTTTCAGTATCGCTAGATCATTTTCTAGAGTGGAAGCATTATAGAGGGGATGGCGGGTAACACCGATAATCTGCTCTGTTCCAGATAATGGGGCGAATGAGAGATCCGTCCCCCCAATTTGGACGAGAATCTGACTAGGTTCAACCGTACCGCCGAAAAAATTAGTAACACAATGGGCCGCTGTCAAAACATGTCGTGGGCCTATCAATGTCCCTGCACAAAACTGCCCATCTGCTGAGGTTGAAGCTGAGCTATCTATTAGTGCGACCATAAACGGCCATGCACCAGGAGCTGCTTCAACACCACCTATCACTCGGGAAGTTATGCGGCTATCTGCCTTGGCGGTAGAAAAGTCCGAAAATACCGATATACAGAGAGATAGGCCTGCTATTAATGATTTTCGAAGCTGTAGCTCTATTCTTCGGCTTTTTAGTTTTTTATTATACACCATAGTTTTCTCCCTCAACACCGCCACATTTCTACAAATTGCCCCGAGCGTTTTGCTCTCGCTCAATTGCCTCAAAAAGTGCTTTAAAGTTTCCCTTTCCGAACCCCTTGGAGCCTTCCCTTTGGATAATCTCGAAGAAAATAGTAGGGCGATCATGGAGAGTTTTGGTGAATATCTGGAGAAGATATCCCTCATCATCACGATCTACGAGAATGCCCAAGCTAGCAATTTGTTTCAGATCTTCCTTTATTGATCCAACTCGCTCAGGAACCTCGTCATAGTAAGTCGCAGGAACTCGAAGAAATCGCACCCCACGCTCTCGCAGTCGCTCAACACAGCCGAGAATATCATCAGTTTGAAATGCAATATGTTGGACTCCTGGACCACCGTTGTAATCAAGATACTCCTCTATTTGTGATTTGCGACGGCCATGCGCAGGCTCATTGATGGGCATTTTGATTTTACCTTGACCACCCCACATCACCTTTGACATGAGCGCCGAGTACTCAGTAGAGATATCAGAATCAGTAAAGTGCGTTAACTGCGAAAAGCCTAGAACCTTTTCATAAAAATGGACCCACTCTTCCATTTTACCTAGTTCAACATTACCGACAACATGATCGATCCTGCGAATACCTGCTTCGGGGACATCTTTGACATTAGGAAAAACATCCAAAAAAGCGACAAATCCGGGCCAAAAAGAGCCTTTATACGATGAACGTTCAACAAAAGAATGAATGGTGTCACCGTATGTGTGAATTGCCGCACGCTTTACACTCCCGTTTTCATCTGACCAGATGGTGGGAGCCTCTGCACTTAGAGCACCTCGAGCAATCGCGGCGTAGTACGCTGCCTCACAATCGGGAACTCTATAAGCAACGTCCCGAACCGCCATTCCGTGCGTTAGGACAAAGTGCGCAATAGGACTCGATGAGTGGAGGTACGAAGTGCAGACAAGAAATACTGAACCTTGTTGGAGAACATAGCTTACCGAGTCTCGACAACCGGTCTCTGGCCCTTTATAAGCAACGGGGCGAAATCCAAAACCGTGCGAGAGCATAAAGGTGAGCTGCTTTGCTGATTCGCACCAAATCTCAATACAATCAAAATCCTCCAGTGCTACATCCTGATTCGAAGAGTGGGGGAGAAGGTTCTGGGGAATAAGGGATTTTTGCGAAACTACCGGTCGTGGTATCGGCATGAAGGAAACTCCTTTTAAAAAGCGGGTGACATTATTAAGGAGCCACCAATAATCGTATAAGGGATGGTTTACCCTTGCTTCTGATATATCGAAAAAGTGTGAGAAGAATTGATTCTTGAGAGGAAAAAAACTACCGACTTCGGCCAGAAATAATCAGATCTCCCTTTTTGGCATCAAGCTGAACTTGCTCTCCCAAAGGAACCGCCGCATTAAAGGGAATATGCCCTACCGGGAACCCGAGAACAACTGGAATCTTTAAGCCATACAACCGCTCGCGAAACACGCTGCGCCACGATGGTGAGACTTGACCATCATCGGTAGAAGCGGGATCGCATCCCGAACAGATTCCTACCGCAATTCCACGAACTCCCTTTAATGCACCACTTAAAATTAAATGAGTCAGCATTCTGTCGATTCGGTAGGGCGCCTCTCCGACCTCCTCGAGCAACAATATGCCGTTACGAAGCGGTGGGAACCACGGAGTCCCGAGTAAAGTCGACAAAAGGGTAAGATTTCCGCCCCAGATACGTCCGGTTGCAGAACCTGAACGAACAATCTCGATTGTATTATTTGACTCTGTGTACTGCTCAAGAATTGAGCGTTCGCGGTGGGGCTCATGAAGAGCGGCCTGGAGGTGGTATTGTGAAAAGGGTGAAACGTTGCTGTCTGCCCTCAATGAGGCCGCCATAGGACCATGAATTGCCCAACCGCCGTGACGAGCAACTGCAAGAAGCAATGCGGTAATATCGCTAAATCCTATGAGAGGTTTTCTCGAATTGGCTATCTCTTTTATGTCAATCTGCGTGATTATTCGCTGTGAGCCATATCCGCCGCGAACACAGATTACTCCATCGACTCCTTTCAGCCGGAAAGCCGATGCAAGATCTCGAGATCGAACCGCATCAGAGCCCGCTAAAAAGCCATGCCGCGCCTCGGATGCGGCGCTCCGACTAACGCGATATCCAAGTGATCGCAGATAATCTGAGGACTCTCCAACCACTCCCTCAATCCGAGGAGGACTCGCGGGAGAGACTAAGCGAAGGTGAGCATCTCGTTTCAGGGGTGCGCCGATCATCTCATTTTCCTCAAGATTCTACCCACGCCCTTCTTATCACCTAAACCGAATCGCGAGCGAGTTCGTTTAGTGTATCGTTGAGTGCTTCAATAAGAGTTGTTAACACGGTGCCGCGATGGAGCGCGCTCATGAACCAAGCCTCAAATGCCGAGGGGGGTAGGTACACGCCACGCTTCAACATACCTCGGAAAAACGCCGCATAGCGACGAGCATCGCTCCGCTGCGCATCCTCATACGACTCAATCGGAGCATTATGAAAAAAGATTCCGAGCATCGAGCCGATCGCAGCCGTTGTCATCGGTAATCCAAGCTCGTCAGCGCGACTCTTTGCAGCAGCTGCAATTGTTCGAGCAGCCTCGGCAGCATGAAGGAAATTTTCATCTTCACGCCATAACGACAACGTTGCTTGTCCTGCGGCCATCGCGAGCGGATTTCCTGAAAGAGTTCCTGCCTGGTAGACCGGGCCAAGAGGAGCGACCATCTCCATAATGTCCGCACGTCCGCCGTAAGCTCCGACGGGGAGACCTCCTCCGATAACCTTACCAAACATCGAGAGATCCGGTTGCACTCCAAAATGTATCTGTGCAGCCGAAGGATGGACACGAAATCCGGTCATCACCTCATCAAAGATCAGGAGAACTCCATAATCGTTCGTCAAATCTCGAAGATTTCGTAAAAAATTCGGGTGAGGGGGGATAAATCCAGCATTTCCAAGCACCGGTTCAACGATAACTGCAGCGATATCTGGTCCGTGAAGATCGAGACACCGCACCACAGAGGCGAGATCGTTATATCGCGCCAACAAAGTATGGGCTGTTGTATCAGCCGTCACACCCGCTGAATCGGGAAGGCCTAGCGTGGCAACGCCACTTCCTGCCTGAGCAAGAAGCGCATCGATATGTCCGTGATAGCACCCTGTAAACTTAATTATCTTGCGCCGCCCTGTAAATGCGCGTGCAAGCCGGATAACACTCATTCCAGCCTCGGTTCCTGAATTAACGAACCGGAGCATCTCTAGGCTCGGAATAGACTCCTTTAGCATCGATCCAAGTGCCAATTCACCTTCGTGACAAGCACCAAAACTAGTACCTTTTTTGGCCTGTTCTGCGATCGCTGCTGAAACGACCGGATGAGCGTGGCCCATCACAAGCGGACCCCAACTTAACACACAATCGATATAACGATTTCCCTCAACATCAAAAAGATAGGGCCCTTCACCTCGAGCGACAAAAAATGGCTCTCCGCCGACGCTACGAAATGCTCTGACGGGAGAGTTCACACCGCCCGGAAAGATTTCCTTTGCACGATTAAAAAGATCTTGAGAGCTAACTCTTTCACCGTTATTCACCACAACTGCCTCCTCACTGCAATCAAAACTGCAAATCTAAAATAGATATCCAAACTACATATCGCCCCGTAACGAGACATCTAAACCTTTTCAGTTTTTCAATCTTTTGGAACGTCAACTTCAGTCAGCTTTAAAAAGGGAAAGATACCTCTTAGGTTTTCACCGTAATCGCGCTATTCCGGAGATCCCAAAAAATCCTTTCGCAACGGATCGCATCCGAGAGAAACCTCTTTTCCGTCGTAGATGCCATCTCCGTCACTATCTGCTGCACGGGGATCTGTCCCGAGTGCAAACTCTAACCAGTCAGCGACTCCATCAGCATCAGCATCATCTCCATCAACTGGAAGTCCGCGAATCACCTTCACCTCATCACTCAGACAAAATCCTCCTCGACTATTTGGGAGGCTCTTCGGGTCTACTGGCGATGAAGCTGACCAAACTTCAGCACCATCGGCACATCCATCTCCATCAGAATCGGCCTCCGCTGGATTTGTGCCGTAACGCATCTCATCGCCCTGAGCTAAACCATCCCCATCATCATCGATGCCCTTGAGTCTCTCCTGAAGAAGTGACGCGCACGATGAAGCAGGGGAGCGGCCGCTGTTTTGAGGATCTGAACCTAGCTCTGCTTCCATCTCATCAGTAAAACCATCACCATCTGAATCTG
>Ga0209598_10000169_pt1 | contig 51486 bp, 47 predicted proteins | sample M_140807_EF_Meta_FD_187317 | JGI IMG/M metagenome (GOLD analysis project Ga0209598, IMG submission 187317) | Freshwater microbial communities from Lake Montjoie, Canada to study carbon cycling - M_140807_EF_MetaG (SPAdes) (version 2) | ecosystem: Environmental > Aquatic > Freshwater > Lake... | reverse complement strand
GGACCGATGACGGTGAGATCATGGGCCTGCAGCACCGCTCGCGGCCGATCCACGGGGTGCAGTTCCATCCTGAGTCCATCGCCACGGAGGGTGGGCACAAGCTGCTCGGGAACTTCCTTGAACTGGCTGCGCGGGCCCGTGTCTGAAGCCTTCCGCCCCCTGCTGGGCCGACTTGCAGCCGGCGAGGTCATGGACGCTGCGGAGGCCGAGGCCTTCTTTTCCGCCTGCCTGCGTGGGGAACCCAGCCCGGCCCAGGTCGGCGCGGCCCTGACCGCCCTGCGCATGCGCGGCGAGACCCCCGGGGAAATCACGGCCGGTGCCCGGGCCATGCGGTCCGCCGCCGTCCGGCTGGAAGTCCCTTTTCCCACCCTCGACGTCTGCGGGACTGGCGGCGACGGCCTGCACACCCTGAACGTCTCCACGGCGGTGGCCTTCGTGGCCGCCGGCGGTGGTCTGAAGGTGGCCAAGCACGGTAACCGCGCCCTGTCCTCAAAGTCGGGGACCGCCGATGTCCTGGCTGCCCTCGGGGTCAATATCGAGGCCCATGCCGAGCGCCAGCTCCGGGCGCTTGAGACCGCAGGCGTCTGCTTTCTGTTCGCCCAGGCCCACCATGGCGCCATGCGGCACGTCTCTCCCATCCGCGCAGAGCTCGGTTTCCGGACCCTGTTCAACCTGCTGGGGCCCCTGACCAATCCTGCGGGCGCCTCCCGTCAGGTGCTGGGGGTCTTTGACCTGAAGTGGCTGGAGCCCGTGGCAGAGGTCCTGCGCGACCTCGGCTCCGAGCGCGCCTGGGTGGTGCATGGCCAGGGCATGGACGAACTGACCACCACCGGGGACACCGACGTGGTCGAGCTGCGGGATGGGGCCCTGCACCGTTTCACCGTCCGCCCCTCGGAGGCCGGGATCCCGGAGGGTCGCCTGGAGGACCTGGTTGGCGGGGACCCAGAGCACAACGCCCAGGCCCTGCGTGCGGTGCTGTCCGGGACGCCGGGACCCTACCGACACATTGTCCTGCTGAACGCTGCCGCCGCCTTCCTGGTGGCCGACCGGGTCCGGTCCCTGGCCGAGGGCGTCAGCCTGGCTGGCCAGGTGATCGACGACGGCCGGGCCCTTGCGGCGCTGGACGCCCTGGTGCGGATTTCCAACGGCCAATGACCGACATCCTCGCCCAGATCGCCGAGTACAAACGTGCCGACGTCGCCGGACGCAAGGCCCGGCGTGCGCAATCGGAGGTGGAGGCTGCCGCCGCCACCGCCACGGCACCGCGCGGCTTTGCCACCGCACTGACCGCCGCCGCACGCCCCGGCCGCCTGGCCCTGATCGCCGAGATCAAGAAGGCTTCACCCTCCAAGGGCCTGATCCGGGAGGACTTCGATCCCCCGACCCTCGCCCAGGCCTATGCCGCGGGCGGTGCCGCCTGCCTGTCGGTGCTGACGGATGGTCCCAGCTTCCAGGGCGATGACGCCTATCTTGTGGCCGCCCGCGCGGCGACCTCCCTGCCCTGCCTGCGCAAGGACTTCCTGGTCGATCCCTGGCAGGTCGCCGAATCGAGGGCCCTCGGCGCGGACGCCATCCTCGTGATTCTCGCCATGGTCGATGACGGCCTGGCCGGCGAGCTCATGGCGGAAGCCGCCCGGCTGGGCATGGACGCCCTGGTCGAGGTGCACGACGCGGCCGAGATGCGCCGGGCGGGCATCCTGGGGGCCCGGCTGATCGGGGTGAACAACCGCGACCTTCGCAGCTTCGTGACCGACCTGGCCGTCACAGAGAAGCTTTCCTCCCAGGTCCCTGAAAATGCTCAGCTTGTCACCGAAAGTGGTATCACAGCCCGAGCTGATGCTGAACGGCTCGCCCGCTCGGGAGCCATAGCCATGCTGGTGGGCGAGAGCCTTATGCGAAAGGCCGACGTGACCGCTGCCACCCGGGATCTGCTCGGAGCCTAGCCTGTCTGTCCCCAAGGCCCGCTTGACAAGTTTCGAGAACACCTAAAGAACATCCGCAGAAGTTGTTGCTTTGTTCCCTGGAGGGGGCTCCGGACATGCTGACGCGCAAACAGCACGAGTTGCTGATGTTTATCCACGAACGCATCAAGGAGACGGGCGTCTCCCCATCCTTCGACGAGATGAAGGATGCCCTTGATCTGGCGTCGAAGTCTGGGATCCATAGGCTGATCACGGCGCTGGAAGAGCGGGGCTTCCTACGCCGCCTGCCCCATAGGGCCCGGGCCCTGGAGGTCATCAAGCTCCCCCAGCAGGCCACCACCTCTGCGCCGCCCAAGGGCCGCGGCCCGGCCCGGCTTTCCGTGGTAGACCCCGGGGAGCCGCCAGCCTCGGCGCCCCTGGCCGCCAACGACACCCGGGAGCTCTCGGTGCTCGGCCGCATCGCCGCCGGCACGCCCATCGAGGCAATCCAGCAGGAACGCGACCGCATGCACGTGCCCGAGTCCATCCTCGGCGCTGGCGAGCACTTCGTGCTGGAGGTCCAGGGCGACTCCATGATCAACGCCGGCATATTGGACGGCGACAAGGTCGTCATCCGCCGGACCGACTCCGCCAACTCGGGGGACATCGTGGTGGCCCTGGTCATGGGCGAAGAGGCCACCCTGAAGCGCCTGCGCCGCAAGGGAGCTTCCATCGCCCTGGAAGCCGCAAACCCCGCCTATGAAACCCGCATCTTCGGGCCCGACCAGGTGGCGGTGCAGGGCAAGCTCGTGGGACTCATCCGCGCCTATCACTGAGCCGTTGACCAGGGCCGGTGCCCCCTCAGGGGCTGGGCCCAGAGCACCCGCCAGTCCCCTGCGGGATCCCGCCAGAGTTCGGCGGAACCGCCCCGCCTGAAGTCGTCCTCGTCGAGCACATAGGGGGCCGCGCAGGGACCCTCAGGCCTCGGTGCCCGCAGGATCACCATCTCGACTGTGGCGCAGGCGGCAGAAAACTCCTTTTCGACCTGGGCCGGACGCCGGCTCCAGATGACTGCAACCGGAAGGTCGCCGCTGTCAGACCTGCAGCCGTATGGGCTGCAGATGAAACCCTCGGGCGCCTTAGGCGTGTCCGCCTCCAGGGCGAGCCCCCGGCGCCGGGCCCAGACTTCGGCGCCGAAGCGCCGCACCTCTGGCCGAAGCGCCTGGGCCGAATCTCCCATCCGAATGGCTGCAGCGGAGGCATCCTGGGCGATCCAGAGGTCGGGCGGCGGAAGCCGCGGCGCCAGGTGGACAGCCAGGGCCAGGGGGAGACCCAGCCAGCGCAGGGGGCCGCTCACGAGACAGACCAAGAGGATCCCCAGGAAGGCTGCAGGAAGGGTCCAGGGCGGAGCGCTCGCGACAATGCGCTCGGCACCCGGAAGGCTGGCAAAGGTCGACGCCATAGCGTTCAGGGCATCGATACCGAACCCGGCGACGGCGAGCGGGAGGTCCCCCAGCCCCAGGGGCGTCAGCACCACCCCCACGGCGAGGGCCGGCATCAGCAGCAGGGTGGAGACCGGCTCGCTGAGCAGGTTCGCGGGAAGCCCGTAAACGGCCACGCGACTAAAGTGCTGCAGGGCGAAGGGGGCGGTCGCCAGCCCCGCCACCAGGGAGATCATCACCCCGGCCACGAAGGCGGAGCGGGCGCCCTGGAACAGGCGCACCAGCCAGGGCGTCGAGATTTCCCGGACCGGTCTTGGCATCGCCTCGACCAGGGCGACGAGAGCGGTGGTGGCGACAAAGGACATCTGGAAACCCGGCTGGGTGACGGCTTCGGGGCGGATCAGGAGCAGCAGGGTCGCGGCCAGGGCCAGGGTCCGCAGGCTGATGGCCCGGCGGTCGGCCAGGATGGCGGCGAAGGCGGCGACGGCGGTCACCGCCGACCTCACCGCCGGGTCCGGGGCACCGGAGAGGACCAGGTAGCTAAGCACGGCCAGGCCCCCGCCTGCGGCGGCCAGCTTGCGGCCAGACAGCCTGAGGGCCAAGGCGGGCATAAGGGCGACGGCCAGGCGAACCAGGGCGAAGACGAAGCCTCCGACAATGGCCATATGCAGCCCCGAGATGGAGATGATGTGGGCCAGCCCCGCCGCCCGCAAGGCTTCGACCTGGGCGGGCGGCACGAAGGCTTCGTGACCGGTGGTCATGGCCGCCGCCAGCCCCCCGCGGTCGGGTCCCAACTGGTCCACAAGGCGACGGGTCAGCGACCACCGGAAGGCGTTGACGCCGATCTGGAGCCTGAGGCCAGACGGCAGGTCTGCATCCCGCCGCTGTAGCTGCACAGGTTCACCAAGGGCCAGGCCAACGCCGCCGACGCCCCTGAAGTAGGCGTCCCGGGCAAAGTCATAGGCACCGGGAGCTGAGGGCGGAGGCGGTGGATTGAGCAGGGCGCTGACAGAAATACGGTCGCCGGGGGCTGGAGGCGGCGTGGACCCCCGGAGGGTCAAGCGCACCCGGACCGGCGTCGCCTCGGGCGACAGGCCCGAGATCGAGACCGGTGCCAACAGAATACGGGGGCCGCCCTGCCCCGGGCTGGCGACATCGACCACCACGGCCTCCACGCGTCGGACGCCGGCTGACGCTGGGGCGATCGGTGCCCGTACCACCTCGGTCCGGATGCAGACCGCGGCGAAGCCCGCGAGGCCACAGGCCAGCAGAAGGAGCGCCCCACCGCCCCGGCGATGTGTCGCAACGCCCAGGCCGGCCACCGTGAGGGCACTCGCCGCAAGGAGAGCTAAGGCCGCAGAGATCCAGGAAGGCTCCAGTGGAAGGGCGAAGTTCAGGGCAGATCCCAGTCCCAGGGCGACCGGGATCCAGAGGCCAAGGCGGCCGGCCTGCCGACCCGCCTGGGCGCCAAGCCAGGCCCCGAGCCGCAGGCCCCTAGGACCCCGGGAGGCGTGCATGCTAAGAGGCGGCCCGTCGCCCCGCACAGAGGCTTCAGTCATCGGTTCCGGAACTCCCATGAGCGAACGTCAGGTCGTCACGCGCATCGCGCCCTCGCCTACCGGGTCCATGCACATCGGGACGGCCCGTACCGCCCTGTTCAACTGGCTCTACGCCCGACGGACGGGTGGAAAGTACCTGCTGCGGATCGAGGACACCGACCGGGAGCGGTCCACGGAGGGGGCGGTAAAGGTAATCCTCGATGGCCTTTCCTGGCTGGGCCTGGAGCCGGACGAAGCTCCGGTCTTCCAGTTCACCCGGGCCGACCGTCACCGGGAAGTGGCGCTGGACCTCCTGGCCCGGGGTAGAGCCTACCGGGACTTCATGACCCCCGACGAACTGACCGAGGAGCGCGAGCGTGCCCGGGCTGAAGGCCGGGTCGTCCGCTCCCCCTGGCGCGACCCTGAGGGGCCTGTTGACGCCAGCCGGCCGCATGTGATCCGCCTGCGCGCGCCCCAGGAGGGAGCGACGCGCATCGACGACCAGGTCAAGGGCGAGGTGGTCTTCCAGAACGTCGACCTGGACGACCTGATCCTGCTGCGGACCGACGGGACCCCCACCTACAACCTGGCCGTCGTGGTCGATGACCACGACATGGGCGTGACCCACGTCATCCGGGGCGACGACCACCTGAACAACGCCGCCCGGCAGACGCATATCTATCAGGCCATGGGATGGGAAACGCCGGTCTGGGCTCATCTGCCCATGATCCACGGTCCAGACGGCAAGAAATTGTCCAAACGCCACGGTGCCCAGGCGGTGGGCGAATTTGACGACATGGGCTACCTGCCCGAGGCCCTGCGCAACTACCTGGCCAAGCTGGGCTGGGGGCATGGCGACGACGAGATCTTCTCGGACGCCGAGGCTGCGGCCTGGTTCGATATCCGCGACGTGGTCGGGGCCCCGGCCCGCCTGGACTGGGACAAGCTCAACCACCTGAACAACCATTACCTGCGGAAGGCCGAACCCGAGCGACTGGCCGGCCTGGTCAAGACGGTCCTGCAAAGCCGCGACTGGCCGGTCCATGACGGCGACACCGAAACCCTCCTGCGCACCCTGCCCCTGGTCCGGGAGGGCGCCCCGACGGTGCTGGACCTGGCAGATGCGGTGATTTTCGCCCTGCGGCGACGCCCCCTAGACCTGCCGGAGAAGGCGCGCGCCCTGCTCACGGACGAGACCCAGGCCCGGCTCGGACGCCTGTCGATAAGCCTGGAGGGATCGGAGTGGACCGTCCCCGCCCTGGAGGCGACGATCCGGGGCTTCGCCGAGACCGAGGGCGTCGGGATCGGCAAGTTCGGCCCCGCCCTTCGGGCCGTTCTGTCTGGCGGATCTCCGGCGCCGGACCTGGCGGGCACCCTGATTTCCATCGGGAAGGCCGAAAGCCTCGCCCGGATTCAGGATGCGCTTCCTAACTAAGCGTTAGTGGATATAAGGCTTTAAAAATGTGGTTTAACTTCTTCCGGAACGAGGGGATGTGATGGGGGATACGGCAAAAATCAGCGTCGAGGGCAAGACCGTCGAGCTCCCGGTCCTGCGGGGAACCGACGGACCGGCCGTGGTGGATATCCGCAAGCTCTATGCGGAAGCGGACGTCTTCACCTACGACCCCGGCTTCACATCCACCGCGTCCTGCGAAAGCAAGATCACCTTCATCGACGGCGACAAGGGGATCCTGCTTCACCGCGGCTACCCGATCGACCAGCTGGCCGAGAACTCGACCTTCCTGGAGGTCTGCTACCTCCTGCTGAATGGCGACCTGCCCAACGCCCAGGAGTTCGAGACCTTCCAGAACACGATCACGAACCACACCATGGTTCATGAGCAGTTTGATCGCTTCTTCCAGGGCTTCCGTCGGGATGCTCATCCGATGGCCATCATGGTCGGTGCCGTCGGCGCCCTGTCGGCCTTCTATTATGACAGCGCAAACATCGACGATCCGCAGCAGCGCATCATCTCGTCGCACCGGCTGATCGCCAAGATGCCGACCATCGCGGCCCGGGCATTCAAGTACTTCCAGGGCCAGCCCTTCGTCTATCCGCGCAACGATCTCTCCTACTCGGAGAACTTCCTGCGCATGTGCTTCTCGGTGCCCGCCGAGGACTGGAAGCCGAACCCAGTCCTGACCAAGGCCATGGATCGCATCTTCATCCTGCACGCGGACCATGAGCAAAACGCATCGACCTCCACCGTGCGCCTTGCCGGTTCGTCGGGGGCCAATCCCTTCGCCTGCATCGCGGCTGGCATCGCCTGCCTCTGGGGGCCCAGTCACGGCGGGGCCAACGAGGAAGCCCTGAACATGCTGGCGGAGATCGGGACGGTCGACCGCATCCCGGAATACGTCCAGGGCGTCAAGGACCGGAAGTACCGGCTGATGGGCTTCGGCCACCGGGTCTACAAGAACTACGACCCCCGCGCGAAGGTCATGCAGCAGACCTGCCACGAGGTCCTCGCCGAGGTGGGCCACCAGGACGACCCCCTGCTGAAGGTGGCGATGGAGCTCGAGAAGATCGCGCTCAACGACCCCTACTTCGTGGAACGCAAGCTCTACCCGAACGTCGACTTCTACTCGGGCATCACCCTGCGGGCCCTCGGCTTCCCGCCGGAAATGTTCACCGTCCTGTTCGCCCTGGCGCGGACGGTGGGCTGGATCTCCCAGTGGAAGGAAATGATCGAGGATCCGTCACAGAAAATCGGTCGTCCGCGCCAGATCTATACCGGCGCCCCGGCCCGGGATTATGTCCCCGTCGATAAGCGCGGCTGATCCCCTGACAGCACTTCCGAGACGACCCGCGCGGCGGCCTCCGAGGGATCGGGGCCGCCGCGTCCCATTGTGTCGAGGGCCTCGTCCTGCGCCGCCGCCTGGGCGCGTGCGAACCCGGGGTCTCGCAGGCGACGATCCAGCTCAGCGGCCAGCCTGGGGCCCGTACAATCGCCCTGGATAAGCTCCGGTGCCACGAAACGCCGGGCGGCGACGTTGAACAGGACCACCCAGGGCGTACGGATGATAAACCGGGCGAGGAAGTGGGTGACGGCCCCCAGGCGGTAGGCCACCACCATGGGAACCCCAGCCTGAGCGACCTCCAGGGTGACGGTCCCGGAACAGGCCAGGGCCAGGTCCGCCGCCTTCATGGCCTCGAGTTTCTCGGGTTCGCCCTCAATGACATGGACCCGGAAGGGCCACCCAGCCACGGCGGCGCGCACGGTGCCTGCGACCGCCTCAGCGACCGGCAGGACCACCTGCAGGGTGGGATGGTCGACCTTGAGCCTCCGGATCGCGTCCTCGAAGGGCGGCAGGAGTCTTTGGACCTCCCCAGGCCGGCTGCCTGGCAGGACAAGGAGGACAGGCGCGGTCGGGGCAATGCCATGGCGGGCCCGGAAGGCCGAAGGATCGCAGGTCGAAAAATCCATGTGGAGCGCAGGATTACCGACGAAGGTCGTGGGCAGACCCCAGGCTTCGAAATAGGGCGGCTCAAAGCTGTTGATCACCAGGAGGTGGTCGACGAGGCCCGCAAGGGACTTGGCGCGTCCGGGCCGGGTCGCCCAGACCTGGGGGGCCACGTACTTTACCAGCCTGGCCTGGGGGGCCTGTTTGCGAATGGCCCGGGCGGCCAGCCAGCTGAAGCCCCAGGAGTCGATCAGGACCACCAGGTCGGCCCGCTCCCGGACCACCGCCTCTGCCACGTCCTGCGCACGGCGATGCACCCGGGGCATGGCCAGGAGACCCTCGAGCAGGCCGAAGACCGAAATCTCAGACATATCGAACAGGCTGGGGATCCCCGCCTCAGCCATGCGGGGGCCCCCCACGCCCACGAGGCGGAGGCTGGAGCCGAGCCGGGCCCGGAGCGCAAGGGCCAGGCCCGCGCCCCGGTCATCCCCGGAGGGCTCGCCGGCGACGAGCATGACGGTGGCTGGCGGGGCGGTCACGATACCTCAACGCCAACGACGAAGAGGCCAAGCGCGTCCGCCAGGGCGATAACCGCCTCGCGTTCGAGCACCAGGGTCCGGCCCGCCTCCCCGCCAATGCCCGCCAGGCCCGCACGCGCGGCACCCCGGACCGTAGCGGGCCCCAGGGTCGGGAGATCTACCCGGGTCTCCTGGATCGGCTTGGGCGCCTTGGCGAGAACGCCCCTGCGGGCACCCTCCCGGCCCCGGAGGGCCGGCGCCACCTCGTCCGCAACCCGCCGCAGCATGGCGTCTGTGCCTTCCTGGGCCTCGACGGCAAGGACCAGGCCGTCGCAGACCACCGCCCCCTGCCCGATGTCGAGCTCCCCGATCCGCCGGGCAATCTCAAAGGCCCGCTGAAGGTCAGCCTGATGGGCGGCGTCAGGACGCCAGCGACCCAGGGGACCTGCGCCGAGGAGCAGGTCGCTACGGGCCTCATGGGCACCCTCGATGGCGAAACCTTCCTTGCGGAACGCCTCCAGGATGGCTCTCAAGAGGGCGTCGTCTCCCTTCCGCGCTTCCAGGATCAGGCGCGGCAGCATGGTCACGCCCCGCAGATCGGGCTTGAGGGCGGAAAAGTCGGGGCGGGCGACATTCCCGGCCAGGCAGACAGAGTCGCATTCGGCCTGCTTGAGGACCCGGATACAGCGCCCAATTTCTGCCAGTCCCACCTCGGCCCCGGGGAAGGCCTCCATGGCGGCATCGGCGAAGCCTCGCAGGCGCACCACAAAGAGGGGCCGGCCGGCCTCCTGGCAGTGACGGGCGATCTGCAGGGGCAGGTCACCCCCGCCCGCGATGAGGCCCAGGCGTCCCGGCACCTCGACTAGTCCTCCCGGGCGGGAAGGCAGATGGGACGATTGGCCTCATCGGCTCGGATGAAGTCGATCACCTCCATCACGGGGGCGCTGTGTCCGTAGAGGGTGAGGGCATCCTCGATCCGCTCCTGGAAGCTGCCTTCCCGGGCGAAGAGGAGCCGGTAGGCGGCCCGCAGGTGACCGATGGTCTCGCGGCTGAAGTCCCGGCGCCTCAGCCCGACCAGGTTAAGACCCTCGAGGTGGGCGTGGTTACCCCAGACCAGGCCATAGGGGATGACGTCCTTGGTCACGGCCGCGAGGCCGCCAATGAAGGCGAAGCGGCCCACCCGGCAGTGCTGGTGAACGGCGGCGAGACCCGACACCATGACGTGGTCGCCGATCTCCACATGCCCTCCCAGGGTGGCGGAGTGGGCCAGGATGACATTGTCGCCGACCTTGCAATCATGCCCCACATGGCTGGTCGCCATGAACATGCCGTCATGACCGACCTGGGTGACCCCACCGCCATTGGCCGTGCCAATGTGCATGGTCACGTGCTCCCACATCTGGTTCCGGTCGCCGATCACCAGCTCGGTCGGCTCGCCCCGGTAACCCGTGTGGTGGGGTGGACCGCCCAGGTTCGAAAAGTTCCGCACCAGGCAGTCGGCGCCGATGGTCGTGTGGTTCTCGATGACCACATGGGCGAGAACCCGGGTCCGGGCGCCGATACGGGCGTGCTCGCCGATCAGGCTGAACGGCCCGACGCTGACCCCCTCGTCCAGCTGGGCGCCGGGCGCGACAATGGCGGTCGGGTGAATATCCACGGTCATTGAGGCGTCTCCACCAGCATGGCGGCGAATTCCGCCTCGGCGGCGACCTTGTCGCCAACCATGGCGCGCCCCTCGAACTTGAAGAGCCCGCCCCGGGCCCTGGCGACCCGCACATTGAGTTTCAGGAGGTCGCCTGGCCGGACAGGGTGCCGGAAGCGGCAGTTGTCCAGGGAGGCGAAGAGGATGGTCTTGCCGCGCGGGTCGACGTCGAGGGTCTTGGACATCAGGACCGCGCCGGTCTGGGCCAGGGCCTCGACGATGAGAACGCCGGGCATGACCGGATAGTCCGGGAAGTGCCCCTGGAAGAAGCCCTCGTTGATGCTGACCGCCTTGATCCCCACAATGGACTGGCCCGAGACATAGTCCTCCGCCCGGTCGACCAGGAGGAAGGGATAGCGGTGCGGAATGCGCGCCATGATCTCGTTGATATCGATGGCGTCGCCGGCGGTCTCGTCAGTCATCACTCCACTCCCTTCCTGCGCTGACCGGAGGACCGGGAAACCCAGGCCACCTCGCGCAGCCATTTACGGACAGGCTGGGCCGGGAAGCCGCCCCAGGTCTCGCCTGCGGGAACGTCGCGAAGGACGCCCCCCGAAGCGCCAATGCGCGCGCCATCCCCGATGGTGACATGATCGGCGATGCCGGCCTTGCCGCCAAACTGGCAGCCATCCCCAATCGTCACGCTGCCGGAGACGCCCGCCTGGCCCGCGATGACGCAGTTCCGACCGATGCGGACATTGTGGGCGATCTGCACCAGGTTATCGACCTTGGTATTCTCGCCGATGACGGTGTCCTCGTAGGCGCCCCGGTCAACGGTGGTGCAGGCTCCGATCGTCACGCCATCCTGAAGGATGACCCGGCCCAGCTGGGGAATGTCGATGATGCCGGCGGATCCCGCCGTGGCCCCAAAGCCGGACTCGCCGATCACGGCTCCGGCCAGGATCTTCACGCGGTCGCCGATGAGGGCGAAGCCGATCGAGACATTGGCCCCGATCCGGCAGTCGCGCCCGATGGCGACGCCGGGTCCAATGACGGTGTTGGGGCCGATCACCGTGCCAGATCCGATGTAAGCGCCCTGCCCCACCGCCACGCCCGGCCCCAGGACGGCCCCCGACTCCAGACGCGCGCCCGGCGAAATGGCAGCCGCACCCACATGCCGCCTTGGCGGATGAAGCGCCCCAGCCACGACCGCGTAGGCACCTTGGGGGTTGCGATGGACAAGCGGCGTGCAGCCCGGCGGCAGACTTGTCGCCAGGGCTTCGGGAACAAAACACGCGGTCGGCGGCGCCTCGGCCATAGCCTGCAGGAAGGCTGGAGCCGTCACGAAGACCAGGGCGCCTGGCCCGCCCCTGGAGGCGATGGCGACGTGGTCGACCCGGACATCTCCGGCGCCTTCGGGGATGAGGGCACCGGTCAGTTGGCCAATAGCCTCCAGGGTCAGGGGGGCTGTCGACTCAAAGAAACGTGGATCCGGCATGATGGTGTATCTTTCCTGACCCGCGACGCCGACGCCAGACCCCTCCAGCGCATTCCACAGGCGTGGGCTGCGCTTTAAGGCCTTCCAGACCGTGAAGTCGAACCTGTTTTGCCCCTTCAGACGTTCCGTCTGAAGGGAACAGGATCTAGGGCTTCCGGGCAGGCTGGGCCGGAGCGGCCGGCGCGGCCTGGTCCAGGCGTTCCCGGTCAAAGGCGAACTGGGTGATCTTGGCGTTCAGGCCTGTGATGACCGACGGGGTGATGTCCATGGCCGGATTGGCAAGGATGACCGCATCCCGCTGGATAAGCAGGCTGCACTTGGACTGCTGGTAGGACCCGCGGATAACCGGCTCAAGCTCCTGCCCGATACGCCCCAGGGCCTTCTGCTGGGTCGCCTGAAGCTCACGCTCCCGGATCTGCGCCTTGCGCTGGAGGGCGTTGGCGCGGACCTGAAGGGAAGCGTTCTTCTGGTCGAAGCTTCCCTGATCCAGGGAGGCCTTCTGGGCGTCCAGGGCCTTGGCCTCGTTCTGCAGGGCAGTCTGTTCGGCGGACAGCTCCGTCTGGACCTGCTGGGAAATCTGCTGGAGGCGGGTCTGGACGTACTTACCCACGGTCGAGGAGCCGATGGCACCGTCGAGGGACAGGATGCAGACCCCGGTGAGCGGCGGGCCGTGGTTGACCGGGGCCGCCGCTGGCGGCGTCTGGGCCTGGGCGGGAGCGGCGAGCAGGACCGCAGCGGAGGCGGCCATAAGAAGGGCGGTTTTGTTCATGTGCATGATCTCAGAATTTCGTGGTTTGCGAGAAGCGGAAGGTTTCATCCCGGTCGTAATCCTCCTGCTGGAGGATATGGCTGAAGTCGAAACGGATCGGTCCCATGGGTGAGCGCCAGAAAATCGACAAACCTGCGGAGGCGCGCAGGGACAGGTCGTCGTAGATACCTGGAATGGTATTGCCGTTACTATCGAGCTTCACCGAGTCATCGAGTTTGCCGAGGGTTCCGACGTCAGTGAAAATCGAGGCCCGGATCCCATACTGCTGGGGAATGAAGGTCGGCACCGTCAACTCCGCTGAGCCGATGGCAAAGATCTCGCCCCCGAGGGCGTCAGACCGGCCGTAAGTTGTGTCCCGAGGACCAATACCGGCCACCTTGAAGCCACGGAAGGAATTGCCCCCCTTGTAGAAGCGGTCGTTGATCCGGATGGCCTCGCCGCCCCAACCCGCGATGTAGCCGGCGCTGCCTGAAAGGCTGAGGATAAAGTCCTTGTTGAAGCCGTGGTACCAGCCGCCTTCCATTTCATTCCGAATATACTTCACGTCGCCGCCGAGGCCGGCGAAGTCCTGCGACGCACTGACGTAGAAACCGCGGCTCGGGCGGACCGGACTGTTCCGCCGGTCCAGGGTGACCTGATAGCCAATGAGCGAGGTCGTGTAGCGTCCCCTCTGGTCGCAGAGGGTCTGGGAAACCTGCTGTTGGGATGGGTCGCAGTAGTAGTCTGGAACCTGGACGTCGTCATCGCGCAGGACATAGCGCATGGTCATGAAGGAGTCGGCCGTCAGTGGGAAGCCGACGCGGAAGTTCGTGCCGAGGGTAGTGGTCTTGTAGGAGGAATATTCCGACAGGTCGTAGACGAAATAGTAAATGTCGACGCCTGCGCGAAGGTTACGGCCCAGGAACCGGGGCTCCGTGAAAGAGAGATCCACCTGCTTGCGATATGAGCCCCAGGACACCCGCGCCCGGGCATCCTGGCCACGGCCACGGAAGTTCTTCTCTGTGATGCCAATGTCGATCATCAACTGGTCGACCGAGGAATAACCCGCGCTGAAGGTGAGCTCGCCTGTCGCCTGTTCCTCGACCTTGACCAGCAGATCCGTTCGGTCGGGGTTGCCGGTGGGGGTTTCCTCGATATTGACGTCCTTGAAGAAGCCGAGGGCCCTCAGATTGTTCTTGGAACGGTCCACCAGGGCGCGGTTGTAGGCGTCCCCCTCGACCAGATTCAGTTCCCGACGGATGACTTGGTCAAGGGTCTGGTTGTTGCCCACGATGTCGATCCGGTTGACGTAGACCCGCGGGCCTTCGTTGACCTGGAAGACCACGTCCACCAGGCGGGTCTTGGGATCCGCCACATAGCGGGGACGGACGTCCACCGAGGCGAAGCCAGCGGCACCCGCGGCGAAGGTCAGGGCGTCGGTGGCCGTCTCGATCCGCTGGTCCTCGTAAACCTCGCCGGACTGGATCGGGACGAGCTGGGTCAGCAGGGCGGTGTCGAGCTTCTTGAGCTCGGTCTCCACCGAGACCTTGCCGAACTTGTATTTGGGGCCCTCCTCCACCGTATAGGTGACGGCAAAACCGTTCTGCGAGGGTGATAGCTCCGCCACCCCGGAGACAACTCGGAAGTCGTAGAAGCCGCGGTTCCTGTAGTGCTTGCGGAGCTGTTCCTTGTCGTATTCCAGGCGGTCCGGATCGTAGTTCGTATTGCTCGAGAAGAAGCGATACCAGGCGGACTCCTGGGTGACGACGACATCGCGCAGGTCGTTGTCGGAGAACTCGGAATTGCCGAGGAAGTTGACCCCCAGGACGCCGCTCTTCTTGCCCTCGTCGATCTCGAAGATCAGGTCGACGCGCTTCTGGGGCAGCTCGATGATCTTGGGGGTAACGACGGCGGAAATCCGCCCCGAGCGCCTGTAGAGCTCGATGATCCGCTGGATGTCGGCCTGCACCTTGGCCCGTGTGAAGATGCCCCGCGGCCGAACCGTGATCTCGTCGCGCAGCTTGTCTTCCTTCAGGCCGGAATTACCCTCGAAGACGACCCTGTTGATGATGGGGTTTTCGACCACTTGAATGGTCAGGTCGCCCCCGGTGAGGCCTACCTTCACATCCGAGAAGAGGTCGGTGCGGAACAGGGCCTTCAGGGCCAGGTCGATCCGCGCCGGATCCACCGTGTCGCCCACGGCGATCGGCAGGTAGGATACGATGGTTGACTGCTCGATCCGCTCGTTTCCGCGGACGATGATCCGCTGGACGACGCCCTGCTGCTGAGCGGCCGCCTGGACAACAGCCTGAGCGCGCGCCGTCGCTGGCGCGGTCAGGGCGGTGGCTCCCAGGAGGATCGCCAGTCCCGAAACGAGGCCAGCGCTGCGGGCGCGTCGAACTTGCATGGTCAGTGCCATCACCAAAGGAAGCGCGTGATCAGGAAAACAATCCGCCGACGAACTGGAAGACCCGCAGCCGCTGCAGATCGTTCCAGGTGGCGAACAACATCAAAGCCAGCACCAGCGCAAGGCCCACCCTATAGCCAAAGGCCTGGACGCTGGCGGCAAGTGGCCGGCGAGCCACCGCTTCGTAGGCGTAGAAGAGGAGATGCCCCCCGTCGAGGACTGGGATTGGAAGCAGATTCATGAAACCGATCCCGACCGAGAGGACGGCGGCCAGGGCGAGAAGGTTAGCTCCGACGTACAGGATCTTGTGCTCGAGGTCCGGGGCGGCATCCGCGCCGGCCTTGGCGATCTGTCCAGACATCTGGGCGATACCGAGAGGGCCGTTGAGCTGCTCGGCCGACATCTGGCCAGTGACCATCCGGCCGATGGCATAGACGCTGGTGGTGAGAACACCCCAGGTGCGATCGATGCCCTTCGAAAGCGCCTCCGCAGGTCCGAAGGTCCGCCTCAGAACCTCACCTGTAGGCCCAATGCCCAGACGTCCCACCCGCGGCGAGCCCGGCTTGGTGTCGAGGCGCGTCCATTCCGGGGTCGCGGTCAGGCGAAGGTTGCGACCGCCGCGTTCGATGACGAAGTCCGTCGACGCCCCGCCCCGGACCTGAACGACTTCGCTGAGGTCCTGGAAGGACGAAATCCGGCGCCCCGCCGCCTCGAGCACGATATCTCCGGCCTGGAAGCCCGCCGACGCGGCTGCACTCCCGGGTTGGACAGCCCCGATTCGTGGCGAGAGGGTCCGCTCGCCAAAGCTCATGAAGAGAAGGGTGAACAGAGAGATGGCCAGCAGGAAGTTGGCGGCAGGTCCTGCGACGGCTACCAAGGCCCGCTGCCAGACGGGTTTGAAGTGGTAGTTGCGGGCTAGGGCCTCTGGCCCCTCCCGGGCCAGGATCTCCGCGCGCATGGCCTTCAGTCCGGCGGCGTCAGGGACGCTGGCGGCGTTGTGGTCACCCGCGAACATGACGTAGCCGCCCAGCGGTACCCAGCCGACCCTCCATTCCACCCCGGAGCGATCCCGGTGAGACCAGATCGGACGACCGAAGCCGATGGAGAACCGCTCGACGTCAATCCCGCAGGCCCTGGCCGCAAAAAAGTGGCCCAGCTCATGGACCGTCACCACCAGGGACAGGACCAGGACGAAGGGGGCGAGATGCCAGAGGAAATCGATGGCAAGGGCGAGCATGGTCAGGCGGCGCCCCGGGAACGGGCGTCGAGGGCCAGGCCGGCCAGGCGGCGACCCACGCGGTCGACCTGTTGCGTCTGCTCGAGAATGTTGTCGGCCATGCCGTCTCCCAGATGTTCCGAACTTGCCAGGTTCAGGGCTTCCGACACGATTGCGGCAATATCAAGATAGCCGATCCGACGGTCAAGGAAGGCTTCAACCGCAACCTCATTGGCGGCGTTGAGAATTCCAGGTGCTGACCCGCCCTCCCGAAGGGCCTGCCGGGCCAGGTCAAGGGCTGGAAAACGTTGCCTATCAGGGGCCTCGAAGGTGAGTCGGCCGATGGCTCCCAGGTCCAGGCGAGGCGCTGGCCAGGCGACCCTGTCCGGCCAGGCGAAGGCAACGGCGATGGGTGTGCGCATATCAGGAGCGCCCAGCTGGGCCAGGCTCGAACCATCGGCATACTCGACGAGACTGTGGACGATCGACTCAGGATGCACGATCACCTCAATGCGATCCGCATCGACCCCGAACAGGTAGGCGGCTTCGATCATCTCGAGGCCCTTGTTCATCATTGTGGCGGAATCTACCGAGATCTTGCGTCCCATGTCCCAGTTCGGGTGGGCCACAGCCTCGTCCGGCGTCGCCGAGGCCATGCGCTCTACGGACCAGGTCCGGAAGGGCCCACCGGAGGCTGTCAGGAGCAGGCGCGAGACCTGAGCTGCATGCCGGGGATCGAGGGCCTGGAAGATGGCCGAATGCTCGGAATCTACAGGGATAACCACACCACCGGCCAGCCGCGCCCGCCTCAGGAGGGCGGGGCCGGCGCAGACCAGGCTCTCCTTGTTGGCAAGGGCAACTATGGCACCCGCATCGACGGCCGCCAGAGTTGGCGCAAGGCCCGCGAAACCGACGATGGCCGACATCACCCAGTCCGCTGGAAGACCCGCCGCGGCGGCGACGGCAGCCGCTCCGGCCTCGACCGCAATGCCAGAGCCCCTAAGACGGTTGGCAAGCTCTCCGGCGAGGGTCGCATCCGCAATGACCGCGACTTCCGGACGCCAGGCCAGGGCCTGGTCTGCGAGCCGGGCGACATTTCGCCCGCCCGTCAGCGCCCGGACGCGCACGGGTCGTCCGAGGGACCCCAGGAGGTCCAGGGTGGAGACGCCGACCGATCCCGTCGATCCGAGGATGGAGACTGTACGGACCAGGCTCAATGCCCCCAACCCAGGTGGTTGACCAGGCGGAACAGGGACAGGACGACCACCACGAACATCAGCCCATCCACCCTGTCGAGCAGTCCGCCATGACCGGGGATCAGGTCGCCGGAATCCTTCACGCCGAAGCGGCGCTTGAGCATGGACTCGCAAAGGTCGCCGGCCATGCCCGCCAGTCCCCCGCAGAGGCCAGCAAGCGCCGCAGCCCAGGGATTGAGCCGGAAGACCGGAAAGGCGGCCAGCGCCACCGCCGAAAGCATGGCCGCGGCAAGACCCCCGAGGAACCCGGCCCAGGTCTTGTTCGGCGAGAACCTCGGCCAAAGCTTGGGGCCCCCGACGAGGTTGCCAACGAGGTAGGCGGCGATGTCGGCGGCCCAGGCCACGGCGAAGGTCATGAAGATCCACCACCGCCCCTGGGGCATGGAGCGCAACCAGATGAAACACACGGCGGCGGTTCCGATGTAGAAGACCCCGAGGGCCGCGTTGCCTGGCCGCTCGGCGACGCCCCGGGCCACGACTGCGGCCATGGCCCCGCCCGCCACCAGCACGCCCCAGGCGACCGCCATGTTTTCACGTTGGGCGAAGAAGACCGCCGTCAGGACCGCAGCGCAGACCGCTGTGGAAACGCGGGTCTTGGCGAAGGGCGCGGTCATGCCCCCCCATTCCACGCACAGCAGGGAGACCGCGGTCACCACCATCAGGAGGAAGGGCCAGGCGGGCTGTCCGGGACCCATCTCGACCCAGACCGCTCCCAGGGCCGCGGGCAGCAGGATGGCTGCGGAAGCTGCCCGCACCCCCAGGTTACTCCAATCAAAGGCCCTAGCCGGCGACAAGGATGTCATCGGCGACGGCTCCCCCGAAGCGGCGGTCCCGGGACCGGAAGATGTCGATGGCAGCGGAGAGGTCCCCGGCGGCATAGTCCGGCCAGAGAACGTCCTGGAAGATCAGTTCGGCATAGGCTGCCTCCCAGAGGAGGAAGTTGGAGAGGCGCTGCTCTCCAGAGGGCCGGATGATCAGGTCCGGCGGCGGCAGACCGGCCGTCGACAGGGCCCCGGCGAACGCCGCCTCATCCACGCTCGCCGGGTCGAGGCGGCCAGCTGCGGCGGCTTCCGCCAGCCGGCGCGCGGCATCTGCGATATCGGCCTGCCCCCCATAGTTGAAGGCGATCTGCAGGAAGAAGCGATCGTTCTGGGCCGTTCGCCGTTCGGCCTCGTCGAGCAGGGTGACCAGATCTTCCGGCAGGCCCTGGCGGCGACCCACGGAGCGGACACGCACACCTTCCCGCTCGAGACGCTTGAGGTCGGAGTCGAAATAACGCTTGGGCAGGGCCATCAGCTCCCGGACCTCGGAGGCCGGACGGCTCCAGTTCTCCGTGGAAAAGCCGAACACGGTCAGCCAGCGTACGCCCAGGTCCGGCGCCGCCGACACGGTACGGCGCAGGGCCTCGACCCCGGCCCTATGCCCCATGGTCCGGGGCAGCCCCCTGAGCGTGGCCCACCGCCCATTTCCATCCATGACGATGGCCACATGCAGGGGTGAACCCGACGCCGGAACGGCGGGGGCCAGCGCGGGTTCACCGCGGGATGTCTTGGACCTCGCGGTCATATCGCCTCCGCCCGCCTCCGAGCTAGACCTGCATGATCTCTTGTTCTTTGGTTTTCAAGGCTTCGTCGACCCGCTTCACGGCCTCGTCGGTCATCTTCTGGACCTCGGTTTCCATGCGCTTCTGCTCGTCCTGATTGATCACGGAGTCCTTCTCCGCCTTCTTCAGGTCGTCATTGGCGTCGCGCCGGACGTTGCGGATGGCCACCTTCTGCTGCTCGGCGTACTTGGCGGCGATCTTGGTGAGGTCCCGGCGTCGCTCTTCGGTCAGGGGCGGGATGGGGACGCGGAGGGTCTGGCCCTCCACGACCGGGTTCAGGCCCAGGCCAGCCGACCGGATCGCCTTATCCACGGCGGCGACCACGCCGCGGTCCCAGACACTGACGCTGATGGCCCGGGGCTCGGGCACGGAGATCGCCGCCACCGCGCTGATGGGGGTGGTGGCACCGTAGGCCTCGACCATCACCTGGTCGAGCAGGCTGGCGGAGGCGCGGCCTGTCCTCAGGCTGGCGAACTCCTCCTTGAGGGCCGCGATGGCCTTGTCCATGCGGTCGCGATATCGAGACAGAACGGGCTTTTCGGCTGGCATATCGGGCTCCCGGAAGCAGTCAGTTGATGGTGGTGAAGACGCCCTCGCCGGTGAGGACCTTCATGAAGTTCCCCGGCTCGCGGATCGAGAAGACGACGATGGGGATCTGGTTGTCCCGCATCAGGGCGATGGCCGAGGCGTCCATGACCTTCAGGTCCTGGGCCAGGACGTCGTGGTAGCTGAGAGAATCGTATCGACGTGCGGAGGCGTCCTTCTTGGGATCCGCTGTGTAGACCCCGTCCACGCTCGTGCCCTTCAACAGGGCATCGCAGCCCATTTCCGCAGACCGGAGGGCGGCGGAGGTGTCGGTGGTGAAGAAGGGCGCGCCCAGGCCCGCGGCGAAGATCACCACCCTGCCCTTCTCCAGGTGCCGCAGGGCCTTGCGCCGGATATAGGGCTCGCAGACCGCATCCATCGGGATGGCCGATTGCACCCGGGTATCGACCCCGGCCTTCTCCAGCGCGCCCTGCAGGGCGAGGGCGTTCATGATCGTGGCCAGCATGCCCATATAGTCAGCGCTGGCCCGCTCCATCCCCCGGCCGGCGAGGGAGACACCCCGAAAGATGTTTCCGCCCCCCACGACGAGGCAGAGGTCGAACCCGGCGTCGACCACTTCCTTGATGTCCGCGGCGACCCGGTCGAGGGTCACGGTGTCGATGCCGAAGAGGGAGTCCCCCATCAGCACTTCGCCGGATATTTTCAGCAGGACTTTCCGGTAGCGGGGCTTGGGGGCGTTCATGGGCGGATCCGTCGGGTGGCACCCGGGACCGTCAGGGCCTAGGCGAGGGAATCTGACGGCATTCTACATAAACCAAGGGCGTGGTGCGCGTCGAACGCACCACGCCCTTGAAAAGTCGTCCCGTCAGGCCGGGATCAGGCCTGGCCGGTCATGGAAGCGACCTCAGCGGCGAAGTCGTCGACCTTCTTTTCAACGCCTTCGCCAAGGGCGAAGCGCACGAAGCCCTTCACAGAGACGGGGGAGCCGGTCTCCTTGGCGGTCTCGGCCACAAGCTGCTCGATGGTCTGGTCCGGGTTCATCACAAAGGCCTGCTTCAGCAGCACGACTTCCTCGAAGAACTTGCGGATGCGGCCCTCGACCATCTTCTCGACAACACCCGGGGGCTTGCCCGAGGCCAGGGCCTGCTCGGTGAAGATGGCCTTCTCGCGATCGACCGCCGCCGGATCCAGGTCATCGGTAGACAGGGACAGGGGATTGGTGGCCGCCACGTGCATGGCGATCTTGCGACCCATCTCGGCAAGCTTGGCCTGGTCACCCTTGCCCTCGACCGCCACCAGCACCCCGATCTTCCCCAGGTCAGGGACGATGGCCGAGTGGACGTAGGACGCGATAGCCCCCTCCGAGACCGTGAACCGGTGCGCACGGCGCAGGTTCATGTTCTCGCCGATGGTCGCGATCAGGTTGGTGACGAGGTCCGACACGGCTGCGCCGCCGGTGGTCCTGGCGGCAGCGATCGCTTCGACACTGTCATGGTCCAGGGCGATACCGGCGATTTCCTTGGCCGCGTTCTGGAACAGTTCGTTCCGGGCGACGAAGTCGGTCTCGGCATTCAGTTCGACCACGACGCCGGTCATGCCTGCGCCGTCCTTGCGGACGGCGGCACCTACGAGGCCTTCAGCGGCAGCGCGATCCGACTTCTTGGCAGCCTTGGAAAGGCCCTTGGTCCGCAACCAGTCAATGGACTGATCGACGTCCCCGTCGTTCTCCTGCAAGGCCCTCTTGCAGTCCATCATGCCTGCGCCGGACCTCTCGCGCAGTTCCTTCACCAGGGCAGCAGTGATCTCCGCCATCGGGAGCTCCTTAGGTCTGTGGGCACGTCGGACCCGGAGGGTCTGACGGAATTCAGGGCGATCAGGCCTCGGCTACGGCCTCGGGTTCGGCTACGGCCTCGGGTTCGGCCTCGGCAACGGGTGCAGCCTCGGCAACGGCGACAGGTGTAGCCTCGGGCACGGCCTCGGCAACGGCCACGGGTGCAGCCTCGGCAATGACCTCGACCACCGGTGGGACGACACGGGCCAGGGCGGGCTCGACCGGCTCGGACGAGGCGCCCAGGTCGACGCCGGAAGCGGCAGCACCAGCCGCCAGACCGTCAAGAACGGAGTCGGCCAGCAGGTCGCAGTAGAGCTGGATGGCGCGGGCGGCGTCATCATTCCCCGGGATCGGGTAGTTGATGCCGTCGGGATTGCAGTTGGTATCCAGGATGGCCACCACCGGAATGCCCAGCTTGCGAGCCTCCAGGATAGCGATGGCTTCCTTGTTGGTGTCGATGACGAACATTAGGTCAGGAATGCCGCCCATGTCCTTGATTCCGCCCAGCGACAGTTCAAGCTTGTCTCGCTCGCGGGTCAGCTGCAGCAACTCCTTCTTGGTGCGGGTGCCTTCGCCAGCCCCGAGGACGGCTTCGAGCTCGCGCAGGCGGCTGATCGAGCCCGACACCGTGCGCCAGTTGGTCAGGGTTCCCCCCAGCCAGCGGTGGTTCACATAGTACTGGGCGCAACGCCGGGCGGCCTGGGAGACCGGATCGGACGCCTGGCGCTTGGTGCCCACAAACAGGACGCGGCCGCCGCCGGCGGCGACTTCACGCACCTTCACCAGGGCCTGGTGAAGCAGGGGGATCGACTGCGAGAGATCGATGATGTGGATATTCGATCGGCTGCCGAAAATGTAGCGTTCCATCTTCGGGTTCCAGCGGTGTGTCTGGTGACCGAAGTGGGCGCCGGCTTCAAGCAGCTGACGCATAGAGAAATCGGGGAGCGCCATGGTGATGGTCCTCTTCTTCCGGTTAGCCTCCGCAGGTAAACCCCCCGGACGGGGGACCGGAACGGCGCCGCCGGGATGTCTCCCCGGCTCCACCGAACACCTGCGTGTGGAATGTCGCGGCCTTTAGGCCCGAAACGGCGAAAAAGCAAGTCCAGAAGCCAGACCCGGGCTCAGACGTCCTCGACGAAGACGACGCCTGGCGCCGTCTTCAGGGCCCCGCGCATGGCTGGCCCGAGGTCGAAACGACCTGGCAGGCGCAACTCGATCTCGCGTCCGCCCTCTACCGGCGCGACCAGGACGATCTCCCCGCCCCGCCCCGGTGCGGCGGCCGTCAGGCGGGCCTTCAGGGCCTCGATCTCCAGGCTTCGGGGAGCCACATGCACCCGCAAGCCGGCCACAGCGTTCTCGATGGCCGTCTCGACGGGTTCGACGTCGTCGCCGAAGAAACGTACCTCGCCATCCTTCGCCTTGGCTCGCACCTTAAGGGAGAGCGCTCGACCGGGCTCCAGCAGGTCCCGGCAGCGACGCAGGGACTCCGGTGGGAAGAGCACCTCGTATTCCCCGGAGGGATCGGAAAAGGTCACGAAGGCGAACTTGTCGCCGCTGGCCTGGGACGCACGCTCCTGGCGCCGCCGCACCACGCCGGCCATGCGGAAGGCCTCGGCCCCCGCCTCGGCCTTGGGGATGACCTCGGTCAGCAGGTCGGTCCGCCGGCGACGCAGGGCCGGCATCAGGTCCTCGAGGGGATGTCCGGACAAGTAGAACCCGACCGCCGCCAGTTCCTCGTCCAGGCGCCGGGTCGGGGACCAGGTCTCCACCCGGGGCAGGCGCGGACGCTGGGCCTCCACTTGGTCGCCGCCAAACAGGGATCCCTGGGCCGAGGCCCGCTCGTCGGCGACGCTGTGGCCATAACCGGCCAGGATTTCAGAGGATTCCATCAGCTGGGCGCGGTCATGCCCCAGGCTGTCGAAGGCGCCGGCCCGGGCGAGGGTCTCCAGGGTCCGGCGGTTGACTTGCCGGGGATCGACCCGCTCCACGAAGTCGAAGATGTCGCGGAAGGGGCCGCCGGAGGCGCGGACCTCGACGAGATGCTCCATGGCCTGGAGACCCACATTCCGGATGCCGCCAAGGGCGTAGAGCACTTCGCCATCCTCGACCGTGAAGTCCGCGGAGGACCGGTTCACGTCTGGCGGACGGACCACCACGCCAAAGCGCCGGGCGTCCTGGTAGAAGACCGTCAGCTTGTCGGTATTTGAGATGTCCAGGCTCATCGAGGCGGCAAAGAATTCCACCGGGGCGTTCGCCTTGAGCCAAGCGGTCTGGTAGCCGATCAGGGCGTAGGGGGCGGCGTGCCCCTTGTTGAAGCCATAGCCCGAGAACTTGGCCATCAGCTCGAAGAGGGTGTCGGCAAGGTCCGGATCCACCCCGCGCTCGGCGGAACCGGTAAGGAAACGGGCCCTTTGCTGGTCCATCTCCTCCTTCTTCTTCTTGCCCATGGCCCGGCGAAGGAGATCGGCCTCGCCCAGGGAGTAACCCGCCATGATGCGGGCGATGTTCATCACCTGCTCCTGGTAGACGATGACCCCGTAGGTCTCGGTCAGGACTGACTCCAGGAGGGGGTGGTAGACGTTCAGGGGTTTGCGGCCAGCCTTGGTGTCCACATAGGCCGGGATGGAGTCCATCGGGCCGGGCCGGTAGAGCGAGATCAGCGCCGTGACGTCCTCGATGGAGTTGGGCCGTAACTGGCGCAGGGTGTCGCGCATGCCCTGCCCTTCCAGCTGGAAGACCCCCACCGTCTGGCCAGAGGCCATCAACTCGTAGGTGGCCGCATCATCCAGGGCCAGGCCCTCGAGGACAAAGTCCGCCCCGCGCCGGGCCAGGTGCTTCATGGCCCGGTCGATGACCGTCAGGGTCTTCAGGCCCAGGAAGTCGAACTTCACCAGGCCGGCGCTCTCCACCCACTTCATGTTGAACTGGGTCGCGGGCAGGTCCGAGCGGGGGTCACGATAGAGGGGGGACAACTCGGTCAGGGGCCGGTCGGCGATCACCACGCCGGCGGCGTGGGTGGAGGCATTGCGGTAGAGCCCTTCCAGTCGCAGGGCGATTTCCAGCAGGCGGGCGACGGACTCGTCCTCATCCCGGGCCTGCTGGAGGCGGGGCTCGATCTCGATGGCCCGCGCCAGGGTGACCGGGCTCGCGGGATTGGCCGGAACCATCTTAGCCAGCCGGTCGACCTGGCCCAGGGGCATCTGGAGGACCCGACCCACGTCCCTCAGGACCGCGCGGGCCTGCAGGGTACCGAAGGTGATGATCTGCGCCACCCGGTCGCGACCGTATCTTTGCTGGACGTAGGTGATCACCTCCTCCCGCCGCTCCTGGCAGAAGTCGATGTCGAAGTCGGGCATGGAGACCCGCTCGGGATTGAGGAAGCGCTCGAAGACCAGGCCGTAGCGGAGGGGATCCAGGCCCGTGATCATCAGGGACCAGGCCACCAGGGAGCTGGCGCCGGACCCCCGCCCGGGACCGACGGGAATCCCCTGCGACACCGCCCACTTCATGAAGTCCGAGACGATCAGGAAGTAGCCGGAGAAGCCCATCTTCTGGATAACGGAAATCTCCTGCTCCAGCCGGGCCTCGTAGGCTTCCAGCGGCAGGGCCGGGGCATGGGCGGCGAGCCGGAGACGAAGGCCCTCCCGGGCGTCGCTGGCCAGTTCCTCGTCCTCGGTCCGGCCATCGGACGTCGGGAACCGGGGCAGGATGGGATCGCGCTTGACCACCATGAAGGCGCAGCGCCGGGCAATATCGATCGTATTGTCGCAGGCCTCGGGAAGGTCGGCGAAGAGGGCGCGCATGTCCGCGGCCGGCTTGAACCAGTGCTCTGGCGTCACCCGCCGGCGCTCCTCCTGGCCAATGAAGGCACCGTCGGCGATGCAGAGCAGCGCCTCGTGAGCGGAGTAGAGGTCTGCGTCCGGAAAGTAGACGTCGTTCGTGGCCACCAGGGGAACATCGTTGGCATAGGCCCATGCGACGAGCCCGGGCTCGGCGGCGGCCTGGCTGGCCAGGCCATGGCGCTGGACCTCGACATAAAACCGATCCCCGAAGGCTTCCGCCATTCTGGCCAGGGCGGCGGCACCTTCCTCCGCTTTTCCGGCCGCAAACAGAGGGTCGACAGGACCCTCTGTTCCGCCCGAGAGCAGGATCAGGCCTTCGGCCCGCGCTGCCACCTCTGACCAGGGAACCGAGGGCTCCTCGATCCCGTCGGCCTCCAGGAAGGCCTTTGAGGACAGTTCGGAAAGATTCAGGTAGCCGGCTTCCGACTGGGCCAGCAGGACGAGGGTCGGGGTCTTGGCCCAGCGCTCCGGAGACCGCCCGCCTATGCCCGTCACCGGCAGGGCACAGCCAACGATGGGCTGGATCCCGGCCTCCTTGCAGGCGACCGAGAACTCCAGGGCACCGAAGAGGTTGCAACGGTCCGCTATGGCGACGGTGGGCATCCCCTGAGACGCTGCGAGCCGCCCCAGGGCCTCAGCCCGGACTGCGCCCTCCAGGAGGGAGTAGGCCGAGCGCACCCGCAGATGAATAAAGCCGCCTTCGATCGCCATCTGTCCGTTCCGCCTGCCACTGCCGCCTAGCCTGGAGGTCGTCCCAGGCCAGAGACCGTTGCGGTCTCCGTCAGGCTGCCAGAACCGCCACCTGGCACATCATCCAGACGAAGCCAGCCACCGATACAAAGGCCAGTGATTCCCTAACGAGTCGAGCCATGTCGCAATCCCCCAAAACCGTTCCTGAAATGTTCCTATTCCGGTTTTGTTCTCATTTCAAGGGGGTGATCGTGTAAAACTCAGACTGCGACGATCCGGCCCTGGCGCAGGGTCAGGATGCGGTCCATCCGGGCCGCCAGTTCAAGATTATGGGTGGCGATCAGGGCGGCGGCGCCCTGCCCCCGAACCATCGACCGAAGACTCTCGAACACGGCGGCCGAGGTCTCAGGGTCCAGGTTGCCCGTGGGCTCGTCCGCCAGCAGGATGCGAGGCTGGTTCGCCAGGGCACGGGCCACCGCCACCCTCTGCTGCTCGCCACCAGACATCTGGGCGGGCTGGTGCTCGAGCCGCTCCGCCAATCCCATCTCGCTCAGAAGGGCGCGGGCCCGGGTCCGCGCCTGGTCGGGGGATCGCCCGGCCATCAGCTGCGGAAGGACCACGTTTTCCTCGGCGGTGAATTCGGGCAACAGGTGGTGTGCCTGGTAGACGAAACCGATGGCGGACAGACGCACCCGGGTGCGCAGGGGATCGGAGAGATCCGTACAATCCTGCCCCTCGACAAGGACGCGGCCAGAGGTAGGACGCTCCAGGAGGCCGGCAGCGTGAAGCAGGGACGACTTCCCCGAGCCGGAAGGCCCGACGAGGCCGACGATCTCGCCCTGCCTGAGATCCAGCTCCACCCCGTCCAGGACGTGGAGCAGGCGGTCGCCCGAGCGGTAGGTGCGGTGCAAGTCTCGCAGGGCCAGGACGACGCTGGGCTCACTCATATCGGAGGGCCTCCACGGGATCGAGCCGGCTGGCCTGCCAGGCAGGCGGCAGTGTCGCCAGGAAGGAGGCCGCCAGGGACCAGGCCAGGATCATCATGACCTCACCCCAGTCGACCTGTGCGGGGATCCGAGACAGGTAGTAGACGTCCGAGGCGAAGACCCGGGCACCGGTCACCCACTCTACAGCCTGCTGGATCGGGCCGATGAAGGTGCAGAACAGGACGCCCAGGGCGAGGCCCGTGAGGGCGCCCGCCACGCCGACGGCGGCACCGGCCATGAAGAAGATGCGCAGGATCGACCCCTGCCCCGCCCCCATGGTCCGCAGGATGGCGATGTCACGGCCCTTGTTCTTCACCAGCATGATCAGGCCCGAGATGATGTTCGCCGCCGCGATCAGGACGAGCATCATCAGGATCAGCCGCATGACATTGCGCTCGACCTTCAGGGCACCCCAGAAGGCAGCGTTGCGTTCTGTCCAATCCGTGACCGTGGCCGCCGGCCCGGCGATGCGAGCGACCTCGGACTTGAGCGCTGCAGCCTTGTCCGGATCCGCCAGCCTGAGCTCGATGAAATCCGGCGCGCCCTCCCGGCCGAAGAACAGGCCCGCCTGCTCAATGGGCATGTAGAGAAAGGTCTGGTCGTACTCGCTCATGCCGACGCTGAAGAGTCCGCCGACGATGTAGGTCTTGCGCTGGGGCGCCTCACCAAAAGCGGTCGCAGCGCCAGTCGGCGAGATCAGGGTGATAGGGTCCCCCGGCCTCAGTCCAAGGCTCGCGGCCAGACGCTCGCCGACCAGGACCTTTTCGCCGCCGAACTCGCCCTCGCCCCAGCCGTCGAGGCCGCCAGGCGTGACATTTCCGGAGACCAGGCGCGTGGCCAGCAGGTCCTTTCGGGAGACACCGCGGACGACAGCGCCGGCGACCTGGCCATCGCCGACGGCCATGACCTGGCCCTCCAGGACCTGCGCGGCCTGGACGACCCCCGGCAGGCCCGAAAGCCGCCGGGCGAGCGCCGCCGGATCGAGCCCGGCGGCGGGCGCAGAAGTGATGAAGACATGGCCATTGAAGCCCAGGATCCGGGACAGGAGCTCGGCCCGGAACCCGTTCATCACGCTCATGACGATGATCAGGACGGCCACGGCCAAGGCGATCCCGACATAGGCGATCACGCCGATCAGGGCGACGCCGCCCTCGCGCCGCCGCGAGCGGAGGTAGCGCCCGGCGACCATGCGCTCCCAGCGGCTGAAGGGGCCGGCGGGCTGGACGGTCTGCGGATCGGGGGAAAGGGAGGCGGCCATGGACTCGCGGGAGTTGAAGACCGGATCGCTATGCCCCGCTTTGCGGACGAAAAGAAGGCCGCCCGGGAGCTGGGCGACCTTCTCCATCTCGGGGAGATCTCCGACTTGCATCGGTAGGGATAGAAAAGCCGGTCCTGCCTGGCCTGTCCCGAAAGAGGTAGCCCTGCCGGTGGACTTTTGTAGCGGTGCCCGAAGCCTGTGCGATCAAAGGCAAAGGTGCCCCCGGAACAGGCGTTAGCCCCCGTCTCAGACCGGACGCCGCCCCAGGACAAGCTGGATAATACCGAAGTGCAGGAGCAGGAAGAAGACCAGGAAGATCACCGCTGACACCACGGTCGTGAGCAGGAACTTCTCCTTCAGGCGTGGGTTGACCGGTGACGCCGGATCGCCGCCCCCAGGGGGCTTGATCCCGGCTTCGGCGAACGACTTCGCGCCCAAGGGCAGGACCCCAAAGAGCACGGTCCACCAGATGGTGAGGTAGATGGCGATGGCGGTGAAGGGGTTCATGGGTGGGCGACCTTCGGGGTCTCCATCAGCTCCACCAGGACCCCGCCCATGGTCTTCGGATGAACAAAGATCACCGGCGTGCCATGGGCCCCGATCCTGGGGATACCATTGTTCAGCACGGTCGCGCCCTTGGCCACCATGTCGTCACGAGCTGCAAGGATGTCCGCGACCTCGAAACAGACGTGGTGCTGGCCGCCCGACGGGTTCTTCGCCAGGAAGCCCTGCAGGGGTGAGGTCTCGCCGAGGGGCTCGATCAGCTCGATCTGGCTGTTGTGCAGGTCGACGAAGCAGACATTGACGCCCTGCTCCGGCATGGCCTTGACCGCCGAGATGTGCGTGGCGCCGAGGACGTCGCGATAGAGCTTAACGGACTCGGCGATTGAGGGGGTGGCAACCCCAACATGGTTCAGTCTTCCAATCATTCTGGATGCATACAACGGCGCAGGGCCGGCGTCATCCATGACCCCGGGTCACTGGATGAAGAGGGCCGCGCCGCCGTCCCGCAGGTGGGTCCGGGCCGCAGCCGGCTCGAAGACCGCGCCGGACCCAAGCAGGGCCTCGATCCGCTCCGCCGACAGGCCGAAGTCCGCAAGCACCTCGCGCGTGTGCTCGCCGGCATCGGGGACAGGATGGCGGAAGCCGCCCGGCGTACGGTCGAAGTCGGCGTAACTGCGCACCCCCACCGCCTCGCCCAGGCGCGGGTGCTTCCAGGCCACGAAGACACCGTTCTCCGCCAGCCAGGAATCCTCGTAGGCCTCGTAGCCGCGGACGCAGGGGATGCAGGGAACACCCGCCGCCTCCAGGGCGTCCAGGACCCCGTCGCGGGTACGTCCCGCCAGTATGTCCGCCAGGCGCCCGGCAAGGGGCCCCTCGGGGGGCGCCGAGAGGGCGTCCGCGGGATCCGCCGGCGTCCCGAGAACGGTTAGCAGGGCCTCTGCCTCGGCGAGGCTCTCGGCGGCAACGGCAAGCCATCCGTCCTGGCATTCGTAATAACGGTGGACCGGGCTGAGCCCCAGGCAGTCGACCCCGCCCTTAGGTGCCGGGGGCCGTCCCTCCCAGGTCACGACCTCACCCAGCTGGAAGGTGAGGCTCTGGGCCAGCAGGCTGGTGATGACCTCCTGCCCCTCCCCGGTCTGGCGACGGGCGTTGAGGGCCGAGAGGATGCCAAAGGCGACAATGCCGGCGGTGGCCACGTCATTGACGGCAATGGTGTGCAGGACCGGCTCGGCGTCGCCGCCCTGGGCCGCCATCATGCCGCCCTCGGCCTGCAGCAGGGGATCGAAGCCCGGCAGGGGCGCCCGGGGACCGGCATCGCCGTAGGCGTTGACAGAGCAGGAGATGATCCGGGGATTGACCTGGCGCAGGGCCTCATAGTCCACGCCCAGCCGCTTGCGCACACCGAAACGGTAGTTGTCGAGCACCACGTCGGACTGGCGGACAAGGTCGAGGAACATTTCCTTCGCCCCGGGCTGCTTCAGGTCGACGCCCAGCCCGCGCTTGCCACGGTTACAGGTGAGGAAGGGCCCGCCATCCGAGCGGAAGGGATCGCCGTCGGGGGACTCGATCTTGATGACCTCGGCGCCAAGGTTGGCGAGGACTGCCCCGGCCAAGGCGCCGGCGATGACCGAACCCATGTCGAGGACCCGCACACCCTCCAAGGGCCGGCTGGCCCCAGGCCCGGCGGCGAGGGGCTGATTTGGTGCCCAGACGGGAAGCGGGCCAGGTGCCGGAAGTGAACGGACCGAGGCGGGCGTCGCCGAAAGCCGGACGGGCGGCCCGGGCATGGCCAGCCGACCCCGGACCGGATCGTCGAATTCCAACCGAAGCCCCGCATCCCGCACCACCTCGCCAGCGAACCAGGTGGTCCGGTCGCCCACCGGCGCACAGGGCACTCCGGCCTCGGTCAAGAGGCCCAGCCAGTGCGTCCGGGGCTGGCTCCGGAAGATGTCCTCCAGCACTTCAAGGGCGAGCTGGGGGTTCAGGGCCAGTCCCTCCCAGTGGGCGCCGAGGCCCAGGGCGTCGATCGCCTTGCGGTAGAAGGGCATGAAGAGGGTGGCCATGAAGAACCAGTTCCCGTCACCACACTGGTAGAGACGATAGCTGGGAGAGCCCCCCTGGGGGGTGCCGCGCGGTAGGCGGGGCTGGTCCAGAACCATGACCACGCCGCCAACCTCGGACACCCCGTTGAGGCCGCTCACCGTCACCGCCTGGCCCTGACCCGAGGCGCCGCGTTCATAGAGCGCCGCCCCCATGGCCGCGGCGCCCATCACGGCCTGACCATACCAGCCCAGGGGCAGGATCATGTGGACAGGGCTGTCGCCATAGGCCCCCTGCCGGAAGGCGATGCCGGAGGCCGCCGCCAGCAGGCTGTGCCGGGGCGGCATTCGGCTCCACCGGCCTCGGGTGCCATAGGGCGGCATCCAGACGTGGATCAGATCCGGCGCAACCTCCCGGAGGGTCGCGGCGTCCAGGCCGAGGGCCTCCAGGTCGCCCGGAGGGTGATCGAAGACCGCAATGTCGGCGGCCCTGGCCAGGTCCCGGGCCTTTTCAAGGTCGGACGGGTCCGAAAGGTCCAGGGTGACGATGCGCTTGTTGCGGTTCCAGGCCGGATAGCCGGGATGGTCCTTCAGCCGGTCCCCGCCCAGCGGCTCGACCTTGACGACCTCGGCTTCGAAGTCACCCAGCAGCATGCAGGCCATGGGCCCGGCCACGCCCTGCGTGAAATCAGCGATACGCACACCCTTGTAGGCCGACATGCCCCTCTCCCCCTTTTTGCTCTTGGCGGAAGGGTCTGCGAAAGCCGAGCCGCTGGCAAGGTGCCGGGTTGCGCCTCAGAGCCTCAGGAGGGTGGTCTGGACCAGGGGGCGGCGGCCCCAGATTCGCTGGGCGGCCTTTTTGAGGGCCCGGGAGATGGCGGCCTCCACCTCGGCATCGATCTCGCGTTGGTCGCCATCCAAACGCCGCACGGCGGCCTCGGCGGCATCGGCCAGGTCGTCGAGCAGGTCGTCCAGTGGTCGCTCCGGGTCACCGGGCAGGCCGACCGCGCGGACCTGGGGACCAGAGGCGATGCGGCCCCGGCCGTCCATGACCAGGGCGGCGTGGAGGACACCGCTGGAGGCGGCAAGGCGCCGCTCGCGCAGGGGCTCGCCATCCTGGGGGGTCAGGAAGCCGCCATCGATGTAGATGCGTCCGGCGGGAACCTCGTCGATGATCTCGGCACGGCCCGGCGCGAGGCGCACCATGTCGCCGTTCCGAAGGGCCACCGTCTGCGGCACCTGCAGCTCCCGGGCGAAGGCGGCGTGCTCGAGCAGGTGCCGCCGCTCGCCATGGGTAGGTATCGAGATCTGGGGCCGGGCCCAGGCGTACATGTCGGCCAGTTCGTCCCTGCAGGGATGGCCGGACACGTGGATGCCCGGGTGCTCCCGGTCGGTGATGAGCCTGACCCCGCGCTCGGCCAGCCGGTTCTGCATGTCCTGGATGGCGATGTCGTTTCCGGGGATGACCCGGCTGGAGAAGATAACGGTATCCCCCGCCCCCAGTCGGATGTGGGGATGGGAGGCGTCTGAGATGCGCGAGAGGGCCGCTCTCGGCTCACCCTGGCTGCCCGTGCACAGCAGGAGGACCTGGTCGGGCGGCAGGTGCGAGGCCTGGGCCTCGGAGATGAAGCCTTGGGAATCCACGTCCATGCCCACATGGCGCGCAGCGGCAGCCATCCGGATCATCGAACGGCCCACGAGGCAGATCTTCCGCCCTGCCCTCCGTCCAGCGACGATGGCGGTCTCCATGCGCGCCACGTTGGAGGCGAAACAGGCGACGGCGACCCGGCCGGTCTGGGCGGCGATGACCTTGACCAGTTCTTCCCGAACGTCGGCCTCGGACCCCGCCCGCCCCTCCACGAAGACATTGGTGGAATCGCAGATCATGGCCAGGACGCCCTCATCGCCAAGATGGCGCAGGGTCTCAGTGTCGGTGACCTCGCCCAGCAGGGGGTTGGGGTCGATCTTCCAGTCGCCGGTGTGCAGAACCACCCCCAGAGGCGTGCGGATCACCAGGCCGTTAGGCTCGGGGATGGAGTGGGTCAGGGTGACCATCTCCACGTCGAAGGGCCCCAGGACCACGCGCCCGCCGAGGGGCACGATGTTGAGTTCGACCTCATCCTCGAGGTTCCGTTCCCGCAGCTTCTCTCGCAGGAGGAAGGCGGTGAAGGGCGTCGCGTAGAGGGGGGCCCGCAGGCGCGGCCAGAGCCAGGCCACGGCGCCGATGTGGTCTTCATGCGCGTGGGTCAGGACGATCCCGAGGATGTCATCGGCATGCGCCTCGATCCAGCTCGGGTCCGGGAGGATGATGTCGACGCCGGGCGTATCCTGCCCACCGAAGGTCACGCCCAGGTCCGCCACGATCCAGCGACGCCGGTCTGGGGGGCCGTAACCGTAGAGGTTGAAGTTCATACCGATCTCGTCGGACCCGCCGAGGGGCAGGAAAACGAGTTCGTCGTCGGGGCGCGGGCCTGCCACTTAGCGGACTCCTGAATTGCGGCGATGGATTTCCAGCAGGCCCCGGATGGTCAGGTCGGAGTCAAAATGGTCGATGGCGTCGGTGGCACCCTGGAAGAGGGAGGCCACCCCTCCGGTGGCGACCACAGTCATGGGTCGCCCCCACTCAGCCTTGATTCGGGCAATAAGCCCCTCGATGAGGGCGATATAGCCCCAGAAGACGCCGGACTGCATGGCCCCCACCGTATCCCTGCCGATCGTCTTTACCGGGCGGCGTATGGCCACCCGGGGCAGCTTGGCGGCCGCAGTGTGTAGGGCCTCCATGGAGAGATTGATACCCGGGGCAATGACGCCACCCTCGAAGCCCCCGTCGGCGGCGACGATGTCGAAGGTGGTGGCGGTGCCGGAGTCGATGATGATCAGATCCCCGGCAAAGACCGCGTGGGCCCCGATGGCGTTGACCAGCCGGTCCGCACCGGCCTCGGAGGGCTTCTCCAGGCGCACGGGAATGCCGAGGTCGACATTCTCGCCGATCACCAGGGGCTCTACCTTCAGGTAGCGCCGGGCGAGGTTACGCAGGTTGAAGACCGACTGGGGCACGACGCTGGAGATGATGCAGGCGTCCAGCATCTCGAACTTCAGTTCGGTCATGGCGAGCAGCTGGAACATCCACGCCGCGTACTCGTCCGCCGTCCGCGTGGACTGGGTGGCGGTGCGCCACTGGGCGACCCAATCGCTTCCGTCATGCACCGCAAAGAGGGTGTTGGTGTTGCCCTGCTCGATGGCCAGCAGCATCAGTCGCCTCCGAAGAAAACATCGCCGGCGGTGATCCGGACCGTCTCGCCGCCGTCCAGGCGCAGGCGCAGGGCGCCGTCAGCGTCCAGGGCTTCTGCAACGCCCGAAAGGGTCCGGTCGGGAAGCCGGGCCGTGCAGGGACCGCCGAGGCCATCCGCCAGCCCGGTCCAGGCCGCGGCGACCGGGGCGAAGCCTTCCCGCGACCAGACCTGCTGCCAGGCCTCGAAACGCTCGGCGAGGCGGACAAGAAAGGCGGCCGGGGACGGCGGCTGGAAGCCTGCAATGTCCGCAAGGGCGCTGGCCGGGCGCTCGACCTGGTCGGCGGGCGGTGCCAGGGCCAGGTTGACGCCGATCCCGACCGCCAGCCAAAGGCCGCCTCCCGGCCTTGGCCCAGACTCCAGGAGAATGCCCGCCGCCTTGCCGCCGGCGACATAGAGATCATTGGGCCAGCGGAGCCTCGAGGCGGTGGGGCCAGCCAGGGCATTGACGGTCTCGCAGAGGGCGACCGCGGCAACGAAGGACACCTGGGCCGCCTGGGCCGGAAGCTGGTCGACCGGGGTCAGGAGGGTGGCGGCAAGGTTCCCCTCGCCGCCCCGCCAGGGTCGTCCGCGCCGGCCGCGGCCAGCCGTCTGTTCCAGGGCGTGGATCCAGACCGGACCGAAGTCCCCGGCCTCGGCCCGTCGCCGGGCCTCGGCGTTGGTCGAGTCGAGGACTGCGTGGCTCTCGATGGGCGGGAGGCTCACCTAGCCCAGGCCGAGCGCGGCGGCGGCCGCTTTGGCGTAACTGTCGATCGCCGGCATCAGGGCCAGCACCACCGGAAAGGTGAAGGCTGCGGCACTGATGGCGATGATCCCGGCTTCGACGGGCGGCGTATCGGTGGGCCCAGGCGCCGGGTCGAGCCACATCACCTTGACCAGGCGCAGGTAGTAGAAGGCGGCGATGACGGTGCCGACCAGGGCCGCAACGGCGGCCCAGAGCAGGATGGGATCACCGGCATTCACCGCCGCCTTGAAGACATAGTACTTCCCCCAGAAGCCGGCGAAGGGCGGCAGGCCCAGACCCGACAGGGCGAAGATGGTCAGGGCCAGGCTGAGCCAGGGGCGCTGCTGGAAGAGGCCCGCCATATCCCCGAGGGTCTCGAGGGGCCGGCCGTTGCGCGACAGGGCCGCAAGGCAGGCGAAGAAGCCCATCACCGACACGCTGTAGAGGGCCATGAAGACGAGCATGGCCTGGATCCCCTCGGCAGTACCCGCCGCAAGTCCAAGGACCGCGTATCCGACGTTGGCGATGGAGGAATAGGCCCAGAGGCGCTTCAGGTTGGTCTGGGCCAGGCCCGCCAGAGCCCCCACAGCCACGGAGGCCAGGGCGATCAGGATGAGGACCTGGCGCCACTGTGGGATGGCTTCGGGGAAGGCTTCGGCCAGGACCCGGGCGAAGAGCAGCATGGCGGCCAGCTTCGGCGCCCCGGCGAAATAGGCCACCACCGGCGTCGGCGCGCCCTCGTAGACGTCCGGCGTCCACATGTGGAAGGGCGCGGCCGAGACCTTGAAGGCCAGGCCGCAGATCATGAAGACCAGGCCGAAGAGGATGCCGGTTCCGGCCTGCCCCTGCACCGCCGCCGCAATGGCGTCAAAGCGGATGGCGCCGGAAAAGCCGTAGACGAGGGAGGCGCCATAGAGCAGCAGGCCCGAGGACAGGGCGCCCAGGACGAAGTATTTCAGGCCGGCCTCCGAGGCCTTGGCATCATCCCTCTGCAGGGCAGCCAGGACGTAGAGGGCAAGGGACTGGAGTTCCACGCCGACATAGAGGGACAAGAGGTCGCCCGCCCCCGCCATCATACCCATGCCGAGGGCGGCCAGGAGGATGAGGACCGGGAATTCGAAAAGCCGGATCCCCCGCCGGGCGAACCAGCCCTGTCCAAGGGGGATCGCCACCAGGCTGCTCAGATAAATCACCACCTGGGCGAAGACCGAGGCCGCGTCGGCGGACAGGGCCCCGTGAAATGCCAGTCCCCTGGGGCCTGTGGCGGCTGCGAAGGTTGCGATAGCCAGGGCGGCCATGGCCCCAAAGCCGACCACCCGGTCCGGGCGCGGCAGGAAGGCCCCTATGACCAGCAGGGCAAGCGCCGCTACGGCGAGGATGAGCTGGGGCGTAGCGAGGGCGAGGTCAGTGGTGAACATTGCGGTTTCCTTTGACCTCCCTCAGTGACCGACCGCGGTGCGGAAGGCGCCAAGAAGGCCGTCGACCGAACTGGTGGTAAGGTTGAAGACGAGGCCAGGCTGGAAGCCCAGCCAGAGGGTTGCGATCACCAGCGGTGCAAAGATCAGCATCTCGCGAAGGTTCATGTCGGTGATCTCGGCCAGGGCCGGATTGGTCATCTCGCCCAGGACGACCCGACGGTAGAGGCTGAGGGCGTAGACCGCCGAAAGAATGACGCCCGTCGAGGCCGCGACCGCCGTCCAGGTGGAGCTGAAATAGACGCCGGTCAGGGTCATGATCTCGCCCACGAAGCCCGACGTGCCGGGAAGGCCAACATTGCCCATGGTGAAGAACAGGAAGACGGCGGCGAAGACCGGCATGCGCTTCACCAGTCCGCCATAGAAGGCGATATCGCGGGTGTGCATACGGTCGTAAACGACGCCGACGCAGAGGAAGAGCGCGCCGGAGATGACCCCGTGGCTCAACATCTGGAAGATGGCGCCCTGCACGCCGATCACGTCGAAGGAAAAGATGCCCATGGTCACGAAGCCCATGTGGGCCACTGACGAATAGGCGATCAGCTTCTTGATGTCGGTCTGACGGAAGGCCACCAGCGAGGTGTAGATGATGGCGATGGCCGACAGGGCGAAGACCAGGGGCGCGAAGGTCTCGGAAGCCTGGGGGAACATGGGCAGGCTGAAGCGTAGGAAGCCGTAGCCCCCCATCTTCAGGAGGATGCCTGCCAGGATGACCGAGCCCGCGGTGGGCGCCTCGACGTGGGCGTCGGGAAGCCAGGTATGGACCGGCCACATGGGCATCTTGACCGCGAAGGAAGCGAAGAAGGCCAGCCAGAGCCAGGTCTGCATCCAGGGCTCGAACCGGAAGGCCATCAGTTCCGGGATGGAGCTGGTGCCTGAGGTGCCGATCATGGCCAGGACGGCGGCCAGCATCAGCACCGACCCCAGCAGGGTGTAGAGGAAGAACTTGAAGGCCGCGTAGACCCGCCGCTTGCCGCCCCAGATCCCGATGATCAGGAACATGGGCGCCAGGCCGAACTCGAAGAAGGTGTAGAAAAGCACCAAGTCTAGGGCACAGAATACGCCGATCACGAGGGTCTCGAGCAGGAGGAAGGCGACCATGTAGGAGGTCACTCTCTGATCCACCGACGTCCAGGACGCTGCGATGCAGACAGGCGTCAGGAAGGCTGTCAGGACGACGAACAGGATGGAGATCCCGTCCACGCCCATCCGGTAGTGAATACCGGCGAACCAGGGGATGTCCTCGACGAACTGGAACCCGGGATTGGCGGTGTCGAACCTCATCATCAAGAGGACGCACAGGCCCAGGGTGACAAGGCTGGAGATGAGGGCGATCCAGCGCGCGGTCCCGTCGCCCCCGACCGAGGCCGGACGGCCGGCGCGGAGGGCGAGGAGGAGGGCCGCGCCCAGGGCGGGCGCAAAGGTGATGAGGGAAAGGATGCCGGTCATTGTCTCGCCCCCCTCAAGCCCGCCAGGCCCAGAGGGCGAAGGTCAGGAGACCCGCCACCCCGAGCAGCATGACGAAGGCGTAGTGGTACAGGTAGCCGGTCTGAAGCTGGCCCGTGCGGCGACCCAAGGCGGCGGAGACGGCGGAAACGCCGTCGGGGCCCAGGCCGTCGATGATCTTCTGGTCCCCGACCTTCCAGAACAGGTCGCCCAGCAGGCGGGCCCCGCGCACGAAGGTGGCCTGGTAGAGTTCGTCGAAGAACCACTTGTTGTAGAGCAAGGACCAGACCGGTCCCTTGCGAGCGGCGAGGCGCGCGCCCATGCCCTCGTTGGCGATATAGACATACCAGGCGGTCGCGAAGCCGATGGCCGACACCACCAGGGGTGCCCAGAGCACCCAGGTCGGGGCGTGGTGGGCGTGCTCGAGCACCTTGTTGGCCGGTCCGTTGACGATGGCGCCGCGCCAGAAGGCGTCGCGACCCTCGCCCACGAACTTGTCCACGAAGACATAGCCGGCGGCCAGGGCGCCTAGGGAGAGGATGACGATCGGCCCCAGCATGGAGACTGGGCTCTCGTGCGGCGTGTGCGCGCCGTGGCCGTGCCCGTGGTCGTCGTGCGCGTGGTCGTCATGCGCATTGGCGGCTAGAGCATGGTCGTCGTGGACATGGGCGTGGTCATCGTGGCCATGCGCACCCTCCCCGGCCCACTTGGGGGTCCCGTGGAAGGTCATGAAGGCCAGGCGCCAGGAATAGAAGGCGGTCAGGCCCGCAGCCATGAGGCTGACGAGGAAGGCGAAGGCGGCCACCCCGCCATGGGTGTTGGCGGCAGCCCAGGCGGCCTCGATGATCGTGTCCTTCGAATAGAAACCAGAGAGGCCAAGGTGCAGGCCGGGAATGCCGAAGCCCGTGATGGCCAGCGTACCAATGGTCATGACTGCATAGGTCACCGGCAGGTAGCGCCACAGGCCGCCCATGCGCCGCATGTCCTGCTCGTGATGCATGCCGTGGATGACTGAGCCGGCGCCCAGGAACAGGAGGGCCTTGAAGAAGGCGTGGGTGAAGAGGTGGAACATGGCCGCCTGGTAGGCACCCACCCCGGCGGCGAAGAACATGTAGCCGAGCTGCGAACAGGTCGAATAGGCGATCACTCGCTTGATGTCGTTCTGGGCCAGGCCGACCGTGGCCGCGAACAGGGCCGTGACCGCGCCGATGACGGTGACGATGTCCCGGGCGACCGGGGCGACCTCGAACAGGGGCGATAGCAGGCAGACCATGTAGACGCCGGCGGTGACCATGGTGGCCGCGTGGATCAGGGCCGAGACGGGCGTCGGGCCCTCCATGGCATCGGGCAGCCAGGTGTGCAGGAAGAACTGGGCCGACTTGCCCATGGCACCGATGAAGAGGAGCCCGCAGGCCAGGTCGACGGCGGACCAGTCGTAGCCGATGAACCGCCACTTCGAACCGGCAATCTCGTCGATGTGCGAGAAGACCTCAGCGAACTGGATCGAGCCGAACATCCAGAAGACGGTCATGATGCCGAGGGCGAAGCCAAAGTCGCCCACCCGGTTGACCACGAAGGCCTTGATAGCGGCGGCGTTGGCGCTGTCCTTGTAATGCCAGAAGCCGATCAGCAGGTAGGAGGCCAGGCCCACCCCTTCCCAGCCGAAGAACAGCTGCATGAAGTCGGCGGCGGTCACCAGGGCCAGCATGGCGAAGGTGAAGAGGGACAGGTAGGCAAAGAACCGCGGCCGGGAGGGATCCTCGGCCATGTAACCCCAGCTGTAGACGTGGACGAGGGCCGAGACCGTGGTGACCACCACCAGCATGACGGCCGACAGGCCGTCGAGGCGGATCGACCAGTTGGAGATGAACTCGCCCACCTGGATGAAGGGGGCCAGGGTCAGGGTAAAGGGCTCCAGCCCGCCCCAGGTCCACTGGGCGAAGACGACCCAGGACAGGACGGCGGACAGGACCAGGAGGCCGGTGGTCACCGCCTGGGAGGCCAGAGCGCCCAGGCGGGAGCCGAAGAGGCCAGCGATGAGGGCCCCGACGAGGGGTCCGAAAACGATGATCGGGAGAAGGGCTTGCGCAGTCATCTCTGGAAATCAGCCCTTCATCACGGAGGCGTCGTCCACGGCGATGTCCCCGCGGTTACGGAAGAAGGTCACCAGGATCGCCAGGCCGACCGCGGCCTCGGCGGCAGCGACGGTGAGGATGAACATGGCGAAGATCTGCCCGATCACATTGTGCAGGTAGCTCGAGAAGGCGACGAAGTTGATGTTCACCGCCAGCAGGATGAGCTCGACGGACATCAGGATGACGATGATGTTCTTGCGGTTCACGAAGATTCCGAACACGCCGATGGTGAACAGGATGGCGGCAACCGCCAAATAGTGCGCCAGACCGATGATCATTCCTGGATCCCTTCGCCAGACTTGGCCGAGACGACGCGCATGCCCGTGGCGGGTGTTCGGGCGACTTGGTCGGCAATGACCTGGCGCTTGACCCCCGGCTTGTGGCGCAGGGTCAGGACGATGGCGCCGATCATGGCCACCAGAAGGACCAGCCCCGCCGCCTGGAAGAAGTAAATATAGTCCGTGTAGAGGACCCGGCCGATGGTCTCGGCGTTGGCGACGCCTGACGCGGACGCCATGGGGCCTGTTGAGTCCGCCGCCTGCCCGCGGTTGGCGATGACCGCCGAGACGGTGACCATCTCGAAGGCGAGGACCCCGGCTACGGCCGCCCCGAGGGGCATGTAGCGGGCGAAGCCCTGTCGCAGGGACGTGAAGTCCACATCCAGCATCATGACGACGAAGAGGAAGAGCACCGCCACGGCGCCGACGTAGACCACGACCAGCAGCATGGCCAGGAACTCTGCCCCCATGAGAACAAAGAGCCCCGCCGCCGAGAAAAAGGCCAGGATGAGCAAGAGGACCGAGTGCACGGGGTTGCGGGCCGAAACCACGCCAAGACCCGCCACGATCGTCACCGCCGACATCAGATAGAATGCGATTGCCTGCAAGGCCACCGGGCTCAGTCCCTCTTCTTGAACCGCCGAACTCCGGGGGGAGACGACGAGGTTTCCAGCACGTTCGGAATCGCCAACCGGGGTTACCGGTAGGGCGCGTCCATCTCCAGGTTCTTGGCGATCTCCCGCTCCCAACGGTCTCCGTTATCGAGCAGGCGTTCCTTGTCGTAGTAGAGTTCCTCGCGGGTCTCGACCGCGTATTCGATGTTCGGACCCTCGACGATGGCGTCTACCGGGCAGGCCTCCTGGCACAGGCCGCAGTAGATGCACTTGACCATATCTATGTCGTAGCGGGTCGTCCGGCGGCTGCCGTCCTCGCGGGGCTCGGCCTCGATGGTTATGGCCTGGGCCGGGCAGATGGCCTCGCAGAGCTTGCAGGCGATGCAACGCTCCTCGCCACTGGGATAGCGCCGCAGGGCGTGCTCGCCTCGGAACCGGGGCGACTGCGGACCCCGCTCATAGGGATAGAGCACCGTGGCCTTGGGGCGGGCCATGTAGACCAGGGCCATGCCGAAGGCACCGACGAAATCGGCGAGGGCTGCGCCCCGGACCACCTGGGAAATGCGATTGAACATGCCGTCCTACTTTCCCTTGCACTCGTAGCCCGACACACGGCGGTCATTGCCGTCCGGCCGGAGCACCAGATCCTTCCCCTGACTGCGGCACTGCTCCCGCGCCTCGCGCAGGGTGTCGTAGGTCGCCACGTCCCCTTCGGGGGTCGAAGCGCAGGCGGACGCCAGGAGCCCCGCGGCCGACAGGCAGATGACAAGGGCCAGCCTCATGCGACACCCTGTCCAAAGACACGCCAGCCGGCGACGAGGATTACCGCGACCAGGGAGATGGGCAGGAAGACCTTCCAGCCCAGCCGCATGAGCTGGTCGTAGCGGTAGCGGGGAACGATGGCCTTCACCATGGCGAACAGGAAGAAGAAGAAGAGGATCTTCAGGAACAGCCACATGAAGCCGTAGAAGCTCTGCGCCGTGGGCGACCATTCGCGAACGAAGGCCAGGTCCAGCGGCGCCTGCCATCCCCCGAAGAACAGGATCGAGATCATGGCGCACATGAGGATGATGTTCGCCAGTTCGCCGATCATGAAGAGCAGGAAGGGCGAGGACGAGTACTCCACCTGGTAGCCCGCCACGAGCTCGGACTCTGCCTCGGGCAGGTCGAAGGGCGGGCGGTTGGTCTCGGCCAGGGCCGAGATGAAGAAGATCACCGACATGGGGATCATGACGAGGGCGATGGGCAGGTTGTGAAGACCACCGCCGAAGACGTTCCAGTTCCAGAAGCCGCCAGCCTGTTTCAAGACGATCTGGTTCAGGTTCATCGTTCCCGAAAGCAGGATGACCGTGATGACCACTAAACCGATGGAGACCTCGTAGGAGACCATCTGCGCCGCCGAGCGCAGGCTGCCGAGGAAGGGATATTTCGAGTTCGAGGCCCACCCGCCCATGATGATGCCATAGACGCCCAGGGAGGAGATGGCGAAGAGGTAGAGGACGCCGACATTGATGTCCGAGACCACCCAGCCGGGGGCCAGGGGAATGACCGCCCACCCCACCAGGGCCAGGGCAAAGGTCAGGATCGGGGCCAGAAGAAAGACCGTCTTATCCGCCCCGTCGGGGATGACGATCTCCTTGAGGATGAACTTGAGCAGGTCGGCAAAGGATTGAAGCAGGCCGAAGGGGCCGACGACATTGGGGCCCTTGCGCATCTGGACGCCGGCCCAGATCTTGCGATCGCCGTACATGAAGAAGGCCAGCGAGATCAGCAGCCAGCCAAGGACGGCCAGGATCTGCAGGACGGTGATCAGGGTCCAGCCGCCCGGCGTGGCCCAGAAGGATTGCGCCGCGTCCATGCCCTACTCCGCCGCCAGTTTCGCCGGGCCCGCCGCCAGGGCGGCGCACTCGGCCATGGTCACGCTGGCGCGCGCGACAGGATTGGTGAGATGGAAGGCCTTCACCGCACTGGCGAGTGGCGCGTCCCCTACGTCTCCAGCCGCGCCGATGGCCGACAGGTCGGCCTGGCCCCGGGGTGCCCAGTCAATCTGGCCGAAGGTGGGATGGTCGGCGAAGAGCCGGGCCCGCAGCTGGTCGAGGCTGTCATACGGCAGGGTCTTGCCGAGGCGCTCGGACAGGGCGCGCAGGATGGTCCAGTCCTCCCGGGCCTCGCCCTTGGGGAAGACGGCCCTTTGACCCATCTGCACCCGTCCCTCGAGGTTGACGTAGAGGCCGTCCTTCTCGGTATAGGCCGCGGCGGGCAGGATCAGGTCCGCCGCCTGGGCCCCGGCGTCGCCGTGCGAGCCGAGATAGATGCGGAAGGCATCGGAGGCCGACAGGTCGATCTCGTCTGCGCCGAGCAGGAAGAGGACGTCCAGGGTGCCCTTGGCCGTCATGGCCCGGGCGTCGAGACCGCCTTCGCCGGGAAGGAAGCCCATGTCCAGGCCGCCAACCCGGGAGGCGGCAGTGTGGAGCACGTTCCAGCTCATACCGAAGGCCTTGGCGACCTGGGCGGCGGCGTAGGCCACGGCCGCGCCGTGCGGACCGGACAGGGCGCCGGCGCCGATGATGAGGGCCGGAGCCTTCGCCCCCTTCAGCACCTTGGCAAAGCCTGAGCGGGCCTTGGCCAGGGCGGTGAGGGCCGAAGCGGTCTCGCCCAGGTGGTCGAAGCGATAGGTCAGGTCAGCAGGTGCGCCGACCAGGCCCACCTGGAGGTCGCCGGAGAGCCAGCGGCGGCGCAGGCGGGCGTTCAGCACGGGCGCCTCGAACCGCGGGTTGGTCCCCACCAGGAGGAGGACGTCGATGTCCTCCAGCCCCGAAATCCCGGCATTGAACAGCCAGGACTCCCGAGGGCCGGTGCCCAGGGCCATGCCATCCTGGCGGCAGTCGGTATTGGCCGAGCCCAGGGCGCGGAACAGATCGAGCGTCGCCTTCAGGGACTCGGCGTCCTGCAGGTCGCCGGCGATGGCACCAATGCGCTCGGGCTTTGCAGAGGACAGGCGGGCCGCGGCGAGGGACAGGGCCTCGGCCCAGGTCGTGGGGCGCAGCCTCCCGTTCTCGCGGATGAAGGGACTGTCGAGCCGCTGGCGGGACAGGCCGTCCACGGCAAAGCGGGTCTTGTCCGAGATCCACTCTTCGTTGACGTCCTCATTGACCCGGGGAAGCACGCGCAGAACGGCCGGGCCCCGGCTATCGACGCGGATGGCGGCGCCCATGGCGTCCATGACGTCGACGGTCTCGGTCTTGTTCAGCTCCCACGGACGGGCATTGAAGGCGTAGGGCTTGGAGGTCAGGGCACCGACCGGGCAGAGGTCGATGACATTGCCGGACAGCTCCGAGGTCACTGCACTGCCGAGATAAGTCGTGATTTCAACATCTTCACCGCGCGAGATGAGACCGATCTCAGCCACGCCGGCGACTTCGCTGATGAAACGTACGCAACGCGTGCACTGGATACAGCGGGTCATGACCGTATTGATCAGGGGGCCCATGGCCTTTTCCTCAACGGCCCGCTTGTTCAGCCCAAAGCGGCTGCCGTCGCGGCCATAGCCTACGGCCTGGTCCTGGAGGTCGCACTCGCCACCCTGGTCGCAGATCGGGCAGTCGAGGGGGTGGTTGATGAGCAGGAACTCCATCACCCCTTCCCGGGCCTTCTTGACCATCGGGGTGTTGGTGAAGATCTCCTGGTTGTCAGCGGCCGGCAGGGCGCAGGAGGCCTGGGGCTTGGGCGGCCCGGGCTTCACCTCGACCAGGCACATCCGGCAGTTGCCGGCGATGGACAGGCGCTCGTGGTAGCAAAACCGCGGGATCTCCTCCCCGGCCAGTTCCGCCACCTGCAGAACCGTCATGCCGGGTTCGAACTCGACCTCGACGCCGTTGACCTTGGCTTTCGGCATGGCTCAGCTCACTCCGCGGCCTGCAGGGAGGCACCCTGCACGTGCGGGCGACCCGCACGGTAGTTGGTGATGCGCGCCTCGACCTCAGGCCGGAAGTGGCGGAAGAGGCCCTGGATCGGCCAGGCCGCGGCGTCGCCGAGGCCGCAGATGGTGTGGCCCTCGATCTGGCTGGCGACGTCGAGGAGCATGTCGATCTCCTTCATGTCCGCCTCGCCGGTGGCCATGCGCTCCATGACCCGCCACATCCAGCCCGTGCCTTCGCGGCAGGGTGTGCACTGGCCGCAGCTCTCGTGTTTGTAGAAGTAGGATAGGCGGGCGATGGCGCGGACGATGTCGGTGGACTGGTCCATGACGATGACCGCCGCCGTGCCCAGGCCGGACTTCAGGGAGGACAGGGAGTCAAAGTCCATCAGGGCCGTCTCGGCCTCATGGGCCGGGATCATGCGAACGGATGAGCCGCCCGGGATCACCGCCTTGAGGTTGCCCCAGCCCCCGCGGACGCCGCCGCAATGGTCCTCGAGCAGCTGCTTCAGGGGGATGGACATGGTCTCCTCGACCACGCAGGGCGTGTTCACGTGGCCGGAGATCGCCATCAGCTTGGTGCCGGTATTGTTCGGGCGGCCGAAGCCGGAGAACCAGGCCGCGCCACGGCGCAGGATGGTTCCCACCACCGAGATGGACTCGACGTTGTTGATGGTGGTCGGGCAGCCATAGATGCCGGCCCCCGCCGGGAAGGGCGGCTTCAGGCGCGGCTGACCCTTCTTGCCCTCCAGGCTCTCCATGAGGGCGGTCTCGTCGCCGCAGATGTAGGCCCCGCCGCCATGGGTCACGAAGACGTCGAAGTCCCAGCCGTGGAGGTTGCCCTTGCCGATCAGCTTGGCCTCGTAGGCCTGCTTGATCGCGGCTTCGAGGCGCTCGCGCTCGTGCACGTACTCGCCGCGGATGTAGATGTAGCAGGTGTGGGCCCGGATGGCGTAGCTGGCGATCATCGCCCCTTCAATGAGGAGGTGCGGATCGTTGCGGAGGATCTCACGGTCCTTGCAGGTGCCCGGTTCCGACTCGTCGGCATTGATCACCAGGTAGTGCGGACGCGCACCCTCGGCCTTCGGCATGAAGGTCCACTTCAGCCCGGTGGAGAAGCCCGCCCCTCCCCGGCCCCGCAGGCCCGAGGCCTTGATCTGGTCGCACAGCCATTCCGGCGTCTGCTCCAGCATGAGGCGTGTGCCATTCCACGCCCCGCGGCGCTTCGCCCCCTCCAGGCCCCAGTCCTGGAGACCATAGAGGTTGGTGAAGATCCGATCCTTGTCCTCGAGAATTCCGACCACGATGCGCCCCTAAACCTCCAGACCGATCCGGCCCGCGCCGGTCGCTGAACTCCGCCCGATCATTGAGCTGCCTCCTTGGCCACGCCGCTTGTCTTCGGCTCGGCGTTGGGAAGGGCCTTCAGCGCCTTGGCCGCCGTGCCGTCGTAGAGGCTTGCGGCCTGGAGAACGGCCGAGCCGCCCTCTGGCGCAGAGCCCTGGCGGCCGATGGCTGAGCCCGGGGCCCGGGGCTTGCCGGCGATGAACTCGTCGAGGATCTGCTCAAAAATCTCGGGCGTCAGGTCCTCGTAGTAATAGTCGTTGATGGCCGCCATGGGCGCGTTGGAACAGGCCCCAAGGCACTCCACCTCCTGCCAGGTCACCTTGCCGTCAGGCGACATGTGGTCGCGGTCGCCGAAGCGGCGCTGGCAGACGGCCTTCAGGTCATTGGCCCCCCGCAGCATGCAGGGTGTTGTCCCACAGACCTGCACCAAGGCAAGGGAGCCGACGGGCTCGAGCATGAACATGGTGTAGAAGGTGGCGACCTCGTAGACCCGGATGACCGGCATGCCGAGGATCTCGGCCACGACGCGGATCGCGGGCTCGGAGACCCAGCCCTGCTGCTTCTGGACCAGCCAGAGCATGGGGATGACGGCGGACTGCTGGCGGCCCTCGGGGAACCTGGCGATCCACGCCTTCCCCTGCTTCAGGCTCTCGGCGCTGAAGGCGAAGCTGTCGGGCTGGTTGGCGGCTAGCCTGCGGACGCTCACGTGACCGGCCTCACTTGATGAAGTCGACGCGCACGATCCGCGCGTCCGAAACGGTGTAGATGGCGGCGACCTCGAAGGGATCGGACCCCGGCGCGCGGAAGACCCGTTCGTGATCAATCACGTGATGGCCTACCACCATGCGGTTGAGCAGCTCGGCACGGTTCTGCGGGAAATCCGCGAAGACCTGACGGTACTTCTCGCGATAGGCATCGATGCCCGAGATCGTCACGGCGCCGTTGAAGTCGGCGACCACCACCTCATCGGCGTAGGCCGCGCAATGGGCGTCGAGGTCCTGGGCGTTGTAGGCCGTGAACTGGGCCTCGACGACGTCGAAGGGCGTGATGCAGGCGGGGGCGCTCACCGGTCCACCTCGCCGAAGACAATATCGAGGGAGCCCAGGATGGCCGAGACATCCGCCAGCATGTGCCCCTTGCAGAGCCAGTCCATGGCGGAGAGATGGGCGAAGCCCGGAGCCCGGATCTTGCAGCGGTAGGGCTTGTTGCTGCCGTCGCTGACCAGGAAGACGCCGAACTCGCCCTTGGGGGCCTCGACGGCGGCGTAGATCTCACCAGCTGGCGTGTGCAGGCCCTCGGTATAGATCTTGAAGTGATGGATCAGGGCTTCCATCGACCGCTTCATCTCGCCCCGGCGGGGCGGGGCGACCTTGTTGTCCTCGGTCAGCACCGGCCCTGGCGTCTTCCGCAGGCGCTCGACGCACTGGAGCATGATCTTCACGCTCTCACGCATCTCCTGCATCCGGCAGAGATAGCGGTCGTAGCAGTCGCCATTGACGCCGAGCGGGATCTCGAAGTCCAGCTCGCTATAGCATTCGTAGGGCTGGCTGCGGCGCAGGTCCCAGGCGATGCCGGAGCCCCGGACCATGACGCCCGAAAAGCCCCAGGCCATGGCCTGCTCGCGGCTGACCACACCGATGTCGACGTTACGCTGCTTGAAGATCCGGTTGCCGGTGATCAGGCGGTCGATGTCGCCCAGCGGCTTGTGGAAGGCCTTGGCCCAGGTCTCGATGTCGTCGATAAGGGCGTCAGGCAGGTCCTGGTGGACCCCACCGGGACGGAAGAAGTTGGCGTGCAGGCGGGCACCGGAGGCCCGCTCGTAGAACACCATAAGCTTCTCGCGCTCCTCAAAGCCCCAGAGCGGCGGCGTCAGGGCGCCGACGTCCATGGCCTGGGTCGTCACGTTGAGCAGGTGACTCAGTATGCGGCCGATCTCGCAGTACAGGACCCGGATCAGCTGGGCCCGGACCGGGACCTCGATGCCCGACAGGCGCTCGATGGCCAGGCAGAAGGCATGCTCCTGGTTCATCGGCGCGACGTAATCGAGCCGGTCGAAATAGGGCACGTTCTGCAGGTAGGTCCGCGCCTCCATCAGCTTCTCGGTACCGCGGTGCAAGAGGCCGATGTGCGGGTCCACCCGTTCGACGACCTCACCGTCCAGCTCGAGTACCAGGCGCAGCACCCCGTGCGCCGCCGGATGCTGGGGGCCGAAATTGATGTTGAACTTACGGACGGGGGTTTCGGGAAGGGCGGAGCCCAAGGCGATGTCGTCGGCCATCAGCGCGCCTCCCCCTTCTCATCGCCCGGCAGGACGTAGCTGGCCCCTTCCCAGGGCGACATGAAGTCCCAGTTGCGGAACTCGACGGACTTCACCGGCTCGTAGACCACGCGCTTGAGCTCATCGTCATAGCGCAGCTCGACATAGCCGCTCATGGGGAAGTCCTTGCGGAGCGGATGCCCGTGGAACCCGTAGTCGGTCAGGATGCGCCTCAGGTCCGGATGGCCGGAGAAGAAGACGCCGTACATGTCGAAGCATTCGCGCTCGTACCATTCCGCACAGGGAAACAGGCCGGTGACCGAGGGAACCGCAGTGTCCTCGTCGGTCTGGACCTTGACCCGGAGCCGGACGTTCCGGGTGAAGGACAGCAGCTGGTAGACCACGTCGAAGCGCAGGGCCCGGTCAGGATGATCGACACCCGTCAGGTCCGTCAGCTGCTGGAAGCCAAACCGGTCCCGCAGGAGACCGAGAACCTCAAGGATACGGGCTGCCGGTGCAGCGAGGCTGAGATCGCCGCAATCGACGGTGGCGGAAACGCCCGCGCCTGCGGCCGCAGCCACTTCGGCGCCCAGGGCCTGGAGGGTATCGGACGCGACAGGCCAGCTCATCTTTCGATCGTCCCGGTGCGACGGATCTTCTTCTGAAGCTGCAGGACCCCGTAGACCAGGGCCTCGGCGGTTGGGGGGCATCCGGGGACGTAGATGTCTACCGGAACGATCCGGTCGCAGCCGCGGACCACGGAATAGCTGAAATAGTAATAGCCGCCGCCGTTGGCGCAGGAGCCCATGGAGATGACGTACCGCGGCTCGGGCATCTGGTCGTAGACCTTGCGTAGGGCCGGGGCCATCTTGTTGCACAGGGTTCCCGCCACGATCATCACGTCCGACTGGCGCGGGCTGGCCCTCGGGGCGAAGCCATAGCGCTCAAGGTCGTAGCGCGGCATGGACGCGTGCATCATCTCAATGGCGCAGCAGGCCAGGCCGAAGGTCATCCACATCAGCGAGCCTGTGCGGGCCCAGGTGATGAGGTCATCTGCGGCGGCAGTCACGAAGCCCTTGTCGGCCAGCTCCTGTGAGACGCCGTCGAAATAGGCGTCGTGAAGCTTGGCGTCGTAGCCCTCGACCGCCGAGCGGGCGGCGGCTCCAGCAGGAACGGTCAGTCCCATTCGAGGGCCCCCTTCTTCCATTCGTAGATGAAACCGACGGTCAGGATCCCGAGGAAGGTCATCATCGACCAGAAGGCGAATGTAGCCTGTTCATGTGGCAGGTTCATGAGGGAGACCGCCCAGGGGAAGAGGAATGCAACTTCGAGGTCGAAGATGATGAAGAGGATCGAGACCAGGTAGAACCGGACGTCGAACTTCATCCGGGCGTCGTCAAAGGCGTTGAAGCCGCATTCGTAGGTCGAAAGCTTCTCCGGATCCGGCGCCTTGGGCGCGAGGATGGCCGAAGCCAGGATGAAGACGATCCCGATCGCCGAGGAAATCCCCAGGAAGATCACGATCGGGAGGTACTCGAGAAGAAAGGCGTTCATGGATTCCTCGCGGGAGTCGCGCGACCTTCTAGACCAGCCTTGCGCCGGGTTCAAACCTCGGTTTGCCGCATTGCAAAATCCGGCCCGGAAGGCAGTCCCCGGGTAGATCCACCCAGAGTCCCTACCGTGGCCCTAACGCCCGTGGGCAGTTGACACGATTCCGGGCGGGACCTATCAGACGCGGCTCGCGCTGGTGCGCGATTAGAGTGCGGATGTAGCTCAGTTGGTTAGAGCGCCGGCCTGTCACGCCGGAGGTCGCGGGTTCGAGTCCCGTCATTCGCGCCACTCTCCCCTCCCCCAAGTCTGGAACGGCGACGCCCTCGTCAGGACTCGCGCATGGTCTTCAGCGCCCGGCTCCAGCGTGCGAGTTCGTCCAGGGTGACCTTGGCCGCCAGTCCGTGGGCGGTGGTGGGGATGAAGCCCTTCTCGGTGTCCAGGTGCTCTCCCACCATCGGGATGGCGACACCCTCGACCAGGGGCATGATCTTGACCGTGGTCAGCATCTGCTTGGCCATCTGGACCGCCCGCACCCCGCCGGACTGGCCACCATAGCTGACAAAGGCGGCAGGCTTTCCGTTCCATTCCGAATAGAGGTAGTCCACCGCGTTCACAAAGGCCGGCGGCGGCATGAAGTTGTACTCGGGCATGACGAAGACGTAGGCGTCAGCGGACTCCACGCTCGCCGACCAGGCCTTGGTGTAGTCGAACTGGTAGTTGCGCAAGCGCGGGTGCCAGGGCTCGTTGAAGATCGGCAGGTTGAAGTCCGCCAGATCCACCAGGATCGCCTCGAAGGCGTCGTGGCCCTCGGCGAGGCCCTGGAACCAGCGCGCGATATGGGGACCCACCCGGTTCGGCCGGGTGGAACAGATGACGGTCTGAAGCTTCACGAAGGCACTCCTGAAACGAATACGGGGATCAGGCGACGGGTTCCGACGCCTTCTCGATGGAAAAGTCGCCCGCGTTCGGCTCCAGGGTCGCCCTCCAGTAGTCCACGAGGGCGAAGGGCCAGTTCTGGGTCACCCTCCCCTTCTCGTTCTTGTACCAGCTCGAGACCTGAGGCGCGCCCCAGGCCATCAGGGCGTTGGCGGCGTCGACCCTGGCGTTGAAGGCGTCGTGGACTTCCGGCTTCGGCTCCATAGCCCGGGCGCCGGTCTCGGCCATCAGCTTCAGGCAACCGACGATGTAGCGGACGCTACACTCGGAGAAGAAGATGATGGAGCCGTTGACGACGATGTTGGTGTTCGGCCCGTAGATCATGAACAGGTTGGGGAAACCCGGGCTGGTCATGCCCAGGTAGGCGCGGGGATCGCCATCCCAGGTCGCATGGAGGTCAGCGCCCCCGCGGCCGCGGATCTTCATGGGTTCGAGGAACTTCGAGGCATAGAAGCCGGTACCGTAGATGATGACGTCGAAGTCCCGGGCCGTACCGTCCGCCGTGATGATCCCGGTCTCGGTGATCTCGGTGATGGCGTCGGTGACCAGCGAGACGTTGTCGCGTTGGAGGGCCGCCATCCAGACCCCATTGTCCAGGAGCGCGCGCTTGCCGCCCACGGGATAGGTGGGGACCACCTTCTCGACCAGGTC
>Ga0209598_10000166_pt1 | contig 52095 bp, 44 predicted proteins | sample M_140807_EF_Meta_FD_187317 | JGI IMG/M metagenome (GOLD analysis project Ga0209598, IMG submission 187317) | Freshwater microbial communities from Lake Montjoie, Canada to study carbon cycling - M_140807_EF_MetaG (SPAdes) (version 2) | ecosystem: Environmental > Aquatic > Freshwater > Lake... | reverse complement strand
GAGCTCAACAAATCACGAACTTCCATCTCAACTAGTTCTAATAACTCAGCATCATCTACCATATCTGCTTTGTTTAAGAAAACAACGATATAGGGTACGCCTACTTGTCGAGATAGCAAAATGTGTTCACGAGTTTGTGGCATAGGACCGTCTGCTGCAGAAACCACTAATATCGCACCGTCCATTTGCGCAGCACCAGTAATCATGTTTTTCACATAATCCGCATGTCCTGGGCAATCCACATGGGCATAGTGGCGATTTGCTGATTCATATTCAACATGTGCGGTAGAAATCGTAATCCCGCGCGCCTTTTCTTCTGGAGCCGCGTCGATTTGGTCATATGCCTTGGCTGTACCACCGTATTTTTTTGCCATAATCGTAGTAATTGCCGCTGTTAGCGTTGTTTTACCATGATCTACGTGACCAATTGTTCCCACATTTACATGCGGTTTTTTACGTTCAAATTTTTCCTTAGCCATGACTCTACCTCGTTACCTTATAAATTGTTGAATATTATTTCGCCCGCTTATTAATTATCTCGTCTGTAATATTTGCTGGAGCTACTGAATACTTTGTAAACTCCATAGTATACGTTGCACGACCTTGTGTTGCAGAACGTAGATCTGTGGAATACCCAAACATTTCTGAAAGCGGTACCTCTGCACGAATCGCACGCCCAGCTGGGGTATCTTCCATACCTTGCAATATTCCGCGACGTCTACTGAGATCGCCCATAACATCACCCATATAATCTTCAGGGGTAACTACTTCAACTTGCATAATGGGTTCAAGCAATACTGGCTTCGCTTTCAATGCACCTTGTTTAAAGCACTGTGAGCCTGCAATCTTGAATGCCATTTCACTAGAATCCACTTCGTGGAATGACCCATCAAACAACGTTACTTTGACGTCTACAACAGGGTAACCCGCTATCACACCATTCTGGAGCTGCTCTTGAACACCCTTATCAACTGCAGGAATATATTCTTTAGGAATCACGCCGCCAACAATCGCATTAACAAACTCATACCCTTTTCCACGTTCTTGTGGTTCTATTTTAAGCCACACGTGACCATACTGACCTCTACCACCTGACTGCCGAACAAACTTACCTTCTTGTTCAACTGCTTGTTGCAGAGACTCACGGTATGCAACCTGAGGCTTGCCGACATTGGCTTCAACCAAAAATTCGCGCTTCATTCGGTCTACGATGATTTCTAAATGCAACTCACCCATACCCGCAATAATCGTTTGCCCAGATTCTTCATCTGTATGCACTCTGAATGAGGGATCTTCCTGAGCCAACTTGCCCAACGCTATCCCCATTTTTTCTTGGTCTGCTTTGGTTTTAGGCTCCACTGCAACAGCAATCACTGGTTCAGGAAAATCCATGCGTTCCAAGATAATAATTTTAGCCAAATCACACAGTGTGTCACCGGTCGTCATTGTTTTCAAACCAACCGCTGCAGCAATGTCCCCTGCGTGTACTTCTTTAATTTCTTCTCGTGAGTTGGCATGCATTTGCAGCAAGCGTCCAATTCTTTCTTTTTTTCCTTTTACTGCGTTGTATACAGTATCACCGCACTTCAATGTACCTGAATACACTCTAAAATAGGTGAGTGTTCCAACGAAAGGATCTGTCGCAATTTTGAATGCCAGGGCAGCAAATGGAGCATCATTAGCAGTAATACGATGATCTGGCTCACCATCTTCATCGACACCTTTCACTGGAGGAATATCTATTGGAGAAGGCAAATAATCCACTACACCATCCAGCACTGCTTGAACGCCTTTGTTTTTAAAAGCTGACCCACAAAAAACAGGGACAATTTCATTATTAATCGTTCGTTGTCTTAATGAGGCTTTGATTTCTTCTTCAGTGAGTTCTATACCTTCCAAATACTTGTTCATTAAGTCTTCTGAAGTTTCTGCGGCAGCTTCAACTATCTTGGCGCGCCATTCTTCACAGTCGGCTAACATAGCTGCGGGAATATCATGATATTGAAAGCTCATGCCTTTGCTTTCTTCATCCCACTCAATAGCTTTCATTTTTATCAAGTCAATCACGCCGACGAACTTTTCCTCGGACCCGATTGGTAATTGAACAACAACTGGCTCTGAACCAAGTCGTTTTTTGATTTGGTCTACCACACGCAAAAAATTCGCGCCCATACGGTCCATTTTATTTACAAAAACAATACGCGGCACACCATATTTGTTTGCTTGACGCCATACTGTTTCTGACTGCGGCTCCACACCAGACACTGAATCAAACACTACGACTGCACCATCCAATACGCGCAAAGACCGCTCAACTTCAATCATGAAGTCTACGTGTCCTGGGGTATCAATTATATTCACTCGGTGCTTCGGATATTGTTTATCCATGCCTGACCAGTAGCAAGTAGTGGCAGCTGAAGTGATAGTAATCCCGCGCTCTTGTTCTTGAACCATCCAGTCCATGGTTGCAGCACCGTCATGCACTTCACCAATTTTGTGTGAAGTACCTGTGTAAAATAAAACACGTTCGGTCGTAGTGGTTTTACCGGCATCTACGTGCGCTGCAATACCAATATTTCGGTATAGTTCTAATGGAGTAACTGACACGGGGCTATCCTCTCTAGTCTATAGGCTAATGAAATCTTAAATGCGCGAATGGTGCATTTGCTTTTGCCATACGGTGCACTTCTTCTCTCTTCTTTACTGCTGCGCCTTTGTTTTGTGCTGCATCGATTAATTCGCCAGCCAAACGCAACATCATACCCTTCTCACCACGGAGTCTGGCACATTGCACAATCCAGCGCATACCAAGTGCAATACTTCGATCCAGTCTTACTTCGATTGGAACTTGGTATGTTGCTCCGCCTACACGCCTCGAACGCACTTCTACAGTGGGCCGCACATTATCAAGTGCTTGCTCAAAATACTGCAGAACAGAGGCCAGCTTTCCACCGCCTTCTGAACCATCTTCGCCGTCAGCACTTTCTTTTTTGGCTTTGCGTAGTTTATCTTGCAAATGGTCTAAAGCGCCGTAAGTTACTTTTTCAGCAATGGATTTTTTGCCATCCACCATCAACACGTTGATGAATTTTGCTAACAGTTCACTATGATGTTTAGGATCCGGCAATATTTCTCGTTTCGGTACTTCTCTTCTTCTTGGCATAGCTCATTCCTAAGTTCAGGTTATTTCTTGTCTTTAGGTCGTTTAGTACCATACTTTGAGCGACCCTGCTTACGATCATTCACACCCGAGGTATCTAAGCTACCGCGGACTGTGTGATAACGCACCCCTGGCAAATCTTTTACCCGGCCGCCACGAATCAGTACGACAGAATGCTCTTGCAAATTATGGCCTTCACCGCCGATGTATGATGACACTTCAAAGCCATTTGTCAAACGTACCCTGGCAACTTTTCGCATTGCTGAGTTAGGCTTTTTAGGAGTAGTTGTATATACCCGCGTGCAAACACCACGTCGCTGTGGACATGACTCCAGAGCTGGAACATTACTTTTTCTTTTTGTATGAACTCGCGGTTTTCGCACAAGCTGATTGATGGTAGCCATCTCGCATTAACTCCAAGTTTTACAGATTTATTAATTTAGCTTTGTATAAAAAGCAGGCAAAGCCGATCTCTCACATACAAAGAACTTACGTATAAAGAGGGCGGATTTTATATAGTCCACGAGGTGTTGTCAAGAGTTTGACTGCCGTACTTGCGTAAAACATCTTATCTCCGATCAAAAAATGGAGCTTATTTTGCCATATGTGCAAAATAAAGAACAAACAACACCTTGATGCCCGTCTTTTAAACAGCGCCAACTTTCTCATAACACATAAAGGTCAAATCGTATTTATTTTTTTCATCTGACGCAAATTCTTTCAATATCGTGACCTTCCATAATTTTGCATCAAACTCGGGAAAAAATACATCTGCTGCAAAACTGTGGTGAATCGAAGTCAGATAGATACGCTGGGCTAGGGGCAAAAACTGAGCATACACAGAACTCCCGCCAATCACCATCACTTCCGGTGCCGCTGCACATAATTCTAATGCTTGCTCCAGGGTATGCGCCATTTCTACGCCAGGGATACCTAAACTATCCTTCGATAGCACAATAGAACGACGACCAGGTAATGGTCGACCGATAGATTGATAGGTGCGTCGCCCCATAATCAAAGGTTTGCCCATGGTTTGTTGTTTGAAAAATGCCAAATCCTCTGGAAGATGGCACAGCAATTGTTGCCCCCTGCCAATCCCCATCTTTTCATCAACTGCGACTACTAAACTAATGTTGTGCATGGTTCTGTGCCATCTGTGCTGCCAATCTCACTGCTGCCTGCAAAGACTGAGAAGACGCTTGTCCAGTGCCTGCCAATGATAAGGCAGTTCCATGATCCACGGACGTTCGTATAAATGGTAAACCACAAGAAATATTCACTGCTTGACCAAAGCTTGCGAATTTTAGTACTGGCAAGCCCTGATCATGATACATCGCTACGAACGCATCACAATCCTCTGTTTCCAAAAATGCGGTGTCTGCTGAGTAAGGACCTTGCACTGCCATGCCTCGTTGTTGGCATTCGGCAATCACAGGACGAATCACTGCCTGCTCTTCTTGACCAAGATACCCGTCTTCTCCAGCATGAGGATTGAGCCCCAATATTTTAAGCTTAGGTGCTGCAATCCCAAAATCACGCTGTAAACTGCAATATAAAATTTGTATATGTGTCCGAAGTCGCTCTGCTGTGATAGCTGAAGCTACCGCATGTAATGGCAAATGCGTCGTTACCAACGACACACGCAGCTCCTCACTAGCCAACAGCATCACCGTTTGACATCCGGTCAAGTCTGAGAAAAATTCCGTATGCCCTGTGAAAGGAATACCGGCTTGATTGATAATAGCTTTATGCACGGGCGCGGTCACCACAGCCGCAGCTTTTCCAGCTAGACAAGCCTGAGCTGCACAAGTGAGCATTTCGAGCACATAACCAGATGCATCAGAATTGAGTACCCCGGGATTATCCGGTATTGGGCAACGAAACGGCCATACGTACAAATGGTGGGGACGATATTGATAAGGCATATCAAAATGATAGTCATCAATCTTCAGAGATCTCCCAAGTAGGGCAGCGCGCGCTCTTATCACCTCCGGGTCGGCCAAAACTACTACAGGCAAAGAAAGATCCGCTAAGTCCAAACACAAGTCAGGACCAATCCCAGCAGGTTCACCCGATGTGACTAAAATAGGTTTCATGCCAAATTCTTTTCAAGAATATTCACAAACGATTGCGCATGCATTTGTTGTTTCCAATTTTGCACGACTTCATTAAATTTACGTTGCTGTAAAAACGCCCGGACTTGTTGGCGTTTGAACGCTTCCGAATCATCTACTTCTTTACGCTCTAATACTTCAATCAAATGCCACCCAAAAGGAGTTTTTACTGGTTTACTGATCGTATGCAGAGGCAATGCTGCCATAGCTTCGCTAAAAGGCTTCACCAATTCATCTGCGACTACCCAACCCAAATCTCCGCCATTGGCTGCCGACCTGGAGTCTAAAGAATACATTTTAGCCATATTAGCAAAATCTTTACCCGACTTAAGTTGCTCATACAAATTATTAGCTTGCTTTATCGCTTCATCATTCGTCATATTCACATCTTGCTTTAATAAGATATGGCGAGCATGCATTTTGGTGACGCGATGTTGTTCTTCATTTTCTTTCAATTCCACTAACTTGATTAATTGAAAACCATTTCCCGTACGAATAGGTCCTACAACTTCGCCAACTTTCATGGTTTGAACAAGCTTCTCAAACACAGCGGGTAACTCTGCTAAATGCCGCTCGCCCAAATCTCCCCCTTCCAAAGCATATTCATCACTAGATTCTGAGACAGCCATCAAATTGAAATCATCCCCTTTTTTCAGTTTTGCAAGCAATTGCTGCGCTTTAGATTTCGCACGCATAATTTGCTGAGTAGTGGGCGCTTCTGGAAGTGGAATGACAATATTTTGCACATGAAACAATGATCTTGATTTATCGTTTGCCAGCTCATTTTTCAGATAGTCATCCACTTGTTGCGGTGTCACATCAACTTCATTCCCTACAATCCGTTGCTGCAAGCGGCCAATAATCATTTCTTTTTGCAAACTCTCACGATAACTTTCCCAAGTCATCCCCTCTTGGTGAAGAGCTTCTCGAAACTGAGTCATAGTTAAGTGATTGTCTTCAGCAATTTTGGCAATCGCTGCATCCAACTCAGTAGCATCTACGGTAATATCATTGGTTTTAGCTAATTGAAGCTGTAGATCGACCTCAATCAAATGCTGTAAAACTTGTTTCCGTAATGCCTCTTCCGGCGGAACGGGCATCTTCTTGGATAATAATTGTTTGCGCATCAATTCCGTTTGCGAGTCTAATTCATGTTGCGTAACCACATTATCATTCACCACTGCCACGACTTTGTCCAAAGCTTCTGTCGCTGCAGCACACCCCAACGTTGACCAAAGCAATAATACAAAAAATCCACCTAACAACCGCATGCCATTTACCCCTCGCAAAATAATCCCAAGTCTAAATTCTGAACTCTGTCTCTGTCAACAAACTTAGGCAACGTCCCTTAAGTTATTTCCGGGGTGCCAAAGTGATAAATTGCCTAATGTCGAAACAAATTCGTATATCCAGGCAAATAAGAACGAATCGTGGTTTCCGGATTACTCGTAGCCACCGAACCCAATCCTTTTAATAAAATTTGAAAATACACATTATTGTCATATTGAGGTATCAGTGAATTAGGACTCAAACTTTTAAATGTTTGGCCGCCTATCAATCTTGCTGCCCAACAACAAGAATCATATTGTACTCCAAAAAATTTCAGCATGTCGTATTGCGCTGAAATATTGTAGCTATAAACACCTAAAGTACTCCAATGTTCGCTCAATGGCCAAGCATACGAACCCGTAATTTGGTTTAATGCAGCAGTGCCTAACAAAGGTGTTTGCCCTACCATATTACCAGTTGTTAAAAAATTAGCATTATTCAACAATGCGCCTTGCAGCGCCAACACATTGCCACTCGCCAGATAATTATAGCCCAGCCCTACAATGCGCTCAGAATCAGGTTGATAATGCAAATTCACATTAGCATTATTGGTAGCTTGTGTAGCCGGGTCCCAAACATAATCTGAGCTGGCAGACCAAGCATAATTGAGCGTATACACCCCAGACATGGCTACAGGCGACCAGGATGCTGTCGAAGAGGTATAACCTAAGATAAGAGGGACATCCGTACATTGTCCACTTTGGTTATAGCAGAGCTGCACTTTACGCGGGGAAAAATAACGGATTTGTCCGACTGTAAATTTAGCTTTTTCTTGGCCTGTATTGGGCGATAGCCAACGTGTGGTCACCGCATAAGCCAACTGATTTGCATCAGAAATCCTGTCAAACCCTGAAAATCGATTAGTCCGAAATAATTGATCCGCATTAAAAATCATATATGCAGAGTCAAACGCTGGAAATTGACTTTGGTCGAGATAAGGGACATTCAGATAATACAACCTAGGTTCTAACGTTTGACGCATGGCATTGTTAAATAGGCGCGCATTGTCCCGCTCGAACGTTAAACCACTGTCTACATAAACTCTGGGTAGAATACGATTGAATGATTCTGATTGAGACGCACCTAGCCCATAGGGATTTAGATTCCTTGAGAGTCCATAATTATTTTCAACCATTTCTATGCTAGGAGTAAAGTAGCCCCATGGCGCCATTCTGGGTAGAGACAAAATAGGATTCAAATGATATCGAGTCCCTTGTGGAATGCTACGATCTGTGCCGGTCCAATGAAAATAATCGAATTGACTTAATATGTTCAGGTCACTATGCAGAGGCAAATCGTGATAGCTTCCATTTGCCAGCACTTGCGGTAATCGATCATAAATATCTCCAACTGCGGATTGGTTAATAGCATGCAGCGTTTGGTAAGATTGAACTGAACTAGCTATCAACCAATGATCGGAGGTATAGACTAAGGACGCCCGGCGCAATAATTGGTTTTCACTTGAAATAGCTAGATTCGTACTAAAATCCTGTAAATAATAGTCATCCGATACTTGTTGAAAATCGATATCCAAATTCAGATTAGGCAAAATTTGCAGGTATTCGCGGGCCAAGACTGACCAGCGATCCGTCTTCGATCCTTGCAAACTGGGAAACTGTCCTGAATTTTGGGCAATAAACGATTTAAATGCAGCATCGCGCGGTAAGATTGATCCCCCAACGATGCCTGACGACCTTTCCGTTAAAAACCGTGTTGTACCGCCCAGCATCCAGCCGCGTAAAGTATAATAATGTGGAATCACCGTTGCATCATAATTCGGGGCCAAATTTAAATAATAGGGCGCGGCAAAATCAAACCCATTTACATTCGTATACCCGCCAAAAGGCATTAAAAAACCCGATTTGCGGGCTGAACTAGTGGGGAAACTCAAATAAGGCGTATATAAAATTGGCAATTTTCCCAAACGTAACAATGCATTATGCGCTACCCCCGTTTGCTTCGCATGATCTAACTGAATATCTTTGGCTTTAATATCCCAAGCCCGATCTCTCGGAGCACAGGTTGTGTAGGTTACTGCATGCAAATGATAGTTTTGGTTCGCAAAACGTCGTATCCATGCGGCCGTTCCCCATGCAGGGAGTATTGCAGCAGCGTGTTTTGTTTCAAAACGATACAGCACTTGTTGGATGTAACCCGATTTGTCTTGTGGATTCAAAGTGGCATGCTTGGCAATCATCAAACGCCCAGGCTCCATAAAATGCACATTTGAATCCAATTCAACCCGATCAATTTGATGAGTCGTTGCATTACGGAACACTTGTGCAGTCCGCGCTGTAATCATACTTTGGTTTTGTTGTACTTGAACATGGCCTTGTAAATCAGATTGGCCAGTGGGATGAAATGACACATCATCTGCTTTGAGTTCGATAGCATTGGGATCTGACAAAGGATATAATGGCAAAGGATAATAAGATCCTTGGCACAGAGAACGCGTCGAATTAGTTTGCCACCCCAAACAAACTTCTGCTTGGTCTTGAAAGGCTTTATCACGTAAGCGTTTATCCCAAACACAAGCTTGAATCCATTCTGAATCTTGCGAATAAACTTGAGTCGAGGCCAGTCCTAGAATTCCAATACTCATTACACCTAGGAACACCCGGCAGCTTGTCGTATAATATCGCTTAGTCTGAATCACCACAACGCCAACATTTGCAACCAAAGGCAGGAAGTATACCATGCAAACTCGTGAAAACGCACTGCATCAATGGTTAAAAACCATTTACCCTTCAAACGATTATTCTCTCGTTCCATTAGCCGGAGATGCTAGTTTTAGGCGCTATTACCGCTTGATCCATGACGGCATTTCCCAAATTGTTATGGACACCCCCCCAGACAAACTCAAATTAGAACCCTTTGTCCAGGTGAGCAACTTGCTAGCAGAGCAGGGCATCAAAACACCCAAAATTCATGCACTAGACGATAGTTTAGGCTTTGCGCTCCTAGAAGATTTTGGAGATATTTTATTCAGTGAAGCATTAAGGCAACAGGATCCACAAGCACTGTATCCATCCGCTATCCAAGTCCTCATGCAAATGCAACAGAATCATTCACAATTAAATATACCACTCCCAGTATTCGATCAAGGTTTCATGCTACAAGAATTGACCTTGTTTTCCGAATGGTTTTTACAACGCTATTTAGGCTTAAACTTACAAGCAGAAGAACATCAACTTATACAAAACACTTTTCAAATGCTCACCCTGCAAATCGCAAACCAACCACAAGTTTTGGTGCATCGCGATTACCACTCCCGAAATATCATGCTGTTAGACTCTGCAGATTCGGCTTCGCACACATTGGGGATCATTGACTTTCAAGATGCCGTGCTAGGACCCATCACTTATGATTTGGTTTCTCTTTTAAAGGATTGCTATATTCAACTTCCCAACAAAGAGTTGAATGAATGGGTACAATATTTTTATGACCACTCCAGCCTTGCTCAACAGGTTCCCTTTTCAGAATTTCAACGCGCTTTCGATTGGTGCGGTTTGCAACGTCATTTGCGTATCCTGGGTACTTTTTGCCGCCTCCATTTACGCGATGCCAAATCAAACTATTTAAACGATTTACCAAGAACGTACCAATATGTCATCACTTGTATTGATAAGCATCCAGAATTTCAGGCATTTGGTCAATGGTTAAAACAACGAGTAGACCCTTATTTTCAGAGTACTGCTGTATGAAAACAGCGATGATCTTAGCAGCTGGGCGTGGAGAACGTTTGCGACCCTTGACAGACTGCACCCCCAAACCCCTATTTACCTTAGGAAATCAGACGCTCCTAGATCATCATTTATCGCATTTGTCTCAAGCAGGATTTCAACGAGTTATCATCAATCACGCTTATTTAGGTTGGAAAATAAAACACTATATCAAAAAAACCAACGCCCATAATTTAGAAATTATTTTTTCCCCCGAACCACCAGGCGCCTTAGAAACCGGCGGAGGCATTGTCAATGCCTTGCATTTATTGGGGAATGAGCCATTTATCACTCTGAATGGAGATATTTTTTGTGATTATGATTTGAGCACGCTCAAATTACCTCAGGATAGTTTGGCGCATGTTATTTTGGTTGAAAAACCCATTTACCGAACGATTGGCGATTATGGATTATCTGCCGAGAATTTTTTAAACAACAGCCACAAAGATTATATTTTTTCAGGCATTACCGTTTATCATCCGAGTTTCTTTAAAGAAGCTCTCAATGGCCGTTATTCTGTCACGCCCCTAATGAGGCAAATCACCGAATCAAATTGCGTGACAGGAGAACTCTATAAAGGAGTATGGTTTGATATTGGTAGTTTGGAGCAATTACATTTGGCAGAAAAACATTTGCCCAGTAAATAAAATTACGCTCCCTTTGCAGGCCCAGAGCCCTGTGTCACATCACCGCCTTGACCCGCTTGTTGTGCTGCATATTCCCGCAATTCTGGCGGTGACCAAAATAATGAGAAATCCAATTTAGGTGCTAGTTGATTCGCTTTCGCAACCAAACCGACCTCAGGATCTTCCATTAAACGCCGTAATTCATTAGGCGGAACAACTTCTTTAGACAACACCCCGTCTTTTGATCGATAATGAATTCGCCCATTTTCATCACTGCCCATATTATGGGAAACAAACCAAGCCTGACAAATATCATCTACCAATTTTTTTTTATCTACTTTTTCGTCCTGGTTTTGGCCTTGATTAGATGGACTCATGCTGGTTCTCCGTCAATCATAAAGCCACGTAACAACTGACTCGTTTCATCAATATAAAAAGGCATGACAACCTTAGCAATTTGATTGTTCTCACTCTCAAGCCGATTCAGATTTTCGATAATAGATGCATCAATAAAATTCATGTTTCCTATTTTGAGGTTTTCTAAATCCTCAGGCGTCGCCAAGCCTCTAAAGGCCTTATCTGAAATATTCTCAATATAGTCATATCTGACGCGCACAAGTCGGGTGTTTGCATCCAGAGCAGCATTGACTCCTGCATATTCTTCGTGCATACGATGTTTATCGAGAATCGTATCTAAAGTATCTCGCAAGAACTTATTTGAATTCTCAGTAGTTGCTATTGCATCAGCTGATGCAATGCTCCTACCATCAGCAAGCCCTCTCATATTTTATCTCCTTGGTTCACTGGATCACAATGTTTGGAATTTACAGCATCAAACTCAAATTCATCCACTTGAATAGCATCCCAACACGCTTTCTCAATACTCATCAGGATATCCACCTCTTCAGAAGATAATACCCCTGCCGCCACTTTTTCCAACAATCGCACATGCATGGTTTCATGACTGTCACGCGATTTCGCAATCATAGCATGATACAAATCTTCATGCGCCATGAGCAATTGAAATGCATGCTCCATTCTATCCACGGGTTGTTTGGGATCCCCACTTAAAAAAATGGACTCTGTCAACAATTGGCGATAATCATTCGGATGCTGCATCAATTGGGCCAAATGATGACTGGCCTGATCGGAGGGATAACGCATAGTTTGTCCCCATGGAAACAACAAACCGCGAATGAGAATGCCCAACGGACGTACCGGAAAATTTTGACAAAAATCCAACATTGCTTTTTGCGAGTGATAAAAACAATACGTCAGAGCCCAAGCTGCATGAACTTGGTGATCTTTACTGTCAGGATATTTTCCTGCCAAACGCACTGCGGCTGCCGCCATATATAAATAGGACATGCCATCCGCCAGTCGCGCAGATAAGCGCTCTTTGCGTTTCAACGATCCGCCTAAAAAAATCAGAGAAAAATCTGCCAACCAAGCAAAAGCATGACTTAAGCGCGCCAAACGTTGGCAATGTTTTTTCAAAGGGCCGGCCGGCACTGCAATCAATCTCCCACCCGTCCAAGCTGAGCAAACCGCTTTGGCGAAACAATGTAGCGAATAATAAACATGTTGCCAAATCAATTGACTGAATTTCTCTTGGTCGTTGCTACGAACCGCCACGAATTCTTGGCGAACATAGGGATGACACGCCATAGACCCTTGACCAAAGACTAATAAATTACGCGACATGATGTTTGCCCCTTCCACCGTCACAAAAATGGGGATAGCAGCATAACAAGCAGCCAGGTAATTACGCGGCCCCAACACAACAGCACGGCCGCCATGAATATCCATCGCATCATTGATGGTCATACGCGCCAATTCAGTATTGTAGTATTTGGTCAACACGGATGCGACAGATGGTTTTTTGCCCACATTCACAGCTGCTACGGTTAATAAACGCGTCGCGTTAATTAAATATTGACGCCCTGCAATCTCAGCTAATTTTTCCTCAATTCCTTCAAACTCACCAATCTCAATATTAAATTGGCGGCGGATCCGTCCAAATGCACCACTGGTTAAATAAGCAATACCAGATGTTCCAACACTTAGAGCAGGTAAAGAAATCGAGCGCCCAATCGACAAACACTCTACTAACATTTCCCAACCGCGTCCGGCATTTTCTTGTCCGCCAATAATTTGTGTGATTGGCACAAAAATGTTTTTACCGCGAATCGTCCCATTCATAAACGGTTGCTGAATAGGCAAATGCCGATTACCAATTTCCAAGCCCGGGGTATCACGTGCCACTAAGACACAGGTAATGCCTTCACACCCTTCCCCATTCAACAAACCATCGGGATCCCGAAGATTCAGTGCCAGCCCAATCAAAGTCGCAACCGGTGCCAACGTGATCCAACGTTTACTCAGCGTGAGGGATAAGCCCAACACCATTTTTCCTTTGATTTTTTGTTTAACGACCAACGCTTCAGATTGAATCGACGTAGCATCACTTCCGGCCTGAGGTTCCGTTAATGCAAAACAAGGGATATCAATACCTTGCGCCAAACGCGGCAAATAATACTCTTTTTGCTCTTCAGTCCCATAATGGACCAATAATTCGCCTGGCCCTAATGAATTCGGGACCATCACTGTCACTGCAGCTACGCCGGAACGACTGGAAACCTTCATGACTACATCGGAATGCGCACGCGCAGAAAACCCTTTGCCGCCATACTCTTTGGGAATCACCAAACCTAAAAACCCTTTTTCCTTAATATACGTCCAAACTGATTCGGGCAAATCATGCATTTGCTCAATATCCCATTCATGGACCATGTCACATAATGCTTGCGTTTCATTATCTAAAAAACTTTGTTCTTCGTCACTCAATTCTGTATTAATTTGCGCCAAATCATCCCAATCTAAAGTCCCGCGAAAAATATCTTGCTCTACCCAAGTATCACCGGCATTCAATGCGGTTTCTTCGGTTTTGGATAATTTTGGCACGGCACGAGCCGCCATGTGAAATAATTGCTTTGCAATAAGAGACCGTACAGTCTCCTGACGCAAGATTAGAATACACCCAATGATAACTGCCCACAGAAAAAACCCAATGATCCAAGACATTCCAATGACAAACGTCGCAATAAATAAATATATCCCAGACGCAATCTCCCACACCACCGGACTAAGTCGACGATACAAAATAATGAGGGTAACCATAAAGTATATAAGAAAAAAACCAAATGCCATGAGTATCCTGCCCCAAACCGCACATAGCCTTAAGATTAGCATTTGCGCGCAACGGGCTCAAGGTATACTTGTCACTTCACCCAGCACCATGAGTGCCTCGTTTTAAACGAACATCGCTTGGATTAGGAAAAACATCCATTTCCCATTCTTTCCAAATATCTTGAATATTCACTTCTCCTTTGGGTGCTCCGTAAAAAAGGCGATTACGGTCTTCAGTTTTTTCACAAGCAAGAATGATCAGTCCAGGCACAATCGTACAGAAAAACAAAATCTGTAAAACCACATCCAGATTTGCCCAAATCCCAGGATCTTTCGCAAAGGCTTTCTTAGCATCTGAGACAATATGCTTAAATCCTTTATTAAATTCATTTTGCAATTTCAAAACATCCGCATCATCTTTGTCAATCTCAACAAAATAATGGTCACCCAATTGCTTTAATTTCGCGTGTAAACTTTGCAGATTTTCTTGATAGCGTGTGTAGGACAATAAAGATTCATCTGCTTCATCGCCCCCGGTAGCTACTTGCCAAGATACCTCTCTTTCCATATCTCTGATTTTAATAATATCCCCTACATAGCGATCAAATTCTTGTTTAAAAACTTTAACCGGATCCACTGCGCTAGTATCGCGTGACTCAGCATGTTCATAAGCAACATTCACATTTGTACGGAGTTTCTCTAGGTTTGCTCGTAATTCAATTTCCGGTTCTTTATGGATCAAGCATTTTGCTAAATGGATTGTGCTCGAAACCGCTGCCATATACACACGAGTAAGCATGTCTAAATCTGTATCCTCATTTTCTAAATCGGCGCAATACTTTTTATTTGTTTTATCTATCTGTTTACCCAGGGTTGTAAGTAAGGTCTCATCCCCTGAATGTCCCGCCACTTTGGTGATAAGACTTGGGAGCGTACTTTGATACTCTGCATAAGATTTCTTCGCACCAGCGCGCAGCTCTTCTACTACAAATGCATGATCGCTGTGCAACCGATTATGGGCCGCAAGGATTTCAGCTCGCTTCCCAAGTTCGTAGGCATATTGCAATAATAATTTTTTCACTGCTGCTTCATAAACTTTAGGCGAAGGCATGCCGTCTAATCCCAATATGTTAAGCGCGGTTTTGCGTGACATAGACTTGCGCCCAAGCGTAACCATCTCAATATTAGGTATTTTGGTATACTCTCCACGCCGACTGTCGTCCATTTTGCCCTCCTCAGTTATACCTGAATCGCATATTTATGATTGTTCTAACCCCATACCTTAGTTTTAGACAAACAAAGCTAGTTTGTCAAAGTTTGAACAGATATTGTTTGCCAAAAACCTATTTTTCTGGGATAATTAGCCATATTTTTTTATTTGGTTTGTTAATGGCTATTCGTAAAGTTTTATACCTTCCTGATGCGCGTTTACGCCAATTATCTGTGGATGTGACTGTTTTTGACGACAGTCTACAGACTTTGATTGATGATATGTTTGAGACTATGTACCACACGCGTGGTGTTGGCTTGGCAGCGGCGCAAATTGGGGTCAATTTGCGTCTGTCTGTGATTGATGTCAGTCATGAGAAATCGGAACAAATTGTAATTATCAATCCCGTTATCATAGAATCCATTGGTGAGCTCACCTATCAAGAAGGCTGTTTATCGGTGCCAGGTGTCTATGACACCGTCAAACGAGCCCACACAGTTACGGTAAGGGCGCTAGATCGACATGGTAAATCATTCGATATCACAGGCTCTGAATTATTAGCCGAATGCTTACAGCATGAAATCGATCACATGAATGGCAAATTGTTTATTGATATGCTATCCCCCTTAAAACGGACTATGGCGAGGCGTAAATTAGATAAATATCTGCGCGAGCAAACGCAAAAATGAAAATTGTTTTTGCTGGCACACCCGAGTTTGGCCTCCCTTGCTTAGAAGCACTCTATAACAGCCAACATCAAATCATTGCGATTTATACGCAACCAGATCGTCCAGCTGGGCGCGGGCAGAAGATTCAAGAATCTGCCGTCAAAATCTGGGGACTGCAATATCAGATCCCGATTTATCAGCCACTTAATTTCAAATCACCTGAGGTTATTGCAGCCTTAGAGGCTTTAGCGCCCGATCTGATGGTGGTGATTGCTTATGGGTTAATCTTACCCAAAAATGTTCTAGCCATTCCACGCTTAGGCTGTATCAATGTTCATGCGTCGATCCTACCTCGTTGGCGAGGTGCCGCACCGATTCAACATGCAATTTTAGCAGGAGATGCGGAAACGGGTATTACCATCATGCAAATGGATGTGGGCATGGATACTGGTGCCGCATTTACAATTCGAACGTGTGCCATTGCGGCTGAAGACACCACCGTACAATTACACCATAATTTGAGCGTCTTAGCTTCAGAACCATTATTGACTACGCTCGATGGGCTCATAGCAGGCACAGCAAAAGCCATACCGCAACAACATGAGCAAGCCACGTACGCACCCAAGATTCACAAACAAGATGCAGCAATTAATTGGCGCGAATCAGCCATCAGCATTGACCGCAAAATTCGCGCATATTACCCATGGCCCATAGCTTTTACTCAGGCACCAACCATGACCATCCGTATTCATAAGGCCAAACTCATGACTCAACAGCGTACGCAAATACCTGGGACCATTATTGCTATGGACAATCAGGGCATGCTGGTTGCTACTGGACAAGGCGCGATTTTGGTCCAAACTATTCAATGTCCAGGAGGACGACCTATTACAATCGCCGATTATATGAATGCGCAACGCCAGGATTTGCATGTAGGCACTCTTTTACAATGAAGCACTCTGAACGCGGCCAAGCGTTAACTATTCTGTTACGTCTATTCCAAAAACAACAGTCATTAACGCAAAGTTTACAAGAGCCTTTGCTCAGTCCCTTTACCAAAACCTTGTGTTTTGGCTTTGCGCGCCACTATTATCGTCTTGCTGCCATTGCCGACCTCATGGTGGAAAAACGTCCTAAAGAGTTAAGTATTTGGATTGGCCTTTTATTAGGAATATTTCAAATTTCTGTCTTAAAACTACCTGATTATGCCGCAGTTCAGGAAACAGTAGCCTTATTACCCACCAAACAATCATGGGCCAAAGGCTTCGTCAATGCCATTTTACGCCGGTTTTGTCGTGAGCAAGACAGCATTCTAGAACAATTGGCTGCAAATCCTGACTTCATGACCATGCATCCCCCTTGGTTAGTCAAAAAAATTCAAACCAATTGGCCGCATGCTTGGCAAACTATTATCGAGGCAAATAATACTCATCCACCTATGAGTTTGCGGGTGAATCTCAGTCATCTTAGTCGAGAGACCTATTGCACGCTCTTGGATAACCAACAAATTGCATATCGCCTCATTCCCCATACTCTAGCGGGAATAATTGTAGAGCAGGCCTGTGCCGTCCAAGATTTGCCGGGTTTTGCAGCAGGGGATATTTCCGTACAGGATGGTGCAGCACAATTAGCCGGACCATTATTAGAGCTGAAACCTGGTTTGCGCGTCCTAGATGCCTGTTGCGCCCCGGGCGGAAAATTAAGCCAAATTTTAGAATTGGAACCGAATTTAGCAGCCTGTGTAGGACTTGATGTCGATGGCCAACGTTTAAAAAGAGTACAAGCCAATTGTCACCGCCTAGGTTTACAACCCAAGTTATATACCGGGGATGCTTTGTCCCCACAGTCGTGGTGGGATGGACAGACCTTTGAGCGCATTTTAGTGGATGCGCCTTGTTCTGCGACCGGCATTATCCGCCGACATCCAGATATCAAATTATTACGCAGCTTAAAAGATATTCAGAATATCGCTCACATACAAACACAGATGCTCAGCGCATTATGGGCGTTATTGGCGCCAGAAGGGATATTAGTATATGCAACTTGTTCAATTATGCCTGATGAAAATGACAAAATTATTGCGAATTTCATTGCCAACCATTCAGATGCTGATTTAGACCGCTCTATACAAACATGGGGCCATGCAACAGGCAACGGCTTGCAGATCTTGCCTGGCGAGCATAATATGGATGGTTTTTTTTATGCAAAAATGAAGAAAATTAAGTAGTCCATGTTGGGCACGTTATACTTTGCTGCCCTACAAGGTTGTAACTAATAAGCGAGGTATATCTTGCAAATCAAATATTTTCTATCATTGCGGCCTATGATACCATTACCGATCGTTTTTTGATTTTAGATGTTGCGCGTTATAAATACCCCGCCTATTGGATAAAAACAGCTAAGTTATGGAATGCCGTGAATACAAAAGATGAAACCCGCTCTCGCGGATTTATTGTATCAAGTGTTGCGGACGATTTGGTTCCTTTGCACTCTAAGCGTCCAACCATTACCCCCCAAGGGTGTGATCATTATTAGATCCACCAAGAGTCTGGTGAAGTGAACGCGGCTTCTATTCGGTTTATATCAAACTCATCCAAAACAGAAATAGAGAGTGTCTTTTGGGCCATAAAAAGATAAAATTCGCGCGCCAGAGGATCCGTCAGCGCCTGTAAATGGTGGTGAATCGTCATTACATCTGCACGTTGAATAGGGCCCGTCAATGCTAATTTAGGCTCACTTGCTTGCTTCACATTCTCTACGACACTAGACAATAACACATCTAAAACATCCTTAGCTTGCTGCTCGGGGAGACCCGCATCCAAAAAACAATCACGCGCCTGTTGCAATAATGTAATGACATAATTAGATCCGAAAACTGCAGCCGCATGGTACAAAGCTTTTTTTTCTATCGCAATCTGATATACCTGCCCCCCGATGGCGTTGAAAAGATTAGTAATAGTCGTCATGGCAGCAGCATCACCTTCTAACGCACAGGGGATATTGACAAATTGGTTGATCGCAGATTGGGGATTTTTAAAACTAAAACTAGGATGTAAAGAAGCCACCACACAGCGTCGTGCTCGCAAAGTGCTAAGACAAGCAGAGGTCAAAGCACCACTGCAATGCAGCATGATTGTACCAGCCTGCACTTGAGCATTAACCGCCAACTCATCAGCCAATACAGCTATTTTCTGATCCGGCACGGTTATGAGAAACAAATCAGCAGTAGGAAAATCACTCACAGAGGAAACCGCATATCCCTGTCCAATAAATTCAATGGCATTCTTGCTGCTTTCCTGGCTCTGATTAAAAATTGCTTGAATCTTAGCAACTCGATGCTTGACTAACAAATATCCCAACGTTTGGCCCACTGCGCCAGCGCCAATGATATTCACAGTCAACATTCTGGATTCGCCAGCAAGCGTTTGGGTTTCAGCACCGTAGTTAAAGGATCCCACTCAGCTAATCCTTGAAAATTAGCGTTCTCATCGTACAAACGCACGCATCCTTCAGCAATATTCTCATCCAAAATTATGGGTTGTCCCAAATATAATCTTTGTAAATCATACTCGGATAAAGTCAGAATTGGGAAATGCTCCAGCAAAATATCCATCGGTAGCAAGCAATTACTCAATTCTTCAGATGAAAAATTCTCGCATTCTTCTAGCGTAAACATCCGTTGCGATTCAAAACCAGCTGTATATAAACGTCTTAATTGTGTGACATGCGCACCAACACCCAATGCCGCCCCCAGATCTTCTATCAACGTCCGAATATACGTTCCCTTCGAGCAACGCACAATAAATTCTGCTTGCGGATATTCGAAGCTGCTCATTGTAAATTGATAAATGGTAATAGGACGTGGTGGACGCGGCACTTCTTTGCCCGCGCGCGCTAATTCATATAATTTTTTACCTTGATATTTTAGAGCAGAATACATAGGGGGGATTTGCAAAGAGTCACCCTCAAATTTGGGCAATTGTTGTAAAACGTCCTCGACTGAGACCAGCCTATCGGACACAGTCTGCATCACCTCACCTTGCGAATCACCAGTGGTGGTAGTCATTCCGAAACACGCGGTCACCGCATAACATTTATCGGCATCCAAGCCAGACTGGGCAAATTTAGTCGCCTCACCAAAACACAGCGGCAACATACCCGTGGCAAGCGGATCCAAACAACCCATATGGCCAGCTTTACGCGCATTTAATAAGGATTTCACTCTTTGCAGGACCGTATTGGAACTCAGAAGACCAGGCTTATCAATTAATAGTATGCCATGAACGTTATTCCGGATCTTTTTCATCTTCTGAACTCGGATTGACTTGATCAATCAAACGACTTAAGCGAGCGCCATATTCTACTGATTTGTCATACACGAAATGTAATTGTGGGGCCGTACGCATGGTCAGAGTTTTCGCTACTAACGAACGTAAGTAGCTAGCTGCTGCATTGAGGATACCCTCAGCAACAGCTGGATCACCATTAAATACGGTAAAAAATATTTTAGCATGTCCCAAATCTTTGCTCACCTCAGCTGATGATATGGTGATCAATCCAGGTAAACGCGGATCTTTCACTTCTTCTTTAATCAACATTGCTAATTTGCGTTGCAACAATTGTGACACGCGATCACTACGCTTGAATTCATGCGCCATACGATCAGATCTCTCGTTTCAATTCAATTATTTCAAAGACTTCGATCAAATCACCGGGTTTAACATCATTGTAGTTTTTAACTCCAATTCCACATTCCAATCCTTGACGAACTTCAGAAACGTCGTCTTTAAAGCGACGTAACGATTCCAATGTGCCTTCATAAATCACCACGTTATCACGTAAAACACGAATAGGATTATTACGCTTGATCTGGCCTTCCATGACCATACAGCCGGCAATAGCACCTAGTTTGGGCGAACGGAACACATCGCGTACTTCAGCAATCCCGACAATTTCTTCTTTAAATTTAGGTGCCAACATACCTGATAATGCACGTTTGACTTCATCGACGATATCGTAAATGACGCTATAATAATTAATCGTCACCGACTCTAATTCCGAAAGACGTTTTGCACCTGCATCAGCACGGACATTAAAACCAATCATCAACGCATTAGAGGCCATCGCCAGATGAACATCAGATTCTGTAATACCACCCACACCTGTGGCAATCACTGCCACATTAACTTCATCGTTAGATAATTTCACCAACGCATCGGCAATGGCTTCTACTGATCCCTGCATGTCCGCTTTCAATACAATATTCAATACTTTGAGTTCTTGCGCTGCCATATTTTCAAAAATGCCTTCCAAAGAAGATTTTTGACGTCTGGCCAATTTAACATCTCGGAATTTTCCTTGACGGAACAACGCTACTTCACGAGCTCGTTTCTCATCCGTCACGACTACGGCCTCATCACCCGCGTGCGGAATCGCCGATAATCCTAAAATCTCAACCGGCATTGAAGGGCCAGCACTATCAACTGAATGCCCAGCATCGTCAACGAGCGCACGCACGCGACCATATTGGAAGCCTGCTAGAATGATATCTCCTTTGTGCAAAGTACCAGACTGAACCAAAACCGTAGCCACTGGGCCACGTCCTTTGTCCAAGCGTGATTCAATCACAACGCCTTTGGCCGCGCCATCTCTGTGTGCAGTCAATTCTAAAACTTCAGCTTGTAATAAAATAGCATCTAATAATTTATCAATCCCTTCCCCAGTACGTGCTGAAATTGGGACAATCATCGTATCACCGCCCCATGCTTCTGAAATCACGCCATAATTCGACAATTCCGTCATGACCTTATCCGGATCAGAGCCTGGTTTATCAATTTTATTGATGGCTACTACGATAGGAACATTAGCAGCTTTAGCATGCTGAATCGCTTCTAGCGTTTGCGGTTTTACACCATCATCGATGGCGACAATCAAGACAACAATATCGGTCGCTTGCGCGCCGCGCGCTCTCATGGCAGTAAATGCCGCGTGTCCAGGCGTATCTAAAAATGTGATATCCCCTTTTTCAGTACTCACATGATAAGCCCCGATATGCTGGGTAATACCGCCTGCTTCTCCAGCCGCAACTTTTGTCCGGCGAATATAATCTAATAAAGATGTTTTACCATGGTCGACGTGGCCCATGATGGTCACTACAGGCGCACGTGGGAACGCTTCTCCCCCTTTACGCATCGCATCGTCCAAACCAATTTCGACGGCATTTTCTTGCAAGATTTTGGCTTTATGACCCATTTCTTCAACAACAATAACTGCTGTTTCTTGATCAATGACTTGATTGATCGTAGCCATAGCACCCAACCCAATCATTACTTTGATAACTTCAGCCGCTTTTACAGACATACGCTTAGCCAAATCAGCAACCGTGATGGTTTCAGGAATCAGAACTTCATGCACCGTAGGTACAGTTGGCATCGCAAATCCATGCGTCAACGCTTCTTCTGCTTCACGATATTTATCAGATTTCTCAGGTTTACGCCGTTTAGATTTATGGCGTTTTGCATAGCCACCATCCGCATCGTCTTCTTGTAGGAACAGATTTTGTTTGCTTTTACGCTGCTTCACACCACCGCGTTTTAGATCAGTTTTTGGCGCTTCACTTTCATCACGACCAGGCGTTTTCTTTTTGGTATGCTTGTCTACCTTCACTTCTTCTTTTTTAGGTTTCGCCTCTTCTGCGGTAGTTACCGCGACTACTTCAGTTTTCACCTCTTCAGCAATGACAGCATCAGATTGTGAACCTTCTTCAGACTCCAGTACAGCGGGTGAGTCAGCCGGAGGCATACCTTCTGATTCTGCTATCAAGGCTTCAGGAACTTCATTTTCAACAACTGGCTCTATGTCTTCTTGTTCGTCTAAGGTCGGGGTTTCTACTGGTCGTTTGACAAATACGCGTTTTTTTCGAACTTCAATACTAACAGTTTTACCGCTGCCCATATCATGGCTTGGAACTTGTGAAACAGATTTACGCCGCAACGTTATCTGTCCTTTGGCAACAGGGTCTTTAGAAGCACCGCTTTTCAAATGACTCAATAATGTCAACTTTTCTTGCTCATTAATCGTATCATTCTCATTCGCAATTGCTATGCCAGCTTTTTGCAACTGAGTCAATAAATGCTCAGGCGGAATCCCCACTACTTGAGCCAATTGTTTCACCGTTACATCTGCCATAATCTTTGTCCCCTTTTACCACAATGCCAACATTCTGGCTTCACCTTCAAGATATATACCTTTTACGAAGGAATTACTCTGCCGAATCATCTTCAGCAAACCAGCGTTCCCGTGCTTTCATAATATGCTTACCTGCTTGCTCTTCTGTCATAAACGGTAGAACAAGAAGCTCATCGACTGAGCATTCAGCCAATTCATCTGTATTAGTCACGCCAATGCTATTCAGCTGCCCCACTAATTCAGGGGTCATACCTTGCATGGTAATCAAATCCAGGTTTTGATGGTCATGATGATCGCTCGCCGTCAATGCTTGCGTTAAGAGGCTATTATTAGCTCTGCTGCGCAGTTCTCCGACAATTTCTTCATCAAATCCATCGATTGCCAGTAATTCATCTATCGGCACATAAGCCACTTCTTCCAAAGTCGAAAATCCGTTGGTTAATAGCAAACCAGCGATTTCTTCATCAATCTCCAATGTATCCACAAATAAACTGATAGTTTTGTTAGACTCTTCTTGTGTTTTACCCTCAAATGCTTCGGTAGTCATCACATTTAATGTCCAGCCGGTTAACTGACTGGCTAATCTAACATTTTGTCCATTACGACCAATGGCTTGCGATAGTTGATCTTTATGTACCGCCAAATCCATAGTATGAGTATCTTCATCCACCACAATTGAAGAAATTTCGGCCGGAGCCATAGCGTTGATCACTAATTGAGCTGGATTGTCATCCCATAGAATAATATCGACACGCTCACCACCTAACTCACTAGATACCGCTTGCACGCGGGCACCGCGCATTCCAACACAAGCACCTACTGGGTCGATACGTCCATCATTTGTTTTCACGGCAATTTTAGCTCGACTACCAGGCTCACGTGCTGCTGATTTGATTTGAATAATATTTTCACCAATTTCTGGCACTTCAATCCGGAACAATTCAATCAACATTTCTTTACGTGTTCGGCTCACTAATAATTGAGGACCACGTGGATGTTCCAAAATATCATACAAATAAGCACGGACCCGATCATTCGGACGAAACATTTCTTGCGGCAGCATATCAGCGCGCGCTAAAAAGGCCTCAGCCTTGCCACCTAAATCGACAATAATATTGTCACGCGTAACTTTTTTAACTGTTCCATACACCAATTGGCCAATTTTCGCTTTAAATTGATCAACCATCATGCGGCGTTCTGCTTCGCGAATTTTTTGAAAAATCACATGGCGGGCAGTTTGGGCTGCGATACGGCCAAATTCTATGGAAGGCACATGTTCTTCAATACGATCACCGAGTTGAGCATCTGGTTTTCTTTCTTGTGCTTGGGCAACGGTTAATTGGCGATCTGAAAATTCCACTTCGTCGTCAGCAACCACATCCCAATAGCGAATCGTCACATAATCACCAAGACGTGGATCCATCGTAACTTGAATCCCAAATTCTTGGCCAATCAATTTACGTGTTGCTGATTCAAGCGCGGCTTGAATCGCACCTAAAACGACTTCTTTGCTCACACCTTTTTCATTAGAAAGTGCCTCAGCAACCAATAGTAATTCTTTGCTCATCATTAGCCTCACTTAGATGTCAAATGTGCTTTCGCAATCGCGTTAAAAGAAAAAACCTGCTGCCCACTGTCCCCATCCAGATCCAGAACCAAGTTCTGCTCATCTGCCGAAACAATTTTGCCAGTAAATTTGCGCTGCTGGGCAATGGGTTTCGCCAATTTAATTTCGACCAACTCTCCAATATAACGCTGGTATTGTTCCCTATAAAATAACGGCCTAGGAATTCCTGGAGAAGAAACCTCTAGACTATATTGTCCAGAAATAGGATCTTCGACATCCATCACAGCACTAATTTGCCGACTGGCTTTTTCGCAGTCCTCAATACCGACACCACCTGCGTGGTCAATAAATACGCGTAGCAAAGCATACCTGCCCTGCATCAAATATTGGCATCCCCAAAACTCATAGCCCAAACCTTCAATACAGGGTCGCAGCAGATTCTCTATTTCAGTTTGAATCATATAATTAATTTAACCAAATTAACTTAGTGTCGTGCCCGAAATAACTGCCTATTTTGCGCAAAGCTGAATATCCGAACATAGTCAGACGACATTCAGATTTGATGCAATAGTAGGAAGTTATTTTGGGCACGATCCTTAATAAAAAAACCCCATAAATGGGGTTCTAAAAATATATATTGGTAGCGGGGGCAGGATTTGAACCTACGACCTTCGGGTTATGAGCCCGACGAGCTACCAGGCTGCTCCACCCCGCATCAATTCAAAGCGATTATACACGGGCTCTATGAACTAAGCAACGATTAATTTATTCACTAAAGCAGTTGTATCGTGCGGTCAGAGTTAAGTCAGATGTTCTGTTCTGATATTTTGGTTATTTCTTTCCTATTTCGTTATATACTTAAGGACAAAGTTTTACAGGATTACGGTATGCAACATTACTATTTAGAACAAATGGGGATCACGCCTTGGGTGGTACGCAGTGACCCGCAATGCTTGTCCTCAATACAACAATTGGCTACTGAAGTAGCCGCCTGTACCCGTTGTCCTTTACACCAAACTCGTTTACACACAGTATTTGCACGCGGGAACCCCCAAGCCAAACTCATGATTATTGGTGAAGCCCCTGGAATTCCTGAAGATCAACAAGGGTTGCCTTTTGTCGGTGCAGCAGGCAGTTTATTAGATCAAATGGTATCTTGCATTGGTTTGAGCGATAACGAAATTTATATTACCAACGTTTTAAAATGTCATCCTACCAATAACCGCGACCCACAAAGCGACGAAATCTCACAGTGCAGCAATTATTTAGCACAACAAATTGCTTTGGTAAAACCTACATTATTACTGGCCTTGGGCCAATTTGCAGGGCAGTATTTGCTCAATACCACTCGGTCCCTGACTCAAATGCGCACTCAGAAAAACCAACATCAAAATATTCCGGTCATCGTCACGTATCACCCAGCCTACCTATTGCGCAATCCCGCAGATAAAAAAAAGGCTTATCAAGATTGGATCACTGTACAAGACCTGCTGCTATAGTGACAGGTTTTGTCACTCCCCAGATACATCATCCTGAATGTCTTAAAATGCTTCGCCATACCATTGCTATTATCGTCAGTAATCAGCATCTGGGTCGCAGGCATTCAATATATAAAACCCAAAAAAAACATTCATGAACTCAAACTACGAGTCCAAACTTTTTGGTGGATTATCAGCTTACTTGGTCTGTCGCTAATCTTAACGCCGCTATTAGCCATCATTTTTTGGGGAGCGATCAGTTATTTAGCGCTGAGAGAATATTTTTCCATCATACAAACTCGTCAAATTGACCGTCGAGTCCTATTTTGGGCATACATTTCCATTCCTATCCAATATTATTGGATAGCCACCCATTTTTACTCCATGATGGCTATCTTTATTCCAGTATATGTCTTTCTGTTTTTACCACTGCGCATGGTCTTATTAGGAGAAACCAAGGGATTTTTGCGCGCAGTAGGGACCATCATTGGGGTATTATGATGATGGTCTATTGTCTCAGTTGTGTGGCAGCATTGTATCTTTTAGAACCCACTACTTCCCTTAACTCAAGCAGTGCGCCTGGTTTGATTTTCTACTTATTATTTTTAAATCAATTTAATGATGCCCTACAATTTTTCTTTGGAAAATGCTTCGAAAAACATCCTATTGCGCCCCGGGTCAGTCCCAAAAAAACCATCGAAGGTTTTTTGGGTGGCTTGCTCACGATACCAATCATTGCCGTACTCTTAGCCCCTTTTATAACTCCCCTATCGATGCAGGATGCGGGCATCTTAGGCGTTATGATTGCTAGTGCAGGCTTTATAGGGGACATTATCATGTCTGCATTAAAGCGCGATTTAAATCTCAAGGATACAAGCAAATTATTACCCGGCCATGGGGGTATTTTAGATCACATTGATAGTCTGATTTTTACTGCACCCCTATTTTTTCATTATATACGGTATTTTTATGGGTAACTGACGGTCACCATCGTCCCCTGAGATATGTCTTTTTTTGATCTCGTTAAATAGTCCGGCTATTTGCCTCGATCAAACACAATTTTTAGCTCAATATTTCTCCCTAGTTCACTCGCGGCAAAACTTTAGGAACGTTTTCTGGTATTTATATCCATTTTTTTATTTTTTTACTTAGAATCTGGATAAGACATACCTTAGATCTTTACATTCCCACTAAAAATAGTTACTCTTGTCTCTCAATGATGGCGGCTCTTTGGGTCCCCTCGCGGCGAAGTCGTGCGAACCCCGTCAGGCCCGGAAGGGAGCAGCGGTAGCACTTTAATTCGTGCGCAGAGGTGTGGCTCATAGCGCTGCCGCCCAAATCAGGCTATACATCCATAATGAGTTACATTGCACTAGCCCGTAAATGGCGACCCCGTACATTTTCTGAATTACTCGGACAAGACCATCTGGTTCGCGCGCTGACTCAATCACTCACACAAGATAGAGTGCATCATGCTTACCTGTTCACGGGTACACGTGGTGTCGGCAAAACCAGTGTCGGTCGAATTTTAGCCAAAGCGTTGAATTGCCTCGAAGGTGCTTCAGCAGAACCTTGTTTGGTCTGCGAGAATTGTCAGGCCATTGAGCAGGGCCGATTCATTGATTTGATTGAAATTGATGCCGCATCCAAAACACGTGTAGAAGACACGCGAGAATTATTAGACAACGTTCAATATGCCCCTACCATTGGGCGCTATAAAATTTATTTGATCGACGAAGTACACATGCTATCGCAGCACAGTTTCAATGCATTGCTCAAAACTTTAGAAGAGCCTCCAGCACACGTCAAATTCTTATTAGCAACCACTGATGTGCAAAAACTGCCTATTACTATATTGTCGCGCTGCTTACAGTTTCACTTAAAGCATGTCCCGGAAACGATTATCAGCGGTCATTTGCAAACTATTCTACACTCTGAAAAAGTGGTATTTGAGCCCCAAGCACTAGCAATGATTGCTAAAGCGGCTCGTGGAAGTATGCGAGATGCGTTGAGCCTGTTGGATCAGTGTTTGTCCGGACAAACCGGTGAACTCAATGCAACAAACGTCTCTCATTTATTAGGACAAACCACAGAAGATTTTGCAGTTCAAATATTACAAGCATTGTGCGCGCATGATCCGCAGCAACTAGTGGCGATTAGTCGAAAAATTGCTCAGACTGGCGGGCAATTTCGATATGTATTAGATGAATTATTGGCTTATTTACATCGAGTGGCCATTGTGCAAACCCTGCCGTCTACGCCTGATTACATTGAATCGCAACCCGAAATTGCTCTGTTCGCTCAGCAATTAGCTGCTGAAGATACGCAGTTATTTTACCAAATCGGCTTAAAAGGTCTCAACGATTTACCTTACGCACCGACTCCAAGCATTGGCTTTGAGATGATTTTGTTGCGAATGTATACGTTCAAACCAGCTCCAGCAGCTGATACCCCGAAACTCGCTTATCATCAACAACCGTCTCAGGCCCGAGTTGAACCCCTAGCAATTCAGCCGCTTCCAGAAACAGCAGCCCATTTTGATAAGCAAGACTTCAACCCATTGACGGCAACCTCCCAGGCACATCATCCTGAACGGAGTGAAGGATCTGAAATTGAGCTGTCAGCAAGCCAGCCGCTTTCAGAACCAACATCTCCTTTCGATGAACTAGACTTCAATCCATTGACGGTAACTCCCCAGGTACGTCATCCTAAACGCAGTGAAGGATCTCCTGAAATTGGTGACGGGCTTAATTCGGAGATCCTTCGCGCAAACATATGCGCTCAGGATGACGTACCTTGGGAGTTACCATTGTCGCCTATTGGTGAAAAAGTACACGCTGCACCCGAAGCTGAGCCGATTGCAATAACCACACCTCTACTTGGCTCCTCTGATTGGGCCGCGATCATCCCACAATTACAGCTAAATGGTTTAGCGCTTAGTGCGCTCCAACATTCTGAATTGCTTGAAAAAAATCCAGGGCAAATTATTCTCAAAATAGATAAATTACACCAATCCATATTTACCCCCGCAGTGATCACACGTATTCAAGATAGTTTGTCTGCGTATTATCAAGAACCTACTCACGTCAACGTACACTATCAAAATGAATTGGTTGATTCTCCTGCCGCTCAAAAGAAAACTGCTGATACACAACAACAAGAAGCGTATACGCAAGCCTTGCAAAACGACCCCATGTTTCAGCAATTACAAAAGGACTTTTCTGCTGCTCTCATTCAAGATTCCGTCTCCGCAACATAGGGTCTGTTGCTAATTCATTTCTTTCTCATTAGATGAAAATCTGTTAACATAATTTCTTAAAGATAAATAAATGGAAATAATTAGAACATTTAGCGAGGGATTTATAATGAGCGATAAAATGGGTGATTTAGGAAGTAGTCTTCAAGGGTTATTAGCAGAAGCTGAAAAAATGCAAAAAAGCATGAAACAAGCACAAGAAGACTTGACTAACTTAACCGTAGAAGGTCAATCTGGTGGTGGCATGGTAGTTGTCTCCATGAATGGCCGCCATGAAGTGAGCAAAGTTACTATCAAGAAAACATTGATAGATGACGGCGATGTGCACATGCTAGAAGACCTAGTAGCTGCCGCAGTGAACCATGCGGTGAAGAAAGTTGAAGTAATTTCTAAAGAAAAAATTACTGCGTTAACAGCAGGATTGAATCTTCCAACTGACTTCATGCAAGGCGAGGATAAATAATTCCCAATGGATGCGTTATCACGCTTGGTCGATGCATTACGATGTCTGCCAGGCGTCGGTCCAAAATCCGCGCAGCGTATGGTGTTTCATTTGTTGCAACACCAGCGCGAGCGCGGTTTACATTTGGCTGACTGTCTAACTGACGCCATGACCACCATTGCCCACTGCGAGATTTGTAACAATTACACCACGCAAACCATTTGTGACCTCTGTCAAACCCCCGATCGAGACCAGCATTCAATCTGTATCGTAGAAAGCCCAGCTGATGTGCTGGCCTTAGAGCAATGTATGCTTTTTCGAGGTCGTTATTTTGTGTTAATGGGTAAAATTTCACCTCTAGATGGTATTGGGCCTGAGGAAATTGGTCTGCCCCGCTTACGCACCCATGTCCAACAAGCGCAGATTAAAGAAGTCATCCTGGCACTCAGTCCCAGCATAGAAGGCCGGACTACCGTACATTTTATTCAAGAATACCTCCGCACTCTTCCCGTAAAAATCAGTCAACTTGCCCATGGGATCCCTTCAGGCGGTGAACTCGCTTTACTCGATGGCAATACCATTGGTAGCGCATTTCGCAACCGAGAATGCCTAATACGAGACCAAATAGCGTAAATTTTATTTATATCCTATACTATTAAATAAATAACCGCTGTGGATATAGCATGTCACGCTATCGAAAATATACAGGCAATTATCTTGCAATATTAGCGGGACTGAGCCTAAATCAAGAAGTTGGCATCGATACGCGTGCAATATCTAAGGCTAAATATACCCAAGACGTCCTAAAAGATAAATATCGGGCCACTGTCGTGGAACTGCGCGACCCTAGGCAATACAATGCTGAAACTGCTCGAGAACAGATCTACTCACCAGCGAATTATGAACAATACCCTCGATATGGACAAGGGGAATATGATGCCGCCTTTTCCTATTGGATAACCAACCTCAACCCAGATTTAGTTAAAATTTATAACGAATCCTCGGATCCAAACCTCAAAGCATATTTCGCAGTTCCATACATTGATGACAACGGCATTCCTTGCGCCTTCTCTGTTACGCGGTTTGGTCATGAATCTACCGCACAGTTTTTCATTACCCTCGTTCGCAATACCCATGCACCCTATGAAGAACGCGAAGTTACATTTATTGCTCACAACGATATTATGAAGACTAGCTACTATGCAGCTATGCATGGTGCTCATAATGAGGAAGAGATAACTGAAAATCACATTATGCTTTCTCTGCAACTTAAAATAGGATCACAAAATGTTTCTCAGTTATTGGGCAGCCTTTTTACGCAAGAGGGCACTATTACTGAAGAAAATTTTGTGCAATTAAAAGCACGAATTCGCCATCGTAACGTGGATAACCGCGATATACTCACCCAGCAAATCCCTCGACTCATCAAGATAGTTAATAAAATAAATGTCGGTCTTGCTCAAGAAATACAAAGTAAATATACGCAGGATTTCGTGGATTTTTTCAAACAAGAACGTTACGAACAATTGTTACTCAAAGTGATTGCAGATGCAAAAGCCCATTGGCGAACACAACCCAAAGCCATCACGGAACTGCAAGATCTCTATTTAGAGTTTCTCATCATCCAATTACATGCTGACCGAGACGATAGTAGGGAATCATTCCTTACAGGCGGAATTTCTGAAACAGAAAGCGCTGCATTACTCGCCCGTTTCAAAAAAGTTGCTCCTCAGGCTCACAATACAGCAGACTTTGCAGAGAAAATTAATCAATTTTATCGAAATATTCATTACAGTATGCTGATTACTAAATTAAAGCATGCCATTCATGACAGCGAATCCACCCTGGTGCGGGATAATGCAAAATCAGAATTACAGTGGATACTCAGTCTGAGCGATAATTTTTTAAATCTAAAATCTTCCAAACAAAAAACAGCAATTGCATTTGTGACCCAATTGATAAGTTTTACCCAGACTCCCAACGATGAAGGATATCGCGCATTAAAAAAACTATATCCCAAAGTTCGTTTGGAGCCCGCAAAACTTGAAAATGTAAAATCAAATTTAGAAATTATACGTTTTAATCAACAAATTACTGCACTAAAACGGAATCTTAAAACGTGCCCTCATCCTTACGTACGAAGAGAACTCGCAAAAAACGTAGAATTCGTGAGAAAAATCCTGCCATCTTTCCAGGATAGCCCAATTGATCGACAAATATCTATCAATCAGTTTCTTGAAAAGCTCAATGAACTAACAACCCAGAACAAAGAATTCAATCTCTGCACATTAGAAAAGCATTACAGACAGCTTTCATTACCAATTATCCCTCGTGAAGAGAGAGCCCAATTAGTGCTCCCGACAAATATTGCTTGTATGCAGCATGAGATTGAAAAAAATAATTATCTCTTTGATACACAAGGTCGGATCCTCGTCTCAACCTTAGATTCTACTCAAAACAATCACCCCACGATGTGGAGTTTAGATGTTGCAACTCATGCCCCAGATTTAAGTGCACAATTTAATAAGTTGCTGTCTACCAAACTTCAAAAACAAACCACAGCAATCATTACTGGCAATATTTTAGATTTATTCAATCAAAACAAAACCCATATTTTCCCTTTACAACAGTCACTCCAAATATTTCTCAATCAAATCGCACAAACATATCAAAGAAACATGTCCCCTGACATTATTATAAGTGATGAAACACGAGAAACGGCCTTGCTTGCAACAATGCGTTCACTCAATGTCGCTGTGATGGAATCTTTGGCGCAGAGTTTGGTCGCTGCAAGCATCAATTCTACAGGGCGTGTTCTACGCAAACTAAATACACAAAAGGTGAATAACGCCTTGATATCCGCTCAGGAAACCCTGAGACAGGATGGCCAGAATCTACTAATCCAAAATTTGCATGCGCAATTGCAAACCCAGGCTGCTGCAACGCCTTCACTCGAGAATGCCCTGAATCCAATAGTATGTTTCGATATCACTCCATCCTTAGCAACTGAAATAACTTCGATGCAAATTGAATCAGAAGAGTATAGTTGTCGCCAGATAAAAACCTTTCGTTGCGCCGCGTCCGATTTTGTACCCCGCCGTGAAACAAACCATGTGAGAATTCATAGTAACGCCCTAGGCCTGCCAGAAGACCTGTCTGCAATAGCCTATCAAACTCAATTTAGCCAACGGCTATCACAAATCGCTCGCACCTATACTTTCAGGGATGAAAAACCCGTCACCTATTATCTGTATGATGCATCAAGTGAGCAAATCCAGCAGAGTATCGCTGTGATCCATAATTTTAATCGCAGGATTAAAACCCCTGGCGAGATAGTACCGCTATGTTGGCTCCAAACCTATAATCTGTCTGAGCCCGGCATACCATTAGGTGCCCCCTTATTTACGAATACAACGTCCGAAATAACCTTGCTGTTTGAAATGACTTTGTGTTACCAAATATCCACCGTTGATGCGAGGACCCAGCTAAATCTCGCCCCCTATCATTCTTTTTTAAACCCAGCACCTTCCCTGTTTGGTGATTTTCTCAGATCCACACTTTTTGCTTCGAGCTCTGAAGGTAAACAAACTCGCAGGCAAATTACCGAATTGAAAAACACATGGCAACAAGCAGCAAACTCAGAGACAGACCTAAGTACGAAAGCATCCGTCGCCAAAGCGCTGCAAAAATTACTGGCCTTTGATCTCCATTATGCTCCCGAGCATGCACTTTTAATCCAAGCCCTATCCTTGACCATCCAAGAAACATCGATTTTAAATGATGAATCTGCTGCCCAACAAGCTACAACTTTGGCCCTTGGGCACGCACAGATTTTTGATCTCGCAACCTTACCAAAAGCGATCCAAGTACCATTAAATACGTTATTACACGCCCCTGAAAAACGCACCGCCATTCAAGCTGCGAATTTATTAAGCACAGCGATGGAAGATTATTGCGCTCAGCATCAAAACACAGCAGGCATGCTCCCCATTTACCAAAAGGCAACCGAGGCCGCGCACGAAGCCACATCGCCTGAAGATATTGCACGCACTAAAGCCCATCTCCTTACACCGCCAGAACCATCCAAACCTGCAGTAAAGATATCCACTCGTCAACCGAATAGTCCACCATCATCCGCAGATCGCAAAAAAACAGTGCATCGTTCGCACCATCCGGAGCAATCGGCTACTTCATTAGGACAGGGTCGTCATGGATTATTTGGAGCAAGAAAAGAACAATTTAAGCAAACAGAGTCTATTTTGAAAAAGGCTGGGCAAAATAAAGCAGCTGCATTTAACAAACGAAGGACGCCCGGATCTGGATCTGACTCGGACACATAAGCCTGGCCCTAATCAGAGCAGTGACCATCAGGGAGCGAAACTCTACTGCCTAATCACAGGCGAAGCTCCGCTTGCCTTACGCGCGAGCCTCAGAGTGCCTAACTACCCTTTATTTTTGACATGGAAACACTGCGAATCATATTGTCCCCAATTTTGAGAATCTCAATGCGATAATTAGCAATTTTCAAACAACATTCAGCAGGAGGAATATACCCTAAAAATTCAATAATCAACCCACTTAACGTTCTGGGGCCCAAAGCAGGTAATTGCCAATTCAGCATGCGCGATAGATTCCACAATGTGATGCTCCCATCCACGATAAAGGAACCATCTCCTTGCGGCACAATATCTTTGCTCATGTCTGCAATATCTGTCGTAAATTCGCCGACCACTTCCTCTAAAATATCTTCCATCGTGACCAATCCTTGTAAATCGCCATATTCATTCACGACAAAACAAGAACGACGTTTCATTTTCTGAAAATTTAAAATCTGTACATTCAAAGTCGTTGCTTCTGGAATATAATAGGGCGTCTCTGCAATCCTGAGCAAACCATCGCGATCCAAGCGATTATCCAGCAGCAAATTCAATACGGAGCGCAAATGAATTACGCCTTCCAGTTGATCGACTGAGCCACGATACAAAGGCAAGCGAGTATGCTGAGAGGTTTCCAACTGTTCCGCTATTTTGTGCCAAGATTGTTCCAAATCAATGCCCACAATTTCAGCTTTCGGAATCATAATATCCTCGACCCTCGCTTGTTCTAGGTCAAGTAAACTAAGCAACATGCCTTTATGCTCAATGGGTAATAGACTCCCTGCTTCATGCACTACGGAACGTAACTCTTCACCCGATAACGCATCTTTATGCAAATCGGCATGACTACTTCCGCCTAACAAAAAATTCGCAACCCAAGAAATGACCGTGACCAAAGGTGCAAATACCCATTGTAATATGGCCAACGGTAATGAACATTTAAAGGCCACACGTTGCGGATGCAATGCCGCGTAAGTTTTAGGTGTCATTTCTGAAAAAATTAGGATCACAAGCGTCAAGATACACGACGCAATAATAGCCCCCGTTTCTCCATACCAAGCTTGTCCAACCAAAGTCACTGCCATAGAAGCCACAATATTACATATGGTATTCCCAATCAAAATGATACTCAGCAGCCGATCAGGATGGGCGAGCATTTGATTCACTCGAATCGCTGCTTTGTTTTTTTGCTTGACCAAATGCCGTAACCGATAACGATTCAAAGACATCACCCCAATCTCAGCTGCGGAAAAAAAAGCCGAAACCGATACTAGGACAACCACCAGAGAGAGAAGAACACTAACCGAAATGTGCACTACTTGATCCTTCAGGACTTAGGAAAAATGATAGATAACTTCGATTGTACCACTCCCACTCCAAAAAAAAAGAGGCCATGCTTGCGCAGACAGCTTATCTTGACTTATGGTAAGATAAGCGCAATTTTGTTAAGTTGAGATTAAAATGTTTGATGAATTAACAGCAAAACTAACCAGAGCATTTAAGAACATTACTGGACAGGGCCGATTTACTGAGGAAAACATGCAAGGCGCTTTGCATGAGGTTCGTCTCTCGCTACTAGAGGCGGATGTTGCGCTGCCTGTAGTAAAATTGTTTATCGAAAAAATCAAAGAAAAGGCTCTCGGTCAGGACATTGACAATACTCTCAAATCCAATCAAGCCCTCATTAAAATTATCAAAGAAGAATTAATCCATATCATGGGGGATAAAAGGGTAGAATTTAATTACAGTACCCAGCCCCCAGCAGTTTGTATGATGGCAGGCCTACAAGGTTCAGGAAAAACCACCAATTGTGCCAAACTAGCTCTCTATTTGAAAGAAACTGAAAAAAAGAAAGTCATGCTTGTCAGCGTTGACGTATACCGTCCTGCAGCCATTACCCAATTGCAAATTTTAGCGGAATCCATTGGTGTCGATTGTTTCCCAACTGATGCTAAAGAAAAACCAGTCAAAACCATAGCTCAAGCGCTGGATCAAGCTAAAAAGCAATTTATGGACGTCGTGATCATTGATACCGCCGGTCGTTTGCATATTGATGATGTGATGATGGATGAATTGAAAGACATTCATCACGTTGCAAAACCCATCGAAACATTTTTTGTCGTAGATGCCATGACAGGTCAAGATGCTGCAAATACTGCCAAAGCATTCCATGAGGCCCTACCCTTAACTGGCGTTATCCTCACCAAAATGGATGGAGATGCACGCGGCGGCGCTGCATTATCCGTAAAACACATTACAGGCCAACCAATCAAATTCATGAGTTTTGGGGAAAAAGTTGATTCTTTCGAACCATTTCACCCAGAGCGAGTTGCTTCGCGCATTTTAGGGATGGGCGATATTCTATCTTTGATTGAAGAGGTAGAACGGAAAACGGACAAGAAAACAAGTGAAAAATTAGCCAAAAAGATAAAAAAAGGCAATGGTTTTGATTTGGATGATTTCAAGCAGCAATTACTCCAAATGAATAGCATGGGCGGCATCACAGGCATGCTGACTAAACTGCCTGGCATGGCGAACGTGCCCCAACATGCCAAAAACGAAGTGAGTGATAAATCATTAGCGCAGACAGTAGCAATCATCAATTCTATGACTCCGAAAGAACGACGATTGCCTAAAATCATCATCGGTTCGCGTAAACGCCGAATTGCCATGGGTTCCGGGACACAAATCCAAGATGTGAACCGTCTGTTAAAACGCTTTGAACAAATGCAGAAAATGATGCAAAAAATATCCAAACCGGGTGGCTTAAAGAACATGATGCGCGGTGTACAGGGGCTACCTGGCATGAGCCAGTTTTTGCCAGATAAGGATTAGTGCACACACAGCTTGCGTTTAGATTCTATCTTGAATATAATGCATCTCATTTTTATTATATTTTAAGCTTGTCGAGGTAATAATGGTTGTGATTCGTTTGGCCAGATCTGGCGCCAAAAAGCGTCCTTTTTATCATATCGTTGTGACAGATCATCGCCAACGTCGTGATAGTAATTATATTGCCAGCATTGGCTATTTTAATCCTATTGCACGTGGTCAAGAGGTTCGTTTGCATTTAGAACTTGATCAATTAGAACATTGGCAAAATAAAGGCGCTCAATTGTCTGATCGCGTCGCTTCATTAGCTAAAGAACATAAAAAAGCAGCTGCCGTAGCGAGTGAATAAAGAGTCTAGTTGGGTAATACTGGGGAAGCTAGGTCGACCTCAAGGCTTAAAAGGGCTGATACGCATCATATCGTTCACCCAGCCAGAGCCTTCGATCCTAGAGTATTTGCCATTATTTATCCAACAAAAAGAGTCGTGGACCCCGCTAAACATTGAAAGCTTTCAGGTTCAGAATCAAATGATTCTAGTTAAAATAGCTGGGTACACAGAACGAGAAGAAGTTGCCAAGTTGACGAACCGTCATGTTGGGGTATTGTCAGCAGAATTACCTGCATTAACCGATGGCGACTATTATTGGCACGAGCTCATGCAAATGACCGTGTACAATAAAGACGGTAGTCTTCTGGGAAATGTTATCGACATACTGCCCACAGGCGCCAATGATGTTTTAGTGGTAAGTGGTGAAAAGCGCCATTTGATTCCATATGTTCCAAAGGTACACATTGTATCGGTGGACCCAGTACAGCGGCAAATTGTGGTTGATTGGGATGAGAGTTTTTAAATGCTGCGTATCGGTGTCATCACCATTCTGCCTGAAATGTTTGACGCACTACAGTATGGCGTCGTAGGCAGAGCAATTGGTCAAGATGTTGCGCAGATAACGTGCTGGAATCCTCGTGATTGGGCCGTAAACGAGCACAGGCAAATTGATGATAGACCTTACGGCGGCGGGCCAGGAATGGTCATGATGTATGCGCCGTTACATGCGGCAATCATGCAAGCCAAACAGCAGTTGCCAGGCTGTAAAACAGTTTATTTGAGTCCTCAAGGACAAAGGGTTGAGCAAGAAAAACTCAACAAAATAGTAGAAACACGTTGCCCAATATTGTTTATAGCGGGACGATACGAAGGAATTGATGAACGTGTCATCTTGCACGACGTTGATGAAGAGTGGTCAATAGGAGATTTTGTATTAAGTGGTGGAGAATTCGCGGCGATGATTTTTATTGATGCCATCGTGCGTTTACTTCCGGGAAGTTTAGGGCATCCAGGTTCAGCAACTGCTGATTCATTTATGCACGGCTTACTAGATCACCCCCAATACACTCGTCCAGCAGAGGTTAACGGTGCTGCTGTGCCAAGCGTATTATTGAGCGGGAGTCACCAATTGATAGCTCGTTGGCAAAGAAAACAGGCATTAGGACAAACTTGGTTAAAGCGACCAGATTTGCTGAAAAGTGCGGACCTAAATGAAACAGATAAACGATTGCTGGCTGAGTTTCAGTTAGAGCAGAATAATGAGGAGTAATGATGACTAACATTATAGATATAATTAATGATGAGCAAATGCAAGGCAAACTTATCCCCGATTTTAAACCGGGCGATACCGTTTTGGTACAAGTAAAAGTCAAAGAAGGCGCCCGTGAACGGTTGCAGGCTTTTGAAGGCGTTGTCATTGCAAAGCGTAACCGCGGTTTGAATTCAGCATTTACAGTGCGTAAGATTTCGCATAATGTGGGTGTAGAGCGTGTATTTCAAACTTACAGTCCAGTTGTCGACAGCATCACTGTAAAACGTCGTGGCGATGTTCGCAGAGCTAAATTATATTATCTGCGTAATTTGACCGGCCGTGCAGCAAGAATCAAAGAAAAATTAGCCACTAAAAAAGCAGATTAGTAGTCAATCTGTTTGCAAAGCAGCACATAATGTCAGAGTAGGGTCGGTTGAAAGTTGTTCACAGCTGTCAACCGACCTTAGAAAATGCTATCTAGACAAAGGATATAGTCCATTATGGCAAAACAGCAATTTCGATCCTTTCTGCATGATTCAACATTCAAAACAGAAGTCTTGGCCGGAATTACCACGTTTTCAACCATGGTTTACATCATCTTTATCAACCCCGCTATTTTACACAAAGCGGGTATGGATGCGGGCGCAGTCTTCACCGCAACCTGTCTGATAACAGCCTTTGCATGCGCTTTTACCGGGTGGTATGCCAAAACGCCTTTCGGTGTAGCGCCAGGTATGGCACTCAATATTTACTTTACCTATAGCGTCGTGCAAGGTCTTAAAATTGATTGGCAACACGCTTTGGGGATGGTGTTCATTTCGGGCGCTATGTTCATTGCGGTCACGCTCACTCCCTTGCGGCGATTGCTCACTGAATCTATTCCTTACAATTTACAAATCGCCATTTTGATTGGTATTAGTCTGCTCATCGCCTTGATTTCGTTACAAACGAACGGACTCATTGTGATCGAAGAGCATACCCTACACTTAGGTAAACTCAACGACCCACAACATTTACTGTTTTTGCTAGGGTTTGTCATCATTTTGATATTAGATTCCTATCAGGTCAAAGGTGCCATTTTATATGGCATTCTAAGCATTACAGTATTCAGCCTACTCCTTGGTCACACACAGTGGCATGGTATTGTGAGCAGACCGCCTAGCATGAGCACCACTTTTCTACAATTGCAATTTTCTGGATTATGGTCAGTCCTCGGGTTAAAAACCATCTTCACCTTTTTCTTAATCACCGTTTTTGATGCTACTGGCACAATTATTGGCTTATTAAACGAACCCCTTCTAAAAAAAGAGCCCCATTACGGACTTCGATTCAACCGTAGTCTGATTACAGATGCAACTGCCTCTGCTTTGGCTGGATTGCTAGGGACAGCAAGCACATCGCCGTACATTGAATCCGCAACAGGTATTGCAGTGGGTGGGAAGACAGGCGTCACAGCAATAGTAGTCGCCGTGGGTTTTCTTCTGATGCTATTTTTCTTTCCCCTTGCTGAAGCCATCCCCAATTTTGCCATCGGTCCGGCATTACTATATGTCGCCTGCTCTATGATGAAGCAAGTAAAAGACTTACAATTAGATACGATGACAGAAGCTGCACCCAGTATGTTAACAATTATGTTAATTCCGTTTACTGAATCCATCGCTGATGGAATCGGAGCAGGAATTATATTGTGTACTCTTTTAAAAATATTGGTGCATAAAAAAATAGAACCCTTATTGCTCATGCTAGCAGGAGTATTTGTGGTATTTTTCTTGATTTCTTGATATGACAATTGACTTATGATGATAACACGCGCGCACCAAATGAGTTTGAAACAACTTGAAGATCTCGAAGCACTGATGGCTAGATGCCAAAAAGCTGATCTCAACACTATCCCTATATACAAACATTTGATTGATAAACTGCATACCTTACCGTGCAACATTCTCTATTATGACAATGAAAAATTAATTGGCTATTTACGTAGCTTCTTTTTTTATACGAATGCATGTGAAATTGCTTTGATGGTAGACCCCTCCTCACGAAGACGCGGTATTGCACGCGCTATGCTGAAAGAAATCATTCCCATGCTGCAAATAGAACAAATACAAACACTGTATTTCTCAGCGCCTAAAGACCTCAATCAAGCTTGGCTCACTCAATTAGGGCTCAGTTTTCATGGATCAGAACGGCAAATGCAATATGACCCACAAAAACCGGTTTCTGTGTCTTTTAAACCAGCAGCTATTCGTGTAGCGGTTTTAAAAGACGTCCTGGCATTGGTAGAATTAGATAACATTTGTTTCCCAAATAAAAAACCAGATGCTGAAGAAGTATTTCGCAACCTTCTGAATACTGCAAATTGCACCATATTCGTGTTAACACAAGACCAGCGTATTGTAGGCAAGGCTCACGTGTTTAAAGAAAGCGATCGAGCACGGATCACGGATATCGGAGTATTTCCAGAATACCGTGGCCGCGGATTCGCCAGCACTCTCATCAAATACTGTATTAATCACGCACTCATTAATAATAAACCTAAAATTGTTTTGGATGTTGAGGTTGCCAACGAATCCGCATTAAAATTATACGATGGATTGGGATTTCAAATAACAAACGCTCATGACTATTGGAGTACTCCTAAAGATGCGCTAGAGTTTGGTTTGTCTGCGCTTTTATGCCATAGTCATACCACGCTCGATCAAGCCAAAACAGAAAAGCATAACAAGGACACTCCATGAAAAAACGTGTTGTCATTACTGGGATGGATATTACTTCATCGATTGGCTGTGGTTTGGATAAATTTTGGCAAGCTGCAGTCAATGGTACCTGTGGCATTCAACGCATTCAGTCCTACGATCCTTCTCCCTACCCAACTCAAATTGCGGGCGAAATCAAGGATTTGTTTTTAGACGATTTACCTGAATTTAATCGCTCCAGACGCTATCCTAGAGTGGCACAATACGCTTTATTTTGTGCACACCATGCGCTTATGCAAGCACAATTACCGTCTCAAGACCTTGGGGAAACCGGTACATTTATCGGAACTAGTTTAGGCGGCACCCCAGAATTAGAAACTGCATATGAATCTTTTTATAATAACCAATGGAAAAAAATACCTGCGCTTAGCGTCATCCGTGGAATGCCGAATTCTGTCGCAAATCATATCGCGATTGCATTTGGGCTAGGCGGTCCTAATTCTACAGTCTCCAATGCCTGCGTTTCTTCTGCGGAAGCAATTGGCAATGCTTATCAACAAATCAGACAAGGATACCTGACCACCGCGTTATGCGGAGGCACGGAATCCTTGATTTGGGAAACCTTGATGACCGCTTGGTGTAAACTACGTGTCATGTCTACTCAAAATGAGCAACCACAGTTTGCCAGTCGACCATTCGATATCAATCGCGATGGCATGGTCATGGCAGATGGTGCCGGAATCATAATCTTAGAAGAATATGAAAAAGCACGTGCACGCGGAGCGACCATTTTGGCTGAAATTATTGGCTATGGAGCCAGTTGTGACGCATATCATGTCACAGCCCCTAATTCGCAAGGTCAAATCCGGTCGATTAAAACAGCATTACAGGATGCTCGCTTATCACCGAATGATATTCAATATATCCATGCACATGGCACAGGCACTCAATTGAATGATGTGACCGAAACCCAAACCATCAAAGCGGTTTTTGAGTCACATGCGTATAATATTCCCATTACAGCTCAAAAAGCGATGACTGGCCATGCTATTGGGGCCGCTGGCGTCATGCAAATCATTTCTACAGTATTAAGTTTACAGCAAGGCATTTTGTTACCTACCATCAATTTGGCTGAACCCGACCCAGAATGCGATCTCGATTACATTCCTAACCAAGCCAGACGTAAACCCATTGACATAGCGCTCTCCAATCATTTCGCTTTTGGAGGCGCCAATGCAGCGCTGATTTTGAAGCGGGCTCCGTAGACTTAGAAATGTAGGGTATAACTCTGATATTTGCAAATACGTGTGTTGCACCTTAAAAAATAATATCATTTCTCAATCACGCATCAAACCGGTATAATTATGGTTTTTATGGTCTTGACATGCATCACCGGTCAAAGACGCTTTTATTTTAAGGAATTTCATGAACGCTAGTTTAAGCGACATTGCTAAAATTGTGAACGGTGTCGTGAAGGGTGATGCATCCATTTTGATTCATAGCTTGGCACCCATTGATAATGTTACACCTCAATCTTTAATCTTTGCCGAAGGCGCAGATAACATCAAACTGGCAGAAACTTCAGAAGCTGCGGCTGTTTTAGTGGGTACTCAGATTGAAAGCATGCAAAAGCCCATCATCCAAGTAGCCAATCCGTTTAAAGCATTCATGCAATTATTAGAACATTTCTATCCCCCGCATCCCGTTATCCTGGGGATACATCCTAGTGCATTCATTGCAGAAGATGTCCTCATCGGGGCGCAAGTATCCATCGGACCGTTTGTTGTCATTCACTCTGGTTCTAAAATTGGGGATCATTGTGTCATCAAAAGCCATGTTGCCATTGGTCACCATGTCTGTATTGGCGCACACACGACCCTTCATCCGCATGTTGCCATTTATGATAATACTAAAATTGGCGACAGAGTGACTATTCATGCCCATGCGGTCATTGGATCAGACGGATTTGGATACCTATATGAACAAGGAAAACACCAAAAGATTCCACATGTGGGATCGGTTGTCATTGAAAATGATGTCGAAATAGGGGCTTCGACCATGATAGATCGGGCAACTTTGGGGCATACTTCAATTGGAGAAGGTACAAAAATAGATAATTTGGTACAGATTGCCCACTCGGTCAAATTAGGCAAGCATAATATTTTATGCGCATTCACTGGCATTGCTGGAAGCACGAGAAGTGGCAATCACGTTACTTTCGCAGCAAATGTTGGTGTCAGCGATCATGTGAAAATTGATGATGGGGTCATTCTTGGAGCCAGGACCGGCGTTCCCCCTAAAAAACATCTCAGGCAAGGAAACATCTATTTAGGCAATCCTGCACGACCCAAAGACAAAGCACTAGAACAAGAGTTGGCTGTCACACGAATTCCATTCATGCGCAAAAATCTGCAAGCATTAAGTGAAAGGGTCGCACAATTAAGTGAAAAAATAGCTCACATTGTTATAAAGGATTCGAAAGAATGAAGAAACCATTGATCTTAATCGATGGCTCATCTTATTTTTATCGCGCCTTTCATGCATTGCCCCCCTTAAAAAATAGCAAGGGCTTACCCACTGGCGCGATCTACGGCGTCGTATCCATGATAAAACGGTTGATAAAAACCTATCAACCTACCCATATTGCAGTCATTTTCGATGCGAAAGGCAAAACTTTTCGTGATGAATGGTATCCGGAATACAAAGCACATCGTGCCCCAACGCCGGAAGAACTCAGTGTACAATTTGAACCATTACAAAAGTTTCTTGCCGCGATGGGGTTACCCCTTCTGATCATTCCAGGCGTTGAAGCAGATGACGTAATTGGGACGTTGGCTCTCCAAGCCAGTCAATCTGGTATGTCAGTATTGATTTCAACCGGCGATAAAGACATGGCTCAACTAGTAAATGAGCATATTACGCTGGTCAACACCATGAGCGATCAAACTCTTGACGTTGCAGGTGTCAAAGCCAAATTTGGCGTATTGCCAAACCAAATCATCGATTATCTCACATTGACCGGAGACACCTCTGATAATGTTCCAGGTGTCACCAAATGTGGACCTAAAACGGCGGCGTCTTGGCTTGAAACTTATGGGTGCTTAGATGCTATCATCGAGCAAGCCGCAGAATTCAAAGGAAAAATTGGCGACTATTTGCGCGCAAGCTTGGCGCATTTACCCTTATCAAAACGTCTGGTGACGATAAAAACGGATGTTCCCTTAGAGGTACTACCCGGTGACCTCAAACCACAGCCTCCGAATAATGTCCAATTATTGGCTTTGGCGCAAGAATTAGAATTTAAAAATTGGCAGCGGGATAATCCGACTGAAACCAACTCATCGCCACCCCCACCATCACAACCTAGCGCCTTTCCATTCTTAACCATTACCACTCAAACAGACTGGCAGTGCTATCTGCAAGCGCTTGAACAAGCAACATTGATTTGCATCGATACCGAAACTACCCATCTGGAACCGATGTTAGCAGAATTGGTCGGCATCGCCATTCAAGTCGAAGGGCAAAAACCAGCTTATATTCCTTTGCGCCATACTGATGGCAGCCAGCAACTATCACTTACAGAAGTTATCAACGACCTCAAACCCTATTTAGAAAATCCTGATATCGCTAAATTAGGCCAAAATTTAAAATACGACAGTATCATTTTCAGTCATTACGGTATCCATCTCCAAGGCACCTTGTACGACACTATGCTAGAAGCTTACCTCTTAGCCAGTGCAGATCGCCGCCATGATTTAGATACGTTGGCCGAAAAATATTTAAACCATACAACTATCCGCTTTAAGGATATTGCAGGCACCGGTGCCAAGCAATTACGCTTTGACCAAATTCCAGTAACAGAAGCGGCACCCTACGCAGCAGAAGATGCGATGGTTACGCTCCAACTTCACCACATTTTATATCCAAAGCTGTCGCCGCAATTACAGAATCTATTGCTTACACTCGAAACACCATTAATCCCAGTATTGGTTGCTATGGAACGACATGGTGTCCGCATTGACCAAGATCGTTTGAGTCAGCATGGTGTGCGCTTAAAGGCACGTTTATTGGAATTAGAGCAGCAAGCCATTCTCCTAGCCGGCAAACCATTTAACCTCAATTCTCCAAAACAGCTACAAACGATTTTATACGAAGACTTACAGATCCCAGTGCATAGCAAAACACCCACTGGCCAACCATCCACTGCGGAACCCGTTCTGCAAGAATTGGCGCTCAACTACGAACTACCTAAAATCATTTTGGATTATCGAAGCTTGAGTAAATTGGTATCAACCTATATTGACGCGCTACCCAAAAAGATCAATCCGAAAACCGGCAGAGTCCACACTTCGTATAATCAGGCTGTGGCCGCCACCGGACGCCTATCTTCTTCTGATCCGAATCTGCAAAACATCCCCATCCGAACCGAAGAAGGGCGTCTGATTCGTCGCGCATTCATCGCAGCACCCGGGAAAACCCTGATCAAAGCAGATTACTCACAAATTGAATTACGGATTATGGCGCATCTTTCACAAGATCCCCAACTGATTACAGCCTTTAACGCAGGATTAGATATTCACACAGCAACCGCCAGCGAAGTCGCAGGCGTACCACTTTCTGCGGTAACATCTGAGATGCGGCGCCAAGCAAAAGCCATCAATTTTGGACTGATCTATGGTATGTCAGCATTTGGCCTAGCCAAGCAATTGGGCATTGAACGGCAAAAAGCCCAAGCGTATATTGACCATTATTTTGCGCGCTATCCGGGCGTCCTTGCCTATATGAATAAAACGCGCGCTTTAGCGCATCAACAAGGTTATGTAGAAACCATTTTTGGCCGACGCTTAGATCTTCCTGATATCCATGCCCGCTCAGCACTGCAACGCAAAGCTGCAGAACGTGCAGCAATTAATGCGCCTCTCCAAGGTACTGCGGCTGATTTAATTAAAAAGGCCATGCTCGTACTATATAAATGGCAAACCAAACTCCCGTCTCCCAGTCCTGTCTCCATGATCATGCAAGTCCATGATGAATTGGTTTTTGAAGTTGATAAAACTGCAGTGGCTAGCGTTCTCCAACCCATTCAAACAATGATGGAAACCGTCGTCACATTGGCAGTGCCACTGATTGTTTCTATGGGAGTTGGCGACTCATGGGATGAGGCCAATTCTAATTAATGCAGGCTAGAATACCTGCAGCGGCAAGACCCTAATTATAATAGCCCATGACTTTGCATCCAGTCATCATTCACGAATTTAGTCAGATAATTGCGCGTAGAATCAGGTAAAATTACCAAACAGACTTGATCAGCTGTTAAAGACTGAGCAGCTTGTAAAGCCGCGCTCATCGCAGCACCGCTTGACCCCCCAACCAAGAGCCCTTCTTCACGCATCAAGCGTCTAGCCATCACAAAAGAATCTTTATCAACCGTCTTAATATAACGATCTACATACGAATTTTCCAATACGTTCGGGAAGAAATCATACCCGATGCCCTCTATCAAATAGGGTTTGACTTCATCTCCGCCACCCAATATAGAACCCACCGGATCCGCACCCACAATTTGGATGGCAGGATTATACTCTTTCAAACGCTTCCCAATTCCCGTAATCGTTCCCCCTGTGCCTACTCCCGCTACAACCATATGCAAATCTTTACCAAAATCCGCAATGATCTCTTCTGCCGTACCAAGATAATGTGCATTAGGATTATCGGGATTGTTGTATTGATCTAAAACGTGGGAATTAGGGATCTCTTGATGCAAACGCTTGGCCAAAGAAATATTGCTGCCCGGATCATCCGAGCTGAGCTCAGCAGGCGTACGATAGATTTTTGCACCGAGACGACTGAGGATAGTTTCCTTTTCTTGACTAATTTTATCGGTCATAGTGATGATCACCTGCAAGCCTAAAACGGCCCCTGCAAGGGCAATCCCAATCCCAGTATTACCTGAAGAAGGCTCGATAAGGACATCACCTGGTTTGATACGCCCAGTTTTTAATGCAGTCTGCACCATCCGATATCCAATGCGATCTTTGATAGACCCACCCGGATTCATAAATTCACATTTCACATACAATTGGCACGCCAACTCCGATCCAATTCGATTAATTCTCACGGCAGGCGTATTCCCAATAGTATCCAAAATCGAATCGTATTTCATATGATCGCTCCATGTCGTGATAGGAGCTGTAAGATGTATCTCCCACTAAAAACAGTTTGTGGTAAATCAATATATTTTGCAATGTAGCAGGTAAATTTTTTAATCAATACAGATTAAATGGAGGGGTTTAATAAAATGATGCACCGTGATACTATATTTAAACCAATGTGAGTAAAATATAGAAATATGCGTATTTTACCCCCTATCTCAATCAGATAATGCCATGAAAAAACCAACCTTTTTCAAAAAAACACATCCAATAGCCTCAAGAGAAATAAACGTTGTTAGCAATCTGTCACATTTAACCAATGAGCGCCCATCAGAAGAGATGGCGATACAAACTACGCAACCCCCATCTCAGCCCCCGACTCCAATACCTGTCAAAACATTAAAAATATTTGCGGTGCCTATTTTTGCAGCCCTTTCCTCGTTATCGCTACCAATTTTAATTGTTCTGATGAATAGACAACCGAATCAACCCCGTAACCTATCGCTAGAACAAAAAATACTTGAACCTTTGGTACCGTATCTATGTCTTGTTACCCTAAGAACTTGGCTACTATGGAATAGCGTGGGGCACCGTCTGAATGGTCGAGTAGATGCTTCGATTCAGCCGCACGATGATCAGTCTGAAAATGACCCAACGCACGTGGCCGTTGCATTAGTAGCAAACACTGCTAGTTTTACCAATGCGTTATTGGCTGCTTTTGCTATATTATCCAATGCACCACCCGCACTGCTGTGGGCAGGTTCGATTACTATAGGCACGCTCAATTATACAAAGGATTTTTTTACAGAAGTGGTAGATGCTTTTCGTAAGCATGTAGAATCTAGAAATCAAGTCGGTCAGCGAATTAAACCTTTTTTTAAACAAAAACCCATTGATAAGGTGACCAATTCTGCAGAATATTTCGGCTTAGTCTTACGTGAAATACTCCCTATTGCGAGCGGCATCATTCGGTCCCAAGCAACCACTCAAACAACAGCGTCTTTCCTCGCAACCAGAGTATCCAACCGAGAAATATCTGCCATTAACATCCCAATAGGGTTGCTTGTTTATTGGTCCACTGCGTATTTCACTAGATTTGACCTCGTTCAATTTAGAGACAACCTTAAAGCAGCAGGCAAGCAATTTGTGATAGACAATACCCTTTCGCAGTCTTCCCACCGACCCTTACGATTGATGGGAAAAATAAGCAGTGGACAAATCCTAATTGACCTATTGCAAAGGATAAAGATTTCGAGATCAGGGAGCGTCAATGTTACGTTGATGTTCAGCATCATTGGCATGGCTGCGCTCATACAAAAAGCTTTACATACCTATGTAAGTAGCACCAATTCTGTTGGGGTAGAAGCAGACAATGAGGGGATTTTAATGAATTATGCCTTTGGTCAACGCTCAGCTTCGCGACTGGCTCCCGATATTGCGGTTGGTATTGCTTGTGTTTCAATTTCACTAAGCGTAGTAGGTACCTTTGCAAGGTCGGCAATATTACATAAACAAGCGCAAGAACTCACTCCAAACCAAGAAACCACTCAAATTGCTATAATAGACACTGATGAAGAAAGGAACAATCAAGTTGAAATGACCTGATCGTAAAAAAACTCATTTTTGTTTATACTAGGGTCTGGTCGATTTAGATTAACCTAAATTCGACAACCAAATCATCGCGAGAGCCACTAATGCTTCTCTTATACAATCTATTCATACAATTAATCCTTGCTCCAATCAAATTTGGCTTACGGCGCTACCATATTCGCCAATGGGAAAACCGAATCCAACTTAAAAAGCATTTAACTACTTTAGATACCATCAGTTGCCCCATCAATGGCTTTGAACTCTCAAGACAAGCACGTGAGCACACCAACGCATATGAATATGTATATGGAGAAATCAATAGCAAATCACTGATTGCATTGCTCTCATTAACCCATCCCGATTCATCGACCGTTTTTTATGACCTGGGCAGTGGCACAGGAAAAGCGGTGTTGGCTTGTGCTATGGTGTTTGATGTGAAAAAATCTTGTGGTATTGAATTATTTCCGATTTTAGACGGAGCAGCCAAGCAGCAATTAGCGCAATTACAATGTATCCCAGAATATCAAGAAAATGCGCAAAAAATCACTTTCGTCTGTGACAATTTTCTTACAGCTAATTTAGCGGATGCGACCGTTATTTTTGTTGCCGCCACAGGATTATTTGGCGACACCTGGGAACAATTAAATCAACGTCTCGAGCAACTTAGCCATAACCCTATTATTATCACCACAACTAAAAAATTGCTGTCACCTCAATTCAAAGTGCTCCACCAAACACGAGTACAAATGTCTTGGGGCATTGTAAATGCTTATATTCAACACAGTCTAATTGACTCATAAACTACATCAGGTTATGCTCATCCACATTTCGTTCAAAAGGATTTAAGATATGTTGAAATCAGAGTTGATTACACGTTTGGCTGAAAAAATACCCCATATTCCTGTACGCACTATAAACAATGGCGTCAATCATTTGATCCAATTAATGAGCGATGCTTTGGCCGAAAATCAACGTATTGAAATTCGAGGGTTCGGTAGCTTTTCAGCCAAGCATCGTTTAGCTCGTGATGCGCACAATCCGAAAACTGGCGAAAAAATGCAAACAGCAGAAAAATTTAGTCCTCATTTTAAACCCGGCAAAGACCTGCGTGACCGCATTAATGCGTCTCGCGACAGTCACGGGCTCCATCAAGAGGACGTAATAGAGTAGTCCTGTAATTTGACGAACTAACCCCAGCCTCAGGTCGGATAGTGCCGAAACATACCTCATTAATAAATATATAAAAGGTTGGGCCTTGGCCAAACCTACCTTTTTTATAGTTATTTAGTCACTCCCCAGGTACGTCATCCTGAGCGAAGCGAAGGATCTCTAATTGATTAGGTTTGTGCCTAATTCCGGAGATCCTTCGCTTTGCTCTGGATGACGTTGAGTCAGTTTTAATCTATAGAAAACAAAATTATCCACAACCTGGGGAGTCACGTTATTTATTGCATTCTGCTTATCATGTATAGCACTAAATTAAGGATTTTCACCCATGCCTACGTAGTAGGCAAGGTCACACCAATTTGTCCTTGATACTTTCCTTTACGGTCGCGATACGACACCGCACAAACTTCATCCGTTTCTAAAAAAATCATTTGCGCAACGCCTTCGTTTGCATAAATCTTGGCAGGTAAAGGCGTGGTATTAGAAAACTCTAAGGTCACATGTCCTTCCCATTCTGGCTCTAAAGGTGTTACGTTCACAATAATCCCACACCGTGCATACGTCGACTTTCCTAAACAAATCGTCAATACATTGCGTGGAACTTTAAAGTATTCCACTGTACGCGCCAACGCAAATGAGTTAGGAGGAATAATACAAACATTCGATTGTACATCCACAAAACTACTGGCATCAAAATTTTTCGGATCGACAATTGCAGAATTAATATTTGTGAAAATTTTAAATTCCGTCGAACAACGTACATCGTATCCGTAACTCGAAACACCATAAGAAATGATGCGTTCAGCATTTTGTTCTCGAATCTGATGACCGGAAAAAGGCACAATCATTTCGTGCTCTTTGGCCATGCGTTCAATCCATTTGTCCGATTTAATTGTCATAAAATCCCCTTAGAAATAAACACCTATTTGTAACATCACAGTATCAGCAGTACTGCCACTCCCTACCGTATTGGCATTGATGGAACCAGTAGGCGCTGCGCCATTCGCATAACAATTTTGACCATAATCAATATCATGACGATATTCTAAACTTTCTACAGTGTCTTTCCAAACCGAAATATTATACACCGCATTAATCCGTTGGCGCGGCATATTCAAAGCCAGGGCTTGATTTGACCATTGCCATGATGCACCGACTGAAGATGGACGTTTGAAACTTTCGAATGTCACACCACCTTCTAATTGAAAAGCCTGAGGTTGCGCCCCCTTTCCATTAAAACTTAAATCACTAACAGGAAAAACGCTGGTAGCAGTTACCCACTCAGCCGTGATGCTATACCGATCAAAACTCGTGGAAATATGTACCCCGGCTGCAGGGATCTTTTTGACATCTTCGTTTCCATTCGTTGATGAACCAAATCCACCAAATGTCCCGGCCGTCCCGCCGGATGATTGAAAACCATTGGCATCATTCACAGAACTCACAAAACTAGCCCCTATCTCCGTAATCCCATCCCATAAATTCGCTATGTATCCCAAATTAGCGCCCCCTACAGCCGAAGTTCCTGCAGTGGCCTCACCTCGATACCCATATACCGCTGCAAAAGGGCCTGAGTCTTTCTGTGATTTGTAACCCAAGATGATTGGGCGGGATTTGATCCGGGTTAACATCATCGGCAAAGTTGCACTCACCATCGCAGTAGAATACCTGCCGAATGGGACGTAGAGTTGCCCTAAAGTACTATAAAAAGGTGAGCGATCCAGATCGCCAATGTTCACAAATCCCATATTAA
>Ga0209598_10000165_pt1 | contig 52113 bp, 45 predicted proteins | sample M_140807_EF_Meta_FD_187317 | JGI IMG/M metagenome (GOLD analysis project Ga0209598, IMG submission 187317) | Freshwater microbial communities from Lake Montjoie, Canada to study carbon cycling - M_140807_EF_MetaG (SPAdes) (version 2) | ecosystem: Environmental > Aquatic > Freshwater > Lake... | reverse complement strand
GCCTTGTACCACTGGTCTTCCGTCGGGACGTAGAACGTCGCGCCCGGGTTGACCGCCGGGGCCGTGCCGGTGGTCTGGCCGCTGACGAGCGTATACGCCCCTGTCTCTGTGCTCGACGAGCTCAGGGCACCGTTCATCAGCCAGTTGGAGACTCGTGCCGCATCGAACCAACTCACGTAGTTCACCGGCTTGTCGCCCATGTTCGATTTCGTGGCGTATTTGCTGCCGGAGGCCGCACCGGATGTGAAACTGATCCCCCCACGAGCGTTGCTGCCCATATTGGCGTTGTAGACGGAGTTCGGATTGGTGCCGTTTTGATCCACGGAGTTCAGGAACTCGGTGTAAAGCTGGTTCGTGAACTCATACTTCATGATCTGGAATGAAGTCGCCACGGCACCACGGCCAGCAGGATCGGTGTCAGCCGTGTTCCCCGGGTCGCCGACCGTCACCCATTGTATCGGTTCGGCGTTGGCGATGGAGCCAAACGGCAGACAGGCCAAGGCAGCCAGCCAAAGGGAAAAGGCTTTCAAAGAAAAGTACGGCATACGATCGTCACTCCCATTAGGTAGATCGGCGTTGAGCGGGGGATGAAAACCCAAGCTCCTCGGTTTTCATGTACCACCCCCCCACTTCCGTCAAGTCCCTACCAAGTCCCTACCAAGTCCCTACCAAGTCCCTACCAAGTCCCTACCAAAAGTTTCGCGGAGTTTCCGCCAGCCACGGCCGCCAGATCACTTTTTCCCCCCGATTGTTTTTCCCACATCGCACGCACCACACGCACAAAGCGCAACGGACCACGCGCATTGCGCAAGACACTTTGCGCAATTCCCCGCACCCGGCGACTCGGCACACCCCCGGATTCCATCGCCGGGGGGAATGGTGCTCATCGCCCCGGCTAGGACGGCTCGCTCGACGGGGTCGCGGCCGTCATTCGCGGGGCGCGTGGAACGACGCCGGAACCGTTTCCCCCCCGTCGCCGTCCGTGGCCGGGGCACGGGGCTCCTCGGCGGCGAAATCCTCCCCCGGGTCGTCGATCTCCGCCATCGGGCGCGGGTCGTCGGCAGGGTCCTCGGGCGTCTCGCCGTTCTCTCCGCTCGGCATCCTTCCGACCGCATGCCCGGCGACGACCGCACCGGCATAGAGCGGCAGGCACGGTCCGAACCGGCTGGGGAGAAGCGCCCCACAACGCCGGCCGCGGGATGCGCCGTCAGCTCTTCTTTGCCCACCGGGTGAGCTTGCGGTCGAGGGTCGATCGCTCGATCCCGAGCATCGTTGCCGCCTTTGTTTTGTTGCCGCCGACCGCAGCGAGGGTCGCCATGATGTGGCGGCGCTCCAACTCCTCGATGGTCTGCGGTACGAACGCGCCGCTGGGCCCGCCCGTCCCACGCCCCGTGCCGCGGCCGGTGTCGCCGGATGGCGCGAGTTGGCTTAACGCCAGATCCGACGTGTCGATCGTGTCGTGCGTGGAGAGAACGACGGCCCGCTCGATGCAATTGCGCAGCTCGCGGATGTTCCCCGGCCACTGGTAGCCGAGGAGGGCCTCGAGGGCGGCGGCGGAGAAGTCGTGTACGCCCCGCCCCGTCTCGGCGGCGAACCGGGCGAGGAAGTGCCTGGCCAACGGCTCGATGTCCTCGCGCCGCCGCCGCAGCGGCGGCACGACGATCTCCACCACTTTGAGGCGGAAATAGAGATCGCGGCGGAACTCGTTGGCTGTGACCGCATCCTCGAGATTGCGGTTGGTGGCCGCGACAACGCGGACATCGACCTGCACCCGCTGGCTGCCGCCGACACGCTCGAACGAATGCCCCTCGAGAACACGGAGAAACTTCGCCTGGATCGTCTGGCTCATCTCGCCGATCTCGTCGAGGAACAGCGTGCCCCGATGAGCGGCCTCGAACTTCCCCGCCTTCCGTTCGGTGGCGCCGGTGAAGGCGCCCTTCTCGTGCCCGAACAGCTCGCTCTCGAGGAGCGTTTCGGTCAGCGCCGCGCAGTTGAGGCAGATGAACGCCGCGGTGCGGCGGTCGCTGGCGTCATGGATCGCCCGGGCGACGAGCTCCTTGCCGGAGCCACTCTCCCCGCGCACCAGCACCGTCGCCTTCGTCGACGCGACGCGAGCGATCTGGCTGACGATATTCGACAGGGCCGGACTCCCCCCCACCATCCGCGACTCCTCCCGGAGCCGCTGGCGGAGCCGTTCGTTCTCGTCGGAGGTGCTCGCGAGGCGAACGGAAAGCCGCTCCCGCGTCGAGAGATTCTCGACAGCGATCCCCAGGGCGTCGCAGACCGCCATCACGAACTCGAGATCGTCGGGGGTCGCTGGTCGGCCGCCAGAGGCCTGTTCGACATGGAGAACGCCGACCGGCCGCCCACCGACGCGCACCGGCGCCGAGATCGCCGAGCGTGAATCGTCGACCGTGGCCCCGGCAACCGGGGCTTGCGGCGCACGCCCGACGAGGATCGCCTCGTTCGTGGCCAGGACGGTGGCCACGGCTCCGGCGGGGAGCCCGCCTTCGGGCGGCCACCCCGGGGGCGCTGCCGCCGCCGGCACGAGCGACGCCACGCCGGTGGGCACCCGCCATTCCGCCGCTGGTCCGGGGGGAGGAAAGAGGACGACACCATGGGGGGCTGCGGCGCCCTCCATCGCGGCATCGAGCGCCAGGCGGGCCACCTCGGCGATGTCGGTCGCGCGGGCGAGGGCGAAGGCGAGCCGGCAGAGACTGGCCGCAGCCTTGCCGACGCGTGGCACGCTGCCGGCCGATTCACCGATGTCGTCGAGGAGCCGCGTCTTGTCCCGGCGGAGCGTGATCGCATCGGACCACTTCCGCATGTCACTGGTAACCTCGGAGGTCTCCGTCGCCTCGTCGGAGAGCCCGGACAGGTCGGTCGGCGGATCCCCTTCGCCGAACACCAGCTCCGCCCCGCCGATGCGGATCGTGTCCCCTGCGGCGAGCGTCCGCTCACCGACGATCGGTTCGCTCCCCACGATCGTGCCGTTGCGGCTGCCGACATCCCGCAGCACCCAATTGGGGGCCACCGCCCTCACCTCGGCATGAAAGCGGCTGGAACGCTCATCGTGGAGGACGATGCTGTTGGACGGCCCACGGCCGATCGTGCACGTCTGCCCCGGGTAAAGACGGACGACACTGTGGCCAACGGTGGGGTCGAGGACGAGCAGAAAGGCAGGATTGGATTCCATCGGCTCATTCAGGTCTCGGGGGCGAGGTGCGGCCCATGACCGAGACCGGCGGATGGGGGCCTTTGCATGATGCATCAGCCGGAGGGGATTTGCGAGCCGCGGGCCCTCCGCATCGGCTCCCGCCGGGCGGCAGGGGGGAAAAACCGGCCAGACCCCACGTTTTGCCCGTGGCAATCGGGTTTGCAGAACAAACCCCGGTCGGTCTACGATTGCCGCGAATTGCGGGATCATCCCGTTTGTCAAGCCCCCGTGCCTCCCGGTCACGGGTTTCCCAGCCGGAGGACGTCCATGAAACGCCAGGCACCGCACTCCCACCTCGTTGCCCCGCCGTCCGCTGGCGGAAGATCCCCGGCGACGACCCGGGGCCTCGAGCGGCACGATCCCCTCCGCGCGTCGCTCCGGAGCCGCCCGGTGGCGGCCCTGCTGGCGATCATCCTGTCATGCATCGGGCTTGGATCGGCCGAGGCGCAATTCCTCGGTGGCCAGGCGGTCGGCGGCATCTCGATCGACGCCGACGGCATCGTCCGCAACGTCGATGCGAAGATCCTCGACGAGCTCTCCGCCACCCGCCGCAAGGCCTTGGCCGGCGGCGGACCGAAGCAATCGAAGGACGGCCTGCGGAAGGTGTCGCTGGCTCGCCTTACGAAGGCGGTCGAGGCGGCCGCAGCCGGCACGGCGCCCCTGCCGGCGGATGTCGCGCTGATGGGCGGGCTCGAACGGATCACCCATGTGTTCGTCGATCCCGACGGTCACGACATCGTGCTCGCCGGTCCGGCCGATGCGGCCCGCGTCGATGCCGCTGGCAACGTCCTCGGGGCGCAGAGCGGTCGCCCGCTGCTCCAACTCGAGGATTTCATCGTCGCCCTCCGGGCCGTCGACGGTGCCCGAGAGGGGGGGATGCTGTGCTCGATCGATCCGGCCCCCGAGCGCGTCGCCGACCTGCAGAAGTTTCTCAACAGCCAGCAGGCCAGTGCCGCCGATCCGGCCGGAACGCTCCGCAAGATGGAGGAGGTTCTCGGTCCGCAGAACGTCCGCATCGGCGGCGTGCCGACCGACAGCCGGTTCGCCCGCGTCCTCGTTGCCGCCGACTACCGCCTGAAGCGGATCGGCATGGGCCTCGAGCCCTCCGGGCTGAATGACCTTCCCAGCTACCTGGCGACGGTTCCCGCCAACGCCAGCGTCGGCACGCTCCCCCGCTTCTGGCTCGAGGCTTCATACGATCCGATCGCCCGCGACGCCGACGAGCTCGCCTTCCGGCTCTCCGGCCGAAAGATCGCCTGCCTCACCGAGAGCGACGTTTTCGGGAAGGACGGCGTGAAGCGTGGAGCCGGCCCGACCGACAAGGTGGCGAAGAAGTGGTGCGACGGCTTCAGTGCGAAGTACGATGCCCTCTCCGCGAAGCATCCGGTGTTCGCCGAACTGGCCAACTGCGTCGATCTCGCCGTTGTCGCCGCCCTCATCCAGGCGCAGCAACTCGACCGCAAAGCGGGCCTCGATCTGTCGGGGCTCCTCGATGCCGACCGTGTCCGTCTCCCGACCTACGACGCTCCGGCCACCGTCCCAACCGTCGCCAGCGGGGTGAAGAAGGGGGGACGGTGGGTGGTAAGTGCCTCCGGCGGCATCCAGTTTCAGCCATGGGGATTCGCAACGAGCACGGTCGAATCGGATGACGTTGCGACGACGCGCACCGCAGCTTTGGGCGCCCGGACCGACAGCGATTGGTGGTGGGACTGACCCCGGCCCGCTCGCCTCCTTCTCCCTTCCGGCGCTCGCAGCTCCGATCAGCGTGCCGGCGCGGCCCAGCGAACCCGCGCCACGCCTGCCGCCGCCTCGGGAAACCACCCGTCAACCCAGCCGAGGCCGGCCAGCAACGCGAGATTCGTCTCCCGGGCGGCTCCCGGTGGCCGCGGCGGGGGGACACTCTTCGCCAGGAGGAGGTCGCAGGCATGGGTGGCAGCCACGATGGCGGCGAGGGAATCGCTCGTCACGCTCCACGATGCCGGGATCCCCTCGCCCCGCGCCGGGTCGGCCGCCAGCCAGCCGGCCATGTCGAGAACGGCGTGGCGGTCGATCGGCCGCGTCACCAGCGGCAGGCCGAGTGTGGAGGCGACGAGCCGGGCCGTGATCCCCATCCCGTCGATCGCCAAGCGATGGACGAGGCGCTGATCGAGGGGGCGCGTCCGATCGATGCCACGCAGCCCCTCGACGATGCCGCCACCGCCGACGACGAGCGTCAGCGGGAGCGCGGGCCCGCCCCCGAAAGGCGGTTCGAGGAGAAGGCCGGCGAGCTCGGGCCACTCGGCCCGCTCGAGGAGACTTCCGCCGAAACGGATCACCTCCGGCGCCCCGGCATGCGACGAGGCCAGCGCCTCCCCCGGGGCATCCCCCGAGGCATTCCCCAGGTCGCCAAACCACCAGCCCCATCGGCTCCGGCGGGGAGTCATCGCAGCGCTCCCAGCGCGACCAGCGCCAGGGCATGCGCCGGAGCGGCCCTCGAGAGTGCCTCCCCGAGCCGCTCCTCGAGATCGACCACCGGGGCGAAGATCCCCGCCCGCTCCAGAGCGCGCTTGGCCAACACGGCGCCGTGCCCGGAGACGACGAAACGATCGGGCGAGCGCTGCCCTCTGGCGAGCACACGGCGGATCGCCCCGGCGACGAGGCGCACCTGCACGGCAGCCGGGCGCTGGGCCGCATACGTCGCCTCGTCGAGGCTGACCTCCGCCGGCTCGACGAGGACCTGATGAGCCAGGCGGACCCGTGCCCCCTCGCGGGTGGCGGGGCGGCCGTCGGCGGTGTCGCCCGACGCACCGTTCTCGGGAATCCCCCCGAGGAGGAGCCAGGCGTCCTGGGACGAGGCGAAATGTTCGGCTGCCAGCGGACGGCGCCGGCCCGCCAGCGGCAGGGAACGCACGAGCGCGGCCAATGGCGTCCGCTCGATCCCGGTGTAGACCAGTTCGCCACTGGCCATCCTCCCGGCATCATCGGTCGCCGACGGGCGTGCCCCCCGGCGGTCGAGGAGGAGGATGTCGGTCGTCGTCGAACCGACGTCAATGAGCAGCCCGTCGTCACACTCTGCTGCGGCAGCGGCGAGCCGGGCGAGGACATGCCAGTTCGAGGCGGCGGCGGCGAGAGGGGCGGCAAGGGCGACCGCGGGGGGGACCAGACGGCCGTCGACGAGATAGATGCCGAGCTCGGCCTCCGCTGCCCGCGCGGCGCTGTGCAGCGCGGCGACGATCGCGGCCACGCCCGCCGCGCGGTCCGGAAAGCAATCGGCGATCTCGCCGGTCATCGTGGCGACGATCCGCGCGGGGCGCCAGGCCGCCGCGATCGCCGTCAGCCGACCGGCAAGCTCGTCGGATCGGCGCCACAGCGCGAACGTCTCGGCGTGCACGCGGCCGCGTCCGTCGGCTGCCTTCAGATTGGCACCACCGACATCGAAGGCAAGGACCCGGCCGGCGGGTGATTCAGCGTGGTATCGATCCATCAGCCCTCCCATCCCCGACGGCGAAGGCACCGTTTGCTCCGGTCGGCACCCCGGGCCAGGTGAACGGATCGCCGGCGGCGATCGCCAGCATCGCCCGCAGCAGGCTCGCCGTGGCGAGCGTGGAAAGCCCCACGAACGACGTCGTCATCCGTGGATTGACCTCGAGAACGCGATCGTCGCAACCATCCTCCCGATCGCCGAGGATCATGTCGACTCCGATCCACCCACCGGCCCGCCGGGCCGGCGACTCGAGACCACGGATGGACCGACGGGCCAGGGCCATGGCTCGGTCGCCGAGCCGTTGACCCAACTGCAGATCGCCCCCCAGGTAGCCGGGACGGATCCCCGTGGAGAACCGCTGCCGGACCGGCGGCAGGACGATCGTCTTGGCGGGTCCGCACAGGCAGGAGACACCCACCGGCACCCCGGCGACGAACGCCTCGACCCGGCGGGGGAGCGGGGCAGGGGGGAGATCAGCCCCGCGCGGCACGACGACGAGCCCGTCACCGCCACACCGGTCGAGGGCCTTGGCCACGGCCGGCCTCCGGAACGCCTCGGGGAGCCGTTCCCCGGCCGGCAGGAGACACCCGGCGGGAACCGCCACGCCGGCCCCCGCCAGCGCGAGGACGGTGGCCTGTTTGTCGGCGGCAAGGGTGATGAAAGCCCCACCGGCAGCCGCCACCCGCCCGCCCGCCGCCCGGGCCAGCGCCACGCGGTCGGCGAGGATGCCGTCGGTCTCCGGCGCCACGATCAACGTCCAATCGGCCCCGGCCGCCGCCTCCGCCAGACTTCGCCGTTCATCGCCTTCCGGGACACGGATCACCGTCACCCGATCGTGGTCGACTCCGAGTGGCAGCGGCATTTCCGCCGCGCCGTCGAGGAGCAGCGTCAGTTCGAGGTCGTCCGCGCGGAGGCCATCACAAAGCAGCGCCCCGAGCATCGCCCGTCCCTCGGCGGCGAGGCCCGCCGCCACGCCCCCGGCATCTCCGCAGACGCCGGCCGCCTCCGGCATCCGCAGCCCTCCCGAGCAGCACCATTCGTGGAGCACGACCCGCACGGGGAGAGGATCCCTCAAAAAATGCCGAGTTGATCGCGGGCGTCGTCGGTCATGCGGTCGGGGGTCCAGGGGGGATCCATGACGATCCGCACCTCCACCCCCGCCACATCGGGATGGGCGGCGAGCGCCCGCTTCGTGTCGCCGATCAGTTGCGGACCGGCCGGGCAGGCCGGGCTTGTCATCGTCATGTCGATCGCCACCTGCTGCTTGCCGGGAATCTCTGCCGAAGGAGCGAGACTGACGCCGTAGATCAGCCCCAGATCGACGATATTGACGAACAGTTCCGGATCCTTGACCTGCTTGAGCAATTCCCGGACGCCGTCCTCGCAGAGTGCTCCGGCGGCGGTGGCAGACGGGGCTGCGGCGGCCCCCCCTGTCGAAGACAGGACGGCGGTTGGCGGCGGAGCGATCGGGAGGCCCGTGGCCGGTTTCGCGACAGGGGCCTGGGCAACCGGGCCATCGGCGCCGTGACCGCTCCGCAATCGCACCCACACCCCCCCGGCCTCGACTTTCACATCGTGAGTCCGCGTGGCCCGGACTGCCGGCATCGAGAGCGCCGCTCCGGTACGGATGTCGAACTTCGCACCATGGCGGGGACAGGCGACCTTGTGACCGATGATCTGACCGGAGGCCAAGGGCCCGCCGTCATGGGTGCAGACGTCGTCGAGCGCGTGGAACGCCCCCTCGATGTGGAACAGGGCGATCAATTCGCCATCGACCTCGACCACGGTCGCCCCCGGATCGGGCAGTTCGCCTGCCGTGGCCACCCGCACAAAATCACCCATCGCTCATCCTCCCGGAATCGGATTCCAGCCACGCCACTCTCGCCAGCGTTCGTTTTTTCGCCGCCGACAGCCCAGGCCCTTCCGCGCCAGCCACCGCAATGACGCCGGCCGGCTCCATCAGGAGACCCGTCGGATCCGCCCACCGATCGCGGCCGAGAGCGCCTCACGCACCGGGGGGATCGTGATCCGGTCAAACACCTGCTGGAAGAATCCGGCCACAACGAGCCTGGCGGCCTCGTCGGCCGTCAGTCCCCGAGCCCGGGCGTAGAAGATTTGCTCCTCGTCGACCCGGCCGCTGGTCGCGCCGTGGGTACAACGGACATCGTCGGCCTCGATCTCGAGGCCGGGGATCGAATCCGAGCGTGCCTCGCGCGAGAGCATGAGCACGTCGTTCCGCTGATAGCCGTCGGTCTTTTGGGCCGCCTTATCGACCTTGATCATCCCGCGCCACACCAACCGCGAGCGGTCCTGGAGCGCCCCCTTGTAGAGGAGATCGCTGCGGCACCCCGGTGCCATGTGATGCTGGAGCGTGTTGTAGACGAGTTGCTGCCGCCCCTCGGTAAACATCACGCCGTTGACCTGGGCATTGGCGCCACGACCAACAAGCGCGACATCCTGTTGGACCTGCGACAGCCGACTTCCGAGGGCGGCGAGTGTCCACTGGAGCCGGCCACCGGCCTCGACGACGGCCCGCTGGCGGGCAAAATGCCACACCCCGCGGTTCCAATTCTGGAGGTTCACCATCCGCAGCGACGCGTTGCGACCGACGACGATCTCGGTGGCTCCGCAATGGAGGCCGGCGTCGGCGCCGGTGTCGCCCCCCCCGACCGTCTCCGTGAGCACGGTCGCCTCCGCCCCCTCGTCGAGGACAACGAGGACATGGCTCGTGTCGAGGCCACCCGGGCTGATCGCCGAGAGGACATGGAGCGGCGCGGTCAGCCGCACCCCGGCGGGCACCCAGAGCACGGCCCCGGCGCGGTGGAAGGCGGCATGCATGGCGGCGAACCAGTCCGCGCCGCCATCGACGGCGGAGAACCAGCGCCCACGAAGCTGCTCCCCGTGCGCGGCCAGGATCCGCTCCGGGGTACCGAAGAGAACGCCCCGCTGGGCGAGGGCCGGATCGAGCTCATCGCGGACGACATGCCCGTCGAGCGAGGCGATCCGGCCACCGAAGGCCGGGGTACCGGCCACCGCGGCGGCCGCCTGCGTGGCCGATTCGAGAAGCGCCTCGGGGAGCGATCCCCCCGGGGCCGTAGCCTGCTCCGCCGCGCCGACCCAGGTGCGCGGTTGGAACATCCGCAGATCGGTCCGCATCCAGTTCTCTTCTCCCCGGCTGGGGAGGGAGAGGGCGGCGAGCCGCTCGACCGCAGCCCGGCGGAGCACGATGGCCCAGTCGGGGAGCGACGAACCGGTCAGCAGCCGGTCGAGGAGGTGACGGTCGAATCCCGTCGAAGCGGGGATCTTGGCAGGGGGAGTGGGGGCGGCGGTCGTCATGCTGTGTTCTTCGTTGATCGACCGGGGATCACCCGACAGACCCCTCCATCTGCAGTTGGATGAGTCGGTTCATCTCCACCGCGTACTCCATCGGGAGCTCCTTGACGAGCGGCTCGATGAAGCCGCCGACGATCATCGTGCTCGCCTCGGCTTCGGTGAGGCCGCGACTGGTGAGGTAGAAGAGCTGCTCTTCACCGATCTTCGAGACACTCGCCTCGTGCCCGATCGAGACATCCTGTTCCTCGACCTCGATGTAGGGATACGTATCGCTCCGGCTGCGGTCGTCGAGGATCAACGCGTCGCACACGACGCTCGACTTGCTCTTCCGGGCCCCCGGCTCGACCTTCACCAGCCCCCGGTAGCTCGCCCGGCCGCCGTTCTTCGAGATGCTCTTGGAGACGATGCGGCCGCTGGTGTGAGGGGCGGCATGGACGAGCTTGGCGCCGGCATCCTGATGCTGGCCGGCCGAGGCGAAGGCGATCGAGAGGATCTCCCCGTGGGCTCCCGGTTCCGTCATCCACACGGCCGGATACTTCATCGTCAGGTGGCTGCCGAGATTGCCGTCGATCCATTCCATCGTCGCGGCCTCGCGGCAGACGGCCCGCTTCGTGACGAGGTTGTAGATGTTGTTGGCCCAGTTTTGGATCGTCGTGTAGCGGCAGCGGCCGTGCTTCTTCACGATCACCTCGACGACGGCCGAATGGAGGCTCTCGGTCGTGTACATCGGGGCGGTGCAGCCCTCGACGTAGTGCACATGGGCCCCCTCGTCGACGATGATCAGCGTCCGCTCGAACTGCCCCATGCTCTCGGCATTGATGCGGAAATAGGCCTGGAGCGGGAATTCGATCGACACTCCCTTGGGGACGTAGATGAACGAACCACCCGACCAGACCGCCGAATTGAGCGCGGCGAACTTGTTGTCGGTCGGGGGGATGATCTTCCCGAAGTACTCCCGCAGAAGGTCAGGGTGCTCGCGGACGGCGGTGTCGGTGTCGGTGAAGATCACCCCCTTCTTCGCCAGATCCTCCTGGAGCGAACCGTAGACCACCTCGCTCTCGAATTGCGCCTTGACCCCGGAGAGGAACTTCCGCTCCGCCTCGGGGATCCCCAGGCGTTCGAACGTCTTCTTGATCTCCTCCGGCACGTCGTCCCAGGTCTTTCCCTGGTGATCCGTCGGCTTGAGGTAATAAAAGATTTCCTGGAAGTCGATGCCGATGTCTCCGCCCCAGTGCGGCATCGGACGGCTGTTGAAGAGCTCGAGTGACTTGAGGCGGAAATCCCGCATCCAGTCCGGCTCGCGCTTCATCTCCGAGATCTGGGTGACGATGTCGGCGTCGATGCCACGACGGGCCTTGAAGACCGCCGGCGAATCGGTGCGGAAGTCGTACTTGTTGATCTCGCCGAGGGCGAGAGTGCTCGATTCCTTGGTGTCGGTGGCCATGACTGCAGACCTTTGGGCAGGCGGGAAATCGGACAGGATTCTTGATCGACCGGCAGGGGAGGCCGGCCGCGGAGGACACCGTCAGACGCCGGCAGCCTCGGCGTTTTTTGCTGCATTCTCCATCGCGCGCTCCGCGGCGGCCGCATCGGGATAGGCGGCACGGATTCGCTCGTAGCCCCGCTTGTGGAGCTCGGCAGCGAGCTCGGCGCCCCCCGATTCGACGATCCGGCCACCGAGCATCACGTGCGTCCGGTGGGGCACGTTGTGCTCGAGGAGTTGCTCGTGATGCGTGATGATGAGGATCCCCATCGCGGCGGCACCGCTCGCGGCCCCGCCGCCGGCCCCGCCGATCTTCGCGATGCTCTGGCTGGCGAGCCGGACGGCATCGGCATCGAGCCCGCTGTCGGTCTCGTCGAGAATCGCGAACCGAGGCTGAAGCATCGCCAGCTGGAGAATCTCGGCCCGCTTCATCTCGCCGCCGGAGAAGCCCTCGTTGACGTATCGACGGGCAAACTCGGAATCGATCGAGAGCTCCGCCATCTTCGACTTGAGTTCGGAGCGGAAATCCTTCATCGGCATCAGCTCCTGCCCCTCCTTCCGCTCCGGATTGCGGACGTTGGTCACCGCGTGGCGGAGAAAGTCGGCCAGCCGCACCCCGGGGATTGCCATCGGCCGCTGGAAGGCAAGAAACACCCCCGCCCGCGCCCGCTCGTCCGGCTCCATGGCGAGGAGGTCGTGCCGGGCCCCGTCGGCGTCGACCAGTTCGATCGTGCCGGCGGTTACCTCATAGGAGGGATGGCCCATGATGGCATAGCCGAGCGTACTCTTGCCGGAGCCGTTGGGGCCCATCAACGCGTGGATCTCGCCCCGGGCGATGGTCAGATCGACCCCCTTGAGGATCTCCTGCCCCTCGACGGCGACATGGAGGCCACGGATGACGAGTTGATCCGGATGATGTTCTTGGTGCTGCTTCATGGAAAGGATCCCGTTCAGGGCTGGACCTTCTGGTGATCGAACACGAGCGCGCCGTCGGCGACGGGAGAGGTGACATAGCCAGAGTGATGGGGGATCGGCAGTTCGTCATCGATCTTGCCGGGACCATCCGACCGCTTGGCGATCCGCTGGCCGACGATCTTGTCCTGGATCCGCATCAGCCCCTCGAGAAGGCTCTCCGGGCGGGGCGGGCAGCCAGGCACGTAGACATCGACCGGAACGACCAGGTCGACCCCCTTGACGACGTGGTAGCCCCACTTGAAGTACGGCCCACCGCCGGTGGTGCAGGCTCCCATGGCGATGACGTATTTCGGATCGGGCATGAGGTTGTAGAGGCGACGGACACGACTGGCCATCTTGTAGGTGACCGTGCCGGCCACGATCATCAGATCGGCCTGCCGCGGCGTGGCGCGGAAGGCACCGGCACCGAACCGGTCGAGATCGTAGCGGCTCGCCCCGGCGGCCATCATCTCGATGGCACAGCACGCCAGCCCGAAGGTCATCGGCCAGATGCTCGACTGGCGGGCCCAGTTGATCGCCTGCTCAACGGTGGTGAGAACGAGGTTTTCCTCGAAGCGGCCTTCGATCCAGGGCTGGGTCATGCGTGGTCCTCCGCGGTGTGGTCGTGAACAAATCGGCGGGGCCGGAGACTCGAATCGAGCGGCCCCCGGGGGCTGGGAGAGAGTCAGTTGACCCCGCCGCACGGCGGGATTGAAGAGGCCATCGACGGATGCCCGGGCCGACCGATCGGGCCGGGCAAATGACTTGGAAAAAGTATCACGCTTCGCCGGCGTCTCCCACGGCCTCCGAGTCGGCGTCGACGGCGAAGCGGCAACAGTCGGAGCCGTCGAGACGACAACTCGCCAGCGACACGGCGGTGCCGAGAAGCTCCTGGAGCATCAGCCGCTCCGCCGCGCAGATGCCCCGATCCTGTTCGGCAATTTCCGGGTAGGGGCAGACATGACTGGTGAGGACGGCGAGTTGCCCCCCGTCCGGCTTCGAGGCGTACTCGACGGCGCAGGTGATCTGGCGATCGCGAAAGACCCCCGCCACCCGCTCGAGCCGCTCGTGGAGCGTCCCGTCGGCGACCTGATCCTCGTACAACCCAGCCATCGCCGAGCCGACGCGGGAAAGGAGCCCCCGCCGTATCTCCGGGGATTCCACCTGGCGGATCTCGTTCCACAGGACCACGGCCAGGTCACGGAAGTTGTCCCCCCCCGTCCGCGAGCCCTTTTCGGTGAGACCGTAGACATGAGCCGGACGCCCGCGCCGCCTCACGCCTGAGGAGCCGCCATCGGCCGAGGTGATGACCACCTCCCGCGTCACGATCCCCTCACGCATCAGCCGCTCGAGCCGCTGCCGTACCGCCGTCGCGGTCACACGCAGGGCCGACGCCAGTTCCACCACGCCGGTCTGCCCTTTCGTCCGGAGCAGTTCGACGAGGACCGAGTCGGAAGCCCGTAACTCCGGTCGCTTCTCGGCATGGGGCAGCGGCGTCCGCGCAGAAGTTCCCTTGTTGGCCGGAAACAGCGCGGTTGTTGATGGCTTAGATTTCATTTTGATGCAGGCATTCTACGCTCCAGGGCTTTTTTGACAACGTCTTATGCGAAAACTATTTCCTTTTTTTGGAAGCCCCTGCAGCGAGGGTCTCATGAGCCCCCCGGTTGGTCCACCGGTGCCGACGGGAAATGGACCCGCATCACTTCGAGAAACGCCTCGCGGGTCTCGACGCGCGACACCCTCCCGCGGAACTCTCTGGCCCCGGCGAGGCCCTGGGCATAAGCGCAGGCAAACTTGCGCATCAGGAGCGTCCCCCGCTCGATGCCGAATCGCCGGCAGACAAGGTCGTAGTGGTGGAGCACGAGCTCCTTCTGTTCGGAGAGGCTGGGATCGGGGGGGAGGGGATCACCGCGGAGGAGCGCGGCGGTCTGGGCGAAAATCCATGGCCGGGCGAGCGCCTCGCGCGCGATCATGACGCCGTCGACGCCACTCTCACGAAGCCGGGCCACGGCGGTGGCGGCGGAATCGATGTCGCCATTCCCCACCACCGGCATCCGCGACACTGCCCGCTTGACCGCGGCGATCGCGCTCCAATCGGCCTCCCCGGAAAAGAACTGTGACGCCACGCGGCCGTGGACCGTCAGACAAGATGCTCCAGCCTCCTCGATGCGCTGCGCCACCTCGATGGCCGTGCGGCAATCGTCGCCGCAGCCGAGCCGGATCTTCGCCGTCACCGGCACGCCGTCGCACGCCTCGACGACGCGGGCAACGATGGCACCGACACGGTCGGGGTCGCGGAGGAGCCACGATCCACTCTGGGCCTTGACCGTCACCTGACGCACCGGACAGCCGAAATTGAGGTCGACAACACTCACCCGGAAGTCTTTCGCCAGCCGCCGACCGACGCGGGCGAGGTTGTCGGGATCGTTGTCCCACATCTGCACTGCCAGCGGCCGCGGTTCATCCCGCACCCCCCACAACCGGTCGGGATGCTCACCACGGTTGGTCTCCAACCAGATCGCGCTGCGGGCGGCGATCATCTCCGTCGCGAGCAATCCCGCCCCCCCGAACTCCCGCACCACCTGGCGATAGGCGTAGTTGGTGTAGCCGGCCATCGGCGCCTGAAGGATCGGCGGATCGACGACGACCGGGCCGATCTTTAGCGGGGCAAGGGCAGGGGTCGGTGTCGGGCCCGATGTCAGCGGCGGTGCGGATATCGGCGTGAGGGGAGCGGTGGCCATACCGAATCATCGCGGCCCGAGGCGCCGACGCAAGCCGTTCCTGGCATTCCCCGGCAGCCCACAGGGGGCGATCAGCCGCCAAACGATGGGCCGGCGGTGGGGAACGGAGCGCCCCCGGGCGCGTTCGGCGGCGGAACGAATCTGCCCGGTGCCAGCGGATTCGCCCCCGGGAGACCGACGGCCGGAGGGGTCTGCAGGATGGGGGTGCCGGCCGGGAAAACGTCTGGAGTCAGCGGCGGTTGGCCGACCGGGAACGACTGCCCGGCCACGGGCACCACCCGGTCATTGCCGGCAAACGGTGGCACCGCTGCCATCGGCTGCCGCCAGGGGGTCGGTTGGCCGATGAGCATCGTGGTGAACTGCTCGTCAGGGACCGAGAGATCCGCCACGGCCATGACATACTCGGAGATGTCGAGGTTGTAGCCCCGAACGGCCCGGACGAAGGCCTCCCCTTGATCGGTCACCGCGTCGTGGGCGGAGAGGACCGCGCCGATCGGCTGGCTCCCCTGGGCATGGAGGGCCTCGATGGCGGTGAACCGGCGCTCTGCCGTCGCGGCCGCCTCGGCCCGTGCCACCACCGCCGCATACTGCAGCGGCAATTGCCGATGAATGGCCCGCACCCTGCCGGTGGCTGGCCGCCCGGCGAAGATCGTGTCGAAATGGGTCTGGTAGGCGGCCGTGAGGGGACGATCGACCGGCCAGGGGGGGGGATCGGTGACCGGCAACCGGACGAGATCGACGATCTCCTGCTGCGCGGCGACGAGCTCGACGCCCGCCGAGGCGCTCTCGCCCCGGGCCGTCGCGGTGGCGAGATCGAGCAGCACCAGATCGTCGGGGCTCCCCCCCGGCGCCACGAGCGCCAGACGTTCCTCGGCTTCGGCCGCGAACCGCACCCTCGCCGCGGCCGCGGCGAGTTTCCAGTAGGCCTGGGTGATCCAGAGGCGGCGCGTCCTGTCGCCGGAACGCTCCAGGGCCTCCAGGAGCGCCAACGGGCGCGGCGGGGCGATGTCGGCGGTGGGGCTGCCGGCCACGAGCGGAAACGGTAGCTCGAGCCCCCGCGCGACGAGATCGGCCGCCGGGTTCGCCGGGGGGCGTGGCGGCATTGGGGGCAGGCTCCCCTTCGAGAAAGGAGGTGACGGGCCATTCATCCCGCCACGCGTGACGGCCGCAGGCGCCGCCGATCGCACGAGGACGGAGACTGTCCCATCGGGGGATGCCGGCGGCGATCCACCGACCGTGGCCAGCGATTCACCCGGTCCCGAGCGGATGCTGTCGCCGGGGGGCTCCACCCCGTCGGCAGCGCGCTGGCCCGGACCGTTGGCGGGGGGATCGGTGGCAAACGGGGGAAGCGTGTCGACCCCGCCAGGCGGGAACGGCGCGAGGGGGGCGAGGCCGGCCCCGGGATCGTCTGGCAGCGGCGCCAGTTCGTCTGGTGATCGATCCACTCCCTCGGCCGCTGCCGGTCCGGCAGCGGGCGTGGCATCCGAGAAGGGAGGGGGTGGATCCTGTTCCGCGGCGAAGGCCGGCCGCGCCATCGGAAGCGCGAGAGCCATCCCCACCAGCCAGACGGCGGCGAAATGCTGCGGACCGGCGGAGCGGAGCGGCCCGCTGGAATCCATCTCGTTCCTCGACACGTTTCCACGCTCCCCCGGGGGAATGGGGGGCGGGAGGGTCACAGGCAGGGCGGGCCGAGTCAACGCCGATCTGAGTTGTCCGCGGAAAAAGTTATCCCCGACCTTTTTCCACTTTGTCGACTGCAGGAAACGCAGAGGGTTTCCTGGGTCGACGGCCGCCGCATCCGGCGGCGGCGACATGATCCACAGTCTTTTTGCGCCCCGTGGCGGAAGCCAACGGTCGCCCCGGTCAGGTGGCAGCCGGCCGAAGCCGGGCAAGCTGGGGGGCGTGATTCGGGCCGGGGGAATGAGCCGTTGGATCATCACCCGGATCAGGAGGCCGAATCGAGATAGGGATCCTGACTCATCTGGATGTGGGCCTCGGCGCGTTGCCGCTCGACATACTCGAGCACCCGTCGCTGTCGGACATGTCGTCCCTCGACGAGGCGCTGCGCCTTTGAGAAGGACGCAAGGAGCCGCTCCGGATCGCGGTCGAGCCCGGCCCGGAGCCTAGCAACGACGCGTCGAGCCCGATCGGGGCCGTACCCTGCCACGAGGATGTCGTCGTCGAGGGAGACATACTGCCGCCAGGTGCCGGGATCCCCCTGCCGGCCACAGCGGCCGACGAGCTGTCGGTCGATCCGCGCCGAGTCGTGGAACTCGGTGCAAATGACGTGGAGCCCCCCCATCTCGGGCACCCCTTCGCCGAGCCGGATGTCGGTGCCACGGCCGGCCATGTTGGTCGAGACGGTGATCTGCCCCGGCTGACCGGCCCGGGCGACGATCTCCGCCTCGCGATCGATCTGCCGGGCATTGAGCACGGTGTGCTCCAACCCGGCCGCGGTGAGGAGGCGGGAGAGCTCCTCCGACTTGTCGATCGAGCGGGTCCCGATCAGAACCGGGCGACCCGAGGCATGGATGGCGACGGTCTCGGCGACGATCCGCTCGAACTTCTCCCCCTGGGTCGCGCAGACGACGGCAGGGAGGCGCTGGCGGATCGCAGGCCGGTTGGTCGGGACCGCGGCTACGCCCACATCGTAGGTGCGGCTGATCTCGGAGGCGCTCGTCGCGATCGTCCCCGTCATACCGGCGAGGTGCGGCCAGCGGGCAAAGAGATCCTGGATCGTGATCCGGGCGGCGTGCCCCGAGGGCACCGTGACCTCGATCCCCTCCTTCGCCTCGACCGCCTGATGGAGCCCGTCCCGCCAGGTCCGCCCCTCCGCGGCCCGGCCGGTGAACTCGTCGATGATCACGATCTTGCCTTCGCGGACGACATACTGCCGGTCGCGGTTGAAGAACCGCTTGGCACGCAGGGCCCGTTCGACGGCGTCGTAAAGCGCGAGAAGGCTCAAGCTCTCGAGGAGCGGGGGGCGCTCGAGGGCACGGACGCGACTCCGCCCCGGCCCCAGAAGCTCGCAGCTCTGCTTCTGGACATCGACCTCGAAATCCTCGTCGATGTCGAGGAGGGCCGCGGCCCCGGCGGCGAAGCGGAACAACGATTCCTCGGTGGCCTGGGCCTCGCCCGGCGGCGACGAGATGATCAGCGGCGTGCGGGCCTCATCGATGAGCACGTTGTCGGCCTCGTCGACCAGCACGAACCAATACGGCCGCTGGAGGAGCTTCGAGGCCTGCGACGTGGCATCGCCGGTGAGCATCGCCCCGAGGTCGCCGCGCCCCTCCGCGATCTCGCGCCCCATGAGGCGATCTTTCAGGAAGTCGAACCCGAACTCCTTGGCCGTGCCGTAGGTGACATCCTTGGCGTAGGCCTCGCGGCGCTCGTCGAACCCCATCTGCGACTGGACGATGCCGACCGAGAGCCCGAGGACACGGTAGATCGGCTCCATCCACTCGGCGTCGCGTTTGGCGAGATAGTCGTTGACCGTGGCGAGATGGACCCCCTTCCCACAGAGGGCGTAGAGAGCCAGCGGGAGGGTGGCGACGAGCGTCTTCCCTTCGCCGGTCTGCATCTCGACGATCGCCCCGCGCACCAGCGCCACTCCGGCGAGGAGTTGCACGTCGTAATGCCGCATGCCGTTGGTGCGACGTCCGGCCTCGCGCGTCGCTGCGAAGCTCTCCACCATCAGCGACTCGATCGGCTCTCCCGCCTTGGCCCGGTAGGAGAGGGATCGCGCCGTGCGCCGCAGGGCGGCGTCGCTCAAGCCCGCCATCTCGGCCGACAAGCTCTCGACCTCGGTGACGATCCTCCGCGCCGACGCATCGAGGAGCGAGCGCGAGCGCGAGCCCGGGGCGATCCCCTTGAGCCATCCAAGCAAGTTCGCCGCCATCCCCCCCATCCGCATCCCTTTCCGTTCAGCGGGGTTCGAATTGCTCACGGCTGGCAACCGGGATCTGGAGCTCGATCCGCTGTCGGCCGCGGAACACACCCAGCGACACGTTGCGATTGGTGGGGGTGACGCTCACGAGGCTGACGAGGTGGTCGTCGTCATCGATCGGCTGCCCGTCGAACTCGAGGATCACGTCGTCGGGCTGGATGCCGGCCGTGTCGGCGGGCGATCCCTTCGTCACCCCTGACACCCTCGCCCCCACCGCCCGCACCATCCCCAGCCGCTCTGCGGTCTTCTGCGTGAAGGTCCGGTCGAGGGTGACGCCGAGATAGGCGCGGGCGACGGCGCCGTTCTCGACGAGCTGCCGGGCGACGAACATCACCATCGACACCGGAATGGCGAACCCGATCCCCTCGCTGCCGCCGGAATTGCTCGCGATCGCGGTGTTGAGGCCGATCACCTCGCCGCGGAGGTTGACCAGCGGCCCGCCACTGTTCCCCGGATTGATGGCGGCATCGGTCTGGATGAAGTCCTGGAACTTGACCCCCTCGTCGCCGAGCTCGAGATCGCGCCGTCCCTTCGCCGACACGATGCCGAGCGTCACCGAATGGGAGAGGCCGAACGGGCTGCCGATGGCAAGCACCGTGTCGCCGATCTGCACGCCATCGCGCTCGGCGAGCCGGGCAGCGACGAGGTCATTGCCCGTAATCGAGAGCGCGGCGATGTCGGTGGCCGGGTCGGTCCACATCCGCACCGGGCGCAGCTCGCGGCCGTCGTCGAGCCGGATGACGATGTTGTCGAGCTCGGCGCCATGGACGACATGCCGATTGGTGATCACGACGAGCCGATCGGAGACGCGGGCGATGACGCCCGATCCGGCCTCGTCCTCGTCGCCCGATTTCGCCCCCCGGGTCGGTTTCTGGGCCGGCTTGCGGGCGTCGATGTGCACGACACAGGGGCGCAGCAGCATCGTCAGGCGGCGGAGTTGTGCGCCTTGGCGCTCGAGCTCCTCCGCATCGTGCTCGACCTGTGCATAGAGCCGGTCGCGTTCGTCGGAGGAGAGCCGCGAAGGACGGGCCGGATCGACCCTTCCCGCCGCATCCGCCAGGATCCCGGCGTTCCTATCGGATTCACCCCCCAGCGGGCCGACGGGAGGGGCGATTGGCTGCAGCGCGGGAGGCTCGTCAGCGCAGGCCGGTCGGAGCGCCACCAGAACCACCACCGCCATGCGAACAAGGGCGAGCCACCTCGCCCCCCGGTTCGACGGTGTTGCACCCCACCTGCCGACCGGCACGCCACCGACAGCGGCGACCATCCCCGCTCGGGGCCGGGAGGGGGCGGAGACGGTGGACGATAGGATCGGGCCCATGGACGTGACGCTCTCGAAGGCGAACGCGAGACCGCGCCATCATACCGCCGGCCATGGCCGGGGGGGCGTTTCCCGGGCCCTGCCGGGGGAACCCGCGCCCGCCAGGCTGAAAACCGCATGCCCGGGACCCCGCCGACCGTCACACGGCCGGTGAGGCATCAGGAGACGTCGATTTCGATGTCGGCCGAGGAGTCGTCGTACGCCTCCCGGGTCGCCGCCATGCCGCCGTTCCGCTCGATTTCGCGCTGGCACTCGATGCACATCGTCGCGTAAGGGAGGGCGTCGAGACGGGCCATCGGGATCTTCTTCGAACAGACCTCGCAGACTCCGTACTCACCGGCCTTCATCCGCTCCAGCGCGTTCTCGATGTGGGCCAGTTCGCGGCTCTCGACCTCGGCCAGTTGCGAGCTGATCTCGTCCTGGGCGGTGTCGAGCGCGGCGTCGACGACGTCCCCCGTCGTCTCGCCATGGAGTTCCCGGAGCAGCGAAAGGTCGCCGGAAAGCGCGCTGCGGAGAGCATCGCGCCGGCGGACGAGGATCGCCCGGAGATTCACAAGTGCGTCTTTTCTGGCCATGATCATGATGCTCCTCGCCCGCCCGGCTGCCCTGTCAATGCCCTGCCGACAGCGGTCGCACCAAATAGTACGGGGCTGGTGGTGGAATGTTCGGGGTCGGGAAAACGTCCGTTTGTTTATCGAAAAAACGGGCGAAAAGGATCGTGACAGTTGGCGGGGACCGGAGACATTGCCCAGAGTTCCCCGCTCGAGGGAATCTGGAGAAGGGTGGCGGTCCCCCGGGCGGCCGGCCGGTCACCGTGCCCCCGCCCGCCCCCCGCGAACCTCCGCACCGCGGGACGGATCTCTCGCGGCGGCGGCGATCACCTCCCAGGCGCCGAGGACGTCGGCCCGGCCGGTGAGCGTGCCCCCGACTGCCATCCGGATCGCGAAGCGACCACCGACGCGGGCATGACTGAAGAACACCGGCCCAGCGCGATTGACCCGAGCGAGGAGCCCGGCCGTCGCGGCATCCCCCTCCCGGAGTGCAAACGTCACCAGCGCCAGACTCGGGCTCGAAAGGATCTCGAAGGCCGGATCGGCCGCCACGAGGTCGGTGAACTCGGCCGTCCATGCCACGTGGTCCCGGACACGCTGCCGAAGGGCTTCCGCCCCGATCATCCGCAGCACCATCCACAGCTTGAGGGCCCGGAACCGGCGGCCGAGTGGCACCTGCCAGTCGCTGTAGTCGACCACGGCCCCGGCATCGCCGACGGCCGTCCGGAGGTAATCGGGCTTCGTCGTCAGGGCGCTTGCGAGGGCCTGGTGGGAGGCGATCCAGAGACAGTGGCAGTCGAAGTTGACGAGCATCGACTTGTGCGGGTTGGTCCCCCAGCTGTCGGCGAGATCAGCCCCGTCGACGATCCTCGAGCGGAGCTCCGGGCAGATCGCGGCCGTCCCGGCCCAGGCAGCATCGACATGGAGCCAGGCGCCGTGAAGACGGGCGATCGCGCCAATCGCCTCCACCGGGTCGATCGCCCCCCGCGCGGTCGTGCCGACGGTGGCGACGACGAAACAGGGAACTCGGCCGGCTGCCGAATCGTCGCGCATCGCGGCCCCGAGGAGATCGGGGCGAAGCCGGCCGGCGCCGTCGGTATCGATCCGGCGGATCGCCGCGGGGGGGAATCCGGCGATCTTCGCCCCCTTGACGACACTCGAATGGGCATCGGCACTGGCGTAGACGATGCGTTGCCCCGTAGCGTTGGCCGCTGCTCGCTGGCGTGCCGCCACCAGACAACACAGCAGCCCGCTCGAGGCGGAGTCTTGGATCATCCCGCCGCCTTCGCCACCGAGGCGGAAGCGATCGGGGAGGCCAAGGAGCTGCCGGAGCCAGTCGACGACGACCCCTTCGAGCTCCGACGCCGCCGGCGACGTCGTCCACAGCATCCCCTGGATCCCGAGGCCGGCGCTGATCAATTCCCCCAGAATCGAGGGGGCGGAGGCATTGGCCGGGAAGTAGGCGAAGAAACCCGGATGCTGCCAGTGCGTCAGCCCCGGCACGATAATCCGATCGAGATCGCCGAGGACGGCGGCGAGCGATTCTGGCGCCTCGGGGGCCGCGGCGGGGAGCCGGGCCGCGATCTGCCCCGGCTCGACGTCCGACAGCACCGGGCGATCCGGCAGCGACGCCCAATAGTCGGCGATCCAGTCGATGACGACCCGCCCCTCGCGCCGGAAGGCTTCGGGGTCGAATGGGAGGCCGCTGGCCCGGGGCAGGCGCGCGGGATCGCCGGGCTTCGGCATCGGTCATTCTCCCTGGAGGGTGAGCACGAGCCGGCGCGGTCCGCCCCGGTCGCGATGTTCACCGAGGTAGATCCCCTGCCAGGTCCCGAGGAGGAGCCTGCCGTCCCGGACGGGGATCGTCACCGAGCTGCCGACGAGCGCCGCCTTGACGTGGGCCGGCATGTCGTCGCCCCCTTCGAGCGTGTGGGAATAGGGGAAATCCTCCGCGGCGATCCGGTCGAGGGCCATCGCCAGATCGCGGGGGACGTCAGGGTCGGCGTTCTCGTTGATCGAGAGGCTCGCCGAGGTGTGGCAGACAAAGGCATGGAGGAGGCCGACGCGGATCGCCGCCAGCTCAGGGAGGGCGTCGACGACGGTCCCGGTGATGACATGAAACCCGCGGGAAAGGGGAGGGAGGCGGAGCTCACGTTGGTGCCAGTGCATTGCTGTTTCGGCGGCGGCAATCAGCCCCGCCCCTCGGTCGCGCGCTTCGTGCGCTGCGCGATGAAGTCGCCGTCGTGACAGTTCGAGACCGCCACATCGTACGTGATCTCGCCACGCTGGTAGAGGTCGAGGAGGACGTTGTCCATGAGCTGCATCTTGTGCTTCCGGCCGGTCATAATCTCGTTGCGCAATTGATGGACATTCCCCTCGCGGATCATGTTGCGGACGGCCGTGTTGGCGATGCAGATCTCGACCGCGAGCACCCGGGCGCTCCCGGTGGCCCGCGGCAGGAGCCGCTGGGAGATCACTCCCTGGAGTGATCCGGCGAGTTGGTAGGCGATCGATTCCTGTTGCTGCTGGGGGAAGATGCTGGCGATCCGCTGGAGCGTCTGCGCGGCGTCGGGGGTGTGGAGCGTGGCGATCACGAGATGCCCGGTCTCCGCCGCCATCAGCGCCGTCTCGACCGTGTCGAGGTCGCGCATCTCGCCGATCACAATCACGTCTGGATCCTGGCGGAGGACGGCCCGCAGTGCCCCGTTGAACGACTGAAAATCGCTCTGCAACTCCTGCTGGATGACGAGGCTGCGGTTGTTGGCGTGAACGAACTCGACCGGATCCTCGAGGGTGATGATCTTCACGCGGCGTTCCTCGTTGATGGTGTTGATCATGTGGTTGAGGGTCGTCGTCTTCCCCATCCCGGTGGGGCCGGTGACGAGGATCAGGCCGCCGGAGGAACGGGTCAGCTCCGCCACCACCGGCGGGAGGCCGAGTTCCTCCGCCGTCCGCACGACCGTCTCGCACAGCCGGATGGCGAATTCCGGGGTGCCAGCATGGAGATAGACGCTGACGCGGAATCGACCGATCCCCGCCACCGTTCGCGAGAAACTCAGTTGCCAGTCGCGGACGAAGGCCTCTTTCTGCTTCTCCTCGAGGAGGTCGTCGTGGATCGCCTGGAGATCCTCCTTGTCGAGGGGAGGGCCCTGCGCCGGCTTGAGGTCGCCGTTAATCCGCAGGATTGGCGCCACCCCCTGCGAGAGGTGGATGTCGGTGGCGGTCATCGACCGGGCACCGCGGAGGATCTTTTCAAGCGACCAGTGCATCGGCGTTGCTCCCGGAGCCTGCGCGACCGTCACGGAATCATCGTCCACCAAAGAGCCTGCCGAGGCGGCGTAACAGTCCGCCGCCTCCCCCCGCGGCGACGCGAGCGCGGGCCTCGATGTGCTGCGGCGAGAGCTCGAGGACGCGGGAAAAACTCTTCGCGGCGGCCGAATCCATTCCCAGCCTCTGCTGGCATTCCCCCTGGACGAACCAGCAGCGCGGCGACGTCGGGCCCCGCTCCACCGCTTCCTGGGCTCGTTTGAGGGCCTTGGCCGGGGCGTTGTGGAACAGGCAAGCCGTGGCCGCTTCGAGGGGCACGAGCCAATCACGGTCGAGGATCAGGGCCTTGTCGAAGCAGTGATCGTCGCCACGCTCCCGTTGGGCGAGGATGATCTCCCCGCGAACGAGCCAGCGGTAGGCCGATTCACCGGGACGGGCCAGCGCCCCGTCCGACATCACGAGCGCCTCGAGGAGGGCCCCCATCCGGCACTTCGCCTGGCCCCCCGCCGAGAGGATCTCGGCATGCTGTGGGAAGATCTCGAGGGCCTTCTTCGCCCACACATCAGCCTGGGGATACTCGCCGAGTTGCACGAGCATCTGCACCTGCCCGAGCCAGCCGGCCACGGCGGTGCGGTCGACCTCGAGGCTCCGCGAATAGAACCGCAGCGCCGATTCATGACTGCCGGCCCGGCGCTGCTCGTCGGCGAGGCGCAGCCAATGGGCGGCATCCTTCTCTGCGGGGGCCGCGGCGGCTGCAGCACCGCGCCGCGGTTGCGGATCCTCGTCCTCGGGCAATTCGAGTTTGTCGAACCGGGCGATGGCACACCTCCGCGACCGAACGGCCGGTCACTCGATGCGACCAAACCGAGTCAAAGGATAACTCCGACCGACGATCCGTCCCTCGATCGATCCCAAGAATGGCAACCAGTCCCCGCCCGCGTCGCGGATTTCACGCTCCCCGACAACCACCGTCCACATCGGCTGCCGGTTGTACGGCCAGCCGCCCGTCGGCTGCGGTGTTGGGGCCGGGGGCGTTCCACCCGGAGGATATGACTCCGGGAGGAGAACGAAGCAGCGGCCGTCCGGGACGGTGAACCGGACCCCCTCCGCGAGCGGCCGGAGCGCCGATTGCCAGGGTGAGGGAACGCCGTCGACGAGCAGAACGCCGTTGTCCATCGCCACCTCTTGTCCGGCGAGCGCCCGGACGCGGCGGAGCGTCTGCGGCCGGAACGTGACGACGACGTCGCCTGGCTTGAGCTTGGCTGAGCGATCGAGCCAGATGATGTCCCCTTCAGCAAGCGGCGGGATGCTCGTGGGGACGCGCACCGGCACGACCCACCAGCCCCCCCCGACGATCCTCATCATGCCCCACCCGAGCGGCAGATAGAAGAGCCCGAGGAGCACGACGGCGCAGGTGACGATGCCGGCAAGCCGCGCACCGACACTGCGACAGGCAAGCCCGGTGGCCTGGAGGGCCGACGCGGCATGGAGGGCAAGCGCTCCTCCGACGAGGAGCAGGAAGATCACGGGGAGACCGTGGAGCAAAAGGGCCAACAGCGTCGCCACGATCCACACCGCCAACAGCAGCCATCCCGGCGCACGGTGCCCGGCGACAAGGAACGGCACGCCGGGGAGCAAACTTACCGGCCGCTGGACCATGGCGATCAACGGGCGGACGACCACCTCCAACGGCAGGGCGAGGGCCGGCAGCGCCGCCTCCCCGATCCCGAGCCGGAGGAGGAGCGGCGCCATACGGCGGTTGAGGGCCCACCACCCCGGCAGGATGCGCTTCGCAACCGCGCCCGCCCTCGGCGGCGTGATCGGAATCGGCGCCTTGGCAAGCGACAGATTCGCGCCGCAGCGGCCGCAGGCCGTGCTGCCGGGCATCGCATTGAAGCCGCAACTGAAGCACTGCATGGGGCTCGTCAACGACGGGTGCGGGGATGGGATGCGGATCAGCGGCGGTTGTGGATGTCGACGACGCGGCGGATGATGTCGGGCGTCTCGTAAAGCTCGGCCGTCGGCTCGCTCGCCTCGATCCGGCCGATGATCTGCGCCACCGCGGCGGCGTAGTCCTTGCATGCCTCCCCCTTGATCCCCTTCGTGCGGACGGTCACGCGGCCGTCGGCACCAATCTCGATCTCGATCTCCTCGCTCGCCATGCTCGTCTCCTCCGGAGGTGTTCGGGATTCGGTCACCAGGAACGGACACGGATCTTGACCGCCTGATCCGCCGTCACTTCCTCGTCGATGATGTTGACGTTGCGGGCCGCCAGTTCGGTCACGAGGCGGTGATAGACATACTGTTGCGTGACACGGCCGATCAGCTCCTCGCCGAGCCGGCGCAACTCCGACTTCGACACCCCCGTCCCCTCCATGCAGACTTTCAGGGCGCCGCGGGCGTCACGGCTGAACACCGCCCGCACGCCATCCTTCTCGGCCACCACCGTCTCGCCGGTCGCCGCCGCCCCCTCGAGGACCTCGCTGTCGGGGATGTCGATCTCCTCGCGGGTCAGCCCCCGCTCTCCCTGGAGTTCCTGGCCGACGCGGGCGGCGGTATGGGCCACGGTCGTGAACCCGGCGGCGGCGACGCCCGCCGCCACCGCAGCGGAAATGACCGACCAGTTGGCGATCACCACCGGGGCGACGATCAACACGGTGCTCATGGGAGGCGACTCCGGGAAGGGAAAAGGATTTACAATTCTATTTTCCGCCGCGAGCCGTGGCCGGCCGCGGTCCGCGATCCCGTCGCCAGCCGCGAGCGGCCGGTGGCCCAATTGCGCAGGCGCACGAGCTCCTCGCTCATGGTCTTGGAGAGCGGCACGGTCTCGGCGATCGAGTGGCGGAGGACGTCGGTGGTGAGCGTCCCCTCGCTACTGAAGACATCGAAGAGCGCCTCGACCACCACCTGCTCGATCTCGGCGCCGCTGAAGCCGTCGGTGGCCCGGGCGAGCTGCTCGAGATCGAAGGCGGCCGGATCTCGCCGACGCTGCGCGAGATGGATGCGGAAGATCTCACGGCGTTCCTCGAGGGTGGGAAGATCGACGAAGAAGATCTCGTCGAGGCGCCCCTTGCGGAGGAGTTCGGGGGGGAGGTGGCTGATGTCGTTGGCCGTCGCCATCACGAACACGGGCGCCGTCTTTTCAGACAGCCAGGTCAGGAGCGTGCCAAAGACGCGGGCCGAGGTTCCGCCGTCGCTGCCGCCGGAGCCGCCGGCCCCGGCGAGCGCCTTGTCGATCTCGTCGATCCAGAGAACGGCCGGCGCGACGCTCTCGGCCACCTGGAGCGCCTGGCGGACATTCTCCTCGCTCGATCCAACGAGGCTCGAGAACATCCTCCCGACATCGAAGCGGAGGAGGGGGAGATTCCAGAGATTCGCGGCCGCCTTCGCACAGAGGCTCTTGCCGCAGCCCTGGACACCGACGAGAAGCACCCCCCGCGGCGACGGCAGGCCGAATTGCTTCGCCCGGTCGGTGAAGGCCACGCTCCGCTTCGCCAGCCAGTCCTTGAGATTATCGAGCCCGGCCACCTGGCCGAGGTTCGCCTGCGAGGCGTAATACTCGAGGAGCCCGCTCTTGCGGATGATCTGCTGCTTCTCGCCGAAGACGACGTCGACGTCGCTGGCCGCGAGCCGGCCGTCGAGGACAAGCGTCTTGGCGAAGACATTCTCGGCTTCTTTCAGCGTCAGCCCCCGGGCGGCCGCGAGGAGCCGCTCGCGCCCCGACTCGTCGAGGTCGATGTGAATGTTTGGCTTCCCCTTGACGTCATCGACGATCCGGTCGAGAAGTTCACCGAATTCCTCCACCCCCGGCAGGCCGAAATCGACGAGCGTCACGTCCTTGCTGAGCTCCTGGGAGATCCGCGTAACGGGAGCGCAGATGACGATCGACTTGTAGGTGTCGCGGAGATGGTGGGCGACGTCGCGCAGGCGACGGACGACAGTAAGATTGGCCCGGTTGTCCTCGGTGAAGTGGTGGAAGTCCTTGAAGAGATAGATCGCCGGTTCGAGTTGGGCCACCACGGCGTCGAGGGCGGCGATCGGATCGCAGGTGCTGCCGGCTCCCCCCTTGGCGCGGTTCGGTTCGCTGCCGCTCTTCACGATTCCCTGCGTGATCGTCCAGACGAACAGGTTCTTCCGCCGCCGCTCGGCGATCTCGCGCAGGCAACGCTCGACCCGTTCCTCCTCCCAGGTGGTGACGTAGATGATCGGGTAGCGGGCGCGGATGAGGACGTCGATCTCGCGCGTGGCGCTGGCTGAAACCGGCTTCAGTACGGGCTTGGCAGTCGACCGCGGGTCGGCAGGGGAGCGGTCCGGTGGCGTTGTCATGCGAGAATGCTCCACCGGCGTCAGGAAGGTTGATTGTCGGGGGTGCGTGTGGCCGGTGCTGAAGAGGGGGAATGATCGTCTCCGATCGTCACGGAGGCGCCGGCAAGGCGCAAACGCACGGCGTCGCCGCGGACCCCGATCGCCGCCAGGGCTTCGAGGATTTCCCGCGATGTCCCGAAGACATGGACCCGGCCATCCGTGCCGATGCGGATGTCGCTGACGGTGCACTCATCGTCGGCCCGGACCTGCTGCCTCGACACGCGTCGCGCGGTCATGCCCGAATCCTCTGTTCACGCCGATCTCTGCTCTCCTCACCCCACGACGTTCAATCCTAGCATCGCCGCCTCCCGACGAGCGAGGGGGCCGATGTCAGAAGGGAGTGGATTGGCGAGATCGTCATGGTGCCGCGCCTGCCAGCGGGGAAGGTAGCCATCCCGGATGCTGAAGGGGATCTCCGGCAGATGCTCCGCGAGCCAGCGGGCCACCGGCAGGAAGCAGCACTCGAAGTGCCCGGGGAGGAGGAGATGACGGACAATGAGGTCGGCCGATTCCCGCGCGAGGAGGAGATTGCGCTCCACGATCTCGACATAGCGGGGCACTCCGGCGATCCGTTCGGCGCAGGCGTCGTTGCCAAACTTGAAGTCGGCGACGTGGATGTCGACCACGCCGCGGAGCAGTTCGAGGGCCTCAGGGGTGGCGTGGAAATCGCTCTTCCAGACGATCGGAGGCGTGTCGCGGCAGCCGGAGAGTGCTCGGAGGATGGCGGGAATGTGAATCGTCGGTTCGCCCCCGACCCACTGGAGATTCCTCGCTCCCCGTTCCCGTCCCCAGACGATCGCCTGCTGGAGGAAGGGGGCGTCGAGGAGCGTCCCAATCCGTGGATCGAAGGCCTTCTCCTCGGCGATACAGAAGGCGCAGCGCAGATCACACCCGGAGAGATAGAAAAGATGCGACGGGACGAGTTGCGGCTCCTCCCCATGCTCGACACGGTGGCGGAATATCCGGGCTTCGGTGCCGGCCTTGCACCGGCCGAGTTCACCGGCCGATCGATTCACGCCGCAGCGATGCTCGCACAGGAGGCACTGCCGGTCATGATCGGCCGCCTGCGCGGCTCGTGTGGCGGTAGAGACGGACGGCATCGACTCCCTCCCGCTCCCCTCACCATGACCGGCGTCAGAGCCAACCGAATGTGTCCGGCCTCACTGCCCCTCCGCCCCGAAGCACCACACCGTGCCGTCACCGGATGCCATGACGAGGCATCCGGCGGCCACCGCCGGTGACGACGCGAAGCCGTTGCCGGCGTCGAACTCCCACAGGATCTCGCCGTCGGTCGTCCGCAGGGCCACGACCTTGCCGGCCGAATCGCCGACGATCGCCGCCAGACCCGCAGAATCGCCCTCAGCAGTGGCGCCGAGACGGACGACAATCGGTGAGCCATCGACCCGCCCGCGCATCCCCTGCCGCCAGGCCCGCGCGCCATCGGCGATCGCGAAGGCCTCGATGGCCCGGCCACGGGTGCCGACCAGCGCGAGGTCGCCGGCAATCGCGGCACTCGAGCGGTACGCCTGGCCATTCCCCTGGGGCACGAGTTTCCAGGCAACCTTCCCCGCCGTCACATCGATCGCCCAGAACACCCCCCCCTCGCTCCCGAACAGAGCCAGGCTCCCGGCGGCGGCGGGGGTCGTGCCGGTGGGGCCGTCGATCGCCACCGCAACATCCTCGGTGCCGGTCGCGGCATCGATGACATGGAGTTTGCCATCACAGCCGGCCAGGAGCACCTTGCCTGCCGCCACCGTCGGCGAGCAGCGGATCTGGTCGGCGATGGTGTGCTTCCAGAGCACCTTTCCATCCGCGAGCGCCAGACAGGCGAGCGTCGCATCTTGCGAGCCGATGAGGACACGCGGCCCGTCGTCGCCAGGGAGGAGCGTCGGCCCCCCCGACACCTCACCGCCGGTCTCGTGGGTCCAGCGGATTTGGCCGCTGGCGACGTCGAACGCCCGCACCATCCCGGCTCCATCGCCGACGACGACCAGCGGCACATTTGCGTCGGTCGACACCGCCGCCGCCGACGGAAACCCGACGTCGGTGTTGAACGACCAGACCGTCTTCCCATCGACGAGATCGAGGCAGTGAAAGGTGCCGTCGAGGTCGCCGACGAATATCCTCCCGCCGGCAACAACCGGCGTCGCCTCGAAGGCGGTCTTTTCGAGTTGCCGGTGCCAGCGTTCGGCCAGCGGCAGGGTGATCCGGGCCGCGGAGCGCCCCGTCCCGGCGAGGACGCCGCGGAACATCGGCCAGGCCTCGGCCGCCGCCTCGTCGCTCCCCTCGGCCCCAATCGCCGCGTTCCCCCCTCCGACAATCGCCAGCAGCACGATCACGCGCCACGAGAGTGATCGAGGGCCGGTGCGACTCGAGAATCTCATCGGGCCCTCTCGTAGAGCTTCGCCAGATCGTCGACGGCGACGGGGCGTGGATTGAAGCCGGCCGTCCACTGGCTTGCGGCGGCAGCGGCGAGAAACGCGAGATCGGGTGCCGCGATCCCGGCCGCGGAGAGCGAGGGGGCGAGTCCCCCGGCCGCCACGACCCCCTCGAGCCAGGCGGCGAGCCGTTCCCCCGCCTGATGCCCATCGGTCCTCGTCCCGTCGGGAAGCGCGGCGACGAGCTCGGCGTAAGGGGAATCGTCGCCGGCAGCGTTGAAGCGGACGACATGGGGGAGCATCATCCCGACCGCCTGCCCATGGACGACGTCGTGGACCGCGGTGAGCGGATTGGCAAGGGCATGGGCGGCACCGAGCATCGAGTTCTCGATCGCCATACCGGCCCACGCGGCCCCGAGTTGAACCGCCTCCCGGGCCGCGACATCGCCGGGATCGGCGAACACGCGAGGCAGTCCGGCGGCGAGGAGGCGGAAGGCTTCGCGCGAAAACAGTCTGGAGGCGGGCGTCGCTGCCCGGCTGACGTGGCTCTCGACGGCGTGCGACAGGGCATCGATGCCGGTCAGTGCCGTCACACTCGGCGGCTGCGTGAGCGTCAGCCTGACGTCGAGGATCGCCACCCGGAACGCCGCCCGCGGGTCGCCACAGGCCATCTTGACGTGGGTTTCGGCATCGCTGATGAGCGCGAAGGATTGCGTCTCGCTCCCGGTGCCCGCCGTCGTCGGCACGCCGATCGAGGGGAGCAGCGGACCGGTCGCCTTGCCACGGCCGTGGTAGTCGTGCATCCGGCCGCCGCAGGAATGGACGAAGTTGATCCCCTTCGCGCAGTCCATCGAGCTGCCGCCACCGATCGCCACGATGACGTCGGGGTGGACCCGGCGGGCCGCCTCGACGCCGGCGGCGACATGGGCGGTGGTCGGATTCTCGCCGACGGCGGTGAACGTCGTAACGGCGAACCCCGCCGACTCGAGCGCTGCGATTCCCAGCCCCGTGTGCCCCGCCCTCTCCACCCCCGGATCGCTGACGACCAGCGCCCGGTTGCCGCCGAGCTCACGGGCCAAGCCGCCGAGCCGAGCGACCGCTCCGGGCCCGACGACCAGCCGCGTGGCGGCACGGAACTCGAACGGCTGTGGGGTAGGGATCATGGTGCGGTTCGCCTGCGAGGGGATCAGGCAACACCGGCACCCGCCAGCACCTGGAGGGCGCGCGAGCGGTAAAGGAAGTCGATGATGTTCCCCTCGTGGGGCTGGAGCCAGTCGAGCTTCGTCGTCGGCACGGGCCCGAAGTTGAGGCGATCGATCTCGGTGCAGTCGATGAGAGCGCGCTGGAAAGCGGGATCCTCGGTCAGCGCGGTGCCGACGAGCGTCGGGCCGATCTTCTCGAGCATCTGCCCCTGGGGGCACTTCACCACCGCGACGAACGGGAACATGTACTCGGCCTTGGAGATCACCGGCTCCGGGCTGCTGCAGTGGGCGACGACGGGCCGCAGCCAGCCGCACCGCTCCCCCTCCACCAACCGCGGGCCGTACTTCTCGGTGGGATGGCTCACCCCGGACGCCGCAAGACCCCCTTCGATCTGCCCCCAGGTCGCCTTCGCGGCGCCGGGGATCGTGAACGCCGCGAGCTTCGCATTGGGATCGTCGGGAGGGAGGACATCGACCGGCCCGAGCCGCTCGGCCAGGGCTGCGGCGATCGCCTCGGTATGCCGGCTCGCCCAGATCGCCGAGCAGTTGATGCAGCCACGGCCGCCGTTGATGGCGACGCTCTCCACCATCATGTCGAGGTGGTCCTCCCAGCGGTCGACGACGTCATCGCCGATGAGGATCTTCGAGAACCCGGGCCCGTGGACCTGCACGCCGGGATTGCCCCGGTACTGCTCGACCGTCTTGGCACTCCCGAAGATCATGCTCCGCTTGCAGGAGGCGAGGATCGAAGCCCCGACGTCAGTGGCCCCCGGATAGAGCCCGATCGCCTCGGCGGGAATCCCCGCTTCGATCATCGCTGCCGCCATCCGGTAGGGCGTCCAGGGCTCCTGGCCCCCCGGCTTCATGACGAGGCCGACGCCGAGGGCGATCACCGGCAGCCAGAGGGTGTGAACGCCGGGGGAGTTTGACGGCAGGACGAGCCCGAGGACCGGCGACTGCGCCTGGTAGCTGACGACGACATCGCGGTGCTCGCGGCCGTAGCCCTTCCAGAAGATCTCCGGCGGCAGGCCGCGGGAAAGGGCGTCGAGCATCCGATCCATGTTGGAGAGCACAAACATGTTCTTCTGCATGTTCGCCCGGCAGAGCGTCTCCGGCATCCCGGTCGTGGCCGACTGCTGCTTGACGAAGTCTTCGGGCGACTGCTTGGTGTCGCCGACAGTGAGCGTGCCATGGGCGTAGAGATTCCCGGCCGTCTGCAGCCGCTCGACGACGTCCTCCGGATCGAGCGACAAAAGCGCCTCGCGTGCCTTGGCCGCCTTCTGCATGTCGCGGCCAACGAGCGCCCCGCCGACCTGACTGACCTCCGCTACCGGCTCACCGGTGAGGAAGTGGACGAGCTTCGTCCGTTCGATCGACTCGTAGGGCTTACCGAATCGGAAGGCGGGGAGATGCATCAACAGGACTCCTGCAACGTTTTTGAAAGATTCCAGATTCAGAAGAAACGCCGTCTGCGACACAAAGAAGGCGCCCGCGGTCGCCCGGAGGTACGACCGCAAGCCTCCGCGGAGGCAGCAAGGCTGCCATCCGCCCCAAGCCCGCCGGGGCCACGATGGCCCGGCGGGCGTAAAATCAGTACACGCCGACGGTGGTCGAGGAGGCGAGCTCACGGAAAGGGCGCACGCCACTGATGCCGTCCCACGGGTATTTCGCGTAGGGAAGCTCGCGCTCTCCCTCGTCACGCTCGAGGAAGCCGGGCACGAACGTCTCCTTCGTGAGGGTTGTGAGCTTGACTCGCCCCGTGCCACCGTAAGGGACGACAGTGTTCGTGTCGTCGAAGTCGACGACCTCGATCACCGCGCGCGGCTGCGGGGCGTAGTAGGCGATCGTGTAGCCATCGGCCGCCACCACTGGCCTGGAGGCCGCCAGCCCCATGAGCGTGTTGCCGTAGGTGGGGGTCATGAAGGCGCCGTCGAGGAGCTCCTCCACGGCGAAGCGGGTCCACTGCGGGGTGAACTCGGTGCCCCCGGAGAAGATCCCGGTGATCCCGGCCTTGCGGATCGTCGTCCCGCGTTTCTCGAGGCCGAGCGCCAGCGACTCGAGGAGCTTCGGCGTCGTGAACATGCATTTCACGTCGTGGCCCGCCTCGAGGATCGTGATCGCCTGGTCGATGCAGTGCTGCTTGTAGGCCTCGAGATGCTCCATCCATCCCTTCTGAATGAGCTTGACGACCCAGCGCGGGTCGAGATCGACGCAGAAGCAGATACCGCCACGGTGTTGGGCGAGATGCTCGATCGAGAGCCGCAGCCGCCGCGGCCCCGACGGCCCGAGCATCAGCCAGTTGGCGCCGCGCGGGAAGTATTCATCGGGGAGCGTGTCGCTGAACTGCTCGTAATCGGTGCGGAAGTCGCGCATGTTGACACGCGACTTCGGCACGCCGGTGGTGCCACCGGTCTCGAAGACAAAGGCGGGCTGGCCGGCAAAGCCCTTGGGGATCCAGCGCGTCACCGGGCCACCCCGGAGCCATTCGTCCTCGAACGGGGGGAACTTCTTCAGGTCGTCGTAATTCTTGACCTCGGTGATCGGATTGAACGTCAGCGACTTCGCGTACTCCAGCCAGAAGGGGCAGCCGGTGGAGGGGTGGAAATGCCACGCCATCATCTCCACGGCATGGGCATCGAGGGTCGCGCGGGCCTGCTTCACGGCGGCTTCGTCGGCAACCTGGAACACCGGCTTTGGGGCGGAAACGTCGGTCGACATCGCGGGGTCTCGGGAGGGGAGGGGGATTCAATCCGCAACCGCCATCGACGGCACGGACACGGACGAAAACGAAAAAGTGGTGGCTAGGACAGGGATCAGCCGTCCGCCGGCGGGGTCGCCGCGGGGGCTCCGAGTTGGGCGAAGAGCTGCAGCACCCCGTTGAAGTGGGCGAGCCGCGGGCCGTAGCGATCGATGAACTCGCCGAGGGCATACTCGCTGTCGGTGAAGTTCTCGGCGTTGTCGAAGGCCTCCGTGGCCACCCCGGCGAGGAACTCGGTGTGAACCTTGGCCAGCGACTCGGCGGCCTGTCGGCAGGAGCGGGCCAACTCGGGATTGGCATCCTTCCAGGCCTTGAGCTCCGCTGCCCGCTGCCGCTGCTGGAGCGACACCTGCGAGACGAGCTCCGTGAGCAGCTCGCACTGGCGGGAGAGGAGCTCGATCTGCCGCTGCTGCAGCAGGATCGATTCCCCGAGCAGATGCCGCGTCTGCGGGTCGGGCGCGGCCCCGCCCGGAGTGATCGAATTGGCGGAGATGTCGAGTTGCGTGAACACGGGGGGAAAATCACTCATGGCACAGCCCGTCGATGGGGAAAGAGGGAACCGAGCAAGATTCTACCCAGGCCCACGGGAATGGTAGTCCTCCGGCCCCCGTTCGGCCGGGCGGGGTGGCGATTCCCGTCAGGGTTTCCCCAGCCTACGGCGGCGGGGTCGCCGTCCCCCCCGGGCGGCCGAGGAGCGTTCCCGCCCCTCAAGTGGCGCGTCCCGTCACCCGATGCAAGGGGCGGGCGGGGAGACGGTTCCCTGCGGATCCGCGGCCGACGACCCGCGGAACGACCGCCTCACGGCGGGCGAAGGCATGGGGGAACGGTGGACAACAACGACGCTACGCTGACCTTCGGGTTCCTCACCACCGTCGATTCGCCCACCCACGGTGTTTTCGGCGGCTATCTCGTCGTCGACGCCACGGGACGACCGCTGGAGTTCCACTGCACGACGCCGGTCAAGGTGTCGCGAGCGCAGCAGATCCTCTACGGGGCAACGCTCACCGGCCATCTCCATGGCCGGCAGATCGGTGCCAATCTCCTCGCCGAAGCCACCTCCCGTCCGCTGGCCGTCCTCGTCGACGCCGAATCGCTCCTCCATGTCCGCCCGCACACGCCCCTGCCGGTGGGAATCGTCCGCCGATCCGATCCGGCCCAGCCGGCGCCGGGCGGCGACGAGACCGTCGTGCGGTTCGGCACGACGACGGTCAGCCTGCCGGCCGACCGGCATAACAGTGTGATCGAAGGGCTCACGGCCCTGGCCGGTGCGGTCGACCTGGGCGAGCCGTTCGAGCGGATCCGGGCGGCGATCGACGAGGCCCAGCGGCACTGACCCGTGGCCCGGGCCACGGCCGCGACGGCCACCGTCACGGGGACACCACCGGACCGATCGATCGGGACGCGGAAGGAAACAGCCATGGCGCAGTCAAGCGAACGCGACGCCCCGTCGAGGGGCGCCGAGCCACCCCGGCCCTCCGGCGGCGGGAGCCACGCCCTGCGGAGCGCGGATCTCGCGCTCCCGCCGGCTGCGATCCAACCCCGCCTGTCGATCGAAGCGCTGCCACGGCCACGCGTCCTCCGGCTTCCGTTGGCCGGTACGACGCCGGCGGTGGCGTCGATCGGTCTCCTCAATGCCGCCCCGAAGGTCTCGAGCTACCGCTTCCCGCGGCTGGCCACCCCCGTCCGCATCGCTCCTCCCCGGGCCGTCCTCCCCCAGCCGGTCATCGTGCCAGCGTTGGCCGCCCCCGCGACAGCCACGGAGAAACTGCCCCGGCCGGGACGGACGCGGATCGCCCCACCGGGGGATGTCGTGCGGATGGAAGAGCGGCTCTGGTTCCTCCTCCAGCCCGACCTGGAAACGCTCCTCCGCTCCTGCCATCTCGATTTCCCCCGCCAGCCCTTCCCTTTCCAGCTCGAGGGGATAGCGTTTCTCATGCCACGGCACGCCGCCGTCCTCGCCGACGAGATGGGCCTCGGCAAGTCGATGCAGGCGATCTCCTCGATCCGCCTGCTGATCCATGCCGGCGAAGTCCGTCGGGTCCTCGTCGTCTGTCCGAAGGGGCTGGTGTCGAACTGGGTGCGAGAGCTCGGCGACTGGGCCCCGGAGATCCCGGTGGCGGTGATCGAGGGGGATCCGCAACGCCGTCGCTGGCAGTGGGCTCTGTCGGATGTGGCCGTGAAGGTCGCCAACTACGAGAGCGTCGTCCGCGATCGGGAGCTCGTCGCCGAGCTGAAGGCCTCGTTCGATCTCGTCGTCCTCGACGAGGCGCAGCGGATCAAGAACTCCGCCAGCCAGACCAGCCATGCCATCCGAGCCCTGTCGCGGCGCCGCAGCTGGGCCCTCACCGGCACCCCGGTGGAGAACTCGGCCGACGACATCGTCGGGCTGTTCGAGTTCGTCGCCCCGGGGCACCTCGACGAACGGATGTCACCGCGGGCCCTCGGCGCCGCCGCAGCGGACCATGTCCTCCGGCGGACGAAGGACAAGGTTCTCAAGGATCTCCCCCCGCGTCTCAATCGCGACGAACGGATCGAGCTCACGCCCGAACAGCGCGAGACCTACCGCCAGGCCGAGGAGGATGGCGTCCTCCGGCTGGCCGAGATGGGGCGCTCGGCGACGATCCGCCACGTCTTCGAGCTCGTCCTCCGGCTCAAGCAGGTCTGCAATTTCGACACCCACTCGGGCGAGAGTGCCAAGCTCGATTGCCTCAAGGCCGATCTCGAGGAGGTGCAGGCCAGCGGCCGGAAGGCGCTGGTCTTCAGCCAGTGGGTTGAGACGCTCGGCAAGCTCGAGAAGGAGCTCACGCCCTTCGGGGCGCTGCAGTACCACGGCGGGATGTCGACGGTGGCCCGCGACGAAGCGATCCAGCGGTTCAAGACCGACCGCCGCCACTCCGTTCTTCTCCTCTCCTACGGCGCCGGCGCCGTAGGACTCAATCTCCAGTTCTCGCAGTACGTCTTTCTCTTCGACCGATGGTGGAACCCGGCCGTCGAGGATCAGGCGGTGAACCGGGCCCACCGGATCGGCGCCGCCGGCGCCGTCACGGTCACCCGGTACCTCGCCGCCGACACCATCGAGGAGCGGATCGACGAGGTGCTGCGGAAGAAGCGCGACCTCTCCGAGCTGATTCTCTCGCAGTCCGAGCCTTCCGAGGCAGGGAGAACGGGGTTGACGGTCGACGAGCTCTTCGCGCTGTTCAAGCTGCCGACCCCGGGCCGGTCGGCGGCGGCCTGAAGCCCCCAACAGACCGGCCGCTAAACCGTCATTTCCCGTACGTGGCAAACCCGGCTGCCACCGTCGGACGGACCGTGGCAGGCGTCGTTGACATCACCGGGGCCTGCCCCTGACGCACGATGACAAACTGCCTGGTCGCGGTGGCCGGACGCGCCGGTGTCAGCGGCTGCTGCTGCTGCGTCGTCGGCGTGATCGTGATCGTGGTGGCCGACGGCGTGCCCCCCTGGCCGCCGGTCTGGCTGTTCGACGTCGAGGCCTGGCTCGACGACGTGCGGACTGTCACAACGACGCCCCAGCCGCCGGTGAGGATCCCCGTCGCGACGCCCGACGAGCCGCTCCCCGATCCGCCACTGCGGCCCCCACCAGCCGTCGAGGCGAGCGCGCCATTCGGCGTGAACGACTCGGCCCGGCCATAGTTGACGGTGTAGCCGAGATCGGCGAGCGCGCCGAGCGTGACCCGGCTCAAGGGATTGCGCCCCTCGTCGGCGTACGGCGTCATCAGTTCGTTGCCGAGGTAGTCCTCGTCCCAGTGACCGAGCACATAGGGCTGCACAGGCACGGCCGTCGCCGTCTTTCCGTAGCTTTGATACTGGGCGATCGCGTTGGCGCCGACGTAGGTCGGCGTGTCGGTCTTGGCTCCGGCAATGAGCTTCAGATCGGGGAACTCCTTGAAGAAATTCTGATACTTCCAAAAGCTCCCGATCCCGAGGGCGTGCCCCATCTCGTGCGTGAGGACGGCCGTCAGATTCGCGAAGTCGGTGTCGGCCGGATCGATCCCGGTCGTCCCCAGGTAGGCGGTGTGGTTGCCTTTGGGATCGTTGCTGCGGATGGCCGGCTTGGTGCCATCCGGGTCCATCGGCCAGGCGTTGGCGAGGACCCCATCCTTGCCGTCCGACTTCATTCCGCCGATCAGCCCCATCTGGACGTTCATGAGGAAGTCGTCGATGAACTTGCCACCGACGACCACCGGCGGGAGATCGGCGATGATCGCCGACTGCCACTTGTTGACCGCTGCCTTGGCCGCCCCCTGGACGATCAACGGCACGTTGCCGATGAAGTTGATGTCGATCTGGAAGCCTTCGCGGTCGTTGACGATCGAAGTCGTCGACGAGTCCGCGACGATCTTGCCGTTGGTCGCCGCCGACAGCACCACGGAGAAGTCGGAGGGCTTCGGCGTCCGCACCGGGGCGTTGGCGAGGACCGGAACGGCAATCGTCTTGAACGTCTCGTTGCCGCTGAACGTCAGCGTTCCGCTGGTTGCCTTGAAGTCGACCCCCGCCGCCGCGCCGCCGTTTTGGGTGGCGTACTTGAGGGTCACCGGGGAGGCGCCCGGGGCGCGGTCAAGGCTGACAGTGAAGAGCGCGTCGGTGCCCCGGATCCCGTAGGCCGGCGCGTTCACCCAGACCTGCGGCACAGAAGACTTCGATCCAGGAGAGGAATTGAGCGTCAGGCCGTTTCCGCTGCCGCCGACATTCGCTTGGAGGGTGAGATCGTCGACGGACACGGCCGCGGCTGCGGGAGCCGTCTGCCGGGAGGCGAGATACTGGTCGAGGAGCAGTTCATCGGCATCGATCGCGACATCGGCCGCCATCAGTTTCCGTGTCTCGAGTTGCTCGACGTCGATCCTCGCCAGAAGGAAGGTCGACCGGCTGCGGCGGTGGTTCCTCGACATGACATGCACCTCGGAATCTCTGGATGGGGCACCCGTCACCGGCATCATTGACCGAGCGACGGAAGTCCGGAGGGAAGGGGAGTTGATGGTGGTTTGGACGCGATCGGGACCCGGTTGGGGAGGCGAGGCTCGTTGGGCCCGCTGGGGCGATCTACGCTCCCGGCGGACCGGTGGTTCACTCCGCCTTCGGCACTTCGACGGGGCCGGGACCGCAGGATCATGTCAAACCCCCGGAGGAGGAGGGGTATCGGTGCATCGGCCCGTCGACCCTCAGTTCTCCACCACGGGCGGAGAGAGAGAAGGCGATAACGGATCTGCCGATTCTGCAGTCCTCTAACCCCCGTCGAGCTCCTTTGTAGGAGCATACCTTCCCAACGAAAGCTGCACCAGTTTTCGGTCGCTGTGGAGCCCGTCGGGTGGGGCGGATAGGCTCGGCTTTCGGCGTTCGACCGCAAGGGCCGCCGCCCGCTCGACGCCGGGGCCACGAGACCGCACCCCCATGACCTGCCGCTACGACTACGACGTGATCGTCATCGGGGCCGGCCACGCCGGGGTCGAGGCGGCCTGTGCCGCGGCCCGGCTGGGGGCCCGGACGGCCCTCCTCACGGGGAATCTCGACACCGTCGGGCAGATGAGCTGCAACCCCGCCATAGGCGGCGTCGGCAAGGGGCAACTCGTTCGCGAAGTCGACGCCCTGGGGGGAATCATGGGGCGCGCGATCGACGCCACCGGAATCCACTTCCGCGTCCTCAACCGCTCCAAGGGACCGGCGATGCACGGCCCCCGGGCCCAGGCCGACAAGCGGCTCTACCAGTTCGAGGTGAAGCGGCTCGTGGAGGAAACCGAAGGGCTCGATCTGCGGCAGGAGCTTGTCGATGGACTGTTGCTCGAGCCGCTGTCGGCCGCCGGGGGAGGGAGCCCGCCGCTGCGGGCTGTCGGCGTCCGGGTCGTCGGCGGGGCCGAGTACCGGGCGACGACGGTCGTGCTCACCACCGGCACCTTTCTCCAGGCGATCATGCACACCGGCGAGGCGAAGACTCCCGGGGGGAGAGCAGGGGAGGGGACGACGTCGGGGGTCAGCCGGAGCCTGGCCGAGGCTGGCATCCGCCTCGCGCGTTTCAAGACCGGCACCCCCTGCCGGCTCTCCGCCCGGTCGATCGACACCTCACGCCTCGAGCGCCAGCCGGGCGACGCCGATCCGCAGCCCTTCTCGTTCCTCACCGACGCCCTCCCTGTCGACCAGATCGACTGCTGGATGACGCGGACGAATCCCGCCGTTCACGCCCTGATCCGTGCCAATCTCCATCGGGCGCCGATGTACAGCGGCCAGATCGAGTCGCGCGGGCCGCGCTACTGCCCGAGCATCGAAGACAAAGTCGTGCGGTTCGCCGACCGCGAATCCCATCAGCTGTTCCTCGAGCCGGAGGGGAGGCGGACGCAGGAGGTGTATGTCAACGGGATCTCGACGAGCCTGCCGCGGGATGTGCAGGACGCGATGATCCGCCTCGTGCCGGGGCTCGAAAACGCTCGGATCATGCGCTACGGCTATGCCGTGGAATACGACTACGCCCCCCCCGATCAGCTCACACCGTCGCTCTCGAGCAAGCGGGTTGCCGGGCTTTTCCTCGCTGGGCAGATCAACGGCACGACCGGCTACGAGGAGGCGGCGGCACAGGGGATCGTGGCCGGGGCCAACGCTGCCCTCGCCGCGGCAGGGCGCGAACCCTTCATCCCCGACCGCGCGGAGAGCTACGTCGGCGTCCTCGTCGATGATCTCGTCACCCGTGGGGTCGACGAGCCCTACCGGATGTTCACCAGCCGGGCCGAGCACCGCCTCGCCCTCCGCCACGACAATGCCGACCGACGGCTGACGCCGGTGGCGGCCCGCCACGGGCTCGCCGAGCCCGCTCGCGTCGCCCGATTCACCGAAAAGCTCGCCGCCATCGAGGCGACGCGGGGGGTGCTCGGGGCGGCGCGTGTCGGCGGCGTGTCGCTTCTCGACATGCTCCGCCGCCCGGAGTTCGCCTGGACCGACGCCGTGGCGGCCTCTCCCTCCCTGGCTGCGGTGCCGGCGGAGGTGGCGGGCCAGGTGGCCTGCGACATCCGCTACGAGGGCTACCTCGGACGGGAGCGTCAAAGGATCGCCAAGCGAAAGGCAGAGGGGGAGAGGCCGATCCCGGAGGGGCTCGATTGGGCCGCCATCCGCCACCTCCGCGCCGAGGCCCGCGAGCAACTCGCCCGGATCCAGCCGCGCACGCTCGCGCAGGCCGGCCGGGTGAGCGGGATCACCCCGGCCGACCTCGCCCTGGTGCTCGTCCACCTTCAGGGCCGCGTCGGCCCGAGGGACGCGAACGATCAGGTCTGACCCCCACTTGGAAACGCCGTCGATGCGCATCGTTCACATCACCGCCGGGGCAGGGGGGAGGATCTGCGGATCGTGCCTCCATGACAACGCGCTGGTCCGCGCGCTGCGGCAGCGCGGCCGTGACGCGATCCTCCTTCCGGCCTACGTCCCCACCACCACCGACGAGGAGAATGTTGCCGAGCAACGCGTCGTCATGGGGGGGGTGAACATCTGGCTGCAGGAGTTCGTCCCCTTCTTCCGCCACACTCCCTGGTTTCTCGACCGGCTCCTCGACGGTCACCGCCTCCTGACATGGCTCGCGGGGCAGACCGCGCAAACCAAGCCGGAGGATCTCGGCGCGATCACCGTCTCGGCGCTCGAGGGGGAGGCCGGACACCAGCGCAAGGAGGTGGAGAAGCTCGCCCGCCTCCTGCGGGACGAGCTCGAGCCCGATGTCGTCCATCTCTCCAACATCCTCCTCCTCGGGCTGGCGCGACCGATCCGCGCGGCGACCGGCGCGGCGATCGTGTCGAGCCTTTCCGGCGAGGACATCTTCATCGGCCAGCTCCCCACCGCGCACCGCGACCGGGTTCTCGGTCTCCTCCGCGACCGCGCCGGCGACGTCGACCGCTTCGTCGCCTTGAACCGGGCCTTCGCCGACCAGATGGCCCCGGTGCTTGGGGTCGCCCCGGAGGCGATCGCCGTCGTGCCCCATGGCGTTGATTCCAGCGGCTTCCCGGCCACGCTCCCCGATCTCTTGGCCCGACGGCGGGCCCGTGATGGCCGGCTCCGCATCGGCTTCCTCGCCCGGGCCTGTCCGGAAAAGGGTCTCGACGTTCTCATCCGGGCCGTTGCCCGGCTGGCGGCAACGCACGACGTGACCCTCGTCGCGGCGGGGGCCGAGATCGAGGCGGAGCGCCCCTACCTCGATCGCTGCAAGCAACTCGCCGCCGAGCTCGGCCTCGCCGACCGCTTCGAATGGCGGGGGCAGGTCGACCGGGCCGGGAAGCTCGCGCTCCTCACCGAGGTCGACCTGTTCGCGATGCCGACGACGCACCCCGAGGCGAAGGGGATCCCGGTCCTCGAAGCCTTCACGGCCGGCCTCCCCGTCGTCGCCTCCGATCATGGCGCGTTCCCTGAGTATGTGGGGCGCGATCCCGCCACCCGCCTCGGGCTGCTGTGCACGCCGGGCGACCCGGCAGCCTTCCACGCGGCGCTGCTGATGCTCGCCGACGATCCGGGTTTGGCTGAGCGCATGGGGCGGGATGCCTTCGCCACGGCCCGGGAGCGCTTCACCCCCGCCGCGATGGCCGCGGGCCACGAGCAGCTCTACGCCGAACTCCTCGCCGCGCGGAAACGCTGATCGGCCGCGGCCCATTCCCCCGGATCGTCACTTCCACTGCCACAGGTCGCCCGCGGCGAGCACGCTCCGCGGGGCATCGCTCTCGAGCCAGGCCCGGGCCGCCGCGTCGCCGCGGAGAAAGGCATCTAAGAAGGCCGTGGAGAGAGCGAGAACGACCCGGTGATGGTTCGGATCGCGGGGCCGCTTGCTCCCCGGCAGGACGCGGTCGCCGAAGGCCTGGTGCTCACCCTGGAAGAGGACGAGCTCGTACTTTTCCCCCGGCGGCAGGGCCGCAAATACCGCGCGGCGGGACTGCGGCGTGGCATTCCCGACCGGCGAATCATCCTCCGTGCCGGTCATGATCATCCACGGGATGGCAACGCCCCCAAAGGCCGTCGCCCCGTTGCCGATCCGCGGCAGCGACGGGCTCATGAGGAGCGCCGCACCGATCCGCTGATCGGTAAACGGCCGCCGTCCGTCAGCCGTTCTTTGCCCGGTCACCCCCTGGGCCGTGACGGCGCCGAAGGAGTGGCCGGCGATCCCGACCAGGGCAGGATCGAGCCGGCCAGCGAGGGGCCCGCCGGCCGCGCCGTTCCACGCCTCGAGCCGATCGAGGACGGCCGGCACGTCGCGGTAGCGATCGAGCGTCGTCGAGAGATTGACCGCCTTCCGCAAGCCCGGCAGGCGCTCGGGGAAGGGGAGATCGCGCCACACCGCCTCGTCGCTGCCGGCATGCTGGAGGAAGACAACGCAAAAACCCCGGGCCGACCAGTGGCGGCCGAGGTAGGCATTGCCGTCACGGGCGCCGCCGAGACCATGGCTGAAGAGGATCACCGGCGCGGGGCGGGCGTGGCTGGGGAGCCAGACGCGCACGGGGATCGTCCGTTCGCGTCCCTCGTCAACCACGTCGAGATCGAGCGGCGCCGGGAGGGAGGGAGACGATTCGATCGCGAGGGGGTCGTAAGGCGGATCAGCCGCGTGCGCCATCGCCACCACTCCGAGGCAGGCCATCGCGAGGAGGAACCGGGGCGGAAGCATGGCCGGCCCTCACGTGTGGTCGCCGCCATGCCCCGGGCCGTCGGCGAGGTCGCCGCCATGGTTCCCGTGCTTGCCCGGGAAGGCCATCGAGGCCGCCACACTCGCGCCGATCAGGCCGACGACGATCAGCAGCGAGAGCCACGGCGGTATGAGGTGCCCCTCGCCATGGGCGTCCCAGCCCCATTGGTCGGCGAGCCATGGCTGGTGACGGGCCCATTCGGCGATCATCTTCGCCCCTACGAACACGAGCACCGCCGACAGGCCGTAGTTCAGGAACCGGAACAGGTCCATCACCCCGGCGAGGAGGAAGTAGAGGGCCCGCAGCCCCAGAATCGCGAACACGTTCGACGTGAAGACGATGAAGCGGAAGTACTCGGCATGCTGGTCGACGACGCCGAGGATCGCCGGGACGCTGTCGACCGCAAACAAGACATCGGTGCTCTCCACGACGAGGAGCACGAGGAACAGCGGGGTGGCTACGAGTTTGCCGGCCTCGCGGACGAAGAACCGGTCCCCTTCCTGGTGGTTCGTGACGGGGATCACCCGGCGGACGAGCTTGAGAAGGAAATTGTCACCGGGATCGACCTCCTCGTCGCCGAACGAGAGCTTGATGCCGGTGTAGATGAGGAACGCCCCGAACAGCGGCATCACCCACTGGAACCGCTCGATGAGCTCCGTCCCCAGGAGCACGAACGCCAGGCGCATGATCACCGCGCCGAGGATCCCCCAGAAGAGGACCCGGTACTGGTACTTGAGCGGCACCTTGAAATAGCCGAACACCACCGCGAAGACAAAGACGTTGTCCATCGACAACGACCATTCGACGAGGTAGCCGGTAAGGAACTCGACCGCGGCATTCTTCCCCAGCCACCACCACACCAGCCCGTTGAAGGAGAGGGCCAGGGCGGCCCAGAAGCACGTCCAGAAGGCGCTTTCCCGGAGCGACGGCTCGTGGGCTTTGCGGTGGAACACGGTCAGGTCGAGCGTCAACATCACCACGACGAACGCGGCGAAGGCGGCCCAGTGGGCGAAGTGGATCGGGCCGACGGCAGCAGCAGGGGCGTCGGCCGCGGCGAGGATCGGCAACCAGGCGTGCAAGGCAGGCGGTTCCTTGTCGGATCGGTTCTAAAGATGAGCGGGAAGTGTAGCAGGGGGGGCGAAACCGGCCCCTGTCAGTCCGGCAGACCGCGGACGAGGCTGGTCGTCATCGCGGCGAACACCGGGGCAACCCGGTCCCACTCCGTGTCATCGGCCTGACAGAAAACGACATGGAGGGAACCTGGCGCCTGCAGCGTCCGCACCGCAGCGGTGTTCGTCAGGTCGAGGCAATAAAAATTGAAGTCGAAGCCGGGGAGGAGACGGCCGCCGATCGTGTCGCTCGCCGCCTCGACGTCGATGTCTTGGTACTCCGACCGCATCTGGGCGACGACGGCCTCCGTGAGCAGTCGGGCGTTCCCGTACCCGTCGTGCCGGCTCACCGACCAGAATCCGCCCCCCGGCGAGAGGAGTGTGACCGACGGGCTGCCGCCCGCTTCGGAGCCACCGTCGGCGTCGAGCTCCAGTGTCCAGTCGTCGGGATAGTCGAACACCAATCCAATCCGATCGAACCGCATCGTCCCTGGCCCTCGGCAGAGGCCGTCAAAGGGCTCCAGCGGCCACCTCCGGCCGACCGGTCCCCGACGTAAACCGATGAATTATAGCGAGTTGTGCCGAGGGGAGCGGTCTGGACCGGATCGCGGCCCACCGCTATCGTCCCGACCCCTCCCGGGAAACGCCCCCATGACCACCCCCCCAACCTCCACCGCGCCCCGCTGGCACGCCCTCGACTGGGTCGTGCCGATCGGGATCCTGCTGGCCGTGATGGTGATCATGGCGCCCGTGCCGGCGGCCATTCTCGACATTCTCCTGGCGGCCAACCTGACGCTCTCGGTGCTCGCCCTGCTCGGGGCGATCGCCGCCCGGACGCCGCTCGAGTTGAGCATCTTCCCCACCTTTCTCCTGGTGTCGACGCTCGTCCGCCTCGTCCTCAATGTGGCCACCACGCGGCTGGTGCTGTCGCGGGCGGCCATCGACGGCGCCGACGCGGCCGGGGAGGTGGTGAAGGCGTTCGGAGAGTTCGTCGCCGCCAACGATCTCGTCGTCGGAGGGGTGATTTTCGCGATCATCGCGGTCATCCAGTTTGTCGTCATCACCGCCGGATCGACGCGGACGAGCGAAGTCGCGGCCCGGTTCACGCTCGACGGACTGCCGGGGCGGCAGATGGCGATCGACGCCGAGGTCCAGGCCGGGGCCCTGTCGCGCGAGGAGGCCCGGGCGGCACGCCTCGAGGTCCAGCGCCACGCCGACTTCTTCGCCGCCATGGACGGCGCCAGCCGGTTCGTGCGCGGCGAGGCCGTGGCCGGCGTCATCATCACCGCGGTCAACATCGTCGGCGGCCTGGCAATCGGCGTCGTGCAGCACGGCATGCCCCTGCGCCGCGCCATCGATGTCTACTCCAGGCTGACGATCGGCGACGGGCTGGTCAGCGCGGTGCCGGCGCTGTTTGTCTCGGTCGCGACAGGCCTGTTGATCTCGCGCTCGAGCCAGGCGGTCGACCTGCCGCGCGAGCTTGGCCGGCAGTTCTTCTCCCGGGCCCACGTTCTCGTCATCACCGCCGCCTTCCTCGCCGCCCTGTCGCTCACCGGCCTCCCGCGCGTGCCGCTCTTGGCGATGGCCGCAACGCTCGGCCTGGGCGCGATTCTCCTCGCCCGCCACCAACGGGCCCCCGCCGCGGCCACGGTCGGTTCTCCGGCCGGCGAGCCGGCCCCCAGCCCGACCGTCCCGGTCGACGAGCCGATCGTCGTTGAATTGGGGAGCGGACTGCTCGGCCTCGTCGCCGGTCCCGAGGCGGTCCTCGTCGCGGCGGTCCGGCGGATGCGTGCCGAGATCGGCGCCGACCTGGGGATGGTGGTCCCGCAGGTGGCCTTCCGCGACAACCTCTCCCTTCCCCCCCGCGGCTACCGCGTCACGGTGGCCGGCGACGCTTGTGCCGATGGCGTGCTCCCCGAGGGGCGACGCCTGGCGCTCCCCCGGGCCGGTGAACCGCTCTCCCTCGATGGGCCCGAGGGGATCGAGCCGGGGGGACAACGCCGCGGCGTTTGGGTCGGGCAGGCCCTCGCCGAGACCGCCGGGAAGCGCGGCGCCGCGGTCCTCGACGAGACGACCTGCATCCGGCTGGCGCTCGAGTCGGCCATCCGCCGCCACGCCGACAAACTCCTCTCCCGCGAGGCGGTCGCCCGACTCCTGGAGTCGCTCCGGGCGACCCAGCCGGCCCTCGTCGAGCAGTCGACCGGCACCGGCCTGCCGCTGGCGCGGATCCACCGCGCCCTCCAACTGCTCATCCGCGAGGGGGTGCCGATCCGGCCCCTCTCCGAGGTCCTCGAGGTGCTCGCCGACCATGCCGGCAGTGACGCGACCCCGGCCCACCTCGCTGAGGCGGTCCGCCGCGAACGCTCAGCGACGATCTGCCGTCGGGGCCGCGACGCCGATGGCCGTCTGGTCGTCGTCCGCATCGCCCCCTCCGCGCTCGACGAACTGCTCTCGGACAGGGGCCGCGACGCATCCCGGGTCATCGCCCAGATCCGCAGGGCAGTCGCCCCGCGCATCGAGCGGGGCGCACCGGCCGTGGTGGTCGTGCCGGCCCAGGGGCGCAGCGCGGCGCGCGACCGGCTCTGCCGACAACTGCCGATGCTCCACGTGCTCTCCGACGAGGAGACAGCCGGCGAGGATTCGATGGTGGTGTTCGTGACGGTCGGTGAGGAAGCGGCGATCAGGGCGGCCTGACGCATCCATGGCCCTTTCCGGCACGGATGCCGGGAGGAACTGTGACGGAATTGCGGTCCCGGACGGATTGGCTCATGGGCCGGGGCCTTGGCGGACGATTGAAAATGGTTCGGCGGCCGGAAAGTCGGGGCTCCCCACCGCGGGAGGCCCGTCAACCGGGCCGCGGCGAGCCGGCCCTTTCATGGAGGATGTCGTGGCGAATCACCCTGCTACACAGCTGACGGCCGAGGATATTCAGGAGCTCTGGAAGCAGTTCAAAGCCGATCAGTCGGACGAACAGCTCCGCAATAGGCTCATCGAGATCTACCTGCCCCTGGTCCGCTACAACGGCGAGCGGATCTGGTCGCGGCTCCCCGAGGGGGTCGAGCTCGACGACCTCACGTCGGCGGGCACCTTCGGCCTCATGGACGCGATCGATGCGTTCGACATGACCCGCGGGGTCAAGTTCGAGACCTACTGCGTGCCACGCATCCGCGGCGCCATGCTCGACGAACTGCGAACGATGGACTGGGTGCCGCGGCTGGTGCGCAGCAAGGCCAGCAAGCTCAACGAGGCCCTCAAGACGCTCGAGGCGAAGCTCGGCCGGGCCCCGGCAGACGCCGAGGTGGCCGAATACATGCAGCTCTCGCGGGAGGATTTCGAGAAGCTCCTCGTCGAGGCCAACGCCGCCAGTCTCGTCAGCCTCAACAAGAAGTGGTGCGAGACCGACAGCTCGAAGGATGTCCGCGAGATCGACATTCTCGAGGACAAGAAGGGGGAAGACCCGACGCGCCGCATCCAGAAGGGCGACCTCATGCGGCTGGTGACGAAGGGCCTCAACCGCAACGAGCGGCTGATCATCATCCTCTATTACTACGAGGAACTGACGATGAAGGAGATCGGCGCCACGCTCGATCTCTCCGAAAGCCGCGTCAGCCAGATGCACAGCGCCATTGTCGAGCGGCTGCAAAACCAGCTCGAACGCCGCCGCCCCGAGTTCGCGATGTGAGCATTGGGAGTACCATCGGGGGCCGCGGCCCGGGAAACGTCGGAAGCTGGGAAGGCGGGGTAGGTCGGGCTGGTGAAAGGAATCAAAACGGCACCACTGACCGGTTTTTTTTCCACAAGTTCCCCCCGCCGGTTGGTCGATGAAACATGGAATGGTCGTGGCGCCCCGAGCCGGGATCGATCCGGAAGGGACGGCGGGTGGCGACTGGTGTCGCCGTCCCGAGGAAGCGCGGCAAGAATAGGAACGTTCGGGCGGATCCGTTTTCTTCCTTCCAGATATCTGAACTCTCCGGTCCACGTCAGCGTACGTGCCAGAGGGTCGAGGGAAGCGGAAAGACGCCTGCTAAGGAGAACCACCATGAACATCTTCGGCATCACGTTCACGCAGGGCGCCCGTGCCGCGGCAGCCGTCAGGTCGACCGGCGCGGTGGAGACGGCCAAGGCCGCCCAGGCGACGCAGGGGATGGGCGTCGGTCAGGTCCACGACCAGGTCGACCTCTCGGTCGACGGGGTCCGTGCGGCCCAGACCGCCTCCGACATCCGCTTCGACCGGGTCCAGGCGATCCGCACCGCCATCGCGGAGGGATCGTACGAGACCCCCGAGAAGCTCGATCTCGCCCTCGAGCGTCTCCTCGACCGGATCAGCTAAACAGGCTCCGACAGCCGGAGGGAGAGCCGGGCTTTGCCCCGTGATCCCACCCCGATCGTGTCCGCCCCCAAAGGATATTCCCTGCGGGAACGGGCCGGTCGGCCGGCATGAAGAACCAAACGACAAAGATTGGCCAGGCCGGCAACGGCCTGGCCTTTTTTGTTTCCGGGGGCTCCGGGTGCCTGATACTTCTCTGGCGTTTGCCGAGCCCAGCCCACCGCGTCGTCGCCGCCTCGCGAAAGCGCTCGCTCGACGTGGCGACATTCAGCCCGCAGCCTTCAGCCAGGATCACCGTGAACCAGGCACTCGGTACAATCGCCGACAATGCCCCGGGCCCGATCCGCGAATCGGCCGGCTCCTGCCACGGAAATCCCCGAAGAACCTTTTTTCCCGATGAGACGCCCCCACATAAGCCGAGGTTTTTCGGAGGTGTCGGCCGCCGCATTCGGCAGCGGAGTCTTTATCCACAGCCTGCGAGGGCGAGACGGCGCGCTCTTCTTCAGAAACAACTGCTTCTTTGCGCTCTTGTGTTTTGCAACGATTCATGGCGCCTTTGGAGATGAAGAAACATCTACCGGCAAGGCCTTGATGCACGACAGCGAGGCGATTCAGCAAGCTGGGGCACACGACCTCGCTCGGCCGGAGGCGGAGCAGTGGATCGAGCGTCTCTTCGACGCAGCGAACAGTGACGGACAAGAAACGACGGAGGCCCTTGCTACCGCACGGCGGCTTGCGAATTCCATCGGGTCATGGGCGGACTCGTCACGGATCGTGGATCGCGAACTTGCGATCCATCCCGCAAGAGATCTCGATCGCGCGCGACTGTGTGCCGAGGCCGGAGAGATCAAGAGAAACCTGAGCAGGAAAACGCAGCTTGATGCGGACCGAAATGCTGCAATAGAGGCATTCAGCGAGGCAATCTCGATCACTCGTGAGCTTTCACAGGAGACCTTGCCCCAAGCCGATCGCCTGTCAAACGTTGTGCTTTACGCCATCTGGATCGCCGAACTGGAGGCGGAGTGCAGCAACGAGCCGGAGCGGAGTCGATCGCTTGAGTCCTACCGAGCGGCACGAGAGCAGTACGCGGCACTCCTCGCCGCCCACCCAGAGCCAGTTGGGCCGCTTGCCATCACGAGATGGACGATCCCAAAAATCGCCGCCCGTGAGGCGATCCATGCCCTTGCCCTCGAGCGTTACGCGGACGCCCTCGTGGCCTTGAGGGCCATGGCCGGCTCGACCGAAGACTTGGTCGCCCCTTCAGTGTGCATTCAGGAGGCAGCGAACCGCCTTCCTGTCCAGTCGCGCCGCGACGTTGATGGGTATGTGCGGTTTCTTGAAGAGTGGCTCCGGGATGGCGTTCCTGACGACCACACCTGCTTCGTCCGATGGGCCCTTGCTGAGGCGCTCTGTGCCCAGGGGAACTCCGCGCTCGCGCGCCCGATACTCGCCGATCTTTGCGCTCATGCCCTTTTCGCCTTCGATAAGGCGGAACCAAGCGCGTTGGAGGAGGGAAGGGGCGGCACGTATTCCATGGTGCTCCGGCAGCTTCGCGACATCGAGGCCAACGAGGGCGCCATCGACGAAGCCCTCGCTACCAACGCAACCTATCTCGACCTCTATCCGAACGAAGAAGGCTTAGTCAACGAGGCCTGGAATTTCGCCAAACAACACGCAGCTCAACGAGCTGCCGAAGATTCCCGGATCGACGCGCCCTCGCGCACAAACTGGCGGCGCTGGATCCTGATTGGGATCAATGTCGGTATCGTTGCCGTCATTTCCTGGCTGCTGATCCGGCGATCACCCAAGCCTCGTTCAGCCGGCGGCCCATCGCCTCCGCTTCGCTGACATCGGCTCGGACCGATCTTGAAGTGCCTCCGAGGGGGCGGGAGTGACCCGGCCTCGGCTGCCGGCGGCCCCCCGGCTGCTGGCCCATTCCGGAACCATCTCGGAATCCTGCTCGGAATCCTGCTCGGAATCCTGCTCGGAATCCTGCTCGGAATCCTGGTTCCTCTCAATCCAGGCCGGCCAACACTTCGATCGCCCCT